>Ga0210385_10000145_pt1 | contig 76243 bp, 80 predicted proteins | sample IncBWH26OmetaG_FD_160107 | JGI IMG/M metagenome (GOLD analysis project Ga0210385, IMG submission 160107) | Forest soil microbial communities from Barre Woods Harvard Forest LTER site, Petersham, Massachusetts, United States - Inc-BW-H-26-O ... | reverse complement strand
CGCTGCATGTGGCGGTGTCGGGCATGCTGACCAACACCCACTGCACCTCGCCCTATCGCGGCGCCGGCCGCCCCGAGGCGTCGTACATGATCGAGCGGCTGATCGATATCGCCGCCGACACGATGAACATCGATCCGGCGGAGTTGCGGCGGCGCAACACCATTGCGCCGCAAGCCATGCCCTACAAGACCCCGCTCGTCTTCACGTATGACAGCGGGCATTTTGAAGAGAACCTCGACCGCACCATGAAGCTCGCCAACTGGTCCGGCTTCGAGGCGCGGAAGAAGGAGGCGGCACGGCGCGGCATGCTGCGCGGCATCGGCATCTCCAACACGATCGAACAGGCCGCCGATCCGACCATCGAGACCGCGGAGATCCGCTTCGATCCGCTCGGCGGGCTCACGCTGGTGACTGGCTCGATCTCCCACGGCCAGGGCCATGCCACGATCCAGACCCAGATCCTGGTGGATCGGCTCGGCATCGATCCGGAGCGCGTGAAATTCATCCAGGGCGACACCGACGCAGTCGCCTTCGGCATGGGCACCGGCGGCTCGCGCTCGACGACCATGAGCGGCGGCGCCATCGCCATGGTGAGTGAGAAGATCGTCGCCAAGGGCACCAAGCTTGCCGCGCATTTGATGGAAGCCGCCGAAGGCGACGTGGAATTCAAGGACGGCCGCTTCACCATCGCGGGCACCGATCGCTCGACCGGCATTCACGACGTGGCCAAGGCCGCGTTCCAGCTGGACAAGCTTCCCTCCGGCATGGAGCCCGGCCTCTACGAGACCGCGACCTATCGCGCGCGCACGGGAAATTTTCCCAACGGCTGCCACGTCTGCGAGGTCGAGATCGATCCCGAGACCGGTGTTACGCACATCGTCGGCTATTGGGTCGTCGACGACGTCGGAACCGTCATCAATCCGATGCTGGTCAAGGGCCAGATCATGGGCGGCATCGCGCAAGGCATGGGCCAGGTGCTGATGGAGGACAAAGCCTATGACGACGCCGGCCAGGTGCTCTCAGGCTCGTTCATGGACTACGCCATGCCGCGAGCCGACGATTTTTGCAGCGTGGTGATCGAGGACAATCCGGTGCCGACGCCGACAAATCCTCTGGGAGTAAAAGGCGCGGGCGAAGCCGGCACCGTCGGCTCGCTGTCCGCCGGCGTCAACGCCATCGTCGATGCGCTGTCGGTGCTGGGCATCCGCCACATCGACACGCCGTGCACGCCGTATCGGGTGTGGCAGGCGATTATGGATGCGAAATCCCCCTCGCCTCCCTCATAATAACGCAATGGTCTTCGATCCCCGATTGCTCGGTGTCGCCACCGCCGGGTTCTGCGCCTTCGTCAATCTCTATTCACCGCAGGCGCTGCTGCCGCAGCTTGCCGACGAATTCCACGTCAGCGCCGGTGAAATCTCCGCGCTGATGACCGCCGGCACCGGCGCCATCGCGCTCACCGCGCCGTTCACCGGCGTGCTCGCCGATATCGTCGGGCGAAAACGCCTGATCACCGCCGCCATGTTCTTGATCGTGGTGCCGACCGTGATCATGACCTTTGCTACGACCGTGCCAGAGATGGTGTTCTGGCGCTTCATCCAAGGCTTGCTGGTACCGCCGATCTTCACCGTCGCGGTCGCCTATATCGGCGACGAGTGGCCGGCCTCCGATGTCGCCAGAGTCGCTGGCCTCTACATGGTGGGATCGAGCGTCGGCGGTTTTTCCGGCCGCTTTATCCCGGGCATCTTGACCGATCTGATCGGCTGGCGTGCCGCCTTCGACGTGGTGGCGCTGCTCACGCTCGTCGCGGCGATCATTGTCGCGCTGACGCTCACCCGCGAACGGCATTTCGTGCCCTCGGGCGGCCCCCTCGCCTCGGCGCGCTACATGGTGCGGCATATCCGCGATCCGCGGCTGATCGCGACTTTTGCCATTGGATTTGGCGTGCTGTTCAATTTCGTCGCCACCTTCACCTACATTGGTTTCCATCTGGCGGCGCCGCCCTATTCGTTTTCGGCAACGCTGATCGGCGCCCTGTTCGTCACCTATCTGGCCTCGAGCGTGGTGGTGCCGTGGGTCGGCCGCGGCATCGCGCTGTTCGGCCGCCGCCGCCTGGTGCTCGGCATCATCGCCGCCTGGATCGTCGGCGCGTTGCTGATGCTGCTGCCGCCTGTCACACTGATCCTCGTCGGGCTGACGCTGTGCGCCGTCTGCGGCATGCTGTGCCAGACCGTGGCGACCGGCTACGTTACGATGACCGCCAAGGAGGGCCGCTCGTCGGCGGTCGGCCTCTATGCGTCGATCTATTATATCGGCGGCAGCGCCGGCGCATTTCTCGGCGGCATCGCCTGGAGTTTTGCCGGCTGGCCCGGCTGCGTGGCGACCATCGCCGCCATGCTGGTGATCATCGCCGCGATCGTCGCGGCGGCTTGGGAGTGATACGGGTTATAAAAAAAGGAAACGTCATGGTGTCGGAGAGTCAATTTTCGTTCCTGCGGTCGATCGATACGCCGACCGTCTGCAACCTGATCGAGATCGTCAAACCCGAGAGCCGCGGCTCGGGCTACACGGTGACGCATCTGCACTGCCCGTTTCCCGATCTGCCGCCCATGGTCGGCTTCGCCAAGACGGTGACCATCCGCTCGCGTAACGCCGTGAGCGGGCCGAGCTATATGGCCAAACGCATGGACTATCTCGATTACGTGGCGGCGGAGCCGCGGCCGAGCGTGGTGATGATCGAAGACAAGGACGAACCGGCCGGCTACGGCGCGTTTTGGGGCGAAGTGCAGACCAATGTGCACAAGGCGCTGGGCTGCCTCGGCACGGTGACCAACGGCTCGATCCGCGACATCGCCCAGGTGGCCGAAGGCTTTCAGATGCTTGCCGGCTCGATCACGCCGTCGCATGCCTATGTGCATGTGGTCGAGTTCGGCGTCCCTGTCACCATCCACGGCATGGAAGTGATGAGCGGCGACCTCATCCACGCCGACCGCCACGGCGCCGTCGTCGTGCCCACCGACAAGATCGACGCCATGAAGACAGCCCTCGACGGCCTCATGAAGCAGGAGGCCCGCATCATCACCGCCGCCCGCGCGCCGGGCGCCACGGTTGAGACCATCAAGGCCGCGTTTCGCGGCTAATCGACAAGCAAACCAAAATCACGGGAGGACCCATGCCACGCATCGCCATCATCGACCGCGCCGCCATGAATGCCGAACAGGCGCGCGTCTACGACGCCGCCAAAGCCGGAAGTGGCATCGTCGGCGGGCCGTATTATGCCTATATCCGTTTGCCGAAATTGTTCGAGGCGGCGCAGACCATGCGCGAGTCGCTGTCAGGCGGGCCGCTGTCGCCGCGCGAGCAGCAAGTCATCAATCTCACCGTCGCCCGGCACTGGGGCGCGCGCTATCCGTGGTTCGCGCAAGCACGCCGCTCGCTCGCGGTCGGCATCCCGCAAGCAGTCATCGATGCGATCAATGCCCGCAAGCCGCCCGAGATGCCGGACGTGCGCGAGCGCGCCTGCCACATCGTGGCGAGAGAGCTCCTCGCCAACAAGAACCTGAGCGACGCCACTTATACGGCGGCGGAAAAAGATCTGGGCATCGAAAGCCTTGTCGCGGCGGTGGCAACGACCGGCAGTTTCTCGATGACCTGCATGACCGCGAACACGTTCGGCATCGAGCCGCCGGCCGATAATCCGACGCCGCTCGCGCCATAGCGCGTCAAGTTTCGTCCGCGCTCGGATGCCAGTGCGGCCGATAGCCGGCTGAGAGCACCGCAAGGATTGCCGGCGGCGTGAGCACATCGACGGCGGCGCCTTGCGGCCGCTTTTTGCGGGCGCCGTAGCCTTGCGGCGTCCAGCGCAACAGCGCCTTGCCGCGGACCGCGAAGACCGCTCCGTCCAACGCGACGAAGGCGCCGTCGGGCAGCGCGTCGATGTTGCGCCGGTGCAGCCGCTTGGTGCGTCCGCGCAGGCGTTCGCGGTGCAACGTCTCGTCCATTTCGAAAGCGTAAGGCCGCTGGCGCAGCCGGCGCGCCGCGCGCCAGCACTCGGCAAATGCTTCCGCGTCCTTGCGTCGGCACTCGAAGCAAGGCCGGTGCCCGGCCGCGAGCGCGGTCGGCTCGTCAAGAAAAAACAGCTCGGTGTAGAAGCGGCCCCAGACGTCGCGTTGGCGACCCTTGAAATCGAGCACGCAGCAGATCCATTGGCGCGACGCCCAGCGCCGCGCCGTCAGCGTCTTGGCGTCGGTGTGGAAACGCCCGCCTCGGTTGCCGAAGAACGTGCCGCGCGCCGGCGCGGCAAGCAACTCGCCGAATGGGGTGACGCGATTTTGCAGCGGCATGGCCAAGCTCGAACGACTTTTCCACCTTACCCGATCTAGCCCGCGCGTGGTGGGGCGCCACCCGATTCCCGAAATGCTCCCACTTACGAGCGGCCGCGGGAACCGGTAAGGTTTTTCATACTGCGGAGGAAAGCATGGGCAAGAAAATCGCATTTGTCGGCGCCGGCGCGGTCGGCGGCTATACCGGCGCGCATATGGTGCAGGCCGGCGAGGACGTCACCTTCATCGATCCGTGGCCGGAGCATGTCGAGCATATGCGAAAGCACGGCCTGCGCGTCACCCACGCCATGACCGAGCCGGAATTCACCGTGCCGGTGCGCGCGCTGCACGTCACCGACGCGCAACAGCTCGCCAAGGAAAAGCCGGTCGACATCGCCTTCGTCTGCATGAAGTCCTACGACACCGCCTGGGCGGCCATGCTGATCAGGCAATATCTGGCGGCGGACGGCTATGTGGTGTCGCTGCAGAATTGCATGAACGAGGAAACCATCGCCGGCGTCGTCGGCTGGGGCAAGACGCTCGGCTGTATCGCTTCCAGCATCACCGTCAATCTGCCGGAGCCCGGCCACATCCATCGCGGCGCCGCCAAGCACGGCGCGGCGCACACCGTGTTCCGCGCCGGCGAAGTGCACGGCCGCATCACGCAGCGCGCCGAGGAAATCTGTCGCCTGGTCGCCTATTCCGACAGCGCCAAAGTCACCAACAATCTATGGGGCGAGCGCTGGTCGAAACTGGTCGCCAACGCCATGGCCAACGGGCTGTCCGCCTGCACCGGGCTCGGTGGCGGCGCCATGCTCAAAGACGACGCGCTGCGCCGCTTCTCCACGCGGCTGGGCAGCGAAGCGATCCGCGTCGGCCAGGCCCACGGCTATCAGCTCGAGGAAATCCTGCACCTGGAGCCCGACACCATCGCCCGCGCCGGCGAAGGCGACGCGGAGGCAACGCGTGTGTGCGACGCGCAGCGTTTCAAAGACTCCGGCCGCACGGCGGCCGGCCAGAAGCCGTCGATGGGCCAGGACATGGAGAAAGGCCGCCGCACCGAGATTGAATTTTTAAATGGCCTCGTGGTGCGCGAGGGCGAGAAGGTCGGGCTAGCGTGCCGCGCCAATGCCGTGCTGGTGGATATCGTCAAGAAAGTCGAGAAGGGCGAACTCAAGGCCGATCCGAAGCACATCATCGAGCTGCGATTGAATTGAGTATGTCCCATGAAACTTCCCCGTAGGCGTTTCCTGCATCTTGCGGCAAGTGCCGTCGCGCTGCCTGCGCTCCCCTACGTCGCCCGCGCAGACACTTATCCCTCCCGCCCGGTCCAAATGATCGTCGGCTTCCCCGCCGGCAGCGCGCCCGACATCATCGCGCGGCTCGCCGCGCAGTGGCTCTCGGACAAGCTCGGCCAGAATTTCATCATCGAGAACCGGCCGGGCGCCGGCAGCAATATCGGCACCGAACTCGTGGTCAAGGCCAACCCCGACGGCTACACGATCATCTGCGACGTGCTCACCAACGTGCTCAACACCGCGCTCTATCAGCATCTCAGTTTCGATTTCATGCGCGACATCGCCCCGGTCGCGCCGGTGGCGAATGCGCCTTATGTTATTCTGGTGACGAATTCGCTGCCGGCCACGACCGTTCCGGAATTCATCGCCTATGCCAAGGCCAATCCGGGCAAGATCAACATGGCGTCCGGCGGCATCGGCACCTCGTCGCATATTTTCGGCGTGCTGTTCATGACCATGGCCGGCATCGACATGGTGCACGTGCCCTATCGCACCAATTACATGTCCGACCTGATCGGCGGCCAGGTCCAGGCGGTGATCAATCCGATTCCGCAATCCATGGAATTCGTCAAAGCCGGCAAGGTGCGCGCGCTCGCGGTGACCACCAAGACGCGGCTCGCCGCGCTGCCCGATCTCCCCACCGCGGCCGAATTCGTGCCGGGCTACGAGGCGCTCGGCTGGTATGGCATCGGCGCGCCGAAGGCCACGCCCACCGACATCGTCGACAAGCTCAATGGCGCGATCAACACCGCGCTTGCCGAACCGGCGGCAAAAGCGCGGCTCGCCGATCTCGGCGTCGAGCCGATGCGGATGACGCCTGCGCAATTTGCGCAATTCATCACCGACGAAGACAAGAAATGGGGCAAGGTGATCCGCGACGCCGGCATCAAGCTCGATTGAACGGGATCGGCGACTAAAGCGGTACGCCGTAGCGACACTTTAGCCCTGCTTCGAACCGCGTTGACCAAGCCTCACGTAATCGGCAACATCCAAGACCCAAGAAGACTTCGCTTATTTCCAGGGAGGAAAACATAAATGCGTGGAATTTCGACTTTACTGGCGGCTGGTCTCTTCGCCGGCACACTCGGTCTGCAGGCCCCCGCGCAAGCGGCGGTCGACATGTCGCTCACGCGTCTCGATTGCGGCACGCCGCAGGCGCCGACGGCGGTCAACGAGCGCTTTTCCGACACTTATTCTTATGGCGATCTGAAAATTCAATTCGTCTACAGCTGCTATCTGATCAAGCACGGCGACCAATACCTGTTGTGGGATACCGGTCATTCCATGACCGCACCCAACGTCGCGCCGAAGGTGAGCATCGTCGACCAGATCGCTCAGCTCGGCGTCAAGCCAGAGCAGATCACCTTCGTCGGCATCAGCCATTATCACGCCGACCACACCGGCCAGGTCGCGTCGTTTCCAAAAGCCACCTTGCTGATCGGCAAGGGCGACTGGGATGCGATTACCGCGCCGAAGCCGGCTGCCGGCGTGAACTTCGCGCCGTTCGAAGGCTGGATCAAAGGCGACAACAAGGTCGAGCCCCAGCCGGTCGACAAAGACGTGTTCGGCGATGGCAGCGTCATCATGCTCTATACGCCGGGGCACACGCCGGGCCACCACAGCCTGTTGGTCAAGCTGCCGCAAGCGGGCAATTTTCTGATTAGCGGCGATGCCGTGCACTTCCGCGAGAACTATGACAACGACGGCGTGCCGGCATTCAACTTCGATCGCGCCGAGACGCTGGCGTCGATCGGCCGCCTGAAGAAGATCGTGGAAAATTTCAAGGCGACGCTCGTCATCCAGCACGACGCGCGCGACATCGGCAAATTGCCGGCGTTCCCGGCTGCGGCGAAATAATCTCCGGCGCAGACAGCTGACTTGGAGGGCGCTGCGGCGCCCTCTTTGCTTCCGAGCATGATGCCGAAAAGTGGATACCGGTTTTCGGACAAGATCATGCTCCACTAAAAAATGCTAGAGTGCCAATCGATTCAATATGAAGCGATTGGGGCTCTAGCGCGCCGGGGTTCTGCAAAGAATCCGGTACACGTGCCGGCCTTCGACAACGATTTCGTCGCGCTGGTTGATCAAGCGGACCTTGATCGCGAGCTTGCCCCATTCCATGCCCGGCTTGTGCTCGGTGCCTTCGACCTCGAACTGCGGCTGCAGCGTGTCGTCCTTGAACACCGGCTTGCGGAACGACGCCTGCTGATCCAGGAACGCGATCATCGAGGCTTCAAGCCGTCCGGCAAGCGGCGCGGCGCCGAGCGCCGTGAGCGCCATGAGGTGCAGGCCATGGACGATCGGCCGGCCGAACCGCGTGGTCTTGGCGTATTCATCGTCGTAGTGCAGCGGATGGGCGTCGCCGGTGAGGGCTGCGAAGCCAAGGACATCCGCCTCGGTGATTGTCCGCGGCGGGCTTGAGAATATTTGGCCCTCGCTGAAATCTTCGAGATAGAGCTGCGTGGTTTCGTCCGCCATTGCACGCTCCCGCTTTGCCGGCGCCGGCTCCCAGCCAAACCCGTACCACCCTTACACTTGACCGCTTCAAGTGTGCTAGCTTTGCTTGCGAGGATGCCTTGTCTTTAAGACCGCGCGGGGGCGGCATGAGACGGCGGCCCAAAGCCGGCGAAAAAACCAAGACGCGACGGCGCAAGGCGGCAAGGCCAAAGCGCCGCAACGGAACGGCGGCGCGCCGCCGCGGCTCGGCGAGCGCCCGTCAGAAAGCCGAGCTCGCCCGGCTCGCGCGCGAGCTCGACGAAGCATCGCAGCAACAAGCCGCCACCGCGGAGGTGCTGCAAATCATCAGCGGCTCGCCCGGCGATCTGCAGCCGGCATTCGGCAAGATGCTGGCCCATGCCGCCCGCATCTGCGACGCCAAATACGGCAATGTCTTCCGGTTGGACGGCGATACCCTGCACCTTGTGGCGTCGCACAACACGCCGGCCGCTTTGATCGAGGCCCGCCGGCGGGTCCGTCTCAATCCAAAGCTGCCGTTCGGCCGCATGGTCGCGACCAAAGCGGCGGTTCAAGTCGCCGACATCATGGCGGAAGAAGCCTACACCCTGCAGCGCGATCCACGGCTGGTCGCGCCGGTCGAAATCGGCGGCGCGCGCACGGTGCTGGTGGTGCCGCTGCTGAAGGAAGGCGACGTGATCGGCGCGTTTAGCCTGTACCGCCAGGAAGTCCGCCCCTTTTCCGACCAGCAGATCGAGCTGTTGTCGAATTTTGCCGCCCAGGCCGCCATCGCCGTGGAAAATGCCCGGCTGCTCAACGCGCTGCGCCAGCGCACCGACGAGCTCGGCCGCTCGATCGCCGAGCTGCAGCGTGAGCGCAACAACAAGCTCATGAACATGGAAGCGATGGCGGCTTCAATCGGCCACGAGGTGCGCCAGCCGCTGGCCGGCATCGCCTCGAATGGCGGCGCGGCGCTGCGATTTCTCGGCCATGCGCCGCCCAATCTCGAAGAGGCGCGATCGGGCCTGAACCGGATGATCAGCGACGCCCATCGCGCCAGCCAGGTTTTTGACAATATTCGTGCCCTGTTCAGCAAGGCCAACCAGGTGCGAGAGCCGATCGACGTGCATGAGCTCGTGCTTGGCGTGCTCCAAGCCCTGGGCGAGGAGCTCAAGGATCACGATATTGCGACGCAAGTCGAGCTGACGGCAGAATTGCCGCGGGTCTTAGGCCACAAGGGTCAATTGCAGGAGGTTTTCATCAATCTGGTCCGCAATGCGATCGAGGCCATGGACCCGCTCAAGGACGGCCGCCGCCTCCTGCAGGTGAGGTCCGCGCGCGACGGCGACGGCGCGGTTGTGGTTGAGGTGGAGGATTGCGGACCGGGAATCGAACCCGGACGGCGGGAAGACATCTTCGAAGCATTCATTACGACAAAACCCCACGGCATGGGACTGGGACTTGCCATCTGCCGCATGATTGTCGAGCGTCATGACGGCAAGCTTGGGGTCGCGCCGGCGCAACCGAGCGGTTCTATTTTTTCGGTCATCTTGCCCGGCGTGGCGCGCTAACTCTTCAAGCCGGCGGCGCGGGCGACCTCGGACCAGCGGGTGAATTCGCTGCGAATGAAAGCGCCGAATTCGTCCGGGCTGGCATCGAGCGGCTCGTAGCTCTCTTTGGCCAACAGATCGACCGCCGCCGGCGCGTGCATCGCCTTGTTGGCGGCGGCGGCAAGCGTGTCGATCACCGGCTTTGGCGTCCCGGCCGGCGCCAGGAGCCCAAGCCACAGGCTGGTGTCGAAATCAGGCACCCCGGCTTCCGCCATGGTCGGCACGTCGGGCAGCACCGCGGAACGCTTGTTCGAACAGACCGCGAGCGCAATGAGCTGTTTCGCCTCGATCTGGCCGAGCGCCGACGAGGCGATGTTGAAGGTCAGGTTGATGCGGCCGGCGACGAGATCGGTGATCACCTGGGGGCTGCCCGGATACGGCACGTGGGTCATCTTGACGCCGGCGCGCTGCGCAAACATTTCCGCGCACAGATGCGGCAGGCTGCCGTTGCCGACCGAGCCGAACAGCAACTGGCCGGGCTTCGCCTTGGCGAGCGCGATCAGCTCGGCAACACTTTTGACCCCCAGTTCCGGATTGACAGCGAGCACGAAAGTGCCCTTGGCGAGCGGCGCGACCGGCGCAAAATCCTTGCGCAGGTCGAAAGTCACGTCGGGATTGACGATCTGATAGGTCAGCGACGACAGCGCCGGCACGAACAGAGTGTAGCCGTCGGCGGCTGAGCGCATGACGTATTGGGCGGCGATGCTCGATCCGGCGCCCGGCTTGTTCTCGACTATGAATTGCTGGCCGAGCACCGGCTCGGCATTCTTGGCGAAGATGCGGCCGATGACGTCGGACGCCGCGCCGGGCGTGAAACCGATGATCAAGTGCATCGGCCGCGCCGGATAGTTTTGCGCCGCCGCGCGGCGGGGGACGAGCGGCAGCGCCGCGGCGCCCGCGGTCAGTTGCAGAAATTGTCTGCGGCGTAGAGTCATTTTGCTAGTTCTCCCATGGGATGTCGCGTCACCGGATCAATCATTCCGGCTTGATGCCGGCCGCCTTGACGACGGGCCACCACTTTTCGATTTCGGCCTTCTGATAGGCCGCGAGCGCCGCCGGCGTCTGTTGCTCGAGCGACGGAATCTCAAAACCCTGGGCCTCGAGCTTCTGGCGAACGCTCGGATCGGCCAAGGTTTTCACTGCCGCGGCGTTGAGCTTGTCGATGATGTCCTTCGGCGTGCCGCGCGGCGCGAATATCGCCGCCCATAGCGCGAAATAGAAGCCGCGCAATCCCGCCTCGTCCATGGTCGGGATTTCGGGCGCGATCTTGATGCGCTCGGGGGTGGTCACGCCTAGTGCTTTGACATTACCGGCACGCACCTGCGGCTGGGCGGCGGCAATGGTTATGAACACCGCGTCGATATGGCCGGCGATGACGTCTTGCATCGCCGGTGCGGCGCCGCGATAGGCGATCAGATTGAATTGCGTGCCGGTGTCCCGCCGCAGCAAGCGGCCGAGCAGGTCGGGCGGACTGCCGGCGCCGGCAGTGCCGAACGACGCTTTGTCGGGGTTGGCGTTGAGCCAGGCGATGAACTCCTTCAGGTTGGTCGCCGGATTGTCCTTTTTCGCCAGCAGCACCATCGGCGCCGCCGGCAACAGCACGACAGGCTCGAAATCCGTCACCACGTCGTAATCGAGCTTGTAGATGGCAGCGTTGGTGACCGAGGTGTTCCAATTGGCGCAGACCAGCGTGTAGCCGTCGGGTATGGCGTGGGCGACGCGGCCGGAACCTATGGTGCCGTCGGCGCCGCTGGCGTTATCGATGACGATGCTCTGTCCGAGGGACGCCTGCATGCCCTCGGCCATGACGCGGCCGAGGATGTCGCTCAGCGCGCCGGGCGCGAACGGCACCACCATGGTGATGCGCCGCGACGGATAGCTGTCCGCGACAGAAAGACGCGGCAGCGCCGGTAGCGCGAGCGCGCCGGCGGCGAGATGCAGGAATCCTCTGCGGCGAAGGCGCAACGGCGTTCTTCCCTGGCGGTTCGCGCTTTTTGCGCGTTACGGCGTGACGCGCACGCGGTCGCCCTTCGGGTCGAAGTTGGCGCCAAGCTTTTTGCTTCGTTCGGCGAGATTAGCGAGCGTTTCGGCCTCGTCGTCAAGGCGGCAGAAGAACGTCTCCTCGGCGTCGTTGTTGCGCACCAGACGGAAATTGCAGTCGGTCACCGCGCCGCGCTCGAAACTCAATTCCACCAAGAGACCGATCCAGCCGGCGTGCCGCCGCCCGAGATGGCCGGTCGAGAAGGTGAGATTGCACAGGCCGTAGAAGATCGGCTTGCCCTTATACGTTGCGACCGGCAACGGATAATGCGGTCCGTGACCGACGACGATGTCGGCGCCGGCATCGATCGCTGCGTGGGCAATGTCGGTCATGTATTGTAGCGGATCGCGACCAAGCCCCCAGTGACAGGAGGCGACGAGGATGTCGACCTGCGGCCGCAACGCCGAGATGTCGGCGCGGAATTCATCGAGATAGTGCCTGTCCGCCCAGGTCACGATCACCGGCGGCACGCCTGGCCGGTTCGGCGGCGGCACGCCCGGCGCAACGCGGCTGGTTGGCACGTGATAAGCGGTATGGCCGAGAATGACCGCGATGCCGGGCGAGTCGGCATGGGCCTCATGATCGGTCGGCCAATAGACCGAGCTTCGTTGCACGGCGCCGACGCGCAAGCCATTGCGGGCGACAATCACCGGCGCGCGCGCCGCGGCGAGATTGGGCCCGGCGCCGGTATGGGGAATGCCGAGCTGATCGAGCCGGGCAATCGAGGCCGCGATATTGTCGGCGCCGTAATTGACGTTGTTGGCGATGCCGACGGCATGGATGCCGGACAACCGCAGCGCCTCGCCGCCGACCTGCGGATCGGCGAAAAATCCTTCGGTTGAGTGCGAGCGCCGCGGCGGCAGATGCAGGCAGCATTCCAGATTGCCGAACACCACGTCGGCGTCGTGCAACGCCGCGGCAACGTGCCGGAACGGCACGGTGGCATCGGCGACGTTCATGAGATTGACGTCGCCGGTCAAAATCAGCCTGCCGGTCATGGATGAAGCCTCACGGGATTATTTTTTACAGGGCGACGATTGCAGGGCGCACAGCGTCGCCGGACTGATCGTCTGTTGCAGTTGCTTCTCGTAGGCCATGGCCTCGGCGTCGAGCGCGGCCGCCAGTGCCGCGGCATCGACATGGGCGCCCGGCGCCGCAACGGTGCGCGCCAGCTCATTGGTGAACGCGCTGCCGCCGCCGTCCTGGACCACGACGAATTGCGTCGTCGACAGCGGGATGATGGTGGTGTCGAAGCGGGCGCTGCTCGGCAGCATCGGCTGGCCGCCGACCGTCGTCTTCGACACGTCGGCCAGCGCCAGCGCGCCGCTGCCGCCGCCGTCGGTGCCCTCGGGATATGTCACCATCCAGCGTTGCGACGCGGCATCGTAAAAATATTTGGTCTGCGGGATTGGCGCCGCATGGCCGTTAGGTTCGTCGGTGATGGTGCTCTGCGGTGAATTGACGACATAGAGCGATATGTCGCCCGGAGAGCCGACCTGCAGAGTTTCGACTGTGACGCCCCCGGGAAAGCGCGCGTCGTCGTTGCTCGCCGTCACCGTTATCGGCAACCCGGCCGGGTACCAAAAGGAGAAGCGATATTGTGCATCCACATACTGGCGCATGCGGTGGGACACCGTCGGAGGAAGCGGCAAGTCCGCGGCGCGCACGATAACGGCGGGCGCAGCTACGCCCATCGTGACGATGACGGTAGCGACAAGTCGGCCGATGACAGTCATGGCAACAGTATCGCCGGAATCCGAGTTGCTTGAAACAGGTCTTTGGCCGGTTCGAACCGCGCCTTACACCGCGGAGCGCCACGCGCCGACGGCAGGCACCGGCAAGCCCAAATTCTCTCGCAATGTGACGCCGGAAAAATCCTTGCGGAACAGCCCGCGCCGTTGCAGCTCCGGCACGACGAAACGCACAAAGTCCTCGTAAGCGCCGGGCACGTGGGTGGCGGAGAGGACGAAGCCGTCGCAGGCCGGCGCCGAAAACCATTGCTCGAGCCGGTCGGCGACTTCCTTCGGTCCGCCGACAATGGCGTTGTGCACGCGGCCGCGGCCGCTGATGCGAATAAAATCGCGCACCGTCGGATGTTTGGTGCCGCTTGCGGCCAGCACCCTGTCGCGGATGCCTTGCAGGCCGGACATTTCCGCGAGCTCCTCGGCGCTGAACGGCTCGTCCATGCCTTTGCGGGCAAAATCGAAATTGAGCGCTTCCGAGAGCAGCGACAGCGCGTCGATCTCGAGCGGCAGCTTTTCGATCTCCGCCCACTTGTCCTCGGCTTCCGCCTTGGTGGCCGCGGCCACCGTGTTGACGAGGTGCGTGATCTTGATCGCGTCGGGATCGCGGCCGAAGCGCGCCACGTCGGCCTTGAACCCCGCATAGTCGCGCTGGCCGACCTCGATGCTCGGATAGACAACGAAGATCACCTCGCCCCAGCGCGCACCGAACGCTTTGCCGCGGCCGCTCGAGCCGGCCTGGATGATGACCGGGTGGCCCTGCGCCGAGCGCGGCACCGTGAACGGCCCGCGCGAGCGGAAATAGCGGCCTTCGTAATCGAGGCGGTGGACCTTGTCCGGCTTGGCAAAAAGTCCGCTTCCCTTGTCCTGGACGATAGCGTCGTCCTCCCAGGCGTCCCAATGGCCGAGCACGATCTCCATGAACTCGTCGGCGCGGTCGTAGCGCAGATCGTGGGCGACCGCCTCGTCGCGGCCCATGTTCTGCGCTTCGCCGTCGTTGAGCGACGTCACGACGTTCCAGGCAGCGCGGCCGTGGGTCATCAGATCGAGGGTGGCAAACACACGCGCCACATGAAACGGCTCGTAATAGCTGGTGGAATAGGTGGCGCCGAGGCCGAGACGCTCCGTCGCCATGCCCATCACCGTGAGCACGGTGACGGCGTCGAGCTTCACGCAGCGAATGCCGTATTCGACGGTGTGCGCGTGATTGCGGCCGTACATGTCCGGCATCGACAGCCGGTCGTCGAAGAAGCCGAGGTGAAATTTTCCTTCCTCCAGCACGCGGCCGATGTGTTGGTAAAAATCCGGCGACCAAGAATCAGTGCGCGACGCCGGATGGCGCCAGGAACTCGCGAGGTTGGTGCAGTTCTGCGCCTGCAGAAATCCGACCAAGATCATTTGGCGCATCGGCGGGGTCCGTCGCTCACGACGCCCGAGCGGCTGGGCTCTTCCTCCCCCTGCAAGGGGGAGGATAGGTGGGGTCCGCGGCCTCGACGGATGTGCAGACGTGAAAAAACGCGCAGCCGGTGAGGCCGGTGCGACGCCCTTTATACCAGTTGTCGGCTCGCGACCCCCACCCTGCCCTCCCCCTTTCAGGGGGTCACCTTTGAGCAAAATCAAACACTTATGGCACTCTTTGGCGGCATTGGCGACGGCCATAGGCGACAGTCGCTACGCTGCTTTAGCATCTTTAGGTGGCCTCCAACGTCGAACCGCTTTGAACAACGTCTTGTCGCTGTGAGAGCCGATGATACCAACATACAACCGACCCGCCTCAATCATCTGTTCTAGCTCCGGCGTGTGAGTAGCCATACCTACCCAAGTGTGCCCAGGTTGAAGAACATACGGAAGCGGACCGGGAGCGCCAGTGGCGGCAACAATGAACGTCTGCGGCAACTGCTTCCTTATCCAAGGGATCAGCCGACTAGGGGCATAACGAATGAGCCGACCAGGGACATACCGGGCTAAACGGTTTCGATAGTTGTAGAGAACCATGTGCGTGATGCTGGTGGGCGCGCTTCCCCGGTTTGTGACAGTCGCCGACACGTAAGTGTTCGGATCAGGTCGAGCACCGCCGAACAACTTGGCGTCGGGTATGATTGTCATGGACAATTTTACGCCCTCGTCGAACCAACGACGAAGCTCAAGCGCAAACACGCAGGCAGAAATGAATAGGGCACCACCCGAGACATAGAGTGCCCAAAGAGAGATTTGAGCGGCGTAACGCGCAACCGCTATCTCGGGAGCGTCCATGTCGTCCTTGTTATCGCCGCGTCAATGCGCTGCCCTTCACCTGAGCGTGACGAGTAACACCTATTGACCATCTCTCGTCGCATTTATTTTTGCACCGCCTCGTATTTTTCGAGTGCTTCATCGCGGAGACAGGCAGCAAACATCGCCCGAAACGGTACGCTGTTTGTATCAGCAATGCCGCATTGAACGAAACGCGCGCAGAATTGTTCTTCAAGTCGGCGCTGCGCGATTGTCGCTTCGACTGACATGATTGGGACCGCTGCCTGCAAAAGCGTATTGTTCTCCTTGATATAGTCATTGAAAGCTGCCAACTCGCACGCGTTTTGTGGTCCACGCGGCGGCTGTGGCGCGCCTTGAGCGTGCGCCGACACAATTATCGCAAGCGCGAGAATTGCTGCACCTACTTGTTTGATAGGCCATTGGAGTTTGATGCGCTTCCCTATCCACACGTGAAAATCCCGAAGGGATTTCCACAAAAACTCTGCGGCGAAGGCCCATGCCATGGGTCATCCTATCCGATTCTTGATCGGTTGCGTTAGGAGATTTGTTATTGGCAAAGCTTGGACAGAAAGTGGCGAGGGCGGCTCTAAATGTCATTGGCAAACTTGGACTTGTCGGACGCGAGGATTGCCCGCAAAGCGATTTCCTTATCATCCATGACAGCAAGGAGACGCTTCGCATTGATAAGCGCGGTCAGCAGCGAGTCAGCGTCGGACATGTTACCCATTCCATTCAAATAGAAATGCCCGTCCGGTTCAATATAGTGTCGGTGCATCAAGTCTAAAAAATCTTGTAGATCAAGCCAAAACTGTTTCCATTGTGCATCGGAAGCCGCACCTAGCGGCGCGTCGAGCCGCACAGCTACAAGGTCAAGGTGACTGATAAAACGATTGCGCGCGGGAAGGATGAGCGCGCGAAAGTCGTGAATGTCGGCGCTGACTCGACTTAACTTTTCGAGAGTGTGAGGCGCACTCGAAAAATCGGAATGCTCAATGAGGAATTTCACAGTCAGATTTTTGCGACCCATCGTTTCCGCATTGTCGGTCAACCTGCAAATATGCAGGATGAGGTAGTCCCCGAATAGGCCATATACATCGCGAAAAAACGTGGGCGCGGTGGTCTGTAGGAGTTCGCGTTTAAGGTCGCTGCCTTCAAACAATATCTGAAAGTGCATCCACAGCGACCGCAGCGAAATGCACGATCCGCGAAACGCTTCCACGTCCTCTTTCGTCGCAATTATTCCGCTCACGGGCATGGTGGTCTCCCAGTGCCGTCTCATTGGCTCTACATCGTAGCCGATTTGCGTGCACGCCGCACTTGAACGGGCTATCATGCCGCCGATGAAAGCGAACCCGCCACGGCCAACGCTAGGTGAGCTTCAACGCTCATCGCCGTGGCTATGGGTCCATTGCGAGAAATGCCAGCATCGGTCGCCGCTCGCTTGCGCCGTCGCTGTGATCCGGTGGGGGCCGGACGCTTCTAGCGACAAGTTGCGCCAGTGCGCGCGGTGCACGTCATGCGGCAACAAGGGCGCGACGATCCAACATCCGGGCTGGGCGGGCAGTCAAATCGGTTTTACGCCATTTCCCGCCGAACGCATACCGCTTGCGCTGCGTTGATTGCGCTCAACGCCCCGCCGGCCGTTCTCTTTTGAGTAAACGGCCAACAAGTCCCCGAATTCATTGAACAGCCGCCCGGAAAGCCATCGTGCGAAATGCACTGTGGAAGGGGTGTAGCTTTCGCCGGGAAAAGCGACCACCTTTGAACTAACAAACCCCCTCTCTCAGAATTTGGAGTGTGCCCCATGGGCAGGATGCGCAAGCGCGCACTGGCGCCGATTGCTTTGTCGCTCGACGCGGCAGCGGAAGCTCTCATGTGCCGACGTAAGACGCTGAGCGATGCGGTCGCTATGGGGACCCTGCAACTTTATCAGGACCCGACGAGTCCCCGCAAGCGCGTGCTCGTCGAGGATTTAGTCTCGTACATTCGCGATCACTGGCCGCGTGCCGAAATTCGACGGAGACTCAAATGACCGAAGATTTAGAGAAAGTTCTGCGCAAAGCTGATCGCATTCAGCGCGTGCATGAACTTTGGAAAGCAATACCCGGCGCGACTGACGAAATGGCGATTGCAGCAAGCTCAACTCTCGCCGAACGTTTCGATTGGACGGGCAGCGTTCTCAATCTCGACGGCAAGCCTGCCACAGCGGAAGCGGTGCGCGAATACTTCGGGACGAACTACGGATTCCTCTTTCCGTCGAAGTCAGAGAACGCCGACGCGCCGAAGGTCGATCAGCAACTTCTCGCATCGGCCCGCGCCGGCAACATCACCGCAAAGGGTCGGCTCGTCCGACAGCTTGGCAGTCTAGCCGCCGCCGATGCCGTGCTCGCCGACAAGGCCAACACCGGCGCGGACGATACCGCACGCGACGAAAAAGGCCGCTTTGTCGGCGCGACGCCTCAAGAGAAAGAGGCGGCTGCGAACAATCCATGGGGGCCGAATTGGAACGCCACTCGTCAAGGCCAAATAGTCCGCCAACTCGGAATCGAGGCGGCACAGCGAATCGCCAAGGCAGCGAATAGCCACGTGGGCGCGGTTCGTCCGGCAAAGGTCGCGTGACATGAAGAAACAACGCAAGCCCGGTGAAGTACCGCCGAACAGAATTCCGATTATCGACGATCAAGGCCGGCTTCGCGGTCACGTCGGGAAGAAGGCCACGGCGGTCACCGCTTCGCGATTTCTCGGCAGGCTCGGCGCGACGCTCGGCAAGAAGGACGGCCGCGTCGCATGGATTGGACCGAGCGCGCCGCAACCGCGTCGAGCGGAGACAGCAAATCACCGGAGCGCACGCGGCTCGGTACGGGCACCGAAATAAGAGGGGAACGCATCATGAAGCGCAACACGACAGGCATCGGCCGCGACGGCCGATCAAACGCATTCGCGAAGCCCGGAGAACGGACTCTCGCCACGCATCACAATCCGATGGACGCTCGCCAAGGTGACCGACCCGGCGAGCCTGCGCATCGTCTCGGTCATCGCGGGCATCCAATCGGCACTGTTGTACCGGACGGTAAGACCAGCCGCACAGTACGTGCACCGGGCGCGCTCGACATTCAGCCGCGCCAAGGTGCACCGAAAGCATTGCACAGCGTTCCCTACCATGTCTCGACTACGGCTCGACAGATTGCCGGCAGTGGTCGCGGCGGCATGGGTCATCCGACAGCAACCCTTAGCGACGGCGGCGACACGATCACGACCAGCGCAGCCGCCGCGCCGCTGGCGCACGCTTATGGTGGCCCACTGCCGAAGTCGCGGCCGGACGTGTCCATCACACCGGGAAATCGCGACCGCCGCAATGACGCGGTGCACGGCGGCAGTCCTTATTCTGGACTCCCGTTGAACCAACAAGCGGCGGCACACGACGCGCACGCCAACGGGCGGCATGACGCTAACAAACAAATCGGTCGAGCGATCTTCGACGAGGCTCTTGCGAACAGCGGGCCGGATGATCGCGCCGCGCATGGGCGCACGGTCGCGCCAACGATCCGAATCGGGAAGTAAGCTGTGAAGAAGTTACCAGACCATATGGCAGCCATCAACAAACTGCCGTCAACGCAAGCCTACAACGAGGCAGTGGCGGCGGCGCGGTCTGGCGGCCCGCGCACAGTCGAGCAAGCGCGTGCTGTGAGCAAGCAACTTGAGTCGCTTCGGATGCAGGCGATGCGGGACAGGAACGAACAATTTCCTTTGGAGGGACATGCGTTCGGGAAACACGGCACGCTCGCAAAGTCGATCAACAAACAACTACAAAAAGAAGTCAACAAGGCCGTTGCTGATAAAGCACCAAAGCACGCGCGGCTTATCTCCGAAGTGCCGAGCACGTGTCTTGCGGAATTGAGTTGGAAGGACGGCGTTGCGGATTATTCCTTCTATAGAGGCGGACAAATTGATTATTCGACGCCTATGTCCAAGGCCGATTGGCTCGACTGGGTTTCGGCCGATAGCATCGGAGTTTTTGGGAATAGCGAAGTGTTTGATTAAGGGGGACAACATGGCTGACACGATCACAGATAAAAATCCGAGCGTCGAGCAAGTCGCGCCGGTATCAGCAACAAACGCTGGCGACCTGACAAACCCGCCGCGATCACCGCTACAGTCTAGCGATCCGAAGATAAGGCAGGCTTGGCAAGTCGCGTTATTCAATATGCGGAAGCGCCGGCTCGCTCGTCTCTGAGTGAAGTCCCAATAATAGGAGAGTGACATGACAGCAAAGATTGACCTGAAAAAGCACGGCGGCAAGGTGAAGGGCGCAGGCGATGTTCCTGCAACCGCTGCCGGCAATGCACCCGCAACTGGAATGCCCCGACCGGCTTCCCCGGACGTTATCAGCACGCCGAAAGCGGCGCACAGCGGATACGGCCAAAACAATTATGCCGGGCCGGCGAGCCTGACACCGAAGGACGACTCCAACAAAGGTGTCTCGCCATTGGCTGCGAACATGAAGGCGGCAGGCGAGCGGGGCAGCGATTCGGTGCTCGATACCATCGCAAAGGACGGCACAGCAAAGCCCGCGCCGGATTGGCAGACGCGCAAGGTGTCAACGGAAGGCTACCCGCCTGCGCATGGGATGCGCAATCGTAGCGGTGAGAAATGAAACGCCAATGGGCACGGATGAAGGCTTCGCCATCTTAAAGCGCGCGGCCGATGACGCGACCACTCGGTACGTCACGGAATACCAGCATCATAGGTTGCCGCGTCAAGTGGATGGCCTTGGTGACGTTGCGCGAGAGTTGCAGCGGGCGATTGATGCGGCGGGCACGAAATTACTGGCCCTTGGCCTCAATGGTGTCGAAGCCGAGTTAGTGATTTCGGCGTGGATGAACGGATTGATCCCGCCGCCTTATCCAATGGAGTGAGTCATGACCATCGAACTTTTCAACTCTCGCTGCCAGCTACGAAGCATCGCCGACCTGGAACCGGAAATCGCGGCGCTCGCCGATCCGGTCGTCACCGAGAATTTCATCGCGCTCAAGGCTCAGGTTGAAGCATTGGCGCTCGACGATGCCGCCGTCGAAGCGGCGATGGACAGCATCGCAACGTGCATCAATCAAATGACGGCCGCTGAGAAGTATCTGAAAGAGAACTTCCCGGCGATGACACACACACAGGCGGCAAAATCTTGGATTGCAACACCGGGACATTGAATGCGCATCGGGGTTTCACCGCGCGCTCGGCACGTGCGGCTTTTCCCGATGCGATAGGCCGGTGCGGGCCTCGTAACTCGCACCGGCCGCATAAGCCGGTGACGGTAGTTTTGGGAAATCCTTCCGTCACCGGCCACTCTTTCCAATGTGATCGCCGTCCTTGAACAGCCCGGCGATCACTAGCCCCGCGCGTTAGAGGGGGGACTTCCGGCGCGCGGGGCACCAATCAACGGAGGCTACCATGGCTGACTTCAATGCGAGGCTTCGCGCTCAGATGTTGCGACAGGCCGTCCTACAAGCCGGCGACGATCCGACGCTCGGCACAGTGGCCGCGTGGCTGCCGCCCGATTTTTTCAGCACCGACACCGACGAGGCAGCCGCGAATGAGGCTGAGCTTGCCGACATGATCGCAGCCATCGCGGCCGAACAGCCGACCGAACCGGCACAAGAATTCTCAGCGGACGAAAAAGTCCCGGAGGCCATCCGGGATGAACCGGCACAGACGGCAGCCGAGCCGGTCAAAGAGCCGCCGACCATGACATTCGCGGAAGCTCAGGATGCGGTTATCGCATGGGGCAACAAGCTATCTGCCGCACGCGGCCGGCTTATAGCCGCACAGTCGCGCCAGCAAAACGGCAGGCTCAAGGTTGCCGCTGCTATCGGGCAGCTTGTCAATGGCCTCCCCAAGCTCAGCCAAGACGATTTGAAGCGCGAATATCTGGCGAGTGAAGCCGAACGCCGCCAGCGTGTCGCCGATGGTCTTGAGCCGCCAATCGGCGGGACTCGTCAAGCGCCGGCCGGCTTCCTGACTGCGATGCGCGCCGGCCCACGGGGCAACAGCGTCAATCGCGGCTACGGCAACAAGCATATCAAGAAGGCCGCTTCATTGATCGCGCAACAGCGAGCGGCTGGCCTTCTCCCCGCCGTCTCTAAGGTTCCATCTGAGAGGTAACGTGCTGTGCAGTTGTCCCCCGAAAAACTTCGCGACGTTCTCGACGCGCTCATGGCCGGCCGATCCTGGAAACACGCGGCGGCGAGCGTTGGCATGACTGAGGGCGGCCTATGGACATGGAAAAAGGGCAGCCGCGACGCTGAGGAAAATTTTGAAGTCGAGTCCACATTCAATCTGAGTTGGCCCTCCGATCAACCGCGCGAATGGTTTCATCATCTGATCGAACGCGCTCGTTCTCGACGTGCCGCGATGATGGACTCCCCGTTGATGCGCGGTGACGTGATCGTCATGGATGGCAAGGTCGCGCTCACGGCGGACCACGACGAATTCGGATTGCCGATCCCGGAAGGCGCACCGCCCAAGCCTATCCGGCGCACTGCCCCGCCGCGTCGCGAGTTGGCGCCGGCTAGTTACAGCGGCCATAAGCCGAAAGCCGTCCCGGTCTATACGGGGAGCGCGCTAGGCGATTACCTCAAGGCCAATGCGCCGAAGTCTCGTCCTATGACCGAGCTTGAGCGCGATCTTCGCGAGAAGCTGAAAGCCGGACCAAAGAACGGCAAGCCGAGCGCGCCCGTTCACATCATCCGCGACCAGCCCGACGATGCGCAGCGTGAGCACACTAATCAACCATCCAACGAAACCGGGCTGCCCCGCACAGCGGAAGTGAGCCGAGAGCCGGCGTCGCCGCCAGCATATGCACGACCGCCCCGGCTCGACGGCGCACGTGTACCGCCGCCCGGTGGATTCCGAGTGAGGTAGGCCATGAGCTACGTCAGACAACATACAGCATGGCTCGCCGCTGTTAGCCGCGAAGAAATAGCAATGCGAAATCTAGTGGCCGCCTTCACTCACATGAAAATCAGGAACGACATGACGAGAATTGATTGGAACGATGCAGCGGCAGAATTTTGCGCTGCACATCGGGCGATCATGGGGGATGAGTCGTGAGCGCGTGGCGTACTCCGAGATATTTTCCTGCTGGCTTGAAAGGTGAAGCCGCCCGGCTTCGCGACGCTATTGAGCGTGCTCAAGATGAATTGAGCCGCACCGCAAACATTGAGCGGATGACCGCCATCCGCGCGAAGATCGCCAAGCTCCGTAAGCGGCTCAGCGAGTGTCGGGAATGAAGCGCCATGCCCGACAAGCTGTTCCAGGTCCCGCTATCTCATGCCGAGCGTGCGCAAGATCGCTTTGCGTTCCAGACGTGGCTTGACGATCTATTCGACGTGGTTGCCGACGACGATGACGCCTTGGTGCTCACGCATCAAGAAGTGGGTATCCGGCTTGCTGAGATAGCGCGAAACGCCGAAGAACTTGAGCGCAGACGCGAAGCATGGGCCGCACGCTCCAAAGAGCGCGAAGAACTTGCGGCTTCCGAGCTACAACTTCGCATCTTGAGGCAACGGTCAAAGCGTGAAGGCAGTCCGCTCTTACGCATCGCAATGCTGGCCGAAGCTGAGCGCGTGCGTCGGCTTGTGCGGGGGATGTACCATCACGGCCCGGCTTGTGTGCGGTGTGGCCTCACGCTGCGATACAACTCGACCAACAAGTGCATTGCGTGCGTCAAGGCGCGGGCCGCGATATGGAACAAGGCTCACCATCGCTACAATGCGTCATTGCGCCAGCAACGAGAGAACCGACTCGTTGCGAGGATTGCCGGCTCAGCAAGGTATCAGGGTCGCCCATGTCGGAAGTGCGGGGCCACGACGTACTACACCAAAAACTGCCATTGCGTCGCCTGCGATAACGCTCGGCAGGCGCGACGGTCGCGCCGCTTCAATCCCATTCTGCAACAGCACCGCGACAATCGAGCCGCTGCGAAGGCGGCCGGGCTGAAAACGTTTGAAGGCACCGCTTGCAAACGATGCGGCTCGACGGCTCGATATGTGAGCAACAAAAATTGCGCAAAGTGCGATAGCAAAAAGAAACAGGTGAGCCATGGCACGTCCGGTTGATGCGTCAAAATACGTCGAGGGTGATCCGTGCAAAAGGTGCGGCGGAACGCTGTACCGCCGTAAAACCGTTTGCGTCGAATGCGAGCGACGAGCAAACGCGCGACGCTATGCCGAGCGTTCCGGGATTGATTACGTCGAGCCGGCGCCGAGACTTAAAATTTCACCGACGAGATTGTCGAGCGCATTGGACGGTTACCGTCGTTCGCCTAGCGCACGCGACCGATCCCGTTATCTTGATGCGCTCGTACTCGGTAAGACGCCCGGCGAGGATGAATCCCCGAAATGCGCGGGCGATATTTGGAGAGGTATGTTGCAGCGAGGGGCGTTGGCGAGGCATCTGCCGGACTATGACTCCCAAGTGGGAGAACGCCACGCGCAAAACGCTGCACTCGCGAAAGCGATCCGGCGCATACGGCCACGCCTGCCGGACATTGTGGGCCTTGACGAGCTTCGCCGACTACTGCCGTCCGATGCGGTCGAGCCGATCAATCCGACCCGTTTGCCATGGGCGATAGCGGCTGTGCTCGCCGAGCTTGGGATCGTGTCGGGCAGAGGCGAGAGCACGCGGCTGTACATCGTCCGACATAAGCGTCGATACGCGGGCTTGACCAACTACGCCCTGGAACAGGTCAAGGCCGGGAACCGACCGCCAGCCGCACGCGGACGCTCGTCAAAATCGAAAATCCAGGGGAATGCGCCCGGCGACCGGACGGCCACTCAGCGGGCTTTTACGGGGCAAAGAGAGGCCCCGAGCAGACCCCCGGTAACAGGCTGTGATAACAAGGGAATTCGGAACGGCACCCGGTGTCTTATGGTCCGACCCCTATCAGGTCGGCCGGCTGCATGATATGAAGGCTGCAACTGGCGGCTAGGACCGCCGGGACAAAGCCAACGCCGATGTACGGCGGGCCGCGCATGTGAGGGCGCTAGGAAACTCACCCCGCGACCAGGACAACTGATCTTGAACCGCCGACCCTGTGGTCGGTCGCGAGGATATGACCATGACGACAGAAAGCGAAGTTGCCGATTTGCGACGCCGGCTCAACGCTGCCCATGCGACGGCAGCCTATCACAAGAAGCAATCGGCGGCGCGCTTCTCCGAAATTCGCCGCCTCAAGGCTGAGCAAAAAGACGGCCATCGCATCGGCTATGAGGACGGCGCGCGGGCGACAACGTTGCTCAGCTATTTGGCGCTCGCAGATTACGGGCTTGATGGCATCGGATGGTTCACCGACCGCGTTTCGGCCGTCCTCGCCAAGAGGAAACCGCCGCTCAGTAGCTACGCGGTTGACAAAGCGGTCACTGCCGACGTGATCCGACACATGTCGAAATATAATCCGAAGCGCGCGGCCGAAGTGGAAAAGAGCTTCGCCGACTTTTTGGCCGGGGGCACGCCATGAGCATCATGATCGAAGCACTCGACGCATTCGGCGCCGCGATGGCGGAAGCTGAGAAGCATCGCAAGATTTTACGCCAGCGGTACGGCTTGACCGACCATCAAATCGGAACACTGACGCTCGCTCGTCGCAAGCGTAGCAGCGTCATGAGCGACTACAAGGCGGCAGTGCTCGCCGCAAAGCGGAGATTGGAGAACAGGCAATGAGCAACAATCAACCGGCCGCCTGAAAAGAAGTGGCCCGCGTTGCGAGCGCGGGCCGGATGTAGGAAGCACGGAAATGACCCGCGCTATGACCAACAAAATAGATGCCAACGCTAGAGGCGTCAAGACGCCTTATGCGGGCGCGCTCGCTGCGATCAAACGTGGCTGGCGAGTCGCTCCATTGCCGCGCCGCGCCAAGGCCGCGCCGCCGAAAGGCTTCCCGCAAATTCCGCTGGCGACTCCCGAACAGGTCGCCAAATGGGAAGCTGAGCTTCCAGGTCGTAACTATGCGATCATTCCCGGCATCGGCTTGACGTTCATTGATGTTGACGTGCGCGACGACAAAGGCGGTTTGCGTTCGCTCGATACGCTTGAGCTTGAATACGGCAAGCTGCCAAAGACCTTCACTGTTAGGTCGCCGAGCGGCGGACTGCACTTTTATTTCCGTGGCCTTCACACGTTCAAGAATGGCTTCCGGCCGGGACTCGATTGTCCGCCGTATGTGGTTGCGCCTTACAGCGTGACCGACGCCGGACGTTATGAAGTGATCGACCCGTCGCCGGCCGCGCCAATGCCGAATTGGCTGCCCGAAGTGGTCGGCCTGACGACTGAGCATGACGACGCCGACCAGGACCCGGCCATAGAACTAGATCAACCGAACAACATCACCCGCGCCATCTACCATCTGACACACGACGCTCGGCACAGCGTACAGGGCCGCAATGGCGAGTTTGCTTTGTTGCTTGTAGCTGGCGAGCTTAAGGACTTCGGAATATCGAAGTCACTCGCGGTTGAATTGCTAGCCGAGCATTACAACATCGCGCCGTTCTGCGATCCGCCATGGAGCATCGGCGATGGGCCGATTGCGGATCGACTCGACGTGAAAGTCGAGAACGCTTGGCGATACCTCAATCAAACACAGCCGGGCAGTGCATCGGCCGACGCCGACTTCGCCGACAGCGCGGCGCCGACCGATGCTGAGCTTGCGGCGCTCGACGTCGAATGGAAAGAACGCGACCGCAAGTCGAGGCTGCGACGTAGCGTGACCTTTATCAACGGCGTGGCCTATCCCGTCGTCAGGCGCGGGAGGGCCAACACATGAGCACCGATCTAGTCATCACCGATGACCAGCGCCTAGTGGCGGCAAAAAAGCTCGGCAAGTTTCGCGCCGCACTCAACGAGTCCGGCGGATGGCCTATGCTCACTAAGGGCAAAGAGCCTGAGCCGGTCAAAGACAGTCAAGCCAACGTGCTCAAGGCAATCGCTGTGCTTGGCCTCGACTGCCGCTTTGACATGTTTTTGAATAGCTACGTCGTGCAAGGTTTCGAGCTTGGTGCCGGACTCGTCGGCGACCTGAGCGACAAAATGATCCGCGCATTTCGAGATTACACTTTTCGGATGCTCGGCTATGAGCCGGGCATCATGGCCGCACGCGAGGGATTGAAGCGAGCGTGCGAGCAAAACACGTTCAACTCTGTGCAGGATTATTTGAACGGCTTGCCGCCATGGGATGGCGTACCGCGCACTGCCACGTGGCTGACGACTTACGTCGGCGTCGAGGCCACGCCATTGCACAGTGAGTGGGGCCGTCTTTGGTTGATGGCTTTGTGTCGCCGCGCATTCGAGCCGGGCGTGAAGTTTGACCATGTGCCATCGCTTGAGGGACCCGAAGGCGTCGGCAAGTCAACGCTGGGCAAGATACTCGCGGGCGCCAAGGACCCGGCTGAGCTTTGCAAATACTTTTCAGACAGCACCATCCTCGACAAGCAAGAGAAAGAGCAGCTTGAGCTTTGCCAAGGTGTGTGGGTGTATGAGCTTAGCGAAATGTCGGGCGCATCGAAGGCCGATCAAAAGAAGCTCAAGGCGTTTGTTGTTCGGCAAGAAGATCGAGCACGTGAAGCCTACGCCTACATCAAATCAAATCAGCCACGCTCGCCCGTGTTTTATGCGACCATCAACCCGGATGACGATGGCGAGATACCGGAATACTTGAACGATGGTGACCGGCGGCGATGGTGGCCGATGACGGTGTGTGTCGCCCGCAAGAAGATCGACTTCGCCGGATTGCTCCGTGATCGCGATCAACTTTTTGCCGAGGCGATGATCGACGCCAAGGACGACTTCGGCATGGAGTGGCGCCCGCTAGTGCCCGATCCCAAGCTCGAAAAGCTGGCGCGGGTCGAGCAACAGGCGCGGGCGATCCGCCATCCCTTTGCCGATGTACTGGCGCCGCTCTTTGACACCGTGCTCGCTCTCGCCAGCGACAAGGGCGACGATTGGGAGGGTGCAGCTAGCGAGGACTATTTGGTGACCGATGACAAGGTGTGGGTCACGGCCGCCTATGTGCTGAGACAACTGCCGCCGAGCGCGCTCACCATCGACGGCGGCCGTGCGATCAAGCGGTCGATGGCAGCGAACGGATGGCAGACGAGGCGCACAGCGGCGGCTCGCTGGTACGTCAAGGCGCGGCCTTCCCCTGAATGACACGATGACACGTGTGACACGTTCTCTATAGGAGTTAGAAGCGGTAGTAATTGCTGTGCCTTACGGGTCTCGAAAACAGCAAATGACCTGTCATAGGTGTCATCGGCACGTGTCATCGCCGCTGAGTATGGCAGAAAGAGAGGTTTCACGGCCGCAAGCTCAAATTCCCGGCAGCCCTAGCATTTTCAAGACGATCATGGGGCAGTAGGCCTCTCCGCTCTCCGATGCTTCACGCGCGACCCTGGCAACGACCTAGGATGGCCACAAGGCCACAGCGGCGACCGCTGATCGGGTGCGACCCCGTATGGTGGGGATGCCGGTGCAGCGGCGCCAAAGGCTTAGCGGCGCGCATGTCGCCAAGTGTCGCCAACTCGATCAGCCGGGAGGCTCATGTGGGGCTAAGGCCCCTAGCGTGAGCCGGCGTCGAGCTATGCCGTCTAGATTGCACTTCTTGACATTGCACCAAATTGATATGGCCTCCGTGGCCTCGCTGGCTCGACGATCCGTAAAAAGAATTCTCGAAAAAGGATTAGGCTAAAAAGGAATTCGACCCCCGTGGCGCCACGGCGCTGCGCTCAAAATTTAGAAGAAAGCCCGGCCGAAATATCGAGCCGATGAACGGGCGCACGACCGGCGTGGCCCCCACGCCGGCCTCGTTCATGTCACCAACGCCTCAGCTTCAAACAAGATCGGGTCCAAAATCGAGAGCGCGAGCATCCCGGTGTTGTACGGCTTGATGCAGCCCGGCGGCGGACTGTAGCGCACGCCTCGGTCGGTCACGTCGAGAAGCCGCACATGCGGCTCGGTGATTTCTAGAAAAGCATGTCCGGGCTTTGCCGCGCGTTCCTCGGGCGTCGGTTCTACCTCGCGAATAAAGCCCGGCTGATTTTGTGTCACGATTTCCAGCGTATGCTCGTCGGCATTGCGAGCGTGCTGCAAATAGCAAAGCATTGGATCGGTGCGTCGTTGATGAACTTTGGTCCCATACCAGTGCTTGCTTCGCGGCGACGCCTGCGCACCCTCCTTTAGCTTGTTGAACATGCGGTCGGCGGCCGACAAGAAGGCGGCCCATCGGGTTTGTATTTCCTCGAAATCCGTCGCAGGCTTGAGCGTGGCAAGAGCTTCGATGTTGTCCCACGCGCGATTAAACTCGATCCGCGCGGCTTCGACTGCTTTCCTATTCATGACGTTTCGCCAATGGTGCGGGCTTCTCGACCGCATCATAAGCGCGAGTGCCGATCCACATGATGCAAACTCCGAGAACGAGAAGGACGAACGCAAGCGGAATTTGCAAAGCGCCTGTCAGCCACGAATCAATAATGTTCTGTGCACCGATCCAATCGGTGTGCGGCCACGGAATATTCATTGCATCCCAAGCGGCTTGAGCGTTGATGGTCTGCCAAATGCCGAGCTTCAAATAACGGAGACACTGCGAAGCAAAGAGGAATAGACCGGCGACGGCCACAAGACCCCCGCCAGCCATTAAAATCCAAACGATGGCACGTCCGATCTTTTGAACCATGGGCTTCCCTAGTTGGCCGGCGGAAATTTTGCCGACAGTTCGGGATGCGCAACTCTCCATTGACCGTCAGCAAGTTTCAGCGCGTTGGCCATGTCGATCAGGCGTTGCAGTCCATCTTGGGTCAGCTTGTCGCAATAAGCCTGTACCTTGGCCTCGATCAATTCGACGAACTTGTCGCGCGAATCGAGCATGTCGGCAATTTTAAGATGGTCCGAAAGGGTCGCTTCAATTTCAGCCGTCATTTTGTTGCGAAGCTCGGTCACGTTCTCTCGAAACACGTCGAATTCAATTCGCGCGATGACAATCGGCGGCGCGTCGGTCGGATCGAGAGATTTATTGAACTGGCCTTGCACCACGCTCAGGTAGCCATCGGCAACCGGCCCAAACCGGACCTGAAAGAGCCGATCAAGATCATTTGAAAAATGCTCCGCAGTCTGCCTGCCTTCCTCATAGGCGCGCGTGACTTTTGGGTCTTGCGGTTTTGGTCGCCGAAGCCAATCAAACATCACACGACCCTTTACACCTTTCCGTCCACGTACTGCTCAAACTTTCCCTGACACGCCGCCGCAATCACTTGGTCGAATGGGAATGGGTCAGCACGCTCGGCAATCCATCCGGCCTTCGCCTTCGACAATCGAACTATCAAATTCAACATTGCCTGTTCTAAGGTGTCGCGCGGGTATCTCGTCATCCAATAATTTAGCCAAGATGCCAATTGTGCGTGCAATCGAGCTACGTCGCTTTTCTCTGCCCGATCCAAACCGCCAGGGATCAAGTCTTGAGCCTTTATTCCTGACGCTCCCGCTTCGCCACCTAGATCGCCGTTCGTTACGAGAAAACCAGAGGCCCAAACTAACGTTGCCAACCGACGTGTGCCACCTACATTCTTCCAACCAATTTCGAGGCTGCGATTCCGCCTCACAAAGATGACGATCAGTAGGAGTTGAAAAATTGGCATCGTGATTGTGTCGTGGCGCCGCGCTATTTGTAAGTCGCACCCTGATTAGTCACGGTCGATCCGATGGTGATCGAGAGTGATGGCATCAATTGCACCGGCACTTGCTCTTGGTGAGTGTGCGGCATGTCGGCGGCCATGAAGGGCCAGTGTCTTACCGGCGCCACGAACGTCACGGCACAGGTGCAGATGGCGGCAGCGGCCACGACGTGGCGGCAATGAGGACAAGGGAAATGTTCAAGGCTCATCGGAGTACGTCCATTGTGATCCAATCTAGGCTATCACGCACGCGAACAAATAAAAAGCCCGGCACGATGGCCGGGCTTCTCGTTGTCGTCAGTGATCGGCGAATGTTAGAAGCCGATCTTATCAATCCACTCTTTGAGCATCGGCACGGGATGGCCTTCGCCGTACCCTTCACCAATCGTCACCGTGTCATGGCCTAGCAGTTCCTGCCGGATCGGTTTCGGGCAAGCGGCGCGGCGCAAGCGATCCTGTGCGCGATGCCGCGTCGAGTGCACAACCTTATCAGCATCGAGAATGCCGCAATCGTTGCGCAGGAAGCTCATAAGCCGCTTTGACGCTCGATTGGCGAGCCGCTTAATCGTCGCGTCCGCGAAGCGGTTGGCGGTATCGGCCGCGAATAGCGGACCCTTGATCGGGTCCCGCAAGAAGGGCAACACGTCCGCCGGCAATGGCACGCGACGCAAGCTCGCATCGGTCTTGCTGCCAACGACGACAAACCGCACGCCTTCTTCCGTTTCCTCGCCGTTGATTTGGTACGCTTCACCTTCCCGCATCCCCGTTGCGGCGAGCAACCGGAATAACAGCCGATCCGCATCGTCGAGCACCGGCCGGCCCGCATCGTCGAGCGCATCAATCTTGGCCTTACACGTTACAATGTCCGCGTCGCTGAGCGGCTTGCGGTGGTCGGAGTCGTCCGCAAGTGTCTTTTTCGACACAAGGCCACTAAACGGATTGAATTCCAATTTTTTCTCTTTGATCGCCAAATTCACGGCGGCCGAAAGCCAACCGATCTTTTTCTTGACCGTCGCGGCCTTCACTTTCGGATGTTCCGGGTCATCGCCGCGAAGGTGCGCGACCAGCAAGCGCCCGTCATCGCGCGTAGCATTCTTGAGCGGCTTGTTATCCGTCAACGTCTTGTACAGCGCCCACATGTCGCGGGCTTCGCGCTCTTTGTCGCCGGTCACGTTGGCGTGCTTAAGGTAGGTTTCCAAATAGGTGTCATCGCCGGATTTGGTTGCGCAGGTCGGGCGCTTCGCCGATCCGCTGCCAAAGTCGGCTGCAATGAAGGCTTCGGCGAGCGTGTGCACATTGAGCGGGCCGCCGACCAATTGAAATGCAGTGCCGCCGTTCGGTTCGGTGCGGATCACGGCGCCGTTGTGGCCGATGTAGTGAAGCTCCTTTTCGGTCGCGAGAATTTGGCCGCCGTCCGGCGCGGCATGAAGGCGTCCAGGTTCAAGGGCGGGCCGCCACGTCTGTTCTACACGGGGCCGCGCTGCCAAGAGGGCGGCCTTGTGTGCGGTGACCAGCGGGCCGGCCTTGTGTTCGGCCGCGAGCTTGTCGGAGGTGCCGAGCGATACCTCAACCCGCTTGCCGGGCGAGCGCAGTTTGACGTACCAGTTTGAGCTTCCGGCCCTCTGAAAAAGGTAGCTGCCGTGTCGTGCTCTCGCCTGTGCCGTTGCCATTGCCATCACTCCTATGACGGCCGGAATATATTTGGCGGCAGGCGTCGGCGACAGTGGTTGGCGACAGATATTGGCGACATGGTAAACCCATATGGAATGGGCTTAACTTGCACTTTCTGAAAATGATCCTCCCCCTTTCAGGGGGAGGAACAATGGCGAGGCCCCGCCTCACCGCGTATCGATGGAAACCCGCTTGATGGGCTGGGTCGGCGCCGGCTGCACGAAGCCGCCGGCGCCGGTGGCTTGCGCCAGCGCGTCGCGGTCGAGCGCCTCGTCGTGCTTATAGACGTCGTCGCGGAATTCGACCGTGCCGTCGCGGGTCACCCAGCCGGTGAGATAGACCCAGGCGACCGGCATTTTGTGCGGTAGATTGACGATCTTGGTCTGGCCGGCAGCGATCCCGGCGTCGATGGCGGCACGGTTCCAGCCCGGCACGTCTTCGAGGATCCAGGCGGCGAGGTCGCGGACATTGTCGACGCGGGTGCAGCCGTGGGAATCGAAACGGTAATCGTCGGCGAACAGCTTTCGCGTGTCGGTGTCGTGCATGTAGACCGAGTACGGGTTCGGCATGTCGATTTTCAGATTGCCGAGCGCGTTCCAGGCGCCGGCATCCTGGCGGACGGTGAAATTGGGCGAACGGTCGGACGCCCAGTCGACCGACGACGGGCTGATCTCCTGATCGCCGCCGCCGAGGAGCCGCATATGCATGCGGCTCAGATAGCTCGGATCCCGGCGCATGTGCGCCATGATCTCGTTCTTGGTGATCGACAGCGGCACCGTCCAGGTCGGATTGAGATCGACCGCGGTGATGGAAGCGGTCAAGGTCGGCGACGGCTTGTCGATCTTGCCGACGATGACGCGATAACGGCGCTCGACCTTGCCGTTGGCGATGGCCTCGACGAAGGCGGCCGGAATATTCACCACGACGTAGCGCTCGGCGAAGATGAAATCCATGCCGAGGAGCCGCTCCAGCGAAGCTTCGAGTTGCTTGATGCGGGCGCCGACCGGCACATTGAGCGCTTTCAGGGTCTGCGCGCCGACCACGCCGGTGGCGTCGATCCCATGGCGCAATTGGAAATGCTTGACGCCCTCGGCCACGGCCGCGTCATAGGCCTCGCCGGCTTCCTGATCGGCGGGCATGTCGTCGGAGATGACAAGACGCTGGCGCAACAGGGCGACGTAAGGACCGCTCGCACCAGGCTCGAGTTTGGCGTCGGCCGGCAGCATCGGCCAGCCGCCGCGCACCTGGATGTCGGAATAGAACAGCAGCGCTTCCTTGATGCGCTGGAAGGTGCCCTCGTCGAACACCGGGTCCGACGACAGCGCGAGCGCTGCGGCCGAGCGCGATTCCGGCGTCGTCGCGGGCTTGACGGCGGCCTGCGGCGGTTTCGCCGCGACCGGCGGTTTGGCGGCGACCGATGGCTTTTCAGCAAAGGAAGGCTTGGGCGGAGTCGCAACGCCTTGCGCCAACGCCAAGCTGGACGCGGCAGCCAGCATGACGCCGGCAATCAAAGTGGTCCGCATGAACGGCCCTCCCCTCTCAGTCCGTCGCGCGATTGCGGATTACGGTTCAACCCTGCGGCTGCGGCTCCAGCGGGCCGGGCTCGGGGCGCGGCCTGTTGCGGCCGGCGCCGGCGGTCGGCACGGTGGTGTTGCGCGGCGTCGTCGGCTCGATCACCGATTCGCGGACCGGCCGCTTGCCCACGAGCAGATCCTTGATCTCATCGCCGGTCAGCGTCTCGAATTCGAGCAGTCCCTTGGCGAGCGTCTCGAGGTCGGCGCGCTTGTCGGTGAGGATCTGCTGCGCCTCGGTATAGCCGGCTTCGACCAGGCGGCGGATCTCGGCGTCGATCTTCTGCACCGTGGCTTCGGAGATGCGTTGCTGGCGCGACACCGAATAGCCGAGGAAGACTTCTTCCTGGTTCTCACCATAGGCAACAGTACCGAGCGCGTCGGACAGGCCCCAGCGCGTCACCATCATGCGCGCGAGCTTGGTCGCCTGCTCGATGTCCGACGCCGCTCCCGACGTCACCCGTTCGCGGCCGAACACCAGTTCTTCCGCGACACGGCCGCCCATCATGATGGCGAGCCGCGAGGTCATCTGTTCGAGGCTCATCGACAGCTTGTCGCGCTCCGGCAATTGCATGACCATGCCGAGCGCGCGGCCGCGCGGGATGATGGTCGCCTTGTGCACCGGATCGGTCGCCTTGACGTTGAGCGCGACGATGGCATGGCCGCCCTCGTGATAGGCGGTGAGCAGCTTTTCTTCGTCGGTCATGACCAGCGACTTGCGCTCGGCGCCCATCATCACCTTGTCTTTGGCGTCCTCGAATTCGGCTTGGGTCACCATGCGCTTGTTGCGCCGCGCCGCCATCAGCGCCGCCTCGTTGATGAGATTGGCGAGGTCGGCGCCGGAGAAGCCGGGCGTACCGCGGGCGATGGTCTTCAGGTTGACGTCGGGCGCCAGCGGCACCTTGCGCACGTGAACTTTCAAGATCTGCTCGCGGCCGACCACGTCCGGATTCGGCACCACCACCTGGCGGTCGAAGCGACCGGGCCGCAGCAGCGCCGGATCGAGCACGTCCGGCCGGTTGGTCGCGGCGATCAGGATGATGCCTTCGTTGGCTTCAAAGCCGTCCATCTCGACCAGCAATTGATTGAGCGTCTGCTCGCGCTCGTCATTGCCGCCGCCGAGGCCGGCGCCGCGATGGCGGCCGACCGCGTCGATCTCGTCGATGAAGATGATGCAGGGCGCGTTCTTCTTGGCCTGCTCGAACATGTCGCGCACGCGCGAAGCGCCGACGCCGACGAACATTTCGACGAAGTCGGAGCCGGAAATGGTGAAGAACGGCACATTGGCTTCACCGGCGACCGCGCGCGCGATCAAGGTCTTGCCGGTGCCGGGCGGGCCGACCAAGAGCACGCCGCGCGGAATCTTGCCGCCGAGCCGCTGGAATTTTCCCGGATCGCGCAAGAATTCGACGATCTCCTGCAAATCCTGCTTGGCCTCGTCGACGCCGGCGACGTCCTCGAAGGTGACGCGGCCGTGCGCCTCGGTGAGAAGCTTTGCCCGCGACTTGCCGAAGCCGAGCGCCTTGCCGCCGGCGCCCTGCATCTGCCGCGACAGGAAGATCCACACGCCGATCAGCGCCACAAACGGCAGCCATGAGATCAGAAGCCCGACGAACCACGGCACGTTCTCGGTCTGCGGCCGCGCCGAGATCGCGACGCCCTTGTTGTAAAGGCGCTGGATCAGGGTCGGGTCGCTCGGCGCATAGGTCTGGAAACTGCGGCCGTCGCTGAAGGTGCCGTGAATCTCCGGACCCTGGATCAGCACTTCTTTGACGCGGCCGGAATCGACGTCGGTGAGCAGGTCGGAAAACGAGATGTCTTGCGATGCCGGGCGCTGGCCGGGACTCTGAAACAACGTGAACAACGCCAGCAATAAGAGGACGATGATCACCCAAAGGGCGAAATTGCGCAGATTGGCGTTCATCTTCAGTCCTTGACCCGCGAATCCGCGGCGCCGGAGCATACTACGTGCCAGCAAATCGTGGCGGCTTCACGTCCCCGATACCCCCGGCAATGTAGGGTTCGACCTGCCCCCTGCCAAGAACCCGAGAATGGCCAATCGACTGATTATAGGCCTATTTCGTAAAGCGGCTCTTGCCTTGACCGCGCATGGCTAACCTGCGCCGCGCGGGTGCGCGTTCGACCGTCAGATGGTCACGGTCAAGCGTAATAAGCGCTCCTGCAAGGGTCCGGCGCAGGCGGGAGCGCGCCTGGCGCAACGCCTCGTAAAGGCTTTCGAGCTTGGCGAGCTCGACCGCCCCCTCGTCCCCGCTATGGGCAACCGCTTCGCCGAGGAGCCGTAAGCCCACTTCAGCAGGCAGACTCGCGAACGGCGCGGCCGCAAACACGATCGGTCCATGCGGCGGCCACGGCAGCGGCACGAGCACGGAACGCGCGGCCTGCACGGCGACCTGGATGGTCGATTCGGCGCGCCGCAGCCGCGCGGCAAGCCGCGCCAGGCCGCGCGCGTCGAGGCCCTCGCGCGCCAGCGCCGGCATCAGGCTACGCAGCCGCGCGCGGGTAAAACGCGGATCGTGATTGCTCGGGTCTTCCGCATAGGCGATGCGCTCGGCTTTCAAGGTCGCGACGAGCCGCGCCTTGGGCAGATGCAAGAGCGGGCGCACCAGAAAAATCTCGCGCACGCCATCGAGCGGCAGCGGCGCCGCGTGCGCCATGCCGGTGAGCCCGAACAGCCCGCTGCCGCGGGCGAGGCGGAACAGCACGGTCTCGGCCTGATCGTCCAGCGTGTGCGCGGTGAGGATATGGGCAAATCGCGCGCGCGTGGCGACTTGGGCGAGCAACGCATAGCGCGCGTAACGCGCGGCCTCCTGCAGGCCGGTTCGTGGCTTTCTGCCGCGCCAATGCAATGTGCGATGAGGAACGCCGAGACGGCGCGCCAAGCGCTTCACCATGGCGGCTTCGCGCGCCGCTTGCGGCCGCAAGCCGTGATCGATGGTGACGGCGACGAGTTTCGGGGCGCGCTTGAGCCGCTTTGCCCAACGCGCCGCCAGCACCAAGAGCGCCGTGGAATCCGGGCCGCCCGAGACCGCAAGCACCAGACCGGGCAAATCTTCGAGACCACGAAACAGCGCGTTCGCTTCGCCGTCGCCAACACTTCCGTCAGCAGTGGGCACGCTTCTGTTCCCGGTCGACGCCTTGCTTCACGCTCACCGAGGCGCGCGGATATTTGCGCAGCACCTCGCCCAGCGAAGCGCAGGCCGCTTCTTTTTCGCCGAGCGCCGCAAGCGACATGCCGAGCCGCAACAGCGCATCGGGCGCCCGCGCGGTGGTGTCATACTTCGTCGACACCGCGAGAAAGGCTTCCGCGGCATCGCGATAGCGCTGGCTCTGGAACAAGGCTTCGCCCATCCAGTATTGCGCCTCGGGCGCCAGGCGATCGCTCGGATATTGGCGCAGGAAATTCGCGAACTCATCCGCGGCGGGACCATAGTCCTTGTGCTGCAGATAGCCGTAAGCGAGATCGAATTCGTCCTTGGGCGAATTGCCCGGTGGCAAGGTCGCCTGCATGGCGCCGGTGCCGCTCGGATTGATCGGGGGCGGCGGCGGCAATGCCCCGCCCGGCGCGGCGCCACCCGGCGGCGGCGGTGCAGAGACGCTGGAAAGATCGAGCGGCGCACCGGGCTGGCGCGGACCGGCCGGCACTTCGGCAACCGGCGGCGGCGGTTCGGTCGCTGACGTGCTGCTGCCGAGCGGTCGTGGCGCGCCGGGTGCAGCCGGACTGAGCGCCGGATTGAACGCGTCGCCGCGGCCGCTCCGTCCTGACGGCGGAGGTGGCGGTTCTTGTTCGACAGGCGCGGGCGGCGGCGCTGTGGCGATCACCGGCGCGGGCGGCGGCGGCGCGGCCGGCGGCGGCGAAAATTGTGCCGTCGGGCGCGGCGGCGACTGCGGTTGCGGCGACGCGGGCGGCCGGGCGCCGGTCTGGCTCGCATCCTGGAGCGCGCGGAGCTGCTGCTCGAGCTGCTGATTGCGGTATTGCAGCTGCTCCACCGTGCCGGTGAGCTCGCGCAGCGCCGCTTCGAGGCGGTCGATGCGGGTCACCAGGTCGGCTTGGGACATTTGCGCGCGGGCGGCGCCGCCCCACAGCGCACCCAAAAGTGCGACCACGACGAGGGAGACGGAACGGATCATCACCGGCAACTTTTCCGCTGGATTGGCGCCGCCTAACATAATGCAACGTGCGACCAAATTGTGACTGCCTGCCACATTCCGCCTGATCATTCCGCGGGCTGGATGCGCGGATGCTTGCGCGCGGCGAGCCATTCCTCGAAGCGTTGGATCACCACGAACAGCGACGGCACGAACAGGACGGCGAGGCAGGTCGAGGCGATCATCCCGGAGAACACCGTGATGCCGATGGATTTGCGGGCGCTGGCCCCCGCCCCGCTCGCGACCACCAGCGGCGCGACGCCGAGGATGAAGGCAAACGACGTCATCAGGATCGGCCGGAACCGGGCGCGGGCGGCATCGACCGCCGCGTCGATGATCGAGCGGTTGTCGCGCATGCGATGCTCGCGCGCCACCTCGACGATCAGGATGGCGTTCTTGGCCGAGAGCGCGATCAAAAGGATCAGGCCGATCTGGGTGTAGAGATTGTTGTCGATGCGCAGCCCCTTGAGCACCAGCACCGGTCCGACCAAAGCGAGCGGCACCGAGAGGATGATCGAGAGCGGCGCGTACCAGCTTTCATACTGGCCGGCCAGCACCAGATAAACCAGGAGCAGCGCCATGGCGAAGACGAAATACATCTGGCTGCCGACGATTTTCTCTTGGTACGACATCGCGGTCCATTCGGTGCCGGCGCCGGGCGGCAAGGTTTTCGCCGCATTCTCCTCCATCAGCCGGATCGCCTCGCCGGACGAAAATCCCGTGGCCGGCAGGCCGATGATGCTCGACGACGGATAAAGATTGTAGAGCGAGATCAGCGGCGCGCCGACCGCCGGCGTGACGGCTGCGACCGTGCCGAGCGGCACCATGTTGCCCTGCTGATTGCGCACCGACAGGTTTTCGATGTCGCGCGGCCGCAAGCGAAATGTGGCGTCGGCCTGGGCATAGACCTGGAACACGCGGCCGAATTTGTTGAACTGCACCACATAGGTCGAGCCCAGATAGGTCGCGAGCGTCGCAAAGACCTGATCAACCGAGACATGCAGCGTCTGCGCCTTGACCCTATCGACCTCGACGCGCAATTGCGGCGCCGCGGCGCGGAAAGAAGTCGAGACGCGCTGCAGCGCGCTTTGCGACTGCGCATTGGCGACCATCGTATTGGTGATGCTCTCCAGCTTGGCGAAATCGGTACTGCCGTCGCGTAATTCCACCTGGAGCGTGAAGCCGCCGGCGTTGCCGATGCCCTGGATCGGCGGCGGCGGCAGCGTGATCACCCGCGCGTCGATTGTGGCGAGCGCCGCAGACAGGCGCGGGAACAGCGTGCGCAGATCGTCGCGCTCGCTCCAATCCTTGAGCACCACATAGGCGACGCCGGCATTGGCCAAGGTCGCATTGTTGTCGAGGGCGGAGACGCCGGAGATGGCGATCACGTTAGCGACGCTCGGATCCTGCTTCGCGATCGCCGAGACCTGTTCGAGCACCTTTTGCGTGCGGTCGAGCGCTGCGCCGTCGGGCAATTGCACGGCGACGAGGAGATAGCCCTGGTCCTCGAGCGGCAGAAAGCCGGTCGGCACCCGGGACAAGCCGAAAAAGGCCAAGCCGATGATGACGAAGGCGACGATGGTCATCACGCCGGCATGGGACGCCATGCGGCCGATCAAGCCGGCATAGTGATGTTCCATGCGGCCATAGACGGCATTGAAGCCGCGATAAAATGCATTGCGCCGCTCCGGCGGCACCGGCGGCCGCAGCCACAGCGCCGACTGGGTCGGCTTGAGCGTCACCGCATTGATGCCACTCAACAGCGCGGTCGCCGCGATCACCAGCGCGAATTGCGCGTACATGCGGCCGGTGAGCCCGGGCAGGAACGCCGCCGGCAGGAACACCGACATCAGCACCAGCGTGATGCCGATGATCGGTCCCAACAGCTCGTCCATGGCGCGGATCGCCGCGTCATGGCCGCTCATGCCCTTTTCGATATTTTGCGCCGCGCCCTCGACCACGACGATGGCGTCGTCGACCACGATGCCGATCGACAGCACGATGGCGAACAGGGTCGAAAAATTCACCGTGAAGCCGAGCACGTACATGGCGGCAAAGGCGCCGATGATGGTCACCGGCACGGTGGTGGCCGGGATCAGCATGGCACGCCAGTCCTGCAGGAACACCATGATGACGATCAGCACCAGGACGCCGGCCTCGATCAGCGTCTTGTAGACTTCGTGAATCGACGCATTGACGAAGATCGTGGTGTCGAACGGGATGGCGTAGACCAGGCCTTGCGGGAAATCGCGCGCCAGGCTTTCCATCTTGGCCTTGACCGCGTGCTCGACGTCGAGCGCGTTGGCGCCGGGAGATTGATAGATGCCGATGCCGGCGGCCTGCTTGCCGTCGAGGTTGAAATACTGGCCGTAGGTCTGGGCACCGAGCTCGACCCGGCCGACGTCGCTGACCCGCGTGACCTGGCCGTTGTCGCCGGTCTTGACGATGACGTTGGCGAACTCTTTGACGTCGGTGAGGCGGCCGGACAAGTCAATGGTGTATTGGAAATTGACGCCCGGCGGCGTCGGCGGCGTGCCGATCTGACCGGCGGTGACCTCTTGGCTCTGCTGTTGCAGCGCCACCACCACGTCCTGGGCATTGAGGCTGCGCGCTTTCAGCTTCTCCGGATCGAGCCAGATGCGCATGGAATACTGGCCGGCGCCGAAGACATTGACGTTGCCGACGCCCGGCAGGCGCGACAACTCGTCCCTGAGTTTGATGGTGGCGTAATTGGCCAGATAAAGGCTGTCGTAGCGGCCGTCCGGCGCGGTGAGCGTGACGAACAGCAGGATCGCGGTCGAGCGTTTCTGCACCGTGACACCCTGGGCCTGCACCGGGGTCGGCAGCTGCGACAGCGCGCTGGCGACGCGGTTCTGCACCAGGATCTGCGCGTTATCGAGATCGGTGCCGATCTTGAAGGTGACGGTGAGCGTGTAGCTGCCGTCGCTCGCGCTGGTCGATTGCATGTAGATCATGTTCTCGACGCCGTTGACCTGCTGCTCGATCGGCAGCGCCACGGTGTCGAGCAAGGTCAGCGCGCTGGCGCCGGGATAGCGCGTCGTCACCTGCACGGTCGGCGGCACCACGTCGGGATATTGCGCCACCGGCAACGCGTAGAGTGCGACCGCGCCGATCAGAATCATCAAGATGGCGAGCACGTTCGCCAGCACCGGACGCTCGATGAAGAATTTGGAGATCATCGCCTAATCTCCACAGCCTTTTTTAGTTTGAGCATGATCTTTTCCGAAAACAGGTTTCCACTTTTCGGGATCATGCTCTAGTTCTTCGCCGCCGGCGGGCTCAACTCGGCATCGACCTTCTGGCCAGGGATCGCCCGCATGATGCCGCCGATGACGACGCGGTCGTCCTTGCTCAGGCCTTTCTCGATCACGCGCAGATCGCCGACCAGCTGGCCGGCCTCGACTTGGCGCTGCTCGACCACATTGTCCTTGTTGACAACCAGCACGTAGCGGCCGCCCTGGTCGCTGCCGATCGCGACATCGAGCACCAGCAGCGCCGGGATCGGCTTCGACGGCACGCGCACGCGAACGAAATAACCCGGCACCAGGGCGCGATTGGAGTTCGGCAGGCTCGCGCGCGCGGCCTGCGTTCCAGTCGACGAATCGACATATGGCGCGACGTAATCGAGTTTGCCCAGGTGCGGGAAATCGCTCTCGTTTTGCAAGGCGACCTCGACCGTATCGCCGATGAGGTCGGCCACGGTGCGGCCCGAAGCCGCGAGATTGGCGCGCACCTGCAGCGCGTCGCGCTCGCTCGCGGTGAAATTCACCCAGATCGGATCAAGCTGCACAATGGTGGCAAGCACGGTCGGCGAACTGGCGCCGACCAGTTGGCCGATCGACACCTGCCGCGCGGTGACGTAGCCGTCAAACGGCGCGGTGACGTCGGTATAGCCGAGATTGATCTCGGCCTGCCGCTCGTTGGCCTGGGCCGATTGCAGGTTGGCTTGCGACGAATCGCGCTGCGCCAGCGCCTTGTCGTAATTGGCTTGGGTCGAGACCTGTTTCTGGATCAGGTCGGCTTGGCGCTGATACTCGGCCTGCGCCTGCGTCAGCGTCGCCTGCGCGCTGGTGACGGATGCCTTGGCGGCATCCACTTTGAGCCGGTAAGGCTCGGGCTCGATGGTGAACAGCGACGTGCCTTTCTTGACGAATTGGCCGTCGGTATAGCTGATGGCCTGGACGAAACCTTGCACGCGGGCGACGAGATCGACCGAATTGACCGCGGCCGCGTTTCCGGTGGCGTCGAAATAGCGCGTAACGTCTTGGGCGACCGGCAAGGCGACGGTGACCTTCGGCGGCGGCGGCGCGGCGTATTGGTTGTTCTGGCCGCAACCGGCGAGCAAAGCGGCCATGGCCAGTGCCAGCGTCGTGGTCGCAAGCGCACGATGGGTCATGACAAAGGCACCCCGCGGAAATTGATGGTCGCTTCGAGCCGATCTTAAGCGAATTACGGTGGAATGGGACGGTTAGTTTAGCGGCCGCACGATAGATGAAATTCCGGCGGCGAGGTACGCGGTTTCGCTTCCACCGTTACTCCTGCTTGCCGGCCGTTTTCCTGCCATCCGTCCCATCGCCGAGCCATGCGGCCAGCAACTGCCAGGCGATGGACAGCACAATCGGGCCGACGAACAGGCCGATCAGACCGTGCGCCAGCGCACCGCCGATGACGCCGATCAATATCACCGGCATCGGCGTCGAAAGACCGCGTGCCATGACCAGCGGGCGCAGCACGTTGTCCAACAGCATTATCGGCACCGTATAGATGGTGAATATCACCGCCGCCGTTTTTGCCAGCACAAACCAGCTCCAAATGATCACCGGCACCAGAATGACCCACGGGCCGACTTGAATGATCCCGAACAGCAGAACCAAAAAGCTGAGCAGGCCGGCGGCGGGAACGCCGGCCACCAGCAAGCCGATGCCGGCGAGCAGAGCCTGCAGGGCCGAAATTCCGATGATGCCGCGCGACACGTTGCGGATCGTCGCGCCGGTCAGTTCGACAAACTCTTCGGCGCGGTCCGTCGAAATATGGCGCACGGCATTCTTGACGGACAACACCAGCGCCGGCCCAGGCACGAACAGAAATGCCGAAACGAAGATGCCGATGATGAACTTGACCAGATCCAAGCCGGCAGTGCCGGCGATAGCCAGCACGGTTGAGCCGATCACTTTGAGCTGTTCCGCCCACTCGCCGAGCAGCGCCTTGATATTGGTCGAAGCGAGGTACCAGACTTGATAGACCTCGCCGCCGACGAAAGGCCAAGTCTGAACCGACTCGTACGGCGGCGGAATGGTCAAGCTGCCGTCGGCAAGGCGTGCGTAAAGCGTGCGCAGATTGTCGCTCAGGCTCACGCCAAGCCAGGTGACCGGGCCAAAGATCAGGATAAGGCTGAAAATCGTAATCGCCGCCGCAGCCACGCCGCGATGGCCACCCAGCCTTCCGGCCAGCCAGTCGAACACCGGATAAAGCGCGACCGCGAAGATGACGCTCCAGACGAAGATCGACAGTAACGGCTGCAGCAACAGCCACGACCAGTAGGCCAAGAGCGCCAGACAGCCGATGCGGATAGCGGCGACAATAAATGTCGTATCCGCTCCGTCGGCGGCAGCGACTTTGTCGGCGTCTTCCGGCACGGGCGGTGTCCTCGAGGTCATGCCAAATCGGGCATCGGCCAGTCGGCGACCATATCACGGCCGCCGTTTGCTGTCGGCGGCCCAAAACGCAACCGGCGCCGTTGCGGCGCCGGTCGAGAACAGCAGACGTCTGGGATTGTCCCGCTTAAGAGCTCTGATCGAGCACCGTCACCGCGCGGCGGTTCTGCGACCAGCAGGAAATGTCGTCGCACACCGCGACCGGCCGTTCCTTGCCGTAGGAGATGGTGCGCATGCGGGCTGCCGCGATGCCGCGCGACGTCAGATATTCGCGCACGGTTTGCGCCCGGCGCGCGCCGAGCGCGATGTTGTATTCACGGGTGCCGCGCTCGTCGGCGTGGCCCTCGATGGTGAAGGCGTAGCGGTTATAGTTGTTGAGCCACTGCGCCTGCTTGTCGAGCGTGGCGCGCGCCTGCTCGGTGAGCTCCGAGGAATCGGTCTCGAAGAACACGCGGTCGCCGACATTGACGACGAAATCCTGCTGGCTGCCGGGGGCCGCGGACGAGCTGGTCTGGTCGACCTGCTGCTTGGCGCAGCCGGCGATCAAAAGCCCGGCCAGGATGACGGCCGCGAATTTGGCGCAGCGGACGATACTCACGACGTTCATTCCGGTGCCTCCATTGCTTCCGTATGCATTGCCACCGGGTCTAGCAGCGCCTTCGTTAAACGAACGTTCCGTCAACCTTGATGCGGCCTTGCAAAGAAGCCTCGACCCCGAGCAACCGGCTGAAAGCTTTTGCAATGGTTAATGAGGCCTCAATGCGGCGGGCGTATGATGGCGTGCCGAGGCTTACGACAAAAGCGGCGACCAGGCGGGATCGGAAGCGAAGCTAGGCGTCGGAACCCGTTGCTGATTCCGCCCCGCCGTATCGATCGTGAACAACGACGGCCCGGGACTGCCGACCGTGTCGCTGAAATACATGATCACGCGCCCATTGGGGGCAAAGGTCGGCCCTTCGTTGTGGAACCCCTCGGTCAGGATGCGCTCGCCGGAGCCGTCCGGCTTCATCACCCCGATGGCAAACGTGCTCGCCGACTGCTTGGTGAAGGCGATGTAGTCGCCGCGCGGCGACCACACCGGCGTCGAGTAGCTGCCGTCGCCGAAGCTGATGCGCTGCGCGGCGCCGCCGGCCGACGGCATGACGTAAATCTGCGGATGGCCGCCGCGGTCGGATTCGAAGCAGATTTGCGCGCCGTCGGGCGCGTACGACGGCGCGGTGTCGATGGCCGGCGTGTTGGTCAGCCGCGTCGTCGCCTTCGAGCGCAGATCCATGATGAAGAGGTTGGCGTTGGAGCCTTCCTGCAGGCTCATGATCACGCTCTGGCCGTCCGGCGAGAACCGCGGCGCAAAACTCATGCCGGGGAAATTGCCGACGACTTCGCGCTGGCCGGTTTCGATGTTGAGCAGATAGACGCGCGGATCGCCCTGCCCGTACGCCATGTAGGTGATCTCTTGCGTCGACGGCGAAAACCGCGGCGTGAGCACCAGGTCGTCGCCGCGGGTCAGGTAGCGCACATTGGCGCCATCCTGGTCCATGATGGCGAGCCGCTTGATGCGGTGTTCCTTCGGCCCGGTCTCGTCGACGAAGACGACGCGGGTGTCGAAATAGCCCTTCTCGCCGGTGAGGCGTTCGTAGATCGCGTCCGAGATGATGTGGGCGATGCGGCGCCAATTGTCGGGCGTGGAGAAATATTGCTGGCCGGCGAGCTGCTGGCCGGCGAGCACGTCCCACAGCCGGAATTCGGCTTTCAGCCTCCCGTCGCTCTGGCGGGTGATGCGGCCGGTAACCAGCGCCTGCGCATTGATGGTGCGCCAATTTGGAAAGTTCGGCACGTTGTCGACGCTGGCGAGTTTTTCCAAAAACGCGGCGGGATCGATCGGCAGGAACAGGCCGGAGCCTTTCAGGTTGGCGGTGATGATCTGGGTGACGCCGGCCGCGGTGTCGTTGTCGCTGTCGGCGCCGCCGAAGAATGTCGGGATGGCGATCGGCAGCGGCTGAAAATTGCCTTCGGTGATGTCGAGCCGGACCACGGCGGCGGCATGGCGCGCCGATAGCGCCAAGCCGCCGGCGGCGGCGCCGAGCGCCAGCGCGCGCCGGCGTGTCACGGAGAGATCAGGTATCTGCCAAATCGTCATGATGGTGAATTCTTGCGCCTCAGCCGCCGAGCAATATGCGGGGATCGAATTTCATCTCAATGTCCTTCCACTGATCGTAATGCTCGGGCTTGAGCATGGTGAACGGCTGACACAGCAGCAGCGCACGCTTGGCGCTTTCGGCGAGCGCCGGTCCGAGCGGCGACGCCGTGCCTTCGACCAGGATCGGTTCTCGCGACATCGAGCCGTCGGTCTTGAACTGCACGCGCAGCACAACATAGATTTTCGTCGCCTCGGTGATGCCGGACGGCGGGCTCCAGCATTTGGAAATGCGCGACTGCAGCGCGCCCATCTCGTCTTGCGACAATTGCGCCGCCGTGCCGTCGGAGTTGCCGAGATCGGCTTGATTGTGAGGCGAATCCGCCGACGCTATCTGGCGCTGCGGATCGCGCTTGTCGAGCAGCGCCGCGACCTGGTCGGGGTTGAATTGGGGCGCGTCGCGCGGCGGCGTGTCGGGATTGGCCTTGTCGTCCGGCTTCGGCTGCTTGGCGGCGTCCTTCTTGAGCAGGTCGGCGATCTTATCGGGCTTGTAGTCGGGCGGCTTGGCCTTGGCGGGTTTGTCCGCGGGCTTGGGATCGGGCTTCGGGTCGGGCTTGGTCTGCTTCGCCGCGGTGTCGGTTTTGATCTCCGGCTTGTTGTCGACGACCTTGGGGGCGATCTGATCGGCAGGCTTGGGCGTATCGACCTTGTCGGCCAGCGGCTTGATGTCATCGACCTTCAGCTTGGGCGCGTCTTTGATGCCCTTGCTGAGCTCCGTGAAATCCTTCACCGAAATCGTGTCGACGGCCATGGTCGGGGCCGCGGGCGCCTCCAGCGGCTGAGCCGCGAACGCGACAAGGCACAATCCCAGCACGACCAGGTGCACGATCGCCGATATGGTGAGACTTGCCCTCATGGCCGTGCTTCTACGCTCATTGCCCGAATTCCGTCACCAGCTCGACGCGAGCAAATCCGGCGCTGTTTAAGCGTCCCAACAGACCCATGATCATACCGTAATTGAGCGCCTTATCGGCACGGAAATAGATCGGCGTGGCAGCACCGTCGCGGGCCGCGGTGACGGCCTGCAATTTCTGCAGCAGTTCGTCGGCCGTGACCTTGGCGTCTTGGAGAAAGATCTGGCCCTGGCCGTCGATGGCGACGGTGATCGGGTCGGTGTTCTGGGGCAGCGATTTCGCCTGGCTCTGCGGCAGGTTGATCGGCACGCCGACCGTGAGCAGCGGCGCCGACACCATGAAGACGATGAGCAACACCAGCATGACGTCGACGAACGGCGTCACGTTGATCTCGCTCATGACCGGGCGCCGGCGGCGGCCGCTCCTGCCGCTCGACGCGGCCTCGATCACCCCTCCCGCCATGGTCCCCTCACCCGCGCTCGTCGATCTGCCGCGACAGGATCGCCGTGAATTCGTCGGCGAACCCCTCCAGCCGCTGGGCCTGCTTGTTCACCTCGGAGGTGAACTTATTATAGAAAATAGTCGCCGGAATGGCGGCAACGAGGCCAATTGCCGTCGCAAACAGCGCCTCCGCGATACCCGGCGCCACCACCGACAGCGAGGTGTTCTGCGACGCCGCGATCGACTGGAAGCTGGTCATGATGCCGGCCACGGTGCCGAATAGCCCGATGAAGGGGCCGGCCGAGCCGACCGTCGCCAGCACGAGGAGGCGCCGCTCCATGTGCTCGATCTCGCGGGCGGTGGCGACGGCCATCACCTTCTCGATGCGCATCTGCAGGCCGGCGAAGGAGCGGGCATGGCCTTCGAAGCTGCGCTTCCATTCGCGCATGGCGGCGACGAACAGCACGCCGGTCGAGTGCTCGGGCTTGGCCGAGAGGGATTTATAAAGCTCTTCAAGGGATTGGCCGGACCAAAAAGCCTGCTCGAAATGGTCGCCGGCCTTGCGAATGCGGGCAAATAGCATGGTTTTGTCGATAGCGATGGCCCAGACCCAGACCGAGCACACCAGAAGCCCGACCATGACCGACTCGACGATCCAGTGCGCGTGCCAGAACAGGTGGAACAGCGACAGGTTCGACGACGTCAACGGTGCGACCGACTGCGCGATGTCGCCAGGATTCATGGGGCGTCCCTTTCAGCGGTCCGGCCGGCGAACGATCAAGACCCCGGCCATGACCGGCATAGCGCACTGGCGCCGGGACCAAAGGGCATAAAGGCAGCCGCTTCGCGCGCACCGACCAACAGCCGAAATTTCGCTGGGACCCGCGCCGGACCCGCCACCGGCCAGACCGAATTCATCGCGAAACTTGTCCAAACTAGGGCGCCACACCGGTCGTTCGGTCCTAACGAAGCCCGACTATGCTTAATGGGGGGTTAAAGGGGAGGAGATTGCCGGGCAGCGCTTGCCCATAAACGCCGCCGGCAGGCCGGCCGGCCGACCGCGCCACGGGCCGTGCGGCCACGAACCATTGACGGGCAAACACCCGCCGCGTTTTACTCGACGACCGACACCTTTCTCGTTGATCACCATGACGCTAACGGATGTTGCGCCTGCGCCAAGCCTTGTCCCGTTGGCGCCGGCGACCGAGACCGGCACGCTCGGCATCTATCAGCTCAAGCGCCTGTGGTCGCGCGCCATGGCGGCGCGGGCAGGCCGCACCTGGCCGACGACGCTGCACGACCGCCATCTCGACCATCTCGTCATCCATGCCAGCGGCCTCGGCCTCGAACAGACCGGACACTTTCTCGGGCGTCAGGCGCCGAGTTTCGAGGCGTTCGAGCGCTGGATCGTCGCCACCACCGGCGGCGTCCCGCCGCAGCAGATCGCGCGCATCAATGCGGCGGTCGCGGGCGACGCCATCCCGCAAGAAACCGCGCGCCGGCTTGCCGCGGTGGAGGCGAGCGCGCCGGTGCTGGACTCTTCCGATCTCGCCTGCTGGCAAGAGCACGGCTATGTCGTGCTCCACGACGCCGTAACCCCCGCGATACGCGAGGCGGCAGCGCTGGCGCTGTGGCGGCATCTTGATGCCGACCCTGACGATCCGGAGACTTGGTATCCCCCGAACGATCACGGCATCATGGTGCAATATTTCCAGCACCCGGCCTTCGCGGCGGTGCGCAATTCGCCGCGCATCCATAAAGCCTTCGCCCAGCTCTGGGGCACGGCGGATCTGTGGGTGACCACCGATCGCGTCGGCTTCAATGCGCCGGAGCGCGAGGGTTTTATGTTCCCCGGCCCGCGTCTGCACTGGGATGTCAGCGTCAAGACGCCGATCCCGCTCGGCACCGGCGGCATCCTTTATCTCACCGATACGCCGCCCGAGCAGGGCGCCTTCACCGTGGTGCCGGGATTCCAGCGCTGGGGCGAAGCCTGGTTGAACGCCCTGCCGCGCGGCGCCGACCCGCGGCGGCAGGATCTCTACGCCTTGGGCTCCCGCGCCATCGGCGGCCGCGCCGGCGATCTCGTCATCTGGCATCAGGCGCTGCCCCACGGCGCCAGTCCCAACCGCGGCACCCGGCCGCGCATGGTGCAATACGTCAACATGTTCCCGACGCGGGTCGAGGAACATGAGGAGTGGATTTAGGCGCGTCCGCGTCGATTGAGTTGATGAGCGACAGGCAAATGCGCCACGGGGTTCATGTCTTCGATGGGCAAGAATCAAAGTTGACCGTAACCGCTGATCCGATCGGTGGCGTCGGCGCGGCGGTATCAATGTCGAGGATAACGGCCAAGACATCCTTGGTGGCTGCATCCGCGGCGGCCGTCGTCATGCTCCGCGGGGCGACCATCGGACTGATCGAGGTCACGTGCGCGCGGATCCTGGCATTGAGGAATGCCTCGGCAACGATCGTCGCGTTTTGCGCAGCGCAAATACGCGACGCATCGCGCACTTCGACCTCGGCACGAACGCGCAACCGACCATCTTGGATCAGATGCAGGAGCGGCTGCGGCACGGCCAAACTGAGATACTGACCCTTATTGGCAAGGACATCGACCACGGTGCCGTCCACCGGGGCGTGGACAGTACACTGATCCAGCCGCGCACGGGTCGCATCAAGGTCTGCCGCCGCGGCATCGCGCAGCGCTTTGGCGCGGCGGATATCTTCCTCGCGTGAGCCGGCACGGAGCAGAGAGAGTCGCGCGCGCGCTTCCGCGAGCTGAGCGGCCGAAATCCTCGCATCACGTTGGACTTCGAGAATGTGAGCGGTGGTGACGGTGACGCCCTCTTTGAGTTCCTCGGTTCGATCGAGCGTCTTTTGGGCTTCCTCGGCACGCGCTTGTGAATATCCGACAATCGCCTCGCCCACGGCGATCTCGTCGGGACGCGAGCCATTGCGGGCGCGGTCGAATGCCGCCTGTGCCGCCTCCAACTGAGCGCCGCGCGTGCGAACATCCGCCTCGGTCGGCCGGCAATCAAGTTTGATCAAGGTCTCCCCCGCCCTGACGCGGCTTCCCTCACGCACCAAAACCTCGTCGACGATACCCGCGGCGGCAACTCCAATCGACAAGGTGGGACCCGCGCCTTCGACGCGCCCGGGAGCGCTAAAATTGGAGTTTTGGGCCAGCGCTGTCGCGGCAAAGGCGAAGCTCGCGATCAAAACAGCCGCGCACGTCGCCATCGTTCGGCGAATATGCGTCACACACTTCCTCTCCCGCGACACGCCCGCAAGCGCGTGCCGGGGATTCTGCAATCGGCTTCGTCGTAAACTTTCAGCGGCCATGACGTCACACCGGTCGCCTGCGCGTGTCGGCCCCAAATGAAATACAAAGAGCAGGCCCCACGGACGGTCGGATGAGGATCTCATTCACTCTGCCACGACGCATTCGTCAGCACGCACCTAATGTGCTTCCCGTTCCGAATACGCTGACAATCGGCGGCGCCTGTTCGTCCGCCGAGTCGTCACCCGGAGGCGGCATAGTCGTGTCGCCCAGGCCGCCCACGCCGCTAACGGCCGACGCGCCGCCCCCGGAGCACGGCAGACCCGTGAGCTGATTTGATCCCGTCGACTCGCCGCTTAGCAATCCCGATGGAAGCGCCGGTGAGACCGCGAGTTCCGGTCCTTCGGGCACCGTGACGGACTGCGCGAGCGCTACGGTGGCGGTTGCGGCCAGAGCCAGGACGGTCAGGCCGATCAATTCCATGCGCTTTACAGCCATGGACGATCTCCTAGTCTGTCGCCCCGCAACTCTAAGTCCAAATCCTAGCGATTTTCTGGACCGTCCGGAAGCCCATATTCAATCAGTCTCACCGTTCGGTCGTCGGATGTCACGCCCGGCGGCGCGGCGCACTCAGCGGCAGCCGATCGAACAAAGTCGGACCGTTCGGCTGCGCGCCTTCGATGGTGAGAAGCCGCAGTTTCGTGACCACACCGCCCGGCGCCGAGAAGCCACCGGTCTTGCCGCCGGCGGCCAGCACGCGATGACAGGGCACGATGATGGGAATCGGATTTTGTCCGAGCGCCTGCCCGACGTCGCGTGCCAGAGCGCGATCGCCCAAGCGCTCGGCGATTTCACCGTATGACAGCGTGGCGCCAGGCGGAATGGTGCGGGCGATGGCGTAGACGCGACGATTGAAGTCGGCCATGTCCTCGGTATCGAGCGTTACGTGGGTGAGATCGCGCGGCTCTCCGCCGAGCAACGCCACAATGTCATCGACGGCGCGCAACACGACGTCCGGCGGCACGGCTTCGCGCGCTCCAGGAAAGCGCCGGAGAATCCGATTGCGGGTCGCATGTTCGTTGCGCTCGGGCAGTTGCACGCCGGCAACGCCGCGCTCGCTCCAAACGATGCCGCAGTGGCCGATCGCCGTTTCGAACAGTGCGAAGCCAAAATCTTTCATAACAGGATCTTTCATAACAAGATCTTTCATGACGGTTCGCTCATGATCAGACAAATATAGTGCGCCGCGCGATTCCAGCCACCCGATTCGTACGTGCAGGACGAATCAGCTCTGCGCCGCGTCCTGGTCGGCCTTCATGGCGATGCGCAGCGGTTTTGGGATCGGCCGCGCCCGGCCGCCAGAGATGAAGGCGACGCGCACATGGGCCTCGATCAAGAGCTCGTCGCCGCGCATGACCCGCTGGCGCACCATGGCGGAGGCGCCTTTCACGTCGTGCGGCTCGGTCACCACTTCGAGCACGTCGTCCATGCGCGCGGGTTTGAGGAAATCGATATTCATCGAGCGCACCACGAAGGCAAAGCCCGGCGCCTCCTTGGCGGTCTCCTCGAACAGCGCGCGGTGATCGGCGCCGATCATGCGCAGATAATTGGTGCGCCCGCGCTCCATGAAGCGCAGATAGCTGGCGTGATAGACGATGCCGGTGAAATCGGTGTCCTCGTAATAGACGCGCACGGTGAGCACGTGGCGGCCGTCGCGGATTTCGCCGTCGAGGGGGACGCTCTTCATTGCCCTATCTCCACGGCACCCGCTCCGCCATGGCGTGCTCCCAGTTCCGGCCGTCGAACTCTTTGACGTCGAGTGCCGCAATATCGACGCCGTCGAGGCAGCGCACGTTGACGTCGATCTTGTCGGGGTCGGAGCGCGGCACGTAGAACGGATGGATGCCGCAGGTGGCGCAGAATGTGTGCTGCGCCGCGCCGGTATTGAACCGGTAGGTCGTCAGCGCATCCTTGCCGCTGATCAGCTCGAATTTTTCCGGCGGCACGATGAGATGCAGAAAGCCCTTCTTGGCGCACATCGAGCAATTGCAATAGGTGACGCGCGACAGCTCCGCCGTGACGCGGAACCGCACCCGGCCGCAATGGCAGCCGCCTTCGTAAGCTCGCATTACAGTTAGCTCAGTCGTCATAACCGGACTTTATCACTTTGATTGCCAGGAGCGGTACCGGCGCATTGACACGATAACTTTCAGACAGCATTTTTCCGGTCATAAATCTTGGGAGGACGACGTGAAATATCTGATTCTCGCGGGATTGATCCTGGCAACGATGATATCCGAAACGGCGATTCCGACGGCTGCAAACGCCGCGCGGGTGTGCCCCCATGGCGGCTATTGTCCGCCCGGCACTTGCGCACAATTCAATAGCGGCCGAACCCGCGGCGGCGGCAGCTACGCCTGCAACGTCAAGAATTGCAGCGCGGCGAACTGCATGCACTAGCTTGCGGTGCCGCATCAGTCGTCGTCGGGCGTGAACAACCCGAACTGCGCCGGGTCGCGCACCGGTTCCGGCAAACCGAGATGCCGAAAACCGTGGCCGGTGACGAGGCGGCCGCGCGGCGTGCGCTGCAGCAAGCCGCACTGGATCAGATAGGGCTCGATGATGTCCTCGATGGCGTCGCGCGGCTCCGACAAGGCCGCGGCGAGCGTTTCGACGCCGACCGGGCCGCCGCCATAGTGCATCACGATGGTCGTGAGATAGCGCCGGTCCATGGCATCGAGGCCGGCAGCATCCACTTCAAGCGCGGCGAGCGCCTTGTCGGCGACGGCGCGGTCGATGGCGGTGGCCCCGGCGACGGAAGCGAAATCGCGCACCCGGCGCAACAGCCGCCCGGCGATGCGCGGCGTGCCGCGGGCGCGGCGCGCGATCTCGTTCGAGCCGTCGGCGGTGACGCCGATGCCGAGCACGCGGGCGCCGCGATTGACGATGAGTTCGAGCTCGGCTTCCGAATAAAAATTCAGCCGCACCGGAATGCCGAAGCGGTCGCGCAGCGGATTGGTGAGAAGGCCGGCGCGCGTGGTGGCGCCGATCAGCGTGAATTTCGCGAGATCGATCTTCACCGAGCGCGCCGCCGGCCCCTCGCCGATGATGAGGTCGAGCTGAAAGTCCTCCATGGCTGGATAGAGGATTTCCTCGACCGCCGGATTGAGCCGGTGAATCTCATCGATGAACAGCACGTCGCGCTCTTCGAGATTGGTCAAAAGCGCGGCGAGATCGCCGGCCTTGGCGATCACCGGCCCCGAGGTGGCGCGGAAATTGACGCCAAGCTCGCGCGCCAGAATCTGCGCCAGCGTGGTCTTGCCGAGGCCGGGCGGGCCGACGAACAGCACGTGGTCGAGCGCTTCTTTGCGTCCGCGCGCGGCGGCGATGAAGATGCCGAGATTCTTGCGCGCCTGCTCCTGGCCGATGAACTCGGCGAGCCGCTGCGGCCGCAGCGAGCTTTCGACGGCGTCTTCCTCGCGGCGCTCGGGCGCCACTAATTTTCGTTCCGGGCTCAAGCTCACCGTTCCGGCCCCCGGCTGTATTTGTTGGGCAGCAAGTCGCCGATCGGCACCACCGCCGCCGCGCGGCCGTTCGGCACGATGACGCGCGCCTTGCGATCATAATCGAAAATCAGCTCGCGGCACGCCCCGCAGGGCGAAACCACCGAAATTGTTTGGTCCTTGTCGCCGGGCGGCGGATGGCGCACCGCGACGATCATGTCGATGCCGTCGTCGCCGAGATCGACGAAGGCGCGGCCGAGCGCCACCGCCTCGGCGCACACCGCCATGCGGCCGAGATAGGCATCGAGATTGACGCCGATGAAGATTTTTCCCGAGCGCGTGCGCAGCGCCGCGCCGACCTCCTGCCAATCGTCGCGGTAGCGCAGCTTGATCGCGGCGGTGGCGGCCGCGATCAATTCCTTGTCGGCCTTGCTCAGTTTCGCCGGCCGCTTCACTTCGCCAATTCCTTCAAGCCGAGCCGGATCAGCGTGCGCACCTCAGCGCCCTCGCCGGCGCTGCGCGCCGCGGCGGCGATGGCGGCGGCGGCCTGCGGCTGCGCATAGCCGAGATTGACCAGCGCCGAGACCGCGTCGGCAAAGGGCTGCGGCGCGCGTTTCTCGTCGAGCGCGCCGGAAAGCCGCACCAGCGCCGGGTCGATATGAGTATAGGCCGGCGCCTTATCCTTGAGCTCGGTGACGATGCGCTCGGCGACTTTCGGCCCGACGCCCGGCGTGCGCGCCACCATGGCCTTGTCGCGCAGCGCGATGGCGGACGCGAGATCGGCGGGCTTGAGCGTGCCGAGCACGGCGAGCGCCACCTTGGTGCCGACGCCTTGCACGGTCTGCAACAGCTTGAACCATTCGCGCTCGATATCGGACGTAAAACCGAACAGGCGGATTTGATCCTCGCGCACGTGGGTCTCGATCGACAGCGTCACCGCTTCGCCGGCGCGCGGCAATTCCTGCAAGGTGCGCACCGAGCAATGCACCAGATAGCCGACGCCGTTGACGTCGAGGATGACGGAGTCCTCGCCGTAGGAATCAATGATGCCCTTGAGCTTGCCGATCATGAGCGTCGCACCAATAACCCGTCATTCCGGGGCCGAGCGAAGCTCGGAACCCGGAATCCATAACCACGGTTCCCCCAGTACAATCTCGGCGTCCGTTCTGCATGACCTGTGGCTATGGATTCCGGGTTCGGCCCTTTGGGCCGTCCCGGAATGACGATGTGGGACATACCGATCATCGTGCCGCAACCTTTGACGCCGCCGCCATTCTGAGCACCACGCTCTGCCGGTGGTGCGCGTGGGTCACCGCGATGGCGAGCGCATCGGCGGCATCGTCGGAGGTCGGATCGGCCTTCGGCAGCAACACGCCGATCATCATGCGCACCTGCGCCTTGTCGCCGTGGCCGGCGCCGACGATGCTTTTCTTCACCACGTTCGGTGCGTATTCGGCGACCGGCACGCCGGCTCTGGCCGGCACCACCATGGCAATGCCGCGGGCCTGGCCGAGTTTCAGCGTCGCCTTGGCGTCCTTGTTGACGAAAGTCGCCTCGACCGCCGCTTCGTCGGGCCGGAACTCGTCGAGGACGCGCGTGAGCCCGTCGTGGATGGCGAGGAGCCGCACCGCCAAGCCGTCCCGATCATTGCTGGTCACCGAGCCGCAGCCGATGAAGCCGAGCCGATTGCCGGCAATCTCGACGACGCCCCAGCCGGTGCGGCGGAGCCCGGGATCGATGCCGAGGATGCGAATCGGGCGCGTCATCTATGTTCCGTGATAGCGCCGGGGCGGCTTTAAGCCTAGCGCGCAGGCCAGCGGTGTTCCCGACAATCAAGCCGTGCCATAGGGACTATTGAGAAGAAACGAACCGGCGGCATGGTCATCCCCGAATATGCGCTCTTTGCGGCCGCGGTCGCCGACCATCGCTTCTGGGTCGCGCTGGCGATTGCCGTCCTGGCCGGCGCGGTGCGCGGCTTTTCCGGCTTCGGCTCGGCGCAGATCTACATTCCGCTGATCGCCGCGGTGTATAGCCCGCGGGTCGCGGCGGTGACGCTGCTCATCATCGACACGCTCGGCACGGCGCCGTTCACGGTGCGGGCGTTTGCCTATTGCACCTGGCGCGAGGTGTTGCCGATGTCGATTGCGGCCGCGATCGCGGTGCCGATCGGGACGCTGGCGCTGTTGGTGATCGATCCGATCGTGCTGCGCTGGTTCATCGCGGTTCTGGTGTTGTCGCTGGTGGCAATCCTGATGTCGGGCTGGCGCTATCACGGCCGGCCGAGACTGCCGACCACCATCGGCGTCGGGCTATTCTCCGGCTTCGGCGCCGGCGCGGTGCAGATCGCGGGGCCGCCGGTGCTGATCTATTGGCTGGGTACGACCAACAACGTCATCACGGTGCGCGCCAATTTTCTGGTCTATTTCCTGTTGCTGGATTTGACGTCCTGCGCCGTTTACCTGTGGCAGGGTATATTCACCTCGGAATTGCTGGCGCTGTCGTTGCTGCTGGCGATTCCATTTTTTCTCGCAACCGCCATCGGCGCCAGATATTTCCACGGCGCTTCCGATGTGCTGTACCGCCGCATCGCTTATGCCATCATTGCGCTGGCGGCGCTGGTCAGCCTTCCGGTGTTCGATACTTGGCTGCACTAGACCATGAGCCGATCAAATTGAAACGGATCATGGTCTAGTTTTTTCGCTGGAGCATGATCTCTTCGGAAAACCGGCATCCACTTTTCCGGATCATGCTCTACGGCGCGCACTCATCAACGCCATAGCCTGATGGATGCCAGTCGGAAGTCAGCAGTCATTGGGATTAGCGCGCCCGGCGAAGCGATCGGCTATCCAATCGACCGCTGCATCCGCACTGTCATACCCGGCAAAGCCATGGCTGACATTCGGCAGGTCGAGCATCTTGACTGTGCTGCCCGCTTTGCACAGCCGCCGCATGTAGGCGTGCGTCACGGCGGGACGAACAAGTTCGTCTTTCAATCCCTGGGACAGGAAGACCGGAATCTCGGCCGGCAGTACGCCGGCCGTGTTGCGCTCGAGTAGCGTGCGGTAGGGTTCAACGGTCGCAGGATTCTTGACCGACAGGAAAGTCCGTTCCAACGGAGCCGACATCTTTTCACGAACGTAAAGGTCGAACGCGCCCTCGATGCATTGCTCGGCGAGCGCGTTGACTGTGGGGATCGCGGCGGGCGCGACGACCTCCTCCATCGAAGCGCCATAGACCCTCGACCACGACCAGATGGTCATAGCAGTCAGGTTGCGGCCACCCATCGTATTGAGGTCATCGGTCATCAGCGTCGCGAGATCGGTTGCCGGTGCGGCGGCGGCTATTCCGACAAGTTGAAGCTCGGGCGCATAACTTTTCGCGATCATGCCGGTGAACAACGACGCCTGGCCACCTTGGGAATGTCCCCACACCGCAAACCGGCTGGAATTTTCCAGCCCGGGAAAGGACCGCGCTGCTCTTACGGAATCTATGACCGCTCGTGCTTCACTTTCGCCGACAAGATAGGGATGTGGCCCGGGAGTGCCGAGACCCGGATAGTCGGTCGCCGCGATGGCATAACCACCTTCCAACAGACGCCGGCTCCCCGCTATTTGCTGGAAGAGAAAAATGGCAAGCGATGGTGCGCACCGCGGCACAACGCCGGTCGTCGGATGAGCCCACGCGACGATAGGCCAGCCGCCAAGTGGAGCGTGTCCCGCGGGAACAATGACGATACCGGACACGGCGATCGGAGTGCCGTCAGGCTTGGTCGAGCGATAAAGGACTTTGTGCGCGGTGGCGCCGGTGGCCGCCCCCGGGCGCGGCTCCTCGCGAATAAGGCTGCCAATGGGACCGGCCATGTCGCTTTCGGACGCCTGGTAGAACGCATTTTGTGACGCCGCGGGTAAAGGTCCAAGCCCGACATGGACCGTGATTATGAAAATGACGACATAGGCCCAAAGCTTCATTGCGACCAGACGCATTTATGAGTTCACGCCCTGACCTTCACGCGCTCATCTTGGCGACCAGGGCGTCGGACACTTCGAAATTGGCGTAAACATTCTGCACGTCGTCGTGCTCGTTGAGCGCGTCGATGAGTTTCAAAACCTTCTCGCCCTGCTCGTCGTCGACTGGAACCGTGTTCTGCGGCCGCCACACCAGAGCGGATTTGCGCGGCTCGCCGAATTTGGCTTCGAGCGCCTTGTTCACCGAGCCGAATTTATCCGGCGCCGCGTAAATCTCATGGCCGGTCTCGCTCGACACCACGTCGTCGGCGCCGGCCTCGAGCGCCGCCTCGAACATGGCCTCGCCGCTCGCCACCTTGGCGTCGTATTCGATGACGCCGACATGATCGAACATGAACGAGACCGCGCCGGTCTCGGCCAAGTTGCCGCCGCTTTTGGTGAAGGTGGCGCGCACCTCGCCCGCGGTGCGGTTGCGGTTGTCGGTCAATACTTCGACGATCACGGCGACGCCGCCCGGCCCATAGCCTTCGTAGCGGATCTCCTCGTAGCTCTCGGCGTCGCCGCCGGACGCCTTCTTGATGGCGCGCTCGATGGTGTCCTTGGTCATGTTCTCGGCGCGCGCGGCGATGATGGCGGCGCGCAGCCGCGCGTTCATGGCCGGATCGGGCGTGCCGAGCTTGGCCGAGACGGTGATTTCGCGGGCGAGCTTGCCGAACAATTTCGACTTTGCCGCATCCTGCCGCCCCTTGCGGTGCATGATGTTCTTGAACTGTGAATGGCCGGCCATCGTTCATTCCTTACGTCTATCGCGACACCTGATATTTCCGCAGCTAACGGAGCGCAATACCGTCCGGCACGCTCGCGGCCGCATAGGCCGGGCCGATCGCCCGCACCCGGTCGGCGTGATTAAGGTCGGCCGCACTGAGCTGATAATAGACCGTCGCCTCATTGGTACCGCGGCCGCGAAAATGCTGATTGAGAAAGCCAAAGACCTGCCGGTCGGCGGTGCCGTGGGTGGGATCGGTCGGCAACGGCCGGGTCCACCACGGGATGGCCTGATGGCATTCGAGCTTGTCGAACATCAGGCAATTCGGATCGACCCAGCCGCCGAACTGCTGCGCGAACACGCCGCGCCCGGGGCCGACCGACTCCCACTGATCGACACAGATCGTGCGCCGCGTATCGGGATGCACGAACCAGCGCAGCGCGTAAGCCCAGTGGTGATCTTTGATTGCCGCGAGCATCGTGCCCAAATGATTGTCGGCCCACCAATTGTCGTCGTCGAGATAGGCGACATAGCGGCTGTTGGCGAGATAGGTCAAAACGCAGCGCAGCACGCCGCCGTCATAGGCCGGGTGCAGGCCGCCGTGCCGCACCGACGTCGAATAGCCGGGATCAATGACATTGACGCAGCAATGGGCCGGGCGCTCGGCGCAGATCGCCTCGATCAGGCCGACGTCGCCGTCCGGCCGGTCGATGCCGATCAGGATCTGGATGCGGCGCGCCGGCGTTTGCCTGAACACCGACTGCAGCGCCTGTTTCATCGTTGGGCGGATGATGGTCGGCATGATCACGGCAACGCCGACGGGCCGCTGCAGATCGAAATCCGCGTCCGCGTAGGTTTTGAAATAGGACGGTGTCATGGTTTGAGGAGATAGAGCGGACCGCGCCCTAAACTCAAGACCAGAAAACAGGGCTCGCCTGTTCCAGGCAGCCGCCAAGCCGCACCGCGCCGACGCGCGTTGCCAACCCCGTGGCCGGGTCGGTCTCGACGGCGACAGCGCACAGCGTCGCCGCGCCGGTCGCCGGCTCGAACCGCGCCGACGAAATGCGCTGCAGGAAGCGCTGCATCGGCTCGTCCTTCGCCATACCGATCACCGAATCAAAGTCGCCGGTCATGCCGACATCGCTCATGAACGCGGTGCCGCCGGGCAACACGCGCAGATCCGCGGTCGGCACATGGGTGTGGGTGCCGACCACGAGGCTCGCGCGGCCGTCGCAGAAATGGCCGAACGCCTGCTTCTCGCTGGTCGCCTCGCCGTGAAAGTCCAGAACGATGGCGTCGGCGGCTTTGCCCAGCGGGCAGGCCATCAGTTCGCGGTCGACGGCGGCGAACGGATCGTCGAGCGGGTCCATAAAAATGCGGCCCATGGCATTGACCACCAGCACACGCGCGCCGTTCTTGGCCTCGATCATCGCCGCGCCACGGCCCGGCGTGCCGGCCGGATAATTGATCGGCCGAACGAGTTTTGGCGCCCGCTCGATGAAAACCAGCGCCTCCTTCTGATCCCAGGCATGATTGCCGAGCGTGATGGCGTCGGCGCCGGCCTCGATCAGCTCGCGATAGATCGATTCCGTGATGCCAAAGCCGCCGGCCGCGTTCTCGCCATTGATCACGACCAGATCGAGCTTCCATTTCTCGACCAGGCCGGGCAAGCGATCAATGACGACAGTCCGACCGCTGCGGCCGACGATATCGCCGACGAAGAGAATGCGCATGCTCACGCGCCTCGCAAATCAATGACCTCACGTTCGGTTAGCACGAGATCGAGGCGCTGGTCGCGCGGTGTCGTCGGAATTTTTGGAACCTCCTGGGCGGCAAAGGCAATGCCGACGGCAATGACCGGCTTCAACGCCCGCAACCGGTGGATGGTCATATCGTAATAGCCAGCGCCGTAGCCGATGCGAAATCCGGCCCGATCAAACGCCAACAGCGGCACAAGCAGAATATCGGGCTCCACTTCGGGCGCGTCCGGCTTCGGTTCGCGAATCCCCCACTGCCCGCGATCGAGCGGCGCGCCTAATTCCCACGCCCGCATGATCAACGGCTTGCCGCGCCCGGCAATCGCCGGCAGCGCCAGCCGCGCGCCGGCTTCGGCGAGCTTCTGCAGCAGCGGCAGCGGATTGATTTCGCTCTTCAGCGGCATGAAGCCCGAGACGATTGTTCCCGGCGCAATCGCAAGCGGAAATTTTCGCGCGGCAATTGCTTCGGCAGCCGCCTTGCGTTCCTCCGCCGATAGCGCGTCGCGCAGCACCTGAGCCGCGACGCGTAGCTCGGCCTTAACTGTTTCAATGGAAGGCGGTTGCACCATTTTTACTTTCGTCATGCCCGGCCTCGTGCCGGACATCCACGTCTTGTCTTTCGCCAACCTAAAGACGTGGATGGCCGGGACAAGCCCGGCCATGACGGAATGAGCAAGCGTAAAGTGCGGAGCCGCGCCGGCCGTAAGAGGCTGATCCCGGGAACCTACATAAGTAGGTGGGCGCCATATGACCGAACCCAGGAGCTCGGCCAGGGACAGCTCCCTGTGGGATCGTAAGGCCCCGGAAGTGTGCTCCTACGCACCAGGCAGCCCCGCCCGGCCAATGTAGTGCGTTGCGAGCGGCAACGCCACTTGATCTCCACCGGCCCGCGCGACGCGTCGTTATGCCTTAACGCCGCGCGACCATACCGGCGCATGACGCATCGCCATATCGATGGTATGGTAGCCTTGAACTGGTTTAATACGGGTCTTTTGCCGGGGCGGCAGATGCGGAGGCGCGAGCTTCTCACGTTTATGGGCGCTGCGGCGGCATGGCCGTTGGCCGCGCACGCGCAGCAGTCCACTACTCCGACCATCGGCTTTCTCGGCAGTGAGTCGGCCGATGCCTGGGCGCCCCGGCTGAACGAGTTTCGCCGCGGATTGAGCGAGCTCGGCTACGTCGAAGGACAAAATCTGACCGTCGTCTATCGCTGGGCCGAGGGCCGCAACGAACGCTTGCCGGCGATGGCGGCCGACCTGGCAGCTCAGCAGGTGAAAGCGATCATAGCGCCCGGCAGTACGCCGGCGGCACTTGCCGCTCAGGCCGCGACCAAAACAATTCCGATCATATTCGAGATCGCGTCGGACCCGGTCGAATTCGGCCTCGTCGCCAGCCTGAATCAACCCGGCGGCAACATCACCGGCGTCACGACGTTGAATTCGGAAATAAGCGCGAAGCGTCTCGAGCTCCTGCACAGCCTGGTGCCCGCCGGCAGCGTTCTCGGCCTGCTCGTCAACCCGACCAATACCAAGCTTGCGCAGGCAAGCGTCAAAAGCCTGCAGGCCGCCGGCCAGCAAATGGGACTGGAACTGCGCGTGCTGAACGCCAGCACCGCAGACGCGTTCGACGCCCGTTTTGCCGAGCTGAAACAATCCAAGGCGGCGGGGCTTTTGATTGTCGCCGATCCGCTGTTCAGCAGCCACGCCAAACAGCTCGCCGAACTTTCGCTGCGTTACGCGATGCCGGCCGTCTACCAATTTCGCGAATTCGTCAATGCCGGCGGTCTGCTCAGCTATGGAACGAGTTTCTCCGCCACCTTTCGCGTTGTCGGCAACTACACCGGGCGCATTCTTAAAGGCGAGAAGCCGGCCGATTTGCCGGTTCAGCAGGCTACCCTGGTCGAGATGATCATCAACCTGAAGACCGCCAAGACGCTTGGCATTACCGTCCCGCTGTCGCTGCTCGGCCGCGCCGACGAAGTGATCGAATAGTCGGAGCCGCCGAGCAACACGCGCCATTGTCCGCCGCGCGATTGCGGGCCTTCGATTGGCTGACTAACTTATTTCCGGGGGCTACGACCGGAGGACAACGATGCGCAAACCCTCGCCCCTGGTTCCTCCCCCACAACCCGCCTCGACCTCGTCGTGGCTGGATCGCCGCGGTTTCCTGATTGGCGCCGGCGTCGCCGGGGTGGCGTGCGGCGCGGCGATCGACGCGGCCTATACGCAAATCGTCGCGGCAGCGGACTATTCGCTGCGCATTGCGCCGCTCAAGCTCGAACTCGCACCCGGCAAGGTCATTGAGACCTTCGGCTACAACGGCACGGTTCCCGGTCCAGTCTTGCGTCTCCGCGAAAACCGCCAAGTCAGCATCGACATCCATAACGACACCGACATCGACGACATCATTCATTGGCACGGGCTTTATGTGCCGGCAGCGGCCGATGGCGCGATGGAAGAGGGCTCGCCGATGGTCGCGCCTGGCGGCACCGCGCGCTACACGTTCGTGCCGAAACCCACCGGCACGCGGTGGTACCACAGCCACGACATGGCCGGAAAAGACCTGACGCGAAGCCTGTATTCGGGAATGTACGGATTTTTGATCGTCGAGCCGGCCGGCGATCCCGGCCGCTACGACAGGGAAGTCCTGCTTGCGGCCCATCACTGGGAAGGCTCGTGGGTCAGCATGCAGGATATCCGCAAAGGTCCGCCGCCCGACAACGGCCTTGAGGTCCTCTACGCGTCGGCGTCCTTCAACGACAAGATGCTCGGCCACGGCGAACCAATTCGCGTGCGGCGGGGCGAGCGCGTGCTGTTTCGCCTGCTCAATGCCAGCCCGACCGAGAACATCACGCTAGCGCTGTCAGGCCATCGTTTCACCGTGATCGCGCTCGACGGCAATCCGGTGCCCTCGCAGCAAAGCGTCGACACGCTGTTTCTCGCGCCAGCGGAGCGTGCCGACGTGATCGTGGAGATGAACCAGCCGGGCATTTGGATTTTTGGCGGGACCAAGGACGACGACCGCAAGATGGGCCTCGGCATCGTCGTCGAATACGCCGATGCGAGCGGCGAGCCGCAATGGATAGCGCCGCCGACTTCGCCATGGGACTACACCATCTTCGGCGACGATAGGGTGGTACCGTCACCGGACGAACGTCTCGAATTGGTCTTCGAAAAAGTACCGGGCGGTCATGGCGGCTATAACCGCTGGACCCTCAACGGAAAATCCTGGCCGGCCACCAATCCGCTGTTCACCACCGAGGTCGGCAAGCGCTATCGCCTGGCGCTGAGCAACAAGAGCGGCGACAACCACCCCGTCCACCTGCACCGTCACACCTTCGAGATCACCAAAGTGGGCGACAAGGCGACCGCCGGCGTGATGAAAGATACCGTCAACATGACGCGCTACAGCACCGTCGAGATCGATTTCGTCGCCGACGATCCGGGCCCCACGTTGCTCCATTGCCATCATCAGGATCACCAGGACGAAGGCTTCATGGGGCTGGTGACCTATATGTGATTGTCGTCAGCCAGCGCGCCCCCCGACAATCACCCCAGCGCGACGCCGTTGCCGCCGCCGGACTGATTGAGCTTCTTGGTGATGATCTCGATGCGCTCGGCGGCGGCGGTCAGTGCCGCGGCCACCGCGCCCTGCACGGTCTTCGCCTGATCGGCGGCGGTCGCGCGCGCTTCCGCCAAGGCCGCGACTTCGTCTTCGAGCCGCTTGATGCGTTGCGCGTTCTCGGACAGCACGTCGGCAATCGTGAGCGCCGCCATCACGGTGAGCCTGGTGTCGCCGATTTCGCCAAATTTTGTGCGCAAGCCTTCGATCCGGGTATCGAGGTCGCGGGCGAGCTCCATGAGGTGGCCTTCCTGGCCGTCCTCGCAGGCCATGCGGAATTGTCGCCCGTTGATGGTGACGCTGACCTGGGACATTCCCCTTCCCCCCAAACGCAAACTCGGTTCGGCCCGCGGCCTCGCTCAGCCGGCGGGCCCCAGCACGCCGCGGATGGTTTCGATCGCGCGATCGATGCGCTCTCCCACTTCGCGATTGGCGGTCTCGAGCGCGCGGCTGCGCGCCGCGGCCTCATCGAGCTCGCCGGCCAGCCGGGCGCGGTCGTTGTCGAGCGCGTGGACCTGATTGGCGAGCGCCTCCACGCCGCGGTCGGCCTCGCGCCGGCGCTCCGCCGCCTCGTCGAGCGCCTCGAGCGCCAAGGTCAGGCGACGGCTTGCAGCTTCGATCGAATCGGTGTCGCTCATGCGCCCATCCGGCTGTCGCACTGAGCGCAAAAATTGTGCGACGGCAACGATTTACGAAAGGAAGCTTACGTCGCATCGAGCTAGAGCGTCAACGCCTAACGTGTCTGTCCAGTACGCGCCTGTGCATGACGCGGCCGCGCCCGGGCCGCGCAATTGACTCATCGGCCTCCCATGTTATCTGTGCCCAGCCCTTCAATAAAAGCGGCCGCTTCGCTCCTGTGCCGCGCTTGGCCAGTCCCATGACGATGCCGGAACGTTCGCTTGCGGCAAGCACCGCGGAGCCTTCACGCTTTCCCTCAAGCAGCTTGAGCCAGGCTGCGCGCGTCGATCACGATCGCATGGCGAATGCCATCCGGGCGCTGGCGATGGATGCGGTCGAGCAGGCCAAATCCGGCCACCCCGGCCTGCCCATGGGCGCTGCCGATATCGCCACCGTCCTGTTCACGCGCTTCCTCAAATTCGACCCGGCCGATCCGGCGTGGCCCGACCGCGACCGCTTCGTGCTCTCGGCCGGCCACGGCTCGATGCTGCTCTATGCGCTCTTGTATCTCCTCGGCTACGAGGCGATGACCATCGACGAGATCAAACACTTCCGCCAGCTCGGCTCGCTCACCCCCGGACATCCGGAGCACGGCCACACGCCCGGCATCGAAACCACCACCGGGCCGCTCGGCCAGGGGCTCGCCAATGCGGTCGGCATGGCGATCGCGGAGCGGCACCTCGCCGCCGTGTTTGGCGGCGAAATCGTCGATCACACCACTTACGTGCTCGCTTCCGACGGCGACCTGATGGAGGGCATCAGCCAGGAAGCCATCGCGCTCGCCGGGCATCTGCAGCTGAACAAGCTTATCGTGCTGTACGACGACAACGGCATTTCGATCGACGGGCCGACGTCGTTGTCCGACAACGTTGACCAGGTGAAACGCTTCGACTCCGCGGGCTGGGCGGCAAGCCGCATCGACGGCCACGATCCCGCAGCGATCGCGGCGGCGATCGAGGCTGCGAAAAAATCCGACCGGCCGTCGATGATCGCCTGCCGCACCACCATCGGCTTCGGCGCGCCGACCAAAGCCGGCAAGGCTTCGGCCCACGGCGCGGCGCTCGGCGCCGACGAGATCAAGGGCGCGCGCGAAAAGCTCGGCTGGACCTCGCCGGCCTTCGAAATTCCGAGCGCAATCCTCGAGGCATGGCGCGCTGCGGGCGCGCGCGGAAAACCTGAGCGGCTGGCCTGGAAGGAGCGGCTCGCCGCCAGCGTTCCGCTGCACCACGCCGAGTTCGAACGCCGCCTGCGCGGCGAGCTCTCCGCGCTCTTTCCCGGCGCGGTGCGCGCGGTGAAGGAAAAGCTCGCCGCTGCGCCGAAGGAGATCGCGACCCGCTCGGCATCCGAGCTGGCGCTGGAATCGCTGACCGCGGCGCTGCCGGAAATGCTCGGCGGCTCGGCCGACCTCACCGGCTCGAACAATACGCGCACCAAAGCGATGAAAGTGCTCAGCGCCGTGGACTATGCCGGTACCTTCATTCATTACGGCGTGCGCGAGCACGGCATGGCGGCGGCCATGAACGGCATGGCGCTGCACGGCGGCATCATCCCCTACTCCGGCACGTTTCTGGTGTTCTCCGATTATTGCCGGCCGGCGATCCGCCTCGCCGCGCTGATGGGCCAGCGCGTCATCCATGTGATGACCCATGACTCCATCGGCCTCGGCGAAGACGGGCCGACACACCAGCCGGTCGAGCATCTCGCCGCGTTGCGCGCCATTCCGAATCTTAAAGTCTTTCGGCCGAGCGACGTGGTCGAGACCGTCGAGTGCTGGCAGCTGGCGCTGGAATCGAAAACCGGCCCCAGCGTGCTGGCGCTGACGCGGCAAAACGTGCCGCAGCTGCGGCTCGGCTTTGACGAGCACAATCGCTGCGCGGCCGGGGCCTACGAGCTGATCGCGGCCGACGACGATTCCGCCGTCGTCTCGCTGTTCGCCACCGGCTCGGAAATCGCCATCGCGGCCGAGGCCAAGAAACTCCTCGCCGCGCGCAAAATTTCCGCGCGCGTCGTCTCGGTGCCTTGCTTCGAGCTTTTCCTCGCAGCATCTGCGGCAAAGCGCGCCGCGGTCGTCGGCCAGGCCAGAGTCAATGTCGCGGTGGAAGCCGGCATCCGCCAGGGCTGGGACGCCATCATCGGCTCGGACGGCGTCTTCGTCGGCATGACCGGCTTCGGCGCCAGCGGTCCGTACAAAGAGCTTTACCAGCATTTCGGCATCACCGCCGAAAAGGTGGCGCAAGCCGCGTTGAGCAAATTGAGTTGAACCCGCGGTGCATTGAATGCAGCGTTGGTTTCTCAGCTACCACTCACCCGATCAGGCGCTGGCGGAACGGCTCAAAGCCGCCATCGAGCGCAAAGAGTCCACCACGCGCGTCTTCTTCGCGCCGACGCATTTGCGCGCCGGCGGCTCGTGGTCGGCGCAGCTCGCCCGGGAGATCGCCGACGCGACGGCTTTCATCCTGTTGGTCGGCGAAGCCGGCGTCGGGCAATGGCAAGTTCCGGAGTATGACGAGGCGCTCGACCGCTGGGTGAAGTCGCCGGCCGACTTCCCGCTGACTGTGGTGTTGCTCGAAGGCCAATCGGTGCCGGGCCTGCCCTTTATCCGGCGCCTGCACTTTGTCATCAGCGCCGATCCGGCGTCGGAGAAGGATGTCGCCCGCCTCTACGACGCGGCCTCCGGCGGCGGCACGCGGCCCGGCGAATTATGGCGTTACACCCAGCCCTATCGCGGCCTCGAAGCGATGGAGGAAAAGGACAGCGATTATTTTTTCGGCCGCAAGGCCGAGACCGTCGAGGTGCTCTCCGCGCTTGCCGGCGCGCCCGATCGACTGCCGGTGCTGATCGGCAATTCCGGCGTCGGCAAATCTTCGCTGGCGAAGGCCGGCGTGCTCGCGGCGCTCAAGCGCCAAGCGTGGCCCGAGGATGCCCGCACGCCGAATGCCTGGCCGCCGGTTTTTCAGGACAGCCGACAATGGTGCTACCTGTCGCTCAAGCCCGGCACCGATCCGCTCAAGGCGCTGGTCGAGGCGTTCCTCGACACCTGGCAGTTCGGCGCCGCCGACTTCGAACGCACCAAGCAGCAGAACGGCTGGCTCGAGCTGTTGCGCGACGGCAAGGCGACGCTATCGGACCTGATCGAGGCCACCGAACGCCGCCGCAAGGAGCTCGATCAGGCAAAGCCGCCGGGCTTTTTTCTCTACATCGACCAGGGCGAGGAGCTTTACGCGCGCGCCGAGGAAGCTCAGCGCCGGCGCTTCTCCGAACTGATCGCGAGCGCGCTTTCGGATCCGCGTCTGCACACGATGATGAGCATGCGCTCGGACTTCCTCGGCCATCTGCAACGCGACGAGCCGTTGTTCAGGGCGCGGCAGCACATCGACGTGCCGCCGCTGCGCGAGGCCGAGCTGCGCGAGGTCGTCAGCCGTCCGGCGCAGCTTCTGGCGGCGCGGTTCGAGACCGAGGGGCTCATCGACATCATCACCCGGCGCACCGCCGAGGATTCGATCAAGGACGTCGGCGCGCTCCCGCTGCTCTCGTACACGCTCGACGACATGTGGGCGCAGATGGTGCGGACCGACGACGGCGTGCTGCGGCTGCCAGCGCAATCGTTCGAGCTCGGCGGCGTGCTGGTCGACCGCGCCGACAAGTTTCTGGCAACCCATCCCGGCGCCGAGGATGCGCTGCGGCGGGTCTTGACGCTTCGGCTTGCGGCGGTGCGCGACGACGGCGAGCCGACGCGGCGCCGCGCCACGCGCGCCGAATTCTCCGACGAGGAATGGCGGTTGGTGTCCGAGCTCGCCGATTATCCCAACCGGCTCCTGGTCACGGCGGCGACAGCGGCGGGCGACACCTACGCCGAGGTGGCGCACGAGGCGATCTTCCGGCGCTGGGGCACGCTACGCGAATGGATCGCGGCGGAGCGCGAGTTTCTGATTTGGCGCAGTGGGCTGGAAGCCGCGCGCCGCGCCTGGCAGGCCGCGCCGGCGCGTTCCAAGAACGACGCCCTGCTGATGGGCTTTGCGCTGTCGCAGGCACGAACCTGGCTCGCCAAGCGCGCAGCCGATCTGCCGCCGCCCGATCGGCAGTTCATCGCGCTGAGCCGCAAGACCGCGAGCCGGCGCTCGCTGCGCATGCGGGTGCTGGTCGGCGGATTGGCGCTGCCGGTCGCGCTGGTCGCGTTGGTCGTCGTCTTCATCGTCGGCAAAATGGTCTGGCGCGAGTTCGAAGTCGTGCGCCCGTTCATGCAGGCGACAATGATGCCCCATGTCTTGACCGCCACCGCGGAGGCGGCGCTCAAACCGGGCGATGGATTTCGCGAATGCGCGGCCGAAGCCGGCGAGGACTATTGCCCCCAGATGGTGGTCGTGCCAGCCGGCTCATTCATGATGGGATCGACGACGCCGAACCAGCCGAACCAATCGGCCGCATTACCGCAGCACAAGGTCTCGATCGCCGCGCCCTTTGCGGTGTCGAAATACGAGCTGACATTCGGCGAGTGGGACACCTGCGTTAACTATGGCGATTGCGGCAGTGTCGACGATGCGGGCTATGGCCGCGCCCGGCAGCCGGTCATCAACATCAGCTGGACCGGCGCGCAGCGCTATGTGGCGTGGCTGTCCAAAGTGACCGGCAAGCCTTATCGGCTGCTCAGCGAGGCCGAATACGAATATGCCACGCGGGCGGGAACGCAGACGCTCTATCCCTGGGGCGACGAGCTCGGCAAGAACAACGCCAATTGCAAAGACTGCGGCAGCCCCTGGGACGGCGGCCAGACCGCGCCGGTGGGCGCGTTTCCCGCCAATGCCTTCGGGCTGCACGACATGGTGGGCAACGTGTTCGAGTGGGTCGAGGATTGCTGGCACGACAATTTCGACGGCGCGCCGGCCGATGGATCGGCCTGGGTCACCGGCGACTGCAGCAAGCGGGTGATCCGCGCCGGTTCCTGGTATTACCCTTCGGCCCTCGTGCAATCGTTTTTCCGCTATTGGGTCAAATCCGACATCTGGAGCACCGGCACGGGCTTCCGGGTCGGCCGGACGCTTGTACCGGCGCAAATGACCGTTAAATAGATTGCAGAAAAAGGCTGGATGCGCCGCCAAAATCGGGGCATGAAGCAGCCCTAGCTGGGAGCGAAAAAATGTCCGTCCGCGTTGCCATCAACGGCTTCGGCCGCATCGGCCGCAATATTTTGCGCGCCATCGTCGAGGCCGACCGCCACGATATCGAAGTCATCGCCGTCAACGATCTGGCGCCGGTCGAGACCAACGCGCACCTGTTGCGCTACGATTCGGTGCACGGCCGATTCCCCGGCGAGGTCACGGTCAAGGGCGACAGCATCAGCGTCGGCAACGGCGCCATCAGGTGCACAGCCGAACGCGATCCCTCAAAGCTGCCGTGGAAAGAACTCGGCATCGACATCGCGCTCGAATGCACCGGCATCTTCACCACCAAGGACAAGGCGGCGGCGCACCTGACCGCAGGAGCGAAGCGCGTGCTGATCTCGGCGCCGGCCGACGGCGTCGATCTCACCGTCGTCTACGGCGTCAATCACGACAAGCTCACCAAGGCGCACACGGTCGTCTCCAACGCCTCGTGCACCACCAATTGCCTGGCGCCGGTCGCAAAAGTGCTCAATGACGCGGTCGGCATCGACAAGGGCTTTATGACCACGGTGCACTCCTACACCAACGACCAGCCATCGCTCGATCAGGTGCACAAGGATCTCTATCGCGCGCGTGCCGCGGCGCTCAACATGATCCCGACCTCGACCGGCGCCGCCAAGGCGGTCGGCCTGGTGCTGCCGGAGCTCGCCGGGCGCCTCGACGGCGTCGCCATCCGCGTGCCGACGGCAAACGTTTCCGTGGTGGACTTCAAGTTCGTTGCCAAGCGCACCACCTCGAAGGACGAGATCAACGCCGCGGTCAAGCGCGCCGCGGAACAGCAGCTCAAGGGCATTCTCGGTTATACCGACGCGCCCAACGTCTCCAGCGACTTCAACCACGACCCGCACTCGTCGGTTTTCCACATGGACCAGACCAAGGTGCTGGACGGCACGCTGGTGCGCGTGATGTCGTGGTATGACAACGAGTGGGGCTTCTCCAATCGCATGGTCGACACCGCGGTCGCGATGGGCAAGCTCGCCTGAAGGTCATCGCTTCGCAAGTTTTTGCACCGTGCCGGCCATGAACGCGTTCCGCAGCCTCGATGATGCCGACGTCAAAGGCAAACGCGTGTTGCTGCGCGTCGACCTCAACGTGCCGATGAAGGACGGTAAGGTCGCCGACGCGACCCGCATCGAGGAGATCGCCGCGACCATCACCGAGCTCGCCGACAAGGGCGGCAAGGTGATTTTGCTGTCGCATCTCAACCGGCCGAAGGGGTTTGATCCGAAGGATTCGCTCAAGCCCGTCGCCGCCGAAGTCGCGCGCATCGTGCGACGGCCGGTGGCTTTCGCCGAAGACTGCATCGGCCCGAAAGCGGAAGCCGCCATCGCCCGGATGAAGAACGGCGATATTTTGTGCCTGGAAAACACCCGCTTCCATCCGGAAGAGGAGAAAAACGATCACGCGTTCGCCAAAAAGCTCGCAGCGCTGGGCGATCTGTTCGTCGACGACGCGTTCTCGGTCGCGCACCGCGAGCACGCCGCCAACACCGCGATCGTGACGGTGTCGAACCTCCCCGCCTATCCCGGCCGCGCCATGAAGGCCGAGCTCGATGCCCTGCAAAAGGCGTTCGAGACACCGCAGCATCCGGTGGTGGCGATCGTCGGCGGCGCAAAAATTTCGACCAAGCTCGATCTGCTCGGGCATCTATTGTCGAAGGTCGAGACGCTGATCATCGGCGGCGGCATGGCCAACACGTTCCTCGCGGCGCAAGGCAAGCCGATCGGCAAGTCGCTGTGCGAGAACGATCTCATTCCGAACGCCCGCGACATCCTGGCCAAGGCCAAGGCGCTCAAGCGCGAGATCGTGCTGCCGGTCGATGTGGTGGTGGCGCAAAAGCTCGCCGCCCACGTGTCGACCCGCGTCGTCGGCGTCGAAGACGTCGGCGCAGCCGACATGATCTTGGACATCGGCCCGCGCAGCATCAAACATGTCATCTCGGTACTGGCGCGTTCCAAGACCCTGGTCTGGAACGGCCCGTTCGGCGCCTTCGAGGTGGAACCCTTCGACACCGGAACCGTCGCGGTGGCGGAAGCCGTTGCGGAACTCACGGAAGCGAAAAAGCTTGTCAGTTTTGCAGGCGGCGGCGACACCGTGGCGGCGCTCAATGTCGCGGGCGTCATGGGCCGCCTGACCCATGTTTCGACCGCCGGCGGCGCCTTTTTGGAGTCGCTCGAAGGCAAGACCCTGCCGGGTGTGGAAGTGCTCTTGATCCGCGAGACATCCGCGGCCGCAGGCGCATAGAATAAAGTCAAACACGCCGCCGAATCGCGGCGCCGACGCTTGGAGAGGACGATGAATCTCAGCGAATTGAACAAGGTGGCGGAGGCCATGGTCGCCCCCGGCCGCGGCATTCTGGCCGCCGACGAATCCACCGGCACCATCAAGAAGCGCTTCGATGCGCTCGGCGTGGAATCCACCGCCGACTCAAGGCGCGACTACCGCGAAATGCTGTTCCGCACCAAGGAGGCGATGGCGAAATATATTTCCGGCGTCATCCTCTATGACGAGACCATCCGCCAGAACGCCAAGGACGGCACGCCGCTGGTCAAGCTGATCGCGCAGGCGGGCGCGCTGCCCGGCATCAAGGTCGACAAGGGCACAAAACCGTTGCCGAACTGCCCGGGCGAAGTGGTCACCGAAGGCCTCGATGGGCTTGGCGAACGGCTCGCCGAATATCGTGGCCTCGGCGCTAAGTTCGCCAAGTGGCGCGCGGTGATCGACATCGGCGAGCACGGCATGCCGAGCTACACCTGCGTCAACGCCAATGCGCATGCGCTCGCCCGCTACGCGGCGCTGTGCCAGGATCAAGGCATCGTGCCGATCGTCGAGCCGGAAGTGCTGATGGACGGCGGCCACGACATCGACCGTTGCGCCGAGGTTACCACCTGGGTGCTCAAGGAGACGTTCCAGGCGCTCTTCTTCAACCGCGTGGCGCTCGAAGGCATGGTGCTCAAGCCGAACATGATCGTGCCCGGCAAGAAATCGGGCAAGCGTGCGTCGGTCGAGGAGGTCGCCGAGAAGACGCTGCGCGTGCTCAAAGAATGCGTGCCGGCCGCCGTGCCCGGCATCGCGTTCCTGTCCGGCGGCCAGTCCGACGAGGACGCCACCGCTCATCTCGACGCCATTAACAAGACGGGCCCGCTGCCGTGGCACGTCTCATTCTCCTACGGCCGCGCGCTGCAAGCCGCGCCGCAAAAAACCTGGTCGGGCAAATCCGAAAACGTGGCGGCCGCGCAACGCGCCTTCAACCACCGCGCCATGATGAACAGCCTCGCCGCGCTCGGCCAATGGAAAGCCGACCTGGAACGGAAAGCGGCGTAGTTTTCTTGGTCATTCCCGCGTAAGCGGGAATCCATATCCACGGTCGGAGCGGATCCTGCATGAGCGGTGATTATGGGTCCCCGCTTTCGCGGGGACGACGACGGGGATGACCCAACAGCGCCCGCGCCAGCGACTCTTCCTTGTTACGCCCGAACTGGGCGAAACCGCAGCATTCGTCCGCGAACTCGACGCCGTCCTCACCGACGCCGATATCGCCGCCGTTCTGCTGCGCCTCGCCGACGCCGACGAGCGCACCCTCGTCAACCGCGCCAAGGCGATTGCGGCTGCGGTGCAGCGCCGCGACATTGCGCTGCTCCTCGATGGCCGCGTCGATATCGTCGGGCGGATCGGCGCCGATGGCGCGCATCTCGCCGGCATCGAGGCGTTCACCGCGGCGCTGCCAAGCCTCAAGCCCGACCGCATCGCCGGCGCCGGCGGCCTGCGCAGCCGTCATGATGCCATGCTCGCGGGCGAATCTGGCGCCGACTACGTGATGTTCGGCGAGCCCGACCGCCGCGGCATGCGGCCGCCGTTCGGTGCCGTGGAGGATCGGGTAAAATGGTGGGCCGACCTCGTCGAAGTGCCGTGCATCGGCTATGCCGGGAGCGCCGATGAGGTGCGGCCGCTGGCGCGGGCCGGCGCCGACTTCGTCGCGCTTGGTGATTGGATATGGACCGAGGGGACAAGCGCCGCGGTGGCGGCGGCGATGCAGGTTCTGGCCGAGCCGGTGCCATGACCGCCTTGGCCATGACCGCCTTGGCGCGCCGGCTCGCGGCTATGCTTGCGCTCGCGGCATGCGCCGCCGCAATGTCGCCATTGCCCGCTGGCGCGCAAAATCCGCCGGCGCCGGCCGCGCCGAAGGCGCAACCGGCAAAGCCGAAACCGGCCGCCGCGGCGCCAAGCAATCCTGCGCCGGCGGCACCGCCCGTCAATAACGGCCGCGAACCCGATCTCGCTTACGGCGCCTTTCAGCGCGGCTACTACATCACCGCGTTCACGCTCGCGACCAAGCGCATCGACGACAAGGCCGATCCGAAGTCGATGACGCTCTTGGGCGAGATTTACGCCAACGGCCTCGGCATTCCGAAGGACGATCAAAAAGCCGCCGAATGGTACAAGCTCGCCGCCGACCGCGGCGACCGCGAGGCGATGTTCGCGCTCGCCATGTTCCGCCTCGAAGGCCGCGCCGGCGCGCGCGACCGCGACGCCAGCGCCAAATGGCTCGCGGCGGCGGCGAAACTCGGCCAGCCGCTGGCGGCTTACGACCTGGCGCTGCTCTACATCGAGGGCCAGCTGTTCCCGCAGGATTTCAATCGCGCCGCCGAATTGCTGCGCGTCGCCGCGGACGCCGGCAATCCGGAAGCGCAATACGCGCTCGGCACCTTCTACAAGGCCGGACGCGGCGTGCCGAAGGACATACGCCAGGCGGTGCATCTGTTCGGTCTCGCGGCGCTCGCCGACAACACCGACGCCGAAGTCGAATACGCCATCGCGCTCTATAACGGCGACGGCGTCGACCGCAACCAGGAAGTCGCGGCAGCCCTGTTCCACAAAGCCGCGCTGCAGAACAGCCCGATCGCGCAAAACCGCCTCGCCCACATCCTCGCCTCCGGCATCGGCGCGCCGGCCGACCCGGTCACCGCCACCAAATGGCACCTGGTCTCCAAAGCCCGCGGCGAGACCGATCTCGCGCTCGACGATTTCGTCGCCAAGCTCGACCCCGACAAGCGCGCGGCTGGCGAGGCCGAGGCGAAGAAGTGGTTGGATGCGCTGAAGAAGCCGCCGGCGTAAAACTCCTCCCCCGCTTGCGGGGGAGGCCGCGAGCGACCTGTCCGCCGAAGCGCACAGTGCGTAGGCGGAAGCGATGCCAGAGGGAGCAAGTCGCCGCTTGCGCAAGCCTTGATGCCGCAGGCCCCCCTCCCTACCCTCCCCCGCAAGCGGGGGAGGATTTACGCATCCGTATCGTCATGGCCGGACTTGTTCCGGCCATCCACGTCTTTGCTTTGCAGTACATCCAAAAGACGTAGATGCCCGCGACGAGAGCGAAAAAGATGGCACTTGACCGCAACGAGTACATCCACAGCGTAATTCAGGACTATGATGAGAAAACGCAGATTGTGAGCTTGCTTTCAATTCAACCGAAATATGACCCAGATAATCCTTATCTTTTCAGGATTGTACGGTACAAACCGCCGCTCAAAACCATTCAGAATTTTGCTGATTACGTAAACCGCGCGAACAATAATCTAGAGAAAATATCACGCCAGCTATTCACCGAGAATGCCGTTGCACAGCTTCGTAGACCTTAATGGCAAACTAAACGTTGCTGTAATCGCGCTCCTCATCGCACCGTCGATAAAAGAGCGCGGCAAGCTCGTCGAAGCAGCGGGCGTAGCCCAATCCGCACATCACTCCGCCGCGCTCGCCGGCGGCAGCGCGATCGTCTCGACCTTGGACAGATCGAGCTTGCGGGAAGCGCGATCGATGTCGAGGCCGACGACGTTGCCGTCGGCGTCAAGATCGACGACCAGCCCCTCGACAATTTCTCGGGCCTCGGCACCGGGCGCGTTGGTCAGCTCGATGTAGAGGCTGTCGGTCTCGGGATAGTAGTGCAGCTTCATCACTGATCCTCCCGAAAATTGCGGTCAAAAAACGCGTTATGGACGGTCTCACCATCGTCCAGGGTTACAACCCGAAGATATCGCGGTCGAGTCTCACCCGGCACCACAACCCTACTCCAAAAGCGAATGCGACCGTCCGTTTGCGCCACGCGTCGGACCGGCGCGGCCAGCGCCTCCTCGCACCACTGGAGCTGAATATAAGGCCTTTTGCGCAAGACCTGCTCCTCGAAATAGCGCGTGGTCTTCACCCCGGTTCCCCAAGCTGACAGCCGCAACGACCCCTTAGGCGATCATTTGATCTCCGGGAAGCGGCCCCAGGGCTTGTCTCTATTATAGAGACAAGTCTTGACATTTGTCTCCTATTAGGTTACACGGCTAAATCCCGCTCACCAAGGACGCCTTCCGGAGGCAAGCCGTGAGGTGGAGCGGGTGCGGTGCCCGCGGGCGGATTTGCAATCTGCTCTCGGGCGGCTTGGGCATCATGTCTCCCGGCATTATGACCGGGGTGGGAGGTGCTTCCCTGGACTGGGACAGGCGAAGGCGGGTAACGCCCGTTCAGACCGCG
>Ga0210385_10000144_pt1 | contig 76752 bp, 74 predicted proteins | sample IncBWH26OmetaG_FD_160107 | JGI IMG/M metagenome (GOLD analysis project Ga0210385, IMG submission 160107) | Forest soil microbial communities from Barre Woods Harvard Forest LTER site, Petersham, Massachusetts, United States - Inc-BW-H-26-O ... | reverse complement strand
GTCACTGGCCTCTGCCGCGGCCGGGCCGGCCGTGCATATCCGTACCGACCTGCTGGACTTGTATGTCAGCCTCGCCGGCGGCACGATCGTCCAGGCGGACCTGAATGATTATTCGCGCGCGAAAGGGCAGCCGCAGCGAGTGCGTCTCGAGAACCACGACAGCCCCGAAACGCTGTACCTGCTGCAGGTGGCCCTGTCAGGGCCGCCGGGCCCGAATCGCCTGGATGAGCTGTCGACGTACACCAGTCCACAGTCCGATTTCCAGATGGCGGCGGGCCAGGAGGAGCTGCGGGTGCCGCTGCACTGGAGCAATGGCCAGGGCGTGGAGGTCACGAAGGAGTTCGTGTTCCATCGTGGCAACTACGCCATCAACGTCGTGCAGACCGTGGACAATCATTCCAGCGCGCCCTGGGCCACGACGCCGTACGCGCAGATTCTGCGCGATGACCCGCCGATTCATACCTCGATGTTCAGCGCCAACACCGAGCGCTTCTCCACCCGCGGTCCGGCAATCTGGGACGGCACCTTCCGCAAGCTCAAGATCACCGACGATGACGACAAGCGCCTGAAGGTCGATGTGAAGAATGGCTGGATCGCCGCCATCCAGCATCAGTTCGTGACGGCGGTGGTGCCGCCGGCCAATGCGGACTACCGCTTTACGTTGAACGCCCAGGGCAATGAATACCTGCTGGCGGCCTCCGGCGCAGCGGCGACGCAAGTACCGGCCGGCGGTTCGGCGAACTTCGCCATGACGGTTTTCCTGGGACCCAAACTTCAGACGCAACTCGCCGCCGCAGGTCCGAATCTGCAGCGCGCCACCGACTTCGGCAGGCTGTTCGTCATCGCCCAGCCGCTGTTCAGTGCCTTGAGCTGGGTGCATGCGGTGACCGGCAACTGGGGTGTGGCCATTATCGTCATCACCTGCCTGCTGAAGCTGATCTTTTATCCACTGTCCGAAGCCAGCGGCAAGTCCATGGCCAAGATGCGCGCACTGCAGCCGCGCATCAAGAACATCCAGGAACAGTACAAGGACGACAAGGAGAAGCTCAGTCGCGCGACCATGGAGCTCTACCAGCGCGAAAAGGTCAACCCGGTGAGTGGTTGCCTGCCCGTGCTGATCACGATTCCGGTGTTCTTCGCCTTCTACTATGTACTGGTGGAAAGCGTGGAGATGCGCCAGGCGCCTTTCGCGCTGTGGCTGAATGATCTGTCTTCGCCGGATCCGTACTACATCCTGCCAATTCTCATGGCCGGCGCGATGTTCGTCCAGCAGCGCCTGAATCCCACCTCTCCGGACCCCGTGCAGGCGAAGGTGATGATGTTCATGCCCATCTTCATGTCGGCGCTGTTCATCTTCCTGCCGTCGGGCCTGGTGCTGTACTACGTGGTGAACACCGCGCTCGGGGTGCTGCAGCAGTGGAACATCAACCGCCGCATTGCCGCGGCGTCGGCGCGCAAGACCTGACGCCAAGCGCTCCGATGAGCGATCCGGACACCATCGTTGCGGTGGCGACACCGCCGGGACGAGGGGGGATTGGCGTCGTGCGTCTGTCCGGACCTGCTGCGCAGAGCATCGCCGCGGCGGTTCTTGGCGCCCTGCCAGCGGCGCGTCGCGCCGTGTTCGCGGCCTTCCGCGACGCCGGGCATCAGACCCTGGATGCGGGCCTGGCGCTGTTCTTCCCGGGCCCGCATTCCTATACCGGGGAAGATGTCGTGGAGTTCCATGGCCATGGCGGCCCGGTCATTCTCGAGTCCCTGGTGGCACGCCTGGTGGAGCTTGGCGCGCGTCGCGCGGCCGCCGGTGAGTTCACGCAGCGCGCCTTCCTGAACGACAAGCTGGACCTGGCACAGGCCGAGGCGGTCGCGGACCTTATCGACGCCGGCTCACGCGAGGCCGCACGCGCCGCCATGCGCTCCCTGCAGGGCGAGTTCTCCACCATGATCCAGGTGCTCACCGGCGCGGTGATCGAGCTTCGCACCCATGTGGAGGCCGCCATCGATTTTCCCGAGGAAGAGGTCGACTTTCTCGCCGACAAGGCGCTCGCCCAGCGCCTGACCACGGTGCGCCAGCACTTCGATGCCGTCACCCGCAGCGCCGGCCAGGGACGCCTGCTGCGCGATGGCATGACCGTGGTTCTGGCCGGTGCGCCCAATGCCGGCAAGTCAAGCCTCCTGAATCGTCTGGCGGGCTACGACGCCGCCATCGTCACCGCGGTTCCCGGCACGACGCGCGATGTGCTGCGCGAGCGCATCCATGTGGATGGCATGCCGCTGCATATACTCGACACGGCCGGTCTGCGTATCGCGCTGGACGCGGTGGAGGAAGAGGGCATACGGCGTGCACAGCTGGAAATGTCACGCGCCGATCGTGTGCTGTTCGTGATCGACGGTGCCCTTGATCCATCGGCCCAGGCGTACCGTGAACTGGCGGGCACGCTGCCCGCGCAGGTGCCCGTCACGCTTGTCTACAACAAGAGCGACATCACCGATGCCGGTGCCGTCTCGGCGCCGAGCGGCGTGCCACGCATCGATGTCTCGGCACTGACGGGAGAGGGTCTGGATACCCTGCGCTCACACCTTAAGTCCTGCATGGGGTATCACACCCTGGAAAGCGGCAGCGTCTCCGCGCGCCAGCGGCACCTTGAGGCACTGGCGCGGGCGCGGGCGAGCATCGAGGCGGCGGCCGAGACATTGCAGGAGACGCGCGCCGGCGAGCTCGTCGCCCAGGAGCTGCGCAGCGCGCAGCGCGCGCTCGATGAGATCAGCGGCGAGTTCACCAGCGAGGATCTTCTGGGGCGTATTTTTTCAAGTTTCTGCATCGGCAAGTAGTCACCCGGCCCGGCGATATGGCGCAGCAGTTCGGCTGACGGACCGTGGCGCTCAGCCAGTTACCGAGGATCGTCATAGGCCACATGGGTAGGGCCGATTTCGCGCCAGCAGCAGCGGCTTCAGGTGGCCGATGACCTCCTCGACCCTGCGCCGCTAAGGAATTGCCGCGTCAAATGCGGCATCCTTGGCGGCGTGAGCGACAGCTCTTCAAGGATCTCCGCCGTACAGGGCCAGCATTGGCGGCAGCTGCGTGCTCAGGGTGAACAGGTACGCGCGCATCTGTCCGCAAGTGCCACGCTCATCAAGGCCGATGCGCTGGCGTGGCTGCATGAGCTGCCGCCCTGCTCGATCCATGCGGTGGTGACTGACCCACCGTATGCGCTGATCGAGTACGCCGCGCGCGACCACGGCAAGCTTCGCGCCGGACGGGGTGGCGTGTGGCGCATCCCGCCGATGTTGGATGGAGTACGTCGTCGGCCCCTGCCGCGCTTCACGGTGTTGTCAGGGCCGGAGCTTGAACAACTCACCCGGTTCTTCTCGGAATTGGGGACCGCACTGCATCGGGTGCTGGTGCCTGGCGGCCATGTGTTCCTCGCCTCCAATCCGCTGCTGTCGACGCTGACTTTTCATGCCCTGCAACAGGTGGGCCTGGAAAAGCGCGGCGAAGTGGTCCGCCTGGTGCAGACGCTGCGCGGCGGGGATCGGCCCAAGGGCGCCGAGCGCGAGTTCGCGGACGTATCGGTGATGGCGCGTGCCGGCTGGGAGCCCTGGGGGATATTTCGCAAGTCCCCTGAAGGCACCGTGGCCCAGAACCTGAAACGCTGGGGCACCGGCGGTCTGCGTCGTCTCGGCGCCGCCGCGCCCTTCAAGGATGTGATCGCGAGCGCGCCGACGGGCCGTGCCGAACGCGCCATCGCGCCCCATCCTTCGCTCAAGCCGCAGGCCTTCCTGCGTCAGCTGGTTCGCGCGTCGCTGCCGCTGGGAACCGGCATTGTCTACGATCCTTTTGCCGGCAGTGCTTCCACGCTGGCGGCGGCGCAGGCCCTCGGATATCGCGCGATCGGGACCGAACGCGACGCCAGGTATTACCGCATGGGATGCCGCGCCTTCGAGAAACTGGCGGCGTTGAGGGTCAAGCAGGCGAACCGAGATCCCTAGGCGCTGCGTTCGGCAATTCCGCCCACGCACTGTCGCGCCAGGCGCCTACACGGCAGTGCTCAAGCCCCCGTACCATCGAAGGTCACAAGAGGGGAATTACATGTCAATCATTGCTTGGATCGTTTTGGGATTGATCGCTGGATTCATTGGCAGCAAGATCGTCAACAAGACCGGCGAAGGCGTGTTGCTGGACATCGTTCTGGGTGTTGTCGGTGCCCTCGTCGGGGGATTTCTGTTCCAGACTTTCGGCATGGCCGGGGTCTCCGGGGTGAACCTGTACAGCATTCTGGTCGCCGTCGTAGGCGCCATCGTCGTGCTCGTTCTCTATCACGCGATATTCCGCCGCCGCTAGTGCCGAGGCCGGCGCTCAGCCGGCCAGCTCTGCCATCAGCACGTTCTTGCGCGCGGCCAATTGCGCGCCAAGCGCCTTCAGATCCATCTTGCTGCTGCCGCGAGCCTCGGCAAACATTCCATCAGGCTGCTCTTCCTCCTTGACGTGGTGCTTGATCATCTCCGACAGCACATGCACCTTGGAGTCGTAATAACCATCGCCAGGACTCGAGGCTTGAATCTGTGCAATCAGATTCTTCGCGCCCGCGTGCTCGATCACGGCCTCGTGGTGCATGTCCGTGTCCCGGGTTGCGGCCAGGAAGGCGGGATAAAAGATCTCCTCCTCGAGCCTTGTATGAACGGTCAGCGCATTGCAGATGTCCGTCGCCAGCCGCTTTTTTCTTGCCGGCGAGCGTGCCTTCTCGAACGCTTCGAACCATTGCTTCACCTGCTTGTGATCGGCCTTCAGGAGAGTGACGGCATCTGCTGCAGGACCCGGAGATCTGGAGGGGCGTGTACGCATGGGAATTGTGCTCGCGAAAGGTACGGGGGGGGGTCGCGGGGTATTGTGCTGAATGATGCAGCGCGCTTATGTAGGTGCAACCCACGCCATCGGGACTTGAATTCCTACCCCGCTGCCCACACCTGTGGCCGATGAGTACTGCCGCGCCTGCTGCCGGAGCTGCCGATAACGCCGGGTTACTGGACGCCTATTCGAACGCCGTGACCGGCGCTGCACGCGTGGCAGCGCCGGCGGTGGTGCACCTGGAAGCACGCCAGGATTCACGGGGCGGCCGCCGCGGTACCGGCTCGGGATTCTTTTTTACGCCCGATGGCCTGCTGCTCACCAACAGCCACGTCGTCCGCAAGTCCAAAGAGCTTTGGGTGTCCACCAGCGAGGGCGAGCGAGTTTCGGCCTACCTGGTGGGAGATGATCCGGATTCGGATCTTGCGGTGCTGCGTGCCAGTGTCGATGCCGTGCCCCACATCGCCCTGGGCAACTCAGCGGCTTTGCAGATTGGCCAACTTGCGATTGCCATCGGCAATCCGCTCGGGTTCGAGCATACCGTCACGGCCGGTGTCGTCAGCGCGCTGGGCCGAACCCTGCGCTCCAGCACCGGTCGGCTGATCGAGAATGTCATCCAGACCGATGCCGCACTCAATCCAGGCAACTCTGGCGGACCGCTGCTTGACTCTCACGGTGCAGTCATCGGTGTGAACACCGCCATCATCTCCGGCGCCCAGGGGCTTTGCTTTGCGACCGCCAGCGACACCGCTCAATGGGTTCTGACCCAACTCATCCGGCACGGTCGCGTGCTGCGCGCGTGGCTCGGCTTGACCGCGACCAACACCGCGATCAATCGCAGGCTGACGCTGCACCATGGGTTGGAGCAGGAATCCGGGGTGCGTGTACAGAGCGTGGAGCGCGGCAGCCCGGCCGAGGCCGCAGGTCTGGAATCCGGCGACCTCATCGTGTCGTACGATCTTGAGCCGACCACGAGCATCGATCGACTGCAGCAGATCCTCGATTCCCGCCGCATCAAGAAGGCGTGTGAGATGGTCTGTCTGCGACGCGGACAGAAGCTGGTGCTGACCGCCATGGCGATCGAGCGGCCTGAGGGGTCGTCTTCCTGACGGCATTGCGCCTCAATGGTTGGAATATGGCTGAGCATGGTCTAATCTCGGTCTGTTTTTGGTCAGATTGTGGTGTGGAGGTCCCCGAATCGCAGCCATGCAGGCGCCAGCTCGAAGTGCTCTCTTTGGCACCGTCCCGTCTCGGGATTATCTTCAGTTCTGGCAGTCGGGGCGATTCCAGCCCCAGCGTGTGGCCCGGTTTCTGGGTATGAACAAAGTCGACCTGGCACAGCTGGCCGCGGTGGCTCCGGCATCGGTGCGCTTCGATGACAAGGCGCCAAGGGTGCTGCGCGAGCGCCTGATGGACATCGCCGCAACCTGCGAGCTCGTCGCCCAGGCGTTCGAAGGCAATACCACCAAGACGGCGCTGTGGTTCATGACCTCCAATCCCAACCTCGGCAATCTTTCACCCTCTGATCTGCTGCGTCGGGGCGGGCATGAGGTCCTTCAGCGGCAGGTGCTCGAAGCCACAGCGCAGGGCGGGCCTGCCCCGGCCGCGCCGCCACCGGACGCACAACCCCTGTTCGCCGCCATTCCCCCGGGCCGTGCACTTCTGGATGCGCGCCGGGATGAGATCGCGCACCTGTGCCAGCGGTATGCGGTGCGCAGCCTTGCCGTGTTTGCCTCTGCCTTGCGGGAAGACTTCGATCCCGACCACAGCGACATCGATCTGGCGGCACAGTTTGCCGCCTCGGCTGAGTGTTCCCCCGACCGTCAGTACGCGGACTTCAAGGCGGAGCTGGAGCAGCTGCTGAAATGCCGCGTCGACCTGGTTGCATTGACCGCCCTGCCTGAATCGCGGCTGCGCCGCCATATCCTCCTCACTCAGACGCTGCTGTATGACGCGGCAGTCTGATGTGCAGCAACCGCCAGTGAGGCAGGGGGCTTCACGGGCGAAAGTCGGTGCACGGCAGGTGGTCACACGCGGCATCAGCCCAGCGATTTTCCAGGATCTCTATCACTACCTGATGACGGTGACCTGGCCGCGTCTGTTCGCCGCCATCGGCGCTTTTTTCCTGGTCTTCGATTTCCTGTTCGGCTGCCTGTACTACCTGCAGCCAGGTTCGGTGGCGAATCTGAGTCCACCCGGATTTGCGGGCGCATTCTTCTTCAGCGTCGAAACGCTGGCCACCGTGGGCTACGGTGAAATGCATCCGTACTCGCTGTACGGACATATCGTGTCCATGGTGGAGGTATTCGTCGGCCTCATGATGCTCGCGCTGGTCACCGGCCTGATGTTCGCGCGTTTCTCCAGACCCAGGGCCCGTTTCCTGTTCGCACGCTACGCGGTGATTCGACCGGTGGATGGTCGGCCCATGCTCATGTTCCGCGCTGCCAACGCCCGGCAGAATGTCGTGCAGGAGGCTTCCGCGAAGCTGCGCATGATACGAGATGAAGTCACTCGTGAAGGGCTTGAACTGCGACGCATCACGGACTTGAAGCTGGTTCGCGACCAGCACCCCGCCTTCTTCATCGGTTGGACGATCATGCACGTGATCGACGACTCCAGCCCCCTCAAAGCCGAGAGCGAAGAGTCACTGCGGCAGTCCGGCGCCTCGTTCGTGCTAAGCCTCAGCGGCACGGATGAAACCACCGGCCACACGCTCATGGCCCGGGAGGACTACCCGGCGAGCGCGATTCTTTGGAACAAGGCGTTTCGCGACGTTCTGGATGTGACCGAGGATGGCGTAGTACTCTTTGACTACACCCTGTTTCATGACGTGCAAGACCTCCCCAAAGCGGCGCCCTAGGAGCGTATTCTTTGCCGAACCGTCGGAGTCACGAATTACCATGAGCGCCGGGAAATTTGCCGATGGCCTGGTCGTGCTGCACAGCCAGCGCGGCGTCGAGGACGTGATCAGCCGGCTCAGGCAGATGATGGCGGCCCGTAACCTCAGAATCTTTGCCGACCTGGATTTCAGCGCCGATGCGGCAGCCGAGGGCATGCAGCTGCGCCCGACGCGCATGCTGATCGCCGGCAATCCCAAGGCAGGTACGCCGCTCATCGAGGCAGTGCCCAGCGTCGCCATAGATCTGCCCCTCAAAGTTCTGGTGTGGTCGCCGGGGGAGGGTCAGACCTGCGTGGCCTACAACGATCCGCAATACTTCGGCCACCGACACGGCCTGCCGCCGGAGCTGGTGCGCAACATTGCCAGCTTCGGTCTCCTGGTGGAGAAGGCCGCCGGCGAGGCGCCCTGAACCAAGCGCGCGGCGCAAGACGGCCGTCAAAGGCCTTCCAGAACAGCCTCTGCGATACCGAGCACGACGAGCACAGCGACCAGGACCAGGCCCTGGACATAACCCGTGACTACGGTGAAGTCGACGTAGGCGTCCCGTGGCAACTTCTTGTCCGAGGTGCACCTCGCCCGGCGGGGTACTTGCTGCAGGCTTTTTGCGCTGTTTTCCAAGACAGGACTCCGTGCCCTGCATGCAGAATGCATCGCACCGCAGCGACTCTCTTGGATAAACGTGCCGTGTTCATGGTCCGCCACGCTCCCCCGTCGAGATCGCATGACGGACGCGCGGTCACGGAGCTGCCGGCAGCAACGTTCCGGCTGGCCGGAACAGCGGGTCGGCATTTGCGCGATTTCAGTGTGCATGCCGGGAGGCATGGTTCACCAGTGTCGAAGCGTGCCGAGAGTGGATACGATCGCTACCCCGACCACGAGCGCCATCAGAAACCCCACAACCACGGTGCCGAACAGAAACGCTCTGAGGACCAGGGTCGGATCCATGTCGTGCGACTTCGCCTCCACGGTGACAGCCGCGCGGTTTGAACCATGCCCCGAGGCAGGCTGCCCCGGATACACAGGCCTGGCTCGTGACGCCCGCCACCCGTGGGGGATGCCATACGGCCGGCGTAAATCAAACGGAGCGCGCTGGTCCATGCTGCCCCTACCCTCAGCCAGAGCGGCGTGCTCTATTGGTCGCGAGGCGCTCTTCCTCGATCGCCCGCTGTACGGCTTCCACGGCGCTCTGAATACGCGAAATGGCCTCGCCCGTCAGCTGTTCGGGGGCGGCCCGGAGCAGGCTTGAGACCAGCGCGCGGCGTCGTGCTACCAGTCTGTCGCGCAGGATTGTCAGATTCTCGATATCGCTCATGGCATCACTCCGACGCTGCGTGTTGGCCAAAGTTAACCAGAGGCGTACCAGCGGAACAATTCAGCGCAAGAATATCCAGCATTTCCGACTCAGAAACCTGGGGGCGTGTGAACTCAGGCGCGCAAGCAATGCGCAGCCGGCAGTGGCGCGGCGCACAGGGCTGGCGCGCGCCGCGGCCGCTGGCAAGAAATCGGCGGGCCAAACGGCCCGCCGCCAAGGTTCCCGCCGTGCGGGGGACACGCGGGTGATGGGACGGCCGGCACGGGGGGGTTGTGCGATGACCGTCCAGAAGCAGTGTAGAAATGCGTCGCGATGGGAACAATCCGCGGCGAGTTGATGCTGGGTTTCACGCCAGTAAACCTCGAATCGCCGCAGTTTCCTGCCGCAAGACACTGCATGTCGATTTCGCACCTTGCCGGCATGCGTCCGCGCACCCAGCCTGTCAGCACCGCAGGGCATTCCCATGCAGTCGACAACTGGCGATGAGCGGTGGCGAACCTGGCTCGTTGACTATAGTGCGGCAAGAGCGAAAGCCGTCGAAAGGCTCGGAGATCGCTACCTTCTGGCCAGGCCGATCAATCGAAGCACCGCCAGGGATTTGCAGAAATCTCAGCCATGCAAGCCGGGGCCGCCTCAGGCGATCTCGCCGACACGAATCACGACCTTGCCGACGTGACGGCCGGACTCGAGATACTTCAGCGCCGACACGATGTCCCGCATCTCGAAGGTCCGGTCGATTACCGGTCTGATCTGCAGCGCTTCCAACGTGCCAATCATCCGGTCGAGCATTTCGACTGATCCTGCGACGATGCCCTGAAGATTGAGCGTCTTTCTGAGGATCGGCAGCGTGTCGAAGGTTCCATAGGCTCCGGTCAACATGCCGATGACGCTGATGCAACCCCCGACCGCCGCCGACTTGATCGATTGGTCCAGGGTACCCGACCCCCCGGTCTCGATGATGTGATCGACACCACTCCCGCCGGTAAGTTCGAGTACGTGCCGGCTCCAGTCACTGTGTTGTTTCCAGTTGATGACATGTGCGGCACCGAGCTCGCGCAATGCACGGCACTTCAGGTCGCTGGAGGTGGTCGCGATCACGCGCGCGCCAGCGGCAAGCGCAAACTGCAGCGCGAATATGCTCACGCCACCTGAGCCTTGCACCAGCACGGTCTTTCCCGTCTTCAGGTTTCCGCTTTCAAAAAGGGCATTCCACGCGGTGAGCGCGGCACATGGCAGCGTCGCCGCCTCCTCGAAGGAGAACTCCCTGGGGATGCCAACGAAACCGTGCTGATCCGCAGTGAAGTACTGACCCAGGACCCCGTCCAGGCAGCTACCGAGCGCCGAAGTCATTACCTCATCGGTGAAAGGTCCACTGATCCAGGCCGGCAGTGGCGCTCCCACCACACGGTCGCCGATGCCGAAGCGACGGACGTCCCGTCCGATGGCAGTCACCTCACCCGCGCAATCCGAGAGCAATACCAACGGTAGCGGTGCCATGGGCGTGAATCCGCCGCGGGCTATGAGCAGGTCGCGATGATTCAACGACGCGGCGCGCACGCGCACGCGGATCTGCGAGGGCGCCAGGCCCTGCAAGGGCCTGGCGCTGATGATGACATTGTCCAGCCCGAAGTCGTTGAGCAGTGCGACGACATTCGAGCGTGATTCATGGCCGCCCGCAAACATGGCCGAACGTTACAACGGGCTTACCAGCGGTAACACCATGCGTCTCCTGACGCTGCATTTCGCGGCAGGAAATCATTCGCCGGTTTCAGGGGCTCGACGAAAACACGGCGCGGCGTAAACTAGCTGGAGTGGATACGTTGGTAAGCATCAAAGTCTTTCAGCAGGTCGTCCAGGACGGAAGCTTTGTTGCGGCTGCCGAGCATCTCGACCTCTCGACCGCGAGTGTCAGCAAGCACGTTATGAGCCTGGAGAAACGACTTGGCGTGCGGTTACTCAGCCGCAGCAGTCGCGCGTTGAGCTTGACGGAGCCCGGAAGAGTGTACTTCGAGCGCTCCAAGACCATCGTCGATGACCTTGAAACGGCGGAGCTGGAACTGGGCTCGTTGAATAGCGCCGCGCGCGGCACGCTGCGGGTCACTGCTCCCACCTGGCTTGCAGGACAGCGCCTGGCGGACCTGGTGGCGCGCTATCAAAGACTCTATCCGGACATCGTCCTGGACGTTTCCTTCGATGACCGCGTCGTCGACCTGGTCGCTGAGGGTTATGATCTGGCATTGCGCGTTGTGCCTCACCACCTGTTGCCAGCGGGGTTGATCGCCCGACCATTACGGGATGTGACGAGTGTTCTGGGCGGATCGCGCGAATACCTCAAGCGGCTGGGCACTCCGGCCTCGCCCGAGGACCTGCGCAATCACCGATTCGTGGCGGTGGGTGGCAGTGATGTGCTGTCACTGGCCGGTCCCACAGGCCTGATCGACGTGCCCATGAAGGTCGTCATGCGCTATCGATCGGTGATGGGAGTTGCCAACGCCGTCGCTGCCGGCATAGGACTGGCGCCCTTGCCCGATATCTTCTTCGAAGACCAGATGTTCAAGCCGCTGGTCAAACCCGTTCTCCCGGCTTACCGCATGCCGACGCGGACGGCGCACCTTGTCTATGTCAGCCGCAAGTACGTGCCGTTCAAGATCCGCAGTTTTGTGGATTTCGCGCTGGACCCGGTCAACCGGGTATCCACGCCTACCATTGAAGGCGTGGATTGACGGCGCCGGTGATCACGGTGCCGTATCCGCAGTCTGAACCGGGGCGCTCCCGGTACCGCTGGCCGGAGGCGGGGCCAAGGAGGCAGCGGGGCAGCTCGGGCGGTCGTTCGCGGCGCTGATGCCCGCTTGGATTGCCTCCGCTGCGGCATCACCCGGGCTGATCCATACCTCACCGCCAGCGGCACAACCTTGCGCATAGTCGAACAATGCCCGCACATGCTCATAGCCAAAGTCCAATGTGTCGCCATAGGGATATTGGTCCGGGATGGATGCCACGTGCACATTCATGCCATTGTGAATCGCGAACCCATAGGCCAGCGCGAATTCGGCGCGCAAGGCGCTGTGAGTCATGGCGTCCAGGCCGCGTTTGATGATGGGCAGCGTCCCCAGCCTGGTGGTTTGTTGCGTACCGCCAAGCTGGCCATTGATGATGACGTATAGATTGTAGCCATGCAGCCAGCGAACCGATTCCATGGGGAAGAGCGCAGCCTCGGGAGCCACAAAGAGCGAGGCGGTCGTGCCGCCGTCGGCGTGCATTTCCTCGAAGCTGGACCCGGCTCGCTGCACCTGAATCATCACCGGAGGAAAGATACCTGGAATGCTCGCAGCGGCGATCAGGACGTCCCGAAACAGCCGTCGGGCAGGTTCGTCGCCCTGGCGCGCGATGGCACCCAGATCCCAGATGACCGTCGCCTGCTTGTCCAGATCCGTGGTGGCGACCAGCAGCAATCGTCCCTTGGATGACTCACGAGCGACCGCCTGCAGCAGCTGCGCCGTAACGAAGCCATCAACCAGATCATGAAGCGGCTTGCCGCGATACAGGCTGGCGCCAAACAAGGTTGTCAGCAGACTGCGCTGCAGCAGGTGTTCGAGACGGGAACGCGGGAAGGCCTGAACAAGCTGGTCGTCCCACGAGGACCCGAGGAAGGCGAACGGCGCATACAAGGCGCCGACGCTCACGCCGGTCACGATGTCAAAGTCCGGTCGCGTGCCTTGCCGGCTCCAGCCCACCAGCACGCCTGCTCCGAAACTGCCGCCCGCGCCGCCTCCCGAGAGCGCGAGCATATTGATGGGTCGCTCGCCATTGGCCTGCTGCAGCTGCGCCGTCACCCGCTGCGAGCGCATCCGAAAGGTCGCCTGACTCTCATCGATATAGCGCACAGTCTCCCGAAAGCCCGGCAGCGTCGCTTCTGCTGCGCCGGCCGGGGGATCAGGTCTTCGTGGCAGCTCGGTGCAACCGAGCAGAGTCAGCGAGAGCGCCACCAGCATGATTGCAGCAAGCCCCGAGCGCATAGCCGGTCGTGCAATCGAGTCGACTGCACCGCAATTCACCGCCGCCTGTGAGCTCCTGCACCGCATGATCCTGAGTACGCCTTTTGCCGGGGATCAGCATTTGCCTTAGGCGCGGTTGGCACAACGCCTGGAGCGAATATGCAACATTTCGCTTCGGGTAACTTTGGGTATAAGGGCGGAACTGTTCTCTCTCAAACGAGAGAGGCGAATGTCGCTCCAAAGCGTCCGTACCCGCAGTCCAAGCTGACGCTGCTGCCCGAGACGCTTTCGCGTCACGAAATGCATCCTCAACGTAACTGCAATTGTGCGGCCCAGCGCCGCTCAATAAGCTCGCCGCCATGTCCAGGACTGCCGCAGTGCCGATGCTTTTTACCCTGACAAGGCTGTCTGTCGCGGCGGTGCTTGTCCTGGTCGTCATCGCCTACTTCCTCGTCGCATTGGGCATGCAGGAGTACCAGGCGATCCGGCCGCGCGGGGTCACCTTGCAGAGGAGGTGACCGGGAGGATGCCGGGGAACCGTTTTCCGCCGGCGGCTCGATCGGGACTTGGCGGAGCGCGCGGCGTCCGCTTCGCGCGAGCCGTTGGTGGAACCCGCGCTACCCGCGCATCAGTTCGATGAGGCTGTTCGCATCGCGCGGCCCGTCATAGCGCTCACCATTCAGAAACAGGCACGGCGTCCCGTTCACACCGCTGCGCACCCCGCTGCTGAAGTCGTGTTGAACGCGGGCCGCGAATTGGCCGCCCAGTGCGGACTCGATCAGCTGCGCGTCCATATCCAGACGTTTTGCATAGGACATCAGGTGCCGATCCGTGAGCGCCTGCTGATTCTCGTACAGCAGGTCATGCATCTCCCAGAACTTGCCGACGGTCGCGGCGGCTTCTGCGAACTCCGCGGCCCGCTCCGCATGCGGATGCGCCTGACGCAGCGGAAAGTGTCGAAAGACGAAGCACAGCGCATCACCCATGGTTTCCTTGACCGCCTTGAGCTCCGGATAGGCTTCCCCGCAATATGGGCATTCGAAGTCTCCATATTCGATCAATACGATGCGCGCATTGAGCGGACCTTGAAAGTGATCCTGCGTCGCGGATACCGGTGCCAAGCGGCTCATGTCTGACCTCCTGCGGATTTCTGCGGTAATTTCTCCAGCGCATCCAGGATGCCGTCCGCTCCTGGATTGATACCGATGGGTGAGAGGTAACTCCAGCGGATGACACCTTCGGCATCAATCACGAACAGCGCTCGTTCGCTTACGCCGGCATCGCTGTGATACACGCCGTACCGGCGCGCAACCTCGCCTTTGGGTTCGAAGTCCGCCAGCAGTGGAAAGCGCAGCTTGCGGTCATGGGTGAAGGCCGCGTGGCACCAGCTTCCGTCGACCGATATCCCGACAATCTGCGCGCCGAATTTCTCGAATTCGCTGAGCAACTCGTTGTAGAGCCCAATCTGGTCCCCGCACACCGGACTCCAGTCGGCCGGATAAAAGACCAGTATCACGGGCCGACCCCGCAACTCGGCCAGCGACAGCGTCTGATCCGGCGTGGCGTGCAGCGTGAAGGCGGGCGCGGATTGCCCGGCACCCAGGAGCGGGGCGGACGGGGTCGGCATGACGCTTTCCTTGGCAGGCGTGGGACCGCATTATCCCATCGTCAGCGCGCATTGTCTCAACCCAGCAGCTTCTCGCGGTGGTAGAGCCGGCCGGCCGCCAGGGCAGCCAGCACGCCCAGCAGCAGCGTGACGCTCACCGACAGCGCCACATACCAGGCGGCGACCGGTTCGGCGCGCAGCAACCCCATCAGCATGAAATGCTGGCTGAGCGCCGGCACCATCATCAGCCAGGCGGTGGGCTGCAGTCCGAGCGCGCCGGCGAAGATCAGCGGGAACGTCGGCAGTGCCAGGATCAGGCCCACGTATGTCTGGGCTTCCCGATAGCTGCGGGTAAAGGCGGCCACGATGGTCATCAGTGAGGCGCCAAGCGGAGCCAGGGGCGCGCAGGAGGCGATCATCTTCAGCACCGTGGCGACACTCATGTTCTGATTCATGCCAAGCCTATCGAGTCCCGCGTGACGCAGCGCCAGCGCCATGACGCATACACTCAGGCTCAGCGATATGAGCATGAACACGCAGGCGGCCAGGATCTTGCCGTAGATCAGCTGCTCGCGCCGCACCGGCGTCGTCAACAGCGGTTCCAGAGAGCCGCGCTCGCGCTCTCCGGCCGTGGCATCCAGCACGATATGCAGGCCACCCATGAGCATGGTCATCAGGATGATGGCGGTAAGGGTGCCCAGAATCAGCACCGAGCGACTGGTCGGGGTGGCGACGTCGATATCCTGCACCGCGATGGCCGACAGGACCGTCGGATCCACGCCCCTGGCCATGAGTCGCAGCCGCGCTATGCCGAAGCCATACTGGCCCAGAACGGCACGCACGCGCCCGAGATCATTGCCCGCCGCAGCATCCGAGGAATCGCTGTACAGCAGGATGGGCGCCGGCATCCCGGCTGACAGCTGGCTGGCGTAGTTGTCGGGGATCCACAGCACCATGTGGAATCGCTGCCGATGCACGGCGGCGCGGGCCGCGGCATCGTCCAGATCGCTGGCCAGGACGTCGATGCGGTACTGGCGCAGATACGCCAGCAGGTTCGGCGCCCGTTCGCCATGAACCACGGCCAGCGTCACCGACTTGTTGTCCTGCTCCTGGGTGCGGTGCACCGTCAGATTCACCAGCACCGCCACCAGCAGCGGCATCAGCACGGTGCCGAACAGCAAGGCGGAGACCAGGGTGCGCCGGTCACGCAGATTTTCGCGCAATTCCTTGCGCAGCACGATGAGGACCGAGCGCATCAGTCCCGGCCTGCCGATTCCAGGAAGCGCACGAAGGCCTCCTCCAGATCAGCGGTTCCGGCCCTCGCGCGCAGTTCCTCGGGGGTGCCGCAGGCCACGACCTTGCCGGCGGCGATGACCACGACCTCGTCACATACAGCGCTGACCTCCTGCATCACATGGCTTGAAAAAAGGATGCAGCGCCCCGTGGCCTTCAGCTTCAGGAGCAGCGCGCGCAAGTTGCGCACCGCCATCACATCAAGGCCGTTGGTCGGCTCATCGAGCAGGATGTTCTGCGGGCCATGCACCAGCGCGCGGGCCAGGGCGGTCTTGAGCCGCTGGCCCTGCGAAAAACCCTTGGCCTGACGATCCGCAAAATCCGCCATTTCCAAAAGCTCGATCATCTGCGCCGCGCGCTGTTCGCAGTCGCTGCGGTCGAGGCCGTGCAGCGCGCCGAAATATTGGATGTTCTCCCGGGCGGTGAGGTGCGGATAGACGCCCGCGCCATGCGGCAGCACGCCCATGCGCCGCCGCGCATCGAGCGAGCGCTCCGCGGTGCTGATGCCATCGATGAAAGCATCGCCGCTGTCAGGCTGCAGCACGGTGTACAGCATGCGCAGGGTGGTGGATTTGCCGGCGCCGTTGGGGCCCAGCAGGCCGGTGATTCGGCCATCCCCGGCGGTCAATGACACGTCCTGCACCGCGGTGATGGCGCCAAAGCGTTTGTGCAGATGCCGCGCTTCGATCATGGCGGCGGTCCTGTAAAGGAGGTGGCAAAGGCGGTGGGTACGCTCTGGTGCAGGCAGGCCAGTTCCGGCTCCAGGCCCTTGATGCTGGCCGAGTCGACGAAGCTGCTCAACAGCCTTGCGGCGCAGGGTGCCGTAATCTGCCCGTGGCTCATGCCCTGGACCACCACCTGCAGGCTGTTGCCGAGGCCGCGCGCCGCCTGCGCCGCATAGTCAGGCGGCGTCACGGGGTCATTGCTGCCCGACAGCAGCAGCACCGGCCGGTCGGAACTCAAGGGCTGATGGAAGTCGGCATCCACCGGACCGCGCGGCCACACAGCGCAGATGGCTGCAAAGGCTTCCAGTGGCGCAGTACCCATGTAGGTCTGTGCCAGCTGCGCCTGGTCCTGCGCTCGTATGCCGTACGCGGGCACATCCTCCGAGCACACCACGGTGTTGTGCATGCCCACGGCGATGAGATTGTCCAGCGAGTGAGTGACCTGCAGCAGCAGGCTCGCCAGTGGCGTGAAATTGGCGTGTGCCTGGGCTTCATCCAGCACCAGGGGCAGGAGCGCGGACTGCTCGGTGGAATAACTGGACAGGCGCACCACGGTGCCGAGGTCGCCGGCGTCGAAGGTCAGCTGGCGATTCTGTCCGGTGAAAGGATCGGGCACCGTGACCGCCACGGGCTGGGTCTTGAGTCGGCCCAGCAGGGCATCGAAGGTCCGCTGCGGATCGCCGAAGCGTGCGCGGCAGGGGGCAGCGGCGGCACAGCGTGCAAACAGGCGTTGCAGGGCGCTTTGCGCATCCATGGCCAGTGAGGCGCCGAGCGTCATCTGCGGCGGCACTACGCCGTCGAGTATCACGGCGCGAACGTGTTGGGGATAGCGGCGCAGATACTGCTGCGCCACGCGCGTACCGTACGAGCCGCCGTAGAGATTGATGGTCTGATAGCCCAGCGCGGCGCGCACCGCGTCAAGATCACCCACCGCAATCGATGTGGTGTAGGCGGCCACATTCGCATGGGTCGCCAGCATCGTCAGACAGTCCCGCGCCGCCCGGGTGAGTACTGCGGGAGTATCCGGCGCGTCCGGGTCGCTGTCCTGCGGGCAGTTCAGCGCGTTGGAGCCGCCGGTGCCGCGCTGATCCACCAGCACGATGTCCCGGTCGCGGTGGATGCGCTCAAAGACCGGCGCCACCCCGGTGTAGAAAGTGGTGGCCGCAAGGCCCGGCCCGCCGGCCAGCAGGAACAGTGGGTCCGGATGACCGCGTTCGTTGATGGCCGCAATGCGCGCCACGAACAGCTGGATGCGTCGGCCGCCGGGCGCCTGGGGATCTTCGGCTACCTCGAACCTGCCGCACTGGGCCGGCACCGACAGCAGCTGGCTGGGGTGGGTGAGGCGGCAGGGGGTCAGTTTCAGGGCCGCTGCCGGCGGCGCGGCGCTGACTTCGAACGGCCCCAGCACGCCCAGGGCGCCCACGACGGCAAGCACCGGAATGCGGCTCAAGACGCGTCGATATATCGGGGCGGGCCGCATACAATAGGCTCCAATTATAAGCCCTTGAAGCGACTTGGATTCCATGCGATTCGCGCACACTTTTGAAGTTATCGTCATCGGCGGCGGCCATGCCGGCACCGAAGCGGCCCTGGCCTGTGCGCGGCGCGGGGCGCGCACGCTGCTGCTCACCCACAGCATCGATACCTTGGGCCAGATGAGCTGCAACCCGGCGATCGGAGGCATCGGCAAGGGACATCTGGTTCGGGAGATCGATGCCCTCGGGGGCATCATGGCGCGCGCCGCGGATCATGCGGGCATCCAGTTCCGGACCCTGAACGGCAGCAAGGGACCCGCGGTTCGGGCCACCCGTGCCCAGGCCGACCGGCAACGCTACCGGCAGTTCATCCGCCACAGCCTCGAGAACGCGCCCCACCTCAGTCTGTTCCAGCAGGAAGCCGCCGACCTGGTGATCGAAGCGGGTCGCATCCGGGGTGTGGTCACGGTCTCGGGCATCGTGTTCGAGGCGCCCGCCGTGGTGCTGACGGTGGGCACCTTCCTGGGCGGGCGCATCCATGTCGGGCTCAGCCAGCACCAGGGTGGGCGTGCCGGTGATCCTCCTTCCAATCGTCTGGCCGAGCGCCTGCGGGGCCTGAACCTGCGGGTCGGCCGGCTCAAGACCGGCACCCTGCCGCGTCTCGATGGCCGCAGCATCGACTACTCCCAGCTGGTGGCTCAGCCGGGCGACGAGCCCGTTCCCGTGTTTTCGTTCCTTGGACGCGCCAGTGATCATCCCAGGCAGGTCAATTGTTTCATCACTGCAACGAACCAGCGCACCCACGATATCATCCGCGCGGCCACCGACCGCTCGCCGATGTTCACCGGCGTGATCGAAGGGGTAGGTCCGCGCTACTGTCCTTCGGTGGAGGACAAGGTCGTCCGCTTCGCCGACAAGACCTCGCATCAGATCTTCGTCGAGCCCGAGGGCCTGGACACCCATGAGGTGTACCCGAATGGCATCTCCACCAGCCTGCCCTTCGATGTGCAGTACGAACTGGTGCGCAGCATCCGCGGCTTCGAGTCAGCGCACCTGACCCGACCCGGCTATGCCATCGAATATGATTTCTTCGACCCCCGCGACCTGTCGGCCTCGCTGGAAACGCGCGCCATCGAAGGGCTGTTCTTTGCCGGCCAGATCAATGGCACCACCGGTTACGAGGAGGCGGCGGCCCAGGGCCTGCTCGCCGGGATCAATGCCGTACAGAAGGTCCGCAGCCAGCAGCCTTGGATTCCCCAGCGCAGCGAGGCCTACCTCGGCGTGCTGGTGGATGATCTGATCACCCGCGGTGCGCCTGAGCCCTACCGCATGTTCACCAGTCGTGCCGAGCATCGGCTGCTGCTGCGCGAAGACAACGCCGATGCGCGCCTGACCCCCAAGGGGCGCGAGCTCGGGCTGGTGGACGAGGAGCGCTGGGAGCTGTTCAACGCGCGCATGCGCCTGGCCCGCGAGGAATCCGCACGGCTGTCAGTCACGCGGGTGAAGCCTGAGCAGGTGCCGCCGGACTGGACCGAGCGGGTGCTGGAGTCGCCCCTGGCGCGCGACCACAGCGCCCTGGAGTTGCTGCGCCGTCCGGGCGTGGCCTACCACGATCTGCTCGAGCTGGTGGGGGCGCCGGCCTGGGGCGAGGTCGATGAGCGGCTGCCCGCGCTGGTGGCCGTGCAGATGGAGGTGAGCGCCAAGTACGCCGGCTACATCGAGCGCCAGCAGCAGGAGGTCGAACGCCAGGTGCGCGGCGAGTCGACCCGGATGCCGGTGGACCTGGACTACACCCAGGTGCCCGGCCTGTCCACGGAGGTGCGCCAGCGCCTGAGCGAGACCTGCCCGGCAACGCTGGGGCAGGCCGGGCGCATCCCCGGGGTCACGCCGGCGGCCATTTCAATCCTGCTGGTGTATCTGAAGAAACACATGGCGAGCCGCGTCGCATGACATTCCTCGAGCAGCTCAAGGCCGCCTGGGCGCGCAACGACTCCCTGGTGTGCGTTGGATTGGATCCTGAACTGGAGAAATTCCCCGCCCGACTCTCGGGTCAGCCCTCGCCGATCTTCCAGTTCAATCGCGCCATCATCGATGCCACCGCGGACCTGGTCTGTGCCTACAAGCCGCAGTTCGCGCATTACGCGGCCTACGAGGCCGAGGACCAGCTCGAGCGCACCATCGAGTACATCCACCAGCAGCACCCCGGCATTCCGGTCATCCTCGACAGCAAGCGCGGCGATGTGGGCAATACCGCCCAGCGTTATGCGCTGGAGGCCTTCGAGCGCTATGGCGCCGATGCGGTCACGGTCAATCCCTATCTGGGCACGGATTCCCTGGAGCCCTTCCTGGCCTACGCGGAGCGCGGCGTGATCGTGCTGTGCCGGACCTCAAATCCGGGCGCCGCTGACCTGCAGGACCTGGACACCGGCGGCCGCAAACTCTACCAGGTGGTGGCGCAGCTGGCGGCGAGCCGCTGGAACTCGCGCGGCAACTGCGCGCTGGTGGTCGGCGCCACCTATCCCAAGGAACTGGCACAGGTGCGCGCCCTGACCGGCGACATGCCCTTTCTGGTGCCTGGAGTGGGGGCGCAGGGCGGTGATGTGCAAGGCGTGGTGAGCAATGGTCAGACCGCAGCCGGCGATGGACTCATGATCAGTTCGTCGCGCGCCATCCTCTACGCCGCCAGTGATGACAGCTGGATCGAGGCGGCGCGCGCCGCCACCCAGAAGTTGCGCGATCAGATCAATCAGCACCGGGCGGGCCGGCGGACCTAGCGCACCTGCAGCGACCCCATGCAGGGCCTGAACACCACTTCACGCGGTTCACCGGAGTCCAGATCCACCGGAGCGAGTTCCGCGCCGATGTCCTGCATGAAGTGACCCACCAGAGTGAGCGTGGTGTCGCAGGCCTGACGCGCCAGGCTCTGGGCCGGCATATGCACCACGATCCGCGCCTTCAGCGCCCGCGCCTGAGGTGCCGCGGCGCGCAGTGTTTCGACGCAGCGGTCCAGCAGCAGCAGCTCGCTGGCGAGCGTGGTATCGGTGGCGTCGGGATTGCGGCCCGGACGCGCCACGCAGCGCAGGTGCAGCAGCGCGCCGGCCTCATCCACGGTATCGAACACGCACACCGCGATGGCGCTGTCCAGGCGTGTGCGCAGGATCAGGTCCTCGGTGATCACTTCGAACTGGTCGGAACCGACCAGGATTTCGCGAGTCGATGCGCTCATGCGGGCGGTACAGCTATTTGCGCCAAAAAGTCTGGGTGAACAGCACCAGAACGCTGAAGATCTCCAGCCGCCCCAGCAGCATGGCGGCGGTGCAGATCCAGGCCTGGAAATCGGTGAGTGCCTGGTAGGTAGGTCCCGGGCCCACACCGCCAAGACCGGTGCCGGTGTTGTTCAATGATGCCAGTATTGCACCCATTGCGGTTTGAAAGTCCAGACCCGACAGCAACAGGGCGAAGATCAGCGCCGCCGCTGTCATAAAATATAAAAAAATAAACGCCAGCACCGAGTTGCACACCCGGTCCGGGACCGGTCGGCCGCCGATGCGTACCGGCGCCACGGCGCTGGGGTGCACCAGCAGCTTCAGCTCCCTGCCGGCCTGGCGTGCCAGCAGCAGGGTGCGGAACATCTTGATGCCGCCGCCGGCGGAACCGGTGCTGGAGACAATGCAGGACAGGAACACCATCCAGTAGGGGGCGAACACCGGCCATTTCGAATAGTCCTGCGACACCAGCCCCGATGTCGTGGCCACCGATACCACGTTGAACAGTGCATGGCGCAGTCCCAGGCCGAAGGTGGCATAGGTATGGTGGAACTCGAGCACCATGGCTATGCCCAGCACGCTCACCGTCAGGACCAGCAGCACCGCGCGTGCTTCAGGATCGCGCGTGTAGGGCGCCAGCGACAGCTGGCGCAGCGCCAGGAAGTGCCGCGAGAAGCTCAGCGAGGCGACGATGATCAGCGCGCACAGGGTGAGCTCGATGGCCGGGGAATTGAAATAGGCGACATTGGCGTCGTGGGTGGAGAAGGCGCCCAGGCCGACGGCCGAAAAACAATGACAGACCGCATCCAGCCAGGACATGCCCGCCAGCCGCAGCGCAATGATGCCCACCGCCGTGATGGCGCAGTAGACCAGCCACAGCGACTTGGCCGTGCCGGTGATGCGCGGCGTGATCTTGTCGTCCTTCATCGGGCCCGGCGTCTCCGCCTTGTACAGCTGCATGCCGCCAACGCCCAGCAGCGGCAGCACCGCCACCGCCAGCACGATGATGCCCAGGCCCCCGAACCAGTGCAGCGAGCAGCGCCAGACATTGATGGCCGGCGCCAGCTGGTCCAGTCCCGTCAGCATGGTCGCGCCGGTGGTGGTCAGCCCGGACATGGCCTCGAAATAGGCATCGGTGAAGGTCAGCCGCGGAATCAGCAGCAGCAGCGGCATGGTGGCTGCGGCGGACATCAGGGCCCAGCCCAGGGTCACCAGCAGGAAGCCATCGCGCGGCTTGAGCTCCCGGGCGTGGCGCCGGGTGGCCGCGGCAATGCCGTAGCCCGCTCCGGCCGTGACGGCCCCGCACAGCAGGAAGTACCCGGCGGTGCCGTCCTGCGCGATCAGCGCGGTCAGCAGCGGCAGGGCGAAGGTGGCGCCGAACGCAGTGAGGATCAGGCCCAGGACATGGATGACGCCGAGCAAGCGTAACCCTAGCGCGCCGGACCGGTGAACAGTCGCTCGATGGCATCCACGTGGCGCCGGTCCGCGAGGAACAGGATCACGTGGTCGTCGGCCTGCACCACCGTGTCATGGTGGCACATGATCACCTCGTCGCCGCGCACGATGGCGCCAATCGAGGCGCCCTCGGGAAGCTTCAGTTCCTCGACGCGCCGGCCGATGACGCGCGAGGTGACCTCGGTGCCATGCACGATGGCCTCCAGGGCCTCGGCCGAGCCGCGCCGCAGGGAATGCACCTTCACCACATCCCCGCGGCGCACGTGCTCGAGCAGCGAGCCTATGGTGATGGTCTGCGGGGAGATTGCGATGTCGATGCTGCCGCTCTCCATCAGCTCCGCGTAGGAGGGCTTGTTGATCAGCGCCATGACCTTGCGCGCGCCCAGGCGCTTGGCCAGCATCGCCGAGAGTATGTTCGCCTCCTCGGAGTTCGTCAGTGCGGCGAACACATCCGTGCTGTCGATGTTCTCCTCGATCAGCAGCTCCTCGTCGGCGGCATCACCATGCAGCACTATGGTGCTTTCGAGCAGCTCCGCCACCCGCCGCGCGCGCTGCGCGTCGCGTTCGATGAGCTTCACCTGGCTGGTCTTCTCCAGCGCGCGCGCCAGCCGCAAGCCGATATTGCCGGCACCGGCGATCACTATGCGGCGCATCGGACTCTCATCCTTGCGCATCTCGCCCATGACGCGGCGTATGTAGTCGCGGCCGGCGAGAAAGAACACCTCATCGCCATCCTCGATGATGGTTTCCCCGTCCGGACGCACCGCGCCGGTATTGCGGTAGATGGCCACGATGCGCGCCTCGGTGCTGGGGATGTGTTCGCGCAGCTCGCGCAGCCGCTGTCCGACCAGTTTGCCGTCCTTGCGCGCGCGCACGCCCACCAGACGCACCTTGCCGTCGGCGAAATCCAGCACCTGCAGGGTGCCGGGGAAATTGACCAGGCGTTCGATGTACTCGGTGACCAGCCGCTCCGGACTGATGAAGAAGTCCACCGCCAACGCATCGTCACTGAACAGTTCAGGGCGGGCGGTGTATTCGGCCGAGCGTATGCGTGCGATCTTGGTGGGGGTGCGGAACAGCGTGTCCGCGACCTCGCAGGCCAGGATGTTCACTTCATCGCTGTTGGTCAGGGCGATGAGGATGTCGGCCTCGGCCGCGCCCGCAGCTTCCAGCACCGAAGGGTAGGCGCCGTTGCCAGCGACGGTGCGGATGTCGATGCGGTCCTGCAGGTCACGCAGGATGTCCTCGTTCACATCCACCACGGTGACCTCATTGGCCTCTTCTCGGGACAGCTGGTAGGCCACCGTTCTGCCGACCTGCCCCGCTCCCAGGATGACGATTTTCATGTGGAACTTATGTCAGACGGGCTCGAGGTTTGCGTACTGCAGCATAAGCCACTTGGTACCCTCCTGCTCAAAATTCACCTGCACGCGCGCGTGCGCGCCATTGCCTTCCAGGTTGAGTATCACGCCTTCGCCAAACTTGCCGTGCCGCACCCTGGCACCCAGGCCCATGCCGGGCTGGCCGTTACCAACCGGTTCACGCAGCGCCGCGCCGCGCAGCGTCCCTGGTGCACTGAAACGCCCGCTCATCATCGGCCGCGCCACCGGCACCCGCGCCCTGACCTCTTCAATCAGCTCACCGGGAATTTCCTTGATGAAACGCGATGCCGCGCCGTAGGTGTCCATGCCATGCAGCCGCCGCTGCTCGGCATAGGTGAGGTACAGCTGCTGCATCGCGCGGGTCATGCCCACGTAGGCCAGGCGACGCTCTTCCTCCAGGCCCTCGATGTCATTCAATGAGCGCTGGTGCGGGAACAGGCCGTCCTCCATTCCCGAGAGGAACACCACCGGAAATTCCAGTCCCTTCGCGGTATGCAGCGTCATCATCTGTATGCAGTCCTCCCAGGCATCCGCCTGGCCCTCGCCGGACTCCAGCACGGCGTGGGCCAGAAACGCCGCCAGCGGCGGCAGATCCTCGCTGCCCTCGCCGGTGAAACCGCGGGCCGCGCTCACCAGTTCCTCGAGGTTCTCCACGCGCGCCTCGCCGCGATCGGCCTTTTCGCGCCGATGATGCTCGATGAGGCCGCTGTGATTGATGACATGGTCGACCTGTTCGTGCAGCGCCAGGCCCTGGATCTCGCGCTCCAGGCGTTCGATCAGCTGCATGAAGCCGTGCACGGCCGCGGCCGCCTTGGGTCCCAGCGCCTCGCCGATGCAGGCGCCGGCTGCGTCCCACAGACTCTGTCCGGAGCCCTTGGCCGCCTCGCGCACGATGTCCAGGCTCCTGGTGCCTATGCCGCGGGTGGGCAGGTTCACCACGCGTTCGAACGAAGCATCATCCAGGCGGTTGCAGATGAGCCGCAGGTAGGCGAGCGCATCCTTGATTTCGGCACGCTCGAAGAACCGCAGGCCGCCATAGACCTTGTAGGGAATCCGCGCCGAGAGAAACACCTCTTCAAACACCCGCGACTGCGCATTGGAGCGATACAGGATGGCCACCTGGCTGCGCAGTCCACCACGCTGGGTCCAGTCGCGAATGCGCTGCAGCACGAACTCGGCCTCGTCGCGCTCATTGAACGCGGCGTAGACGTGTATGGGATCGCCGTGCGCGCCATCGGTCCACAAGGTCTTGCCCAGACGTCCGGCGTTGTGGGCGATCAGCGCATTGGCGCCGTTGAGTATGGTGGCGGTGGAGCGGTAGTTCTGTTCCAGCCGAAACAGCTTGGCATGCGGAAAGTCGCGCCGGAACTGGTGCAGGTTCTCGACCCGGGCGCCGCGCCAGCGATAGATGGACTGGTCATCATCACCCACCGCGAAGGGCTGCACCACGCTGCCGGCCAGCAGCTTCATCCAGCCGTACTGGATGGCGTTGGTGTCCTGGAACTCATCGATCAGCACGTGCCGGAATCGGTTGCGATAATGATCCAGCAGCGCCGGCTGATCGCGCCACAGCTCGAAGGCGCGCAGCAGCAGCTCGGCGAAGTCGACCACGCCGGCGCGCGCGCAGGCCTCCTCATAGTCCGCATACAGGCGTATCAGCTGCCGGCGCGTCGGGTCATTGCCGTCCTTCAGATGCTTCGGCCGATGGCCCTCGTCCTTGTTCGAGTTGATGAAGCCCTGCACCTCGCGGGGCACCCAGCGGCTCTCATCCAGGCCCTGCGTCTTGATCAGTTTCTTCAGCAAACGCAGCTGGTCCTCGGAATCCAGGATCTGAAACCCCTGCACCAGGCCCGCCTCGCGCCAGTGCATGCGCAACAGCCGGTGCGCGATCCCATGGAAGGTCCCGATCCACAGCGACTGGGCCGAGTAGCCGAGCAGGCTCTCGATTCTGGCGCGCATCTCGCCGGCCGCCTTGTTGGTGAAAGTCACCGCGAGGATGCTGTAGGGGGAGACATTTTCGACCTGGCACAGCCACGCCAGACGGTGGATGAGCACGCGCGTCTTGCCGCTGCCGGCGCCGGCGAGTACCAGCACCGGGCCGACGGGGGCGGTAACGGCGGCACGCTGTGCGTCGTTCAGCGACGCTAGGATGGGAGACAAATCCATGGGACGCGCATTCTATACCACGGGCGCCCGCATCAATGGGGGTGAGGGGTGACGTCGGTGAAGGACCGAACGATCTCCACCACCAGGCTGATCAGCACCGGCCCGACCACGAAGCCTATGAAGCCAAAGGCACTGACCCCGCCTATGGCGCCGACGAACACCGCCAGGGCGGAAACCTTGGCGTGGCGGGAGGTCAGCAGGGGGCGCAGGAACTGCTCACCCAGCGCCAGCAGGCCGCACCACACCAGCAGAAACACCGCGGCGCCCCAGCGGCCGATGAACATCAGGTAGAGGATGGCCGGCACCAGCACCGTGGCCGAGCCGATCGCGGGAATGAAGGAGGCGGCCGCGGCGAGCGCGCCGAAGACCACCGGCGAGGGCAGGCCGATGATGGCAAAGCCGATGCCGATGAGCACCCCCTGCAGCAGCGCCGTCATGGTCGTGCCATACACCACGGCGCGCATCACCGACACCAGGTTGTTGATCAGCTGGTCGCTGCGCTCGGTCTCCACCGGAATCAGCCGCGCCAGGTGCCGGATGATGCTGCGGCCGTCGAGCAGCGCGAAGAACAGCAGGAACAGCATCAGTACAAACTGCACCACGGTGCCCGCCACTTCCATGGCGAAGTCGCCACTCAAGGCGGCAGCCGTCTGCAGCGCGGCGTGCGCGGTCTGGGTGGCCCAATCCTGCACCTGAACGGCACTGATGGGCAGGCTCTCCTGCAGCAGCCGCACCACCGGGCCGATCACCGGATAGCTCGCCAGATCCCCGCTCAGGCCGGGAATCGACAGCGTGCCCTGCTTGAAGCCGGTGATCAGACTGCCAACCTGCCGGGCGAACACCAGGGCCAGCATGCTCAATGGCGCGATGATCACGAAGGGCGTCAGGATGGTGATCAGCACCGCGGAGAGCTCGCGGCGGTGTTTCAGCGCCCGCGACAGCCGCACCTGCACCGGATACAGCAGGAAGGCCAGGACCGTGGCCGACATCAGGGCAGCGGCCAGGGGTGCCAGCATCCGCAGCAGCAGGTAGCCCAGCAGGCCTAGGGTCACCAGGGCAAAGGCGCCACGGTAGAAGGGCGAGTAGCGTTGCACGGCGCAGAGCCTAACCGGATTGGCGCTGGACGGCGAGCGTCCCGGCGCTGGCGTACCCCAAGGCCCATGGCGGATACTGGGCGCCATGTTGACGCTGTACGATTACCTGGATTCGGGGAACGGCTTCAAGATCCGGCTGCTGCTCTCGCAGCTGACGCGGCAGTATCGCTGGGTCGAGCGCGACATCATGGCGGGGGAGACCCGTACTCCTGATTTCCTCGCCAGAAATCCCAACGGCTGCATCCCGGTCATCGAGACCGACGATGGTGTGTGCCTGGCCGAGTCCAACGCCATTCTCTTCTATCTGGCCGAGGGGACACGATTCCTGCCCGAGAACCCGATGCTGCGCGCGCAGGCGCTGCAGTGGATGTTCTTCGAGCAGTACAGCCATGAACCCTACGTCGCCACGCCGCGTTTCATCATCAAGCATCTGCCCGCGGATTCTCCCCGCCACGCGGAGCTGCCGCGGCGGCTGGCGCAGGGCCGCAAGGCACTGGGGATCATGGACCAGCATCTGAATGGTCGTCAGTTCATGGTGGCTGAGCGCTACAGCATCGCCGACATCGCCCTGTACGCCTATACCCACGTTGCCGAGGAAGCAACGCTGGATCTGAGCCCCTACCCGCATGTGAGCGCCTGGCTCAAACGGGTCGCCGAGCAGCCTTATTACATACCGATCACGTTCCGGCCGGCGGTAGTCTGACGGCGCGTCGGGCGTTGAAGGCCGCCTGCAGCAGTCGCTCGACCTCATCCGGATCGACCGGCTTGGTCAGATGATGGTCAAAGCCCGCGGCCGCCGCGCGCGCCTTGTCATCCTCCTGTCCCCACCCCGTGACCGCGATCAGACAGATGTCCTGTCCCCAGGGCGCGGCGCGGATCTTGGCCGCGACTTCGTAGCCGGTCATGTCGGGCATGCCGACATCCAGGATGGCCACATGCGGCGCGGCGCCGCGGACCATCTCGAGGGCCTGGGTGCCGCCGTAGCCGACCGACACCTGGTAACCCTGTGACTGCAGCAGCATCGCCAGGCTGTCGGCGGCATCGCGATTGTCATCGGCCACCACGATGCGGCAGGCCAGCGTGCCGGTCCGGGGTTGTGCCGGGGTCTGCGCCGGGTCCTCGCCGGGTGCGAAGGACAGGACGGATCGCGGCAGGTGCATCACGAACTCGCTGCCCCGTCCCACCCCGGGGCTGTGCGCCTCGACGGTTCCGGAGTGCAGGCCAATCAGCCCCTTGACCAGCGCCAGACCGATGCCCAGGCCGCCCTCCGAGCGGGCCACGGCGGAGCTGGCCTGCGAAAACATCTCAAACAGATGCGCCGCGGTCTCGGGCGCAAAACCGATGCCGTTGTCCTGCACCGCAAGGATCAGCTCATCCTCCAGCACCCGGGCCGTCAGCCTGATCTGGCCCTGGCCATCGGTGTACTTGGCGCTGTTGGTGAGAAGGTTCGCCAGTGATTGGGAAATCCGCAATGGATCCACCCTCAGCAGCACCGGAGTTGCCGGCAGCTCCATGGTCAGCTGGTGATGCCGGGAATCGATCAGCGGCCGGGCAATCTCCACCGCCGCATCGACAATGGACTCCAGGGTTACGGTTTCGAGCTTCAGCTGCAGGCGGCCGCGGGTGATCCGCGACACATCCAGCAGATCATCCAGCAGCAGCGCCATGCGCCGTACCTGCCGGGCGATGACATCCCGTGCCCACTTCTCCTTCCCCCCATCGAGCGATCGCGACTCCAGCAGCCGCGCCGCATGGCGGATCGGCGCCAGAGGATTGCGCAATTCATGGGCCAGGGTCGCCAGGAATTCATCCTTGCGCCGGTCGGCATCGCGCAGCGCCTCCTGCGCGGCCTTGCGCACTTCGATCTCATCGCTCAGTGCGCGATTGGAGGTTTCCAGCGCCCGGGCGCGCGTCTGCACCTCCTCGAGCATGTTGTTGAAGGCATCCACGACCACGCCGATCTCATCCTCGGAGGTCTTCTTCGCGCGCGAGGAGTAGTCGCGCCGCCTGACGATGGCATTGGCGATGCCGGCGATGTCATCCAGGGGCTGCAGAATGGCCTGCTGCAGGCGCCGGGACAGCAGCAGCGCCACCAGCATGCTCAGGAGCGTGACCAGCACGAAGATCAGCAGATAGTCCTCGACACGCCCCAGGGTGTCGTAGCGCGCCTGCAGGTAGATGCTGCCCAGGTGCTCGCCATTGCGCTCGATGGGACGCGAATACTCAGCGCGCTCGCCGGAGGTGAACATGCCCGGTAGCGGTACGCGCTGCGGCAATGCCAGGCTGCCAGATCGTGTGAAGGATGCGTAGAGGGCGCCATTGGCCGAGTACAGTGCCGCGGCCATCACCTGCGGCCGCACCTTCAGCGCGCTCAGATCGCGAATCGCGGCGTCATGATCGTTGAAGGCCACGGCCGGTGCCAGCGAGACCGCGAGAATGGAAGCCTCCGACGCCAGGTCCTGGGTCCAGGATTGCTGATAGCGCTTGATATCGACGCTGAGCATCAAGGTGCCCGCCACGCACAGGGCAATGACGGTGGTGATCAGCACCACGCGCATCAGCTTGCCGCGCACCGAGCGGCGCACACCCGCGAAGCTTGAAAGCGGCGTGAAGCTCATCCGAGCTGCCCATGGCCGCCCTGAACGCGCACGGCGACGCCGAGCAGATCGGCGCTGATCTTAAGTCCCCAGCGCTCGGCCGCGGCGAGAGACACTTCGAAGCGCACGTTGCTGTCGACGGTGAGGAAATTGATGACGCTGCCGTCGCCCAGGCCACCCTCCTCGGCCGTGACCAGCAACAGTGCCGAGCGGCCCTGGGGGCGCAGCTCCCGCAGCAGCTGGGCGCGGCCCTCGGCCACATAGAGTATCTGCGCGTTGCCGACATCCTGCAGCCTTGAGACCTCGCGCACCAGCGTCATGCGTCCATTGATCGAGTGTGAGGCCAGGATGCGGCGCAGCTCGCGCGCCATGGCCGGTGAATCCATCACATCGATGACGAAGGGGGCATCGGCCGCTGCGCCATCCGGCCAGGCGACGTAGCCGGCGAAGCGATACAGATAGGCGGCCCGCACCGCATCCTCCGAGGGGGCCTCCGCGGCGAGGCCGCCACGAAACGCGGCGGCGAGGGCCATGAGCCCGAGGAGCATCACCCTCGGGAGCATCATGCGCGCTTCACATCGCCGGCCGTACATCATGGAGGTTCAGAAGTTGCAGCGGGCTTCAGCGATCACGGAACGGGTGATCTCTTCGCCAGCGGCCGCCGGAAGTTCGTAATGCCGCGCATGCAGCAGGTTCGCGCCACGCAGCGAGAACTCCACGGTGCGGTTCATGCGCCATCCCAGGCGCGTATCCAGCTCGGTGTAATGAGGCAGTGCGGGGGATGGCAGGGCTCCCACATAGCGCAGCATCGCATCCAGGGTCAGATGGTGCGGCAGGTTCATCGAGGAGCTGAGCGAGGCATGCGAACCGGGATCATCCCCGGCCTGGACCGTTCCCAGAAGTCCGCTGGCACCGGGACTGAATGTCAGACGCTCGCGCACCCAGGTCACGCCCGGAGACAGACGCCACCAGTCGGTGACCTGCCAGCTGGCCCAGCTGTCGATGCCGAAGGTGTTGCCGCGCATCATGTTGCCCCAGTACAGGGGCACGAAGCTCGTCGCGGAGTTGGGTTCAACGGTGCGCAGATCGTCATAGTGATCGTGGAAGCCGGCGATGCTGAAGGACAGTGAGTCGGTGGGCTGAGCGCGCGTACCGATCTCCAAGGCGCGCACTTCTTCGGGGCGAAAGTCCGGATTGCCATGCAGAAAGACTTCCGTTCCGACCTTCTCCTGCACATCCGTATCAAAGGGTGTCGGTGAGCGTATCCCACGGGAGGCAGCGGCCCAGGTCGTCATCCGATCATTGATCGCCCAGGACAGGCGCGCATCAGGCAGCGGTGTCCAGCCGGAGAACGGGTCATCCTCGGCCTTCATGCCCAGCACCGCATTCACAGTGCCGGTCAGGGCGATGGTGTCCTGCAGGAACGCATTGGCCAGCGTCAGGTCGCGACTGGCCGGAACGAAAAGCAGTTCGGTCTCATTGGTGATGCCATAGGTGTACAGGCGTTCACCCCCGCCCCACACGATGCGGTTGCGGGAGCCGAGCATGAGCGCATCCTGCAGGGAAACGTCGTAGGTGTGCACGGTGAAGCCGCTGCTGCCCCCGGGTCCGAGCTGCTCGCTCTGGTCGATATAGGCCTGGACCTGCAGATCCGAGAGCGAGTCGTGATGCTCGTAACGGCCAAGAAGATTGCCGCCCAGCAGCACCCCGTCGAGACTGTTCAGAACGTTTTCCGTGGCGCGATAGAAATCCCCCTGAACCGTCAGCGTGTCCTGCGCGAGGCCCCAGTCGCTGCGAAACCCCGCCTGGCCCTTGGACCAGCCATCGCCCGCGCCGGAGGCGTCGGCCAGCTCCATCGCCCCGCGATGAAAGCCAAAACCATAGACCCGCACGGCGCCATCGTCGCCGACGCCGGCGCCGTAGCGGCCATCGCCGAACTGCTGCTGATTGCCGCCGCCTAAGTCGGCGTACGAGCCTTTGGTCAGGTAGGAAGGACGCGTGATGATGTTGATGACCCCGTTCATGGCATTTGCGCCCCACAATGTCGCGCCGACGCCGCTTATTACTTCAATACGGTCTATGTCCTCCAGCATGACGTCGATCGTGTCGGCGTAGATGCCCGAATACAGGGGCGTGTAGACCGAGCGTCCGTCGATGAGTATCAGCAGCTTGTTCGAGAAGTTCTGTGCGGTGGGGTTGCCGCCCAGGCCGCGTGCCGATATCACATAGGCACTGGCGGAGCTCTGCGTCACCAGCAGATTGGGTGCCAGGCGCAGCGCCTCGGGCACACTGGTCACTCCGGATCTGACGATGTCATCGTGGGAGATCACATAGATGGTGGCCGCGGCGCGCTGCAGGACTTCGTTGGTTTTCGAAACCGAGGTGACTTCGACCTTGGCGAGGTCCGAGAGCGACATCGCCGTGAGGTCACCATCGGCGGTGGCGTCCGTGGCATTGCAGGACAGCGGGCCGAGCAGCGCCGCCGCGATGCCAAGCGCAAGCCAGCGCACTGTCGCGGCGCTTCGGTGGGCAGGAAAATGCATGGTTTTTGGGACCCCTGAAGACGTCTGCGCGCGAACGGCTGTTTTCTTGTTGCTGGACGCAGTCTCAATGAAAACGGCCGATCCGGCTGTCGGACAGGGCCTACAAACCTCAGGGAGTGCGATCCGTCAGGCTGCCCAGGAATGCCTCCAGCTCGTCACGCTCGCTGGCATCGAGGCTGAAGGTGCGCAGGCGCGGGTCGCGCCGGCCACCGTGGCGGCTGTCGGGCCTGTGCCCCACGCGCTGATAGTGCTCCAGCACCGCATCCAGCGTGGCGAAACGCCCGTCATGCATGTATGGCGCGGTAAGCGCGATGTTGCGCAGCGTCGGTACGCGCACCGGCCCCACTCCCAGGCCGTCGTCGGCACGTGTGGCCTTGCCCGTGGCCCCCGCGCTGTCGCGCCAGTTGCCGGAGAAGTTGAATCCCGAATGGCAGCCCGAGCACCCCAGGCGGCTGGAGAAGAACAGCGCCATGCCGCGCTTGGCCGGCGCCGACAGCGCCTGGTGTTCACCGCCAAAGACGTAGGCGTCGAAGGCCGATCGACCGCCGATCAGGGTGCGCTCGAAGGCCGCGATGGCCTTGATCACCCGCTGCACCGTGATGGCGGCGCCGAAGGCGGCGGCGAACTGCTGCCGGTAGCTCGGATCGGCGGCCAGCGTGTCGACCAGGCTGTGCTCGCGCCCGCTCAGGCCGATCTCCACCGGATGGCGATTGAACAATGGCTGGCGCATCTGCTGTTCCAGGGAACTCACCCCGGGGCTCTGCCAGCCATAGGAGAGGTTGTAGACCACATTGACCAGTGACATGGCACTGCGCGTCAGCGTCGCGCCGGTCGCACCCACCGCCAGCGCGCGGCCGTCGGTGTAGCTGCGCGCCGGGTCGTGGCAACTGGCGCAGCTGTACCGGCCGGTCACCGACAGTTGGGTTTCCCGGAACAGGCGCTGGCCGAGACTGACCTTCGCCGCCGACATCGGGTTGTCGGCCGGTACGAAGGGCGTGGGAAAACCGCGCGGCAGATGCCATTCGAACGCGGGGGGATCCGGCGGAGCCGCCGACGCCAGGGCTGCCATGGCCGAACCGCGCCGGACCTCAGCGCCAGCTGGCCGCGGCGCCGGCGCGGGTCAGTGCCGCAGTCTGGGTGGCAATCTGGCTGCGCTCCTGCACCCATTGCTCAAGATCCGTCAGGACGCTGGCATCCACCGCGGAAGCGCCGCGCTGAGTCTTCAGCCAGCTCCTCATGGACTCGAGCAAGGTGGCGGCAATGGTGCGATTGGTGGCGAACAGATCCAGGTAGGCCTGCTTGGCCTCCTGGATGCGGTTCATGCGCAGATAGGCCTCGCCGCGGTACTCCAGCGCTTCTGGATAACCGGGCTTCAGCTCCAGCGCCCTGGCGTACGAGGCCAGGGCATCATCGTAGGCGCCGAGTCTGCGCTGGGTGTAGCCCAGGGCATTCCAGGCTTCGGCGATCTGCGGCGAGCGGGCGACCAGTGACTGCAGCTTGGTGCGCGCACTGGCATAGGCCTCGCGGGCATCGGCCCGCCCTTGCAGGTCATCCCCCTGCTTCATCAGTTTGAGCGCGTCGGTGTAGAGCGCGCTGTCCTGCGCCGAGGGGGCGGCCTTGGGCGCGGAGCTGTCATCCTCCAGCGAGGGGCTGGGAATTGCCCAGACCAGCGGGGCCGCCAGCAGCAGCGCGGCGCTGAACGTCACAAGAGCTCGGGTGCGCATGAAAATGTCTCCGTTTGCTGGGCCTACCAGGCGTTGCGCAGCTCGCGCAGTTTCAGGAACACGGCTTTGGGATCGGGGTGTTCGCCAAGATCCGGGAAACGCTCGCTGAGCCCTTTGATGATGCGCGGATTGTGCAATCTGAAGAAGGTGTTGATGCGCTTCTCCTGCCCCAGTGTGGTCACCGGCAGTGCTTCGGGCGCCGTGCCCTGCGCCACTGCCAGCAACTGCGCGGCTTCCTGGTTGTCCGGCTCGCGGTCCAGGGTGAATTCCAGGTTGCGGGCCAGGTATTCATGGCCCGGATACAGGCGGGTGGAGTCCGGCAGCCGCGCCAGTTGCGTGACAAAAGTGTCGTAGAGCAGTTCGGGCCGGCCGGTGCTGTGGCAGTTGCCGGCGCCGGCATTGAACAGAGTGTCCCCGGAGAACAGCGCGGGCGCTTCGCCATGGGCGAAGAGACAGATGTGCGAGAGCGTATGGCCCGGGGTATCCAGGCATTCAAGTTCGACGGTGCGTCCGACACGGATCACATCACCGCGCTGCAGGCCCTGATCCACGCCGCCGATACGGCTGGCCGCCTGCGCATGCGCCAGGACCCTGGCATGGGTGGCCGCCACCAAAGCGGCGTTGCCGCCGGTGTGGTCGGGATGTTCGTGGGTGTTCAGGATCTGGGTGATGGTCCAGCCCTGCTCGCGCGCCGCCGCCAGGCACAGCCCCCACTCCAGAGGATCGATCGCCAGCGCCTCGCCGGTTTGCGGGCAGGCGATGAGGAAGTGGAAGTTCCGCAAATCGTTGCCGGACCAGATGCGTTTGATGATCATGACGCGGCCGCTCTCACAGCAGGTGCTGGGTCGTGGGCAGGTAGTGATCCACGAGCAGCGCCGCGAACATCCACATCAGGTAGTTGACCGAGAAGCGGAACACCCGCATCGGCAGCTCCTGGCGGGTGGAAATCTTCAGCACCAGGGCGTGGTAGAGAAACAGTCCATCCAGCACCAGCGCCGCAGCCAGGTAGATCAGACCGCTCATCCGGGTCATGAAGGGCAGCAGCGTCACCAGCACCAGCAGCACCGTGTACAGCAGCACCTGCAGGCGCGTGTGGGCCACGCCGTGCGTGACCGGCAGCATGGGGATTCCGGCGCGCGCATATTCATCGCGGCGCGCGATGGCCAGCGCCCAGAAGTGCGGCGGCGTCCAGGCGAAGATGATCAGGAACAGCAGCAGCGCATCGGCATCCACATGACCGGTCACCGCCGTCCAGCCCAGCACCGGTGGTGCGGCACCCGCAGCACCGCCGATCACGATGTTCTGCGAGGTTGCCCGCTTCAACCACGCCGTATAGATGATGGCGTAGCCGATCAGCGAGGCAAATGTCAGCGCCGCGGTCAGCAGGTTGACCAGCAGCCCCAGCACCGCCATGGAAGCAAAGCCGAGTATGGCGGCAAAGGTCAGGGCCTGGCGCTCGGTTAAGCCCCCGGTGGGCAGCGGCCGGCCACGCGTGCGCGACATCTGCGCGTCGATGCGCCGGTCGAGCACATGGTTGATGGCGGCGGCGCTCGCCGAGGCCAGCGCAATTCCGAGATTTCCCCACAGCAGTGCATGCACCGGCGGCAACCCGGGCGTCGACAGCAAGGTGCCGACGATGGCGGTGAACACGATCAGCGCGACCACCCGTGGCTTGGTCAGCGCCAGGTACAGCCGCCAGTGCGCCTGGGGCAGTACATATCCGGATTGCAGTGCCATGGCGTGGTTCCGTCAGGCGCGCTGGCCCGCCGCCAGCAGCCGATGGTTGAGTGCCAGGGTTGCCAGCAGCAGCAGTGCGGCACCGCCGTTGTGGGCGGTGGCGAGCCACAGCGGGAATCCCTTCAGCACCATGCTGATGCCGATCGTCAGCTGCAGCAGCAGCGCGGCTAGCACCGCGATGGCCGCCGGGCGGGCGCGCGCCAGGGCCGTTTCGCGCAGTGTCCACCCGGCCGCGAGCAGCAGCGCCAGGGTTGCGACCAGCGCGCCCAAGCGGTGCGTGAAATGAATCGCGATGCGCGCGGGATTGCCGAGAACGCCGCCCTCGTAGTTCACGGTCGGCGCATGCCACAGCACGAAGGCACTGCCGAAGTCCATGTGCGGCCACCATGAGGCCTGGCAGGTTGGAAAATCAGGGCAGGCGATGGCCGCGTAGTTGGTGCTGGTCCAGCCACCCAGTGCGATCTGCAGGCCCAGGGCAACCAGGCCGAGGAGCGCCAGTCGGCCGCTGAGCCGATGCGAGGGTGCCCAGCGCACCCCTGGACTGCGTCCCAATTCCGGCACCGCCGTGCGCGGCACGCGCGCATCGAGGTTGAGCCACAACCACCACAGCAGACCCAGGGTGGTCATGCCGAACAGCAGATGCAGGGTCACGATCTGCGGGGCGACCTGCCAGGTCACCGTCAGCATCCCCAGCAGCGCCTGGATGAAGATGGTCGCGACCACCGCCAGCACAAACGCCAGGCTGGCTCCGCCGCTGTTGCGGGCATGGCGCCGCATGAATGCCAGCACCGCCAGAACCAGGGTCAGTACCACCAGCGAGCCGGCGAGGTAGCGGTGGATCATTTCCCGCCAGGCCTTGCCCACATCGGCCGCGGCGGCGGTGGGCGTTGCATGGCCGTAACAGCCCGGCCAGTCCGGACACCCCAGGCCCGCCGTCGTCAAACGCACATAAGCCCCCAGCACCACCACGCCAAAGGCGAGCAGCACGGCGACCAGGGCGACCCGGCGCATCAGGGTGAGAAGTAGTGGGGATTCGCGAAGCATGGGATCAGCCAATCTGGGACAGCTGCAGCAGCCGCTTCAGATCCTCGAGCAGGCCCCTGGGCGGCTGTCGAGCATCGTAGCGCATCATGAGGTTTCCCAAGGGATCCACGATGTACAGCCCCTGCGCACGTCCCTGCGGCTCGAACAGCGCCAGCAGCGGCTGTGCAGCAGGCGCTGATGCGTCAAATACCCGCAGGCCCGGATGCTCGGCCGCCAGGTACGCGCGGTCACAGCACTGCCCCGTGCTCAGGAACACCCTTTGCACCCGCGTCATCTCATTGTTGAGCGACAGGCGCGTCTGGCGCATGAAGAACAGAGTGGTGCGACAGTTGTCATCGCAGGCCCCGTCGCCCACATACACCAGGCTCCACTTGCCGGAAAAAATGTGCTGCGCCGGCACTGCGTCCTCACCCGCCAGGGTGATGTCGGGCAGCGGCCGCGGCGGCACGATCAGTTCCCCGTGATTGGCCGTGCCCTGGGGGCGCCAGTGCAGGCCGTAGTACAGCCAGAATGACAATAGCAGCGGCAGCAGAAACAGCCCGCCCAGGGCGAATACGGTACGGAAGTTGCGGCGGTGCAGTTCGGGGTCGATGACGCTGCTCATGAACCTTTTGGCTCCTGCCGCGGGGCGCTCATGATCCCCCAGATGATCACCAGCGTCACGGCGAATCCCCACCATTGAATGGCATAGGCCCAATGACGCAGGGGTGACAGGCCGGGCGGCTGCCACTGCCTGAGGAAACCATCGGCAGTGGTCGGATCCAGCAGCAGCATCCACGGTTCCACCGGATGTTTCAGCGCCGCCGCCAGTTCCGCGAACGTTGGGAAACTGGTGACCTTGGGCCAGCTCGCATCCGCCGCGGGCGCCGCATGGCCCAGTGCCAGACCGCCGGCCGGCAGGTTGTCCAGGCGCCCGGTCAGCGCCACCTGTCCCGGATCACGCAGCGTGATGTCCGGCAGATGCGCCCGCGAGCCGGTGAAGGGCACCCAGCCGCGGTCCACCAGCAGCAACCGGTCGCCGGGCAGGCGCAGTGGCGTCAGGACTTCATAGCCCGGCAGGCCCTGATGCGAGCGGTTGTCGAGCAGGAACTGGCGGGCGGCGTCCCACTGACCCGCCACGCTGATGCGTGTGAAACGGGGCAGGGATTTGAGCGGCTGGGCCCCGGGTGCGATGGGCGAATCCGCGCCGCGGGCGAACGCATCCCACTCGGCCTGGCGATACACACCCTTGTGCCACTGCCATTCGCCCAGCCTCACGAACAGCACGCACAGCCCGATGCTCAGCAGCGTCATCCACCACGAGGGTGCGAAGCGGCGTCTATAATGCGGCGATGGCGCAGACGGCATTCAAGGTCCTGGTTGTCCTGATCTTCGTGGCAATCGTCGCGAGCCTGGGGTCGGCGCTGTTCCACCTGTCCCGCAGCGGTGGTGATTCGCGCAAGATGTTCCGCGCGCTGGCGCTGCGCGTAGGGCTGTCCGTGGGCCTGTTCATCCTGCTGATGGTGGCCTGGGCACTGGGGCTGATCTCGCCCCACGGCCTATGAGGGGAAACCGGCTACAGCCAGTACACGAACACGAACAGGCCCAGCCAGACCACGTCGACGAAGTGCCAGTACCAGGCCACGGCCTCGAAGGCGAAGTGCTTCTCCGGCGTGAAGTGACCGCGCAGTACCCGCAGCCACACCACCGTCAGCATGATGGCACCGATGGTGACGTGCAGGCCGTGGAAGCCGGTGAGCATGAAGAAGGTCGAGCCGTAGATACCGGTGCTCAGTTTCAGGCCCAACTCGCGGTAAGCCTCACCGTACTCGTGCGCCTGCATCGTGACGAAGCTGAATCCCAGGAGGAACGTCAGCGCCAGGAACACCTTCAGCACGCCGCGGTGACCCGCACGCAGCGCATGATGCGCGATGGTGACGGTGACGCCGCTGGTGAGCAGGATGATGGTATTCAGGGCCGGCACGCCGAACGCCGGCACGGTTTCGAAGGTACCGTCCGCATGACCCCCGACGTGGCCCGGCCCATTGGTCGGCCAGGTGCCGTCGTAATGGGGCCACAGCAGAATGTTCGTGAAGATGTGGACCGAGCGTCCGCCAAGCCAGGCGGTGGAGAGTACGCGCGCATAGAACAGCGCGCCGAAGAAGGCGGCGAAGAACATCACTTCGGAGAAGATGAACCACATCATTCCCATGCGAAATGAGCGATCCACCTGGCTGTTGAATATTCCCTGCTGGTCTTCTCCGATGACGGAGTAGAACCAGCCGAAGAAGGTGCAGGCGATCAGGGTGAAGCCAGGCACCAGGGAAATGGGTCCGGTCCAGTCATTGAAGTACGAAACGGTGCCCAGCATGATCGAGAACAGCGACACCGACCCGACGATGGGCCAGAGGCTGTGGTGCGGCACGTAGTAGTGGCTGGTGTCCGGGGCGTGAGCCTGTGACATTGTCATTTCTCGGGTTTGATCATGGTCGACGAATCGTAGAACGTGTAGGTCAGCGTCACACGATCGATGTACTTGGGCAGCGCGGGATCCACGAAGAAGCGCACCGGCATCACCCGTTCCTGGTTGACGCTGAAATGCTGCGGCGAGAAGCAGAAGCACTCGGTCTTGCGAAACCAGGCGACGGCCTTCGACGGGGAGATATCCGGCACCGCCTGGGCCACGGTGTCATGACCCATCAGATTGTGTGCATAGAATTGAGTCAGGTACAGCTGGCCCGGATGCACCTGCATGCTCTTGACCATGGGGTGGAATTCCCAGTTGCCCACGGCCGGCACGTCGGTCAGGAAGTCCACGGTGACCAGTCGATTCAGATCCGGGTGCTCGCTCACCGTGGCGGCGCGCGCCAGCGAGGACTGGTCGCCCTGGCCCGTCACCGCGCACAGCACGTTGTACAGCGGCACCAGCGCGAATCCGAAGCCGAAGCTTCCCAGCGCGAACATCAGCAGCTTTGCAGTCAGTGACCGGTTGGTCTTGCCCGCCCTGTCGCGCTCCAGGCTCATCGCGAAGCCCGCCAGATCATCATGATGATGAAGCCCACGTAGAACACCGCGGCGATGATGCCCAGCAGCACTGCGCTGCGTCGCACCTCGCGGCGGCGTTTGCCGGCGTCAGGGGCTGCGGGGACGTCCGTGGTCATCAATGCGCCGCACCGCGCTGGATGATGGCGTCAGAGGGCGGCTCGGTCCAGGAATGGAAAGGCGGCGGCGAAGGCAGCTCCCATTCCAGGCCATGCGCGCCTTCCCAGGCGCGGTTGCCGATGCGCACGCCACCGCGCACGCACTTCCAGATGATGTACGGGAACAGGAACTGCGACAGACCGAAGGCGAAGCCGCCGATCGAGGACACCTGGTTCCAGTCGGTGAACTGCACGGCATAGTCCGGAATGCGCCGCGGCATCCCCGCCAGGCCCAGGAAGTGCTGCGGGAAGAACAGCACGTTCACGAAGATGGTCGACAGCCAGAAGTGCCACTTGGCGAGCTTCTGGTCATACATGTTGCCGGTCCATTTCGGCAGCCAGTAGTAGACGGCGCCCATGATGGCGAAGATGGCACCGGGCACCAGCACGTAGTGGAAATGCGCCACGACGAAATAGGTGTCCTGGTACTGGTAGTCGGCGGGCACGATGGCCAGCATCAGTCCGGAGAGGCCGCCGATGGTGAACAGGAACAGGAACGAGAGCGCAAACAGCATCGGCGGCTCGAAGCTGAGCGAACCCTTGTACATGGTCGCCGTCCAGTTGAAGACCTTCACGCCGGTGGGAATGGCGATCAGCATGGTCGAGAGCATGAAGAACAGCTGTCCGGCCAGCGGCATGCCCACGGTGAACATGTGGTGGGCCCAGACGATGAACGACAGGAAGGCGATCGAGGCGGTGGCATACACCATGGCGTCATAGCCGAACAGCGGCTTGCGCGAGAAGGTCGGGATGATCTCCGAGACCACGCCGAAGGCCGGCAGGATCAGGATGTACACCTCGGGATGGCCGAAGAACCAGAAGATATGCTGGAACATGACCGGATCACCACCGCCGGCGGCGGTGAAGAAAGTGGTGCCGAAGAAATGATCGGTCAGCAGCATGGTCACAGCCCCGGCCAGCACCGGCATCACCGCGATCAGCAGGTACGCGGTGATCAGCCAGGTCCACACGAACAGCGGCATGCGCAGCAGCGTCATGCCGGGCGCGCGCAGATTCATGATGGTGACCACGACATTGATCGCACCCAGGATGGAGGAGATACCCATCATGTGGATGGCGAAGATGGTCATGGGGAAGCTCGCGCCGCCCTGCAGCATCAGCGGCGGATACATGGTCCAGCCACCCGCGGGCGCGCCCCCTGGAACGAACAGCGTCGCCAGCAGCAGCGTGAAGGCGAAGGGCAGGATCCAGAAGCTGAAATTGTTCAGACGCGGCAGCGCCATGTCGGGCGCACCCACCTGCATCGGAATCATCCAGTTCGCAAGGCCGGTCCAGGCCGGCATGACGGCGCCGAAGATCATCTCCAGCGCATGCATGGTGGTCATGCTGTTGAAGAACTGCGGATCCAGGAACTGCATGCCCGGCTTGAACAGCTCCAGGCGGATGAGCATGGCCATCGAGCCGCCGATGAAGAAGCTGATGCCCGCGAACACCAGGTACATCGTGCCGATGTCCTTGTGATTGGTCGCGTACACCCAGCGGCGCCAGCCATGCGGTTTGTGATCATGCGCATCATGGTCGTGCGCGGTGGCTGCCTGATCGTTGTATGCCATGTTCGTGTCTCTATTGAATAGGTGTGCTGGCGGTTACTGGGCCGCCGGAGCCGACGCTGCGGCAGCAGCCGGTGCCGACGCGTCCGCCGCGGGCGGATGCTCCGCGGCCTGTTCGCCCTTCAGCCAGGCCTGGAAATCTTCCTTGGAGCGCGCATCGACCACGATCGGCATGAAGCCATGGTCACGGCCACACAGCTCGGCGCAGTTGCCGCGGTAGAGGCCGGGTTTATCGGCATCGACGTTGAACCAGGCTTCATTCACAAAGCCGGGGATGGCGTCCTTCTTGACGCCGAAGGCCGGCACCCACCAGGAATGGATCACATCGTTGGCGGTCACCAGCAGACGCACCTTGGTGCCCACCGGCACCACCAGCGGCTTGTCGACGTTGAGCAGGTAATGCGGAACGGTGGTGACATCCACGCCCGAACCCAGCTGCCGGGCCGCATCGCTGGCCCGATCCAGGCGCGAGAAGTAGTTCACCCCGTTGTTGAGGTACTCGTAGTTCCAGCCCCACTGAAAGCCGGTCACCCGGATGGTCAGCTGCGAGTTGCGCAGGTCCTCGGTCTTGATCAGCGTGGTGGCGGCGGGAACCGCGGTTGCCACCAGGATTGCGATCGGCAGGATGGTCCAGATGATCTCCACCGTGGTGCTGTGGACCAGGGTGGTATCGGCGATGGCGCCGCGGGATTTGCGGAAGGCAAAGATGGAATAGGCCATCACGCCGAAGACCACCACCGCGATCCCGACGCACAGCCAGAACATCAGCATGTGCAGGCCGTAGATCTGGCGCGACATCGCGGTCACGCCCTGAGTCATGTTCAGCTGGCTCCAGCCCGAATCGGCATGGGCCACCGGCGCCAGGCTCAGGGCCAGGGCCGCGACGGTGGCTAGCGGGGAAAGGAATTTACGCATCATGTTTTATGTATCTCATGGCCTGCAGCCATCAAAAACCTCGGGCCTCACCTGCATACCCTAGCGCCGGCGACTCGTTTACGCGGCCGATAAGCCCGTGCAGCTTACCGTAGAGGCCGCGGCGTTCTTCCTCGGTCAGAAAGTCACCGACTGGGCACTGCCGGCCGTGCGATTCGATGACCAGTCGGCTCGGATGCAGGCGCAACGCAGAGCGGCGCAGTTTAACCTGTGCCCAGTGCCGCGGAAACACAACCTCACTATGGATCTTGCCAATTCTTGACTGTACCGCGACATCTGACTCGGAAATGACGATCGTCTGGTGGTGATGACGGCGCGCCAGGCTCAGGCGCAGGGCCACGCCGAGAAGCAGCATTTCCAGCCCGGCAAAGGGCAGAACCGGCCAGAATCCCAGATAGGTCAACAGCCCCGCGATGCCAAAACAGGGAAAACACGCGACCAGAAAAAAGATCACCGCGCCACGCACGCTGAGCGAGCAGTTCGGAGCAATCACGATTCGGGCCTGCGCTGACTCCACCGGTTCATGGTACAGACGGAATATATTTATTCAAGTCAACCGCTTACGTGCTGCCGCCTGCTCCAGGGCGGTGACCGCCGCGGCCGGCAGTCGAGCCTGGACAGCACCGTTCGGGGCATGCGCCACGACGGCGATGGGCGGTGTGCCGATATGCTGCTCGAGGATGTGCAGATTTTCACTCATGCGGGCAAAGCCTGGATCGATCTGGTTGCCGATCCAGCCCGCCAGCTTCAGGCGCCGCTGGCGTATGGCGCCCACGGTGAGCAGCGCATGATTGAGGCAACCCAGTCGCAGACCCACCACGAGCAGCACCGGCAGATCCAGCGCCGCGGCCAGATCCGCCACGAATTCACTCTCATTGAGCGGCGCGAACCAGCCCCCCGCGCCTTCGACGATCACATAGTCCGAAGCCTGCGCCAGCGTGCCGAAGGCGTGCACCAGTCGCGGCAGTTGGACCGTGATGCCGGCGGCGCGCGCCGCCAGATGCGGTGCCACCGGCGCCTCCAGGCAGTAGGGATTTACCATCTCGTACGGCATATCCACGTTGCTGTCCGCAATCAGCCCCAACGCGTCCTCGCTGCGCGGCCCCTGCGCGCCGCCGACGCTGCCCGCGGCCACGGGCTTCATGACCGCCACGCGAACACCTGTGGCGGCGAGGGAGCGCACGATCAGCCGCGCGATGACTGTCTTGCCCACCTCGGTGTCGGTGCCGGTGACGAACAGGCCCGCCGCCATCTAGATTTCCCGGCGCCGGCGTATGACATGCACCGGAATGTGCACCTCACCGCCAATGGCCGGCATGGCGGGGCGCCCGAGCGCGCCCCAGGCCGCACCGTAGACCACCTCGTAGGTCGCGGGCAGCAGCCCCGCCTGGCGCAAAGTCTCATAGGCCTCGGTCATCGCCCGCCAGCGGCCCTTGCCGGTCAGACCGCGGCTGCGCGCCGCGGTGGCGTTGCGCGCGCCGATGACCTTCAGGTCGCGGCTGATTGCCGCAACGTCCGGATAGACCAGGGTCAGGCGCTCCACGTCCATCACCGGCTCGGCCAGGCCGGCGCGGGTCACGGCGTCCCCGATGTCATGCATGTCGCGAAAGCCGCTGACATGCGTGCCGCCATCGGCCGCCGCCCAGGCCTGGCGCAGCTCCCGCAGCGTATCCGGGCCGAAGGTGCTGAAGGCAAAGAAGCCCCCTGGGGCAAGAACGCGGCGAACCTCGCGCAAGGCGCCGTCAAGGTCATCACACCACTGCAGCATCAGATTGCTGAACATCAGCTCGACCGCACCGTCCCTGAAGGGCAGCTGGTAGACATCGGCGCACACCCGCTGCAGCGGACGCAGCCAGCCGCCGCGGCGCCTGGCTTCGCGCAGCATGCCGGGCGCCAGGTCCAGCCCGATCACGCTCGCCGCGCGGTAACGGTCCTTCAGAGCACGGGTGCCGAGCCCGGTACCGCAGCCCAGGTCGACCACCACCTGCGGTGCCAGGCGTATCAGGTCCAGCCGCGACAGCAGCTCCTCGCGCACGCGAGTCTGCACCACCGCGGCCGCATCGTAGGTGGCGCTGGCGCGCTCGAAGTGCGCCCGTACCGCACGGCGATCGAGGATGAAGGGATCAGGCGGCTGCATGGGGCAGGTCCGGCGTCGTGCGCAGCGCCTGGTCGAGCGCCTCAAGCAGGGCATCCACCTGCTGTTCGGTGTGTGAGGCGCACAGCGTGATGCGCAGCCGCGCCGACCCCCTGGGCACCGTGGGCGGGCGGATTGCGGCCACCCATAACCCGCTCGCGAACAGCTGCTCGCTCACCGCCAGCGTGCGCGCGCTCGATCCCAGTACCACCGGCTGAATCGGCGTGATCGACGGCAGCAGCGGTATCGCCAACTGCGCGGCGCCGTGGCGCAGGCGCGCGACCAGTTCGAGCAGCCGTTCGCGCCGCCAGGGCTCCGCGGCCGTCACGGCCAGCGCCGCGCGCGCGGCGGCGGCGACCGGCTGCGGCAGCGCCGTGGTGTAGAGGTAGCTGCGCGCCGTCTGCAACAGCCACTCGATGTAGTCCTCCTGCGCCGCGACGAAGGCGCCGAAGCAGCCGAACGCCTTGCCCAGGGTGCCGACCAGGATTGGCACCGCCTGAGGGTCGAGGCCGAAATGCTCCAGGCAGCCGCGGCCGGTCGCGCCCATCACGCCCAGGCCATGGGCGTCATCGACGATGAGACAGGCATTCTCCGCTGCGGCCTGCTGCGCCAGTTGCGGCAGCGGCGCCAGATCTCCGTCCATGCTGAACACGCCATCGGTCACCAGCAGATCTGCGCCCTGGCTCTCGCCGGCGCGCAACATCACAGCGGCGGCGGCGCAATCAGCGTGCGCATAGCGCTTCAGGCGCGCGCCCGACAGTCGCGCGGCATCGATCAGCGAGGCATGGCACAGGCGATCCATGACCACCCGCCCATCGCGCTCCGCCAGGCAGGTGATGGCGGCGAGGTTGGCCATGTAGCCCGTCGAGAACAGCAGCGCGCGCGCCCGTCCGGTGAAGTGCGCCAGCGCCTGTTCCAGCCTTTCATGCTCAATGCCGTGGCCGCTGACCAGGTGCGAGGCGCCGCTGCCGGCGCCGGCGACGGCCGCGCATTGGCTCATCGCCAGCGCCAGCGCCGGATGGGAGGCCAGGCCCAGATAGTCGTTGCCGCAGAAATTGACCAGTCGGCGGCCATCCACCACAACGGCCGGCCCGGCGCCGGACTGGAGCGCCGTGACGGTGCGCCGCCGGCGCTGCAGGTGCTGTGCCGCCAGCTGCGACAGCCGCGCCCGCAGTGCCGCGGGCTTCATGCGGCAACGTGCTGGTGCACGGGTGTCAGCGGCGGCGCTTCGGCGGTCAGACCCAGGCGCACCAGCAGCTCGCGGTCCTTTTCGACATCCGGATTGCCGGTGGTGAGCAGCTTCTCGCCGTAGAAGATGGAGTTGGCGCCGGCCATGAAGCACAACGCCTGCATCTCATCGCTCATTTGGGTCCGCCCCGCCGACAGGCGCACATGGGAGCGCGGCAGAACGAGGCGCGCCACGGCAATGGTGCGGATGAAATCGAAGGGATCCACCGCCGCCACGCCATGCAGCGGCGTACCGGGTACCTGGACCAGCTCATTGATGGGCACGCTCTCCGGGTGCTGCGGCAATCCGGCAAGGGTGGCCAGCATGGAGGCGCGGTCGCGCGTGGATTCGCCCATGCCGACGATGCCGCCGCAGCACACCTTCAGGCCCGCCGCGCGCACCGCCGACAAGGTGTCCAGACGGTCCTGGAAGGTACGGGTGGTGATGATCTCCCCGTAGAACTCCGGGGAGGTGTCGAGGTTGTGGTTGTAGAAGTCCAGCCCCGCGTCCTTCAACTGCCGGGCCTGTGCAGGCTCCAGCATCCCCAGGGTGGCGCAGCTCTCCAGGCCCAGCGCGCGAACCTCGCGGACCATGGCGCAGATGACCTCGAGGTCGCGCGCCTTGGGCGAGCGATAGGCCGCGCCCATGCAGAACCGGGTCGCCCCGGCCGCCTTGGCGCGCTCGGCACTTTCCTTCACCGCGGCGACTTCCATCAGCGCTTCGCGTGACAGGCCGGTATCGTAGCGGACGCTTTGCGGGCAGTAGGCGCAGTCCTCGGGGCAGGCGCCGGTCTTGATCGACAGCAGCGTGCTCATCTGCACCGTGTTGGGCGTGAAATGCTGGCGGTGGACGCGCTGCGCCTCCAGCAGCAGATCCATGAAGGGTTGGGCGAACAGCCCCTCGATCTCGGCCACGGTCCAGTCATGTCGGGGGGCGCTGTGCATCGTCGGTTCCTGCATACCTTTGGTTTTGACGCCAGGGCATGTTCCGGGGCGCCCCGGTCCGTGTCAACCGCAAGCCTGCCAATGGGGTGACAATTGGTGTTTTTTTGACCACGGGTGCTTTGAATCCGGGGGCCGCGCATTGGGGGTATGATCCGCGGGTTTTTCCTTCACGAGGAAGTCCGACATGAGCCGCAAGCCACCCAGCAGCGAAGACTCCAGCTCACCCGGTTCCCTGAGCCGTCGCAGTTTCATGGGTGCGGTGGCCGGTGCCGGCGCAGGCGCCGCGGCCGGAATCGGCGGCCTGGTAATGCCCGACAGTGCCCGGGCCGAGGTGCTGTTCCCCAAGGACCGTAGCGGTTTCGGCGGCGGCGGCAGCGCCATGGGCGCCGTCTACCGCTCTGAAAATGACCTGTACGACTGCGAAGTCGACGGCACGCTGCCGAAGGACCTGGACGGCATCTTCTTTCGTGTCGGGCCGGATCCGCAGTACCCGAAGCCTGAAATTTACGCGCACGACATCCCCTTCGATGGCGAGGGCATGGTCGGTGCCTTCCGCATCAAGGACGGGCATGTGGATTTTCGCAGCCGCTACGTGCGCACCCAGCGCTACAAGGCGCAGCACGAGGCGCGCCGCTCGCTGTTCGGCATGTACCGCAATCCGACCACGGATGACCCGAGCGTCAAGGACCTCAGCCGCGGTACCGCCAACACCCAGATCTTCTATCACCACAATCTGCTGCTGGCGATGAAGGAAGACAGCCCGCCCGTGGCGCTCAATCCCCTGACCCTCGAAACCATCGATGACTACTACACCTTCAATGGCGGCCTGAAGGGCCGGACCTTCACCGCGCATCCCAAGGTTGACCCGCACACCGGGGAACTGGTCGCCTTTGGCTATGAGGCCAAGGGACTGGCCACGGATGATGTGTTCGTGTTCTCCGCCGATCCCAAAGGCGCGGTGAACTGGTCGGCATGGATCAAGGTGCCCTATGCGGGAATGATCCACGACTTCGGCGTGACGCAGCAGTACGTGATCTTCTACGTGAGCCCCATGGCCACGAACCTGGAGATCATCAAGAACGGCGGCCCGCATTTCGCATGGGACTCCACCCTGCCGACCTGGCTGGGCATCATGCGGCGTGGCGGTGACGGCACCGACCTGCGCTGGTTCAAGGGCCCCGGCTACATGGCTACGCACACCATGGGCGCGTGGAACGAGGGGCAGAAGATCTACTTCGACGTTGATGGGGCCGATTCCAACCAGTTCCCGTTCTTCCCGCAGCTGCACGAGAAGTTCGATCCGGTGAAGGCCGCCGGCCGGGTCATGCGTTACAGCGTGAATCTCGCCAACCGCAGGCAGACCAGCTACGAGATCGAGAACATGTACGCCGGCGTCAGCGGGGCGCTGTCGCGCCAGGATGATCGCTACCACACGGTGCCCTATCGCTATGGCTTCCTGCTCAGCAGCGATCCGGCGGTCGGCAGCCGCTGGGCCATGTTCGATCACATGACCCGCACCGCGAAATTCTTCTCGCTGGGGAAGGAAGCGAGCCTTGCGGAGATGTGCTTCGTGCCGCGACACAAAGGTGCCGCGGAGGGCGATGGCTACCTGATCGGCGTGGCCTCACACCCGCGCGAAGGCGGGCGTGCGGACCTGGTGCTGGTGGATACGCAGCATCTGGAGGACGGCCCGGTGGCAACCGTCAAGCTGCCCTACCGGATCGCCGGACAGATTCACGGCTTCTGGGTGCCCGGGGATCAGCTGCCCGCGTAGAGGTACTGCAGCAGGATGCCGGCGAAGATCGCCACGCCGGTGTAATTGTTGTTCTGGAACGCCTGCAGGCTGGCATTCGGATCGCGATCGCGTATCAGCCACTGCTGGTAGCTGAAGGTTGCGGCGGCCACGACCAGGCCGCCGTAGAACCAGGCACCGAAGTGCAGGGTGCGGCCCACCAGTGCCAGCGCCGCCAGCATCAGCACCTGCAGGATGCCGAGCATGGCCCGGTCCATGTCGGCGAAGGCGATGGCCGTGGAGTGCACGCCGACCTTCAAGTCATCCTCGCGATCCACCATGGCGTATTGCGTGTCGTAGATCACCGCCCACACCACCGCGGCCATGAATACCAGCCAGGCGATTCGCGGCACCTGACCGCTCTGGGCGGCAAAGGCCATGGGCACGCCCCAGCCGCCGAAGGAAATCCCCAGATACAGCTGCGGCAGCGGAAAGAAACGCTTCACGAAGGGATAGCTCACGGTGAGCGCGGCGCCCACCACAGACAGACGCAAGGTGAGCGCATCCAGCTGCAGAACCAGGCACAGCGCCGCCGCGCACAGCAGCACGAACAGCACCAGGGCCTCGTACGGGGTGACGCGGCGTGCCGCCAGCGGCCGCTGCCGCGTGCGCCGGATGCGCGGATCGATGTTGCGGTCGGCCAGATCGTTGATGACGCAGCCGGCGGTGCGCATGATGAAAACGCCCAGCACGAAAACGATGAGCACCCGGGGCGCAGGGTGACCTGAACCGGCGATCCACATTGCCCACAGCACCGGCCACAGCAGCAGCCAGATGCCGATGGGACGATCGAACCGCGCCAGCAGCGCGTATTCGTGGAGCCTGCGACCCAGGCGATAGGAAATCGGCGCCGTCCTGGGTCGTGGCACCAGCTCCAGCGGGTTCGCACCAAGGTTTTCAGCCAACGGTTCCGTAGCGTTCACCCTCACCGATCCAGCGTGCAGTCAGCGGCGTAATGTTATCCGGATAATCGCGCAGCATCAGCTCGGCGGTCTTCTGTACCAGCGGCAGCAGGTCGGTGTCGCGCGCCAGGTCCGCGACCCGCAGCTGCGCCAATCCGGTCTGACGGGTACCGAGCAGCTCTCCGGGTCCGCGCAATTCCAGATCGCGCCGCGCGATCTCGAAGCCATCGGTGGTTTCGCGGATGGTATGCAGCCGCGCGCGCGCCAGTTGCGACAGCGGTGCGCGATACAGCAGCACGCAGGTGGAAGCGGCGGCGCCGCGGCCGACGCGGCCGCGCAGCTGGTGCAGCTGCGCCAGGCCCATGCGTTCGGCATTCTCGATGACCATGAGCGTGGCATTGGGAACATCCACTCCCACCTCGATCACCGTGGTGGCCACCAGCAGCTGCACGCGATTGGCCTTGAAGGCCGCCATGGTCGCCTCCTTGCGGGCGGCCGGCTGCCGTCCATGCACCAGCTCCACCGTCAGTTCCGGCAGCGCCTCGCGCAAGGCCGCCGCGGTTTCCTCCGCCGCCTGGTAGCGCAGCTCCTCGGACTCATCGATCAGCGGACACACCCAGTAGGCCTGGCGCCCGGCGCGACAGGCCAGCAGGATGCGCTCGACCACCTCGTGACGGCGCTGCTCCGCCATCACCACGGTCACCACCGGCGTGCGGCCCGGTGGCAGCTCATCGATGACCGAGATGTCCAGGTCCGCATAGGCAGTCATGGCCAGGGTGCGTGGAATCGGAGTCGCGGTCATGATCAGCTGATGTGGCATGACTCCGGCGGCGCGACCCTTCTCCTGCAAAGTCATGCGCTGCTCGACCCCGAAACGGTGCTGCTCATCCACGACGATCAGGGCCAGTTTCGCAAAATTGATTCCCTTTTGAAACAATGCATGCGTTCCAACGACGATCTGGATCTCACCTGAGGCAATAGCCTCCTCGGCACTGCGCCGGGTGCGCGCGGGCTGCGACCCGGTCAAAAGCGCCACGGGCAGGTTCAAGGTCTTGAACCAGCCACTGAGGCTGCGCCAATGCTGCTCGGCCAGAAGCTCCGTCGGGGCCATCAGCGCCACCTGCTGACCGCTGCCGATGGCGCGCGCGGCCGCCAGCGCCGCGACCACGGTCTTGCCGCAGCCGACATCGCCTTGCAGAAGCCGCAGCATCGGATGCCGGCCCATGAGATCGGCGTCGATTTCGGCGCAGGCGCGCTGTTGCGCGCCGGTGAGCCGGAACGGCAGAGCCGCGAGCAGCCGTGCCACCAGGCCCTCATGGTCCTCCAGCGGCAGGCCCGGGTCGGCCGCGGTGCGCAGCTTGCGCAGCCGCAGACTCAACTGGTGTGCCAGCAGCTCCTCGAAGGCGAGCCGGCGCTGCGCCGGGTGATGCCCGGTCAGAAGCTGCGTGTGGTCCTGCTCGCGCGGTGGCCTATGCAACAGCTCCAGGGCATCGCGCAGCGCCGGCAGTTTCAAGGAGCGCTGCACGTCGGCGGGCAGCCAGTCGCGCACCGCAATCGCGTTTCCGGCTTCACCCAGTGCCTGGGCGATCAGCATGCGCAGGCGCGGCTGGGTCAGGCCCTCGGTGGCCGGATACATCGGCGTCAGGGATTCCGCCAGCGCCTCCTGATCCGGGTTTGCCCGGCGGTATTCCGGGTGCACCATCTCCAGGCCCAGCGGGCCGCGGCGCACTTCGCCATAGCAGCGCAGGCGCAGCCCGCGGGCCATGGCGTTGTGCTGCACCGTGGTGAAGTAGAAGAAGCGCAGCGTCAGGAATCCTGAGCCGTCGCTGATCCGGCACAGCAGCTGGCGGCGTCGGCGGTAGGTCACTTCGGTGAGCTGTATCTCGCCTTCCACCACGGCGTGCTCGCCCGGTTTCAGCGCCCCGAGCGGCACTATGCGCGTGCGATCCTCGTAGCGGGTCGGCAGCAGGAACAGCAGGTCCTGCACCCGGGTGATGCCGAGTTTCGCGAGGCGCTCGGCGAGGGCGGCGCCGACGCCCCTGAGGGAGGTGACCGGGCGCTGTTCGGCGGCCTCACTCAAGGCAGAGGATGCACTCGATTTCCACGCGCGCGCCGCGGGGCAGCTGCGCGACGCCCACGGCGGCCCGCGCCGGGTAGGGCTGCCGGAAATACGTCGCCATGACCTCGTTGACCTTGGGGAAGTGCACCAGGTCGGTCAGGAACACCGTGACCTTGGCGACCTGCGAGAAGGTGCCGTCCGCGGCCGTCACGATCGCCAGGAGATTGTCGAAGGCGCGGCGGATCTCCGCTTCGATATCGCCGCTGACCAGTTCGCCGCTGCGCGGATCCAGCGGAATCTGGCCCGACACATAGACCGTCTTGCCCACGCGTACGGCCTGCGAATAGGTGCCGATGGCCTTGGGTGCGCTGTCGGTGTGGATGATGGTGTGGCTCATGATTTGTCTTCCGGGCGCTTGCGTGAATGGGCCGCCAGGGTGCGTGTGACGCGCAGTATGTCAGGCATGCGGCGGATGGTGCGGATGACGACGGCCAGCTGCGCGCGGTCGCGCACCCGCAGTTCGAAGTCCAGCACCGAGCTTTCCGATTCGCGTTCCTCCACCGATACCCGCTCGATATTGGTTTCGGTGGCGGCAATCGCCGCCGCCACGGCGGCGAGTATGCCCATGCGGTTGGGCACATCGACCCGTATCTGCGAGCTGAAGACCCGCTCGTGGGTGGCCTGCCAGGAGACCGGCAGCCATTTTTCAGGGTGTTTGCGATAGTCCTCGACGTTGACGCAGGCCTCACGATGCACGACCACGCCGCGGCCGCTGGACAGAAAGGCGATCACCGGGTCGTTGGGAATGGGGAAACAACAGCGCGCATAGGTGACCAGCAGCCCCTCGGTTCCGGCGATGGCCATGGCCCCGGGTGCAACGACCTCAGCGCCGGCTTCCTGTGGTGCCGCGGGCAACAGGCGCCGGCCCACCAGCGGCGCCAGCCGCTCGCCCATGCCGATACGCTCGAACAGCTCGTCGATATCCTTCATGCCGAACTCGGCGACGGCCGCCTGCATCAGTGCCGGCGTGACATCCTCCAGGGCGAGATGGAATTCCCCGAGCGACTGGTTCAGCAGGCGCTTCCCCAGGGCGATGGCCTCGGAGCGGCGCAGGCCCTTGAGGTAGTGACGGATGGCATTGCGCGCCTTGGCGGTGACCACGAAGTTCACCCAGGAGGGATTGGGCATGGCGCCCTTCGCAGTGATGATCTCAACCGTCTGGCCGTTGCGCAGCACCGTGCGCAGCGGCGTCAGGCGCCGGTCCACCTTGGCCGCCACACAGCGGTTGCCGATGTCGGTGTGCACCGAGTAGGCGAAGTCGACCACGGTGGCGCCACTGGGCAGGCGCAGGATTTCGCCCTTGGGCGTGAACACGTACACCTTGTCCGGGAACAGGTCGACCTTGACGCTCTCCAGGAACTCCTCGGAGCTGCTGCCGCCGTCCTGCAGTTCCACCAGCCGCGACAGCCATTCGCGCGCGCGTTCCTGCTGCGAGGAGCCGACGCTTTCCCCGGTCTTGTAGCGCCAATGCGCGGCGATGCCGCTTTGCGCCACGCTGTTCATGTCCTCGGTGCGGATCTGCACTTCGATGGGGACGCCATTGGGGCCGAACAGCGTCGTGTGCAGCGACTGGTAGCCATTCACCCGCGGAATGGCGATGTAATCCTTGAACCGTCCCGGCATGGGCTTGAAGACGCTGTGCACGCTGCCCAGGGCGCGATAGCAGGTGTCGGCCCGGTCGACCACGATCCGCAGTCCATAGACGTCCACTATTTCATTGAGCGTGGAGCGCTTGCGCTGCATCTTGCGGTAGATGCTGTACAGGTGCTTCTCGCGCGCCGCGACCCTGGCGGCGATCTCGTTCTTCATCAGCGCCGCGGTCAGCTGCTGCTCGATCTTCTTCAGGAACTCCTTCTGATTGCCGCGGGCGCGCTTGAGCGCACGCTCCAGCACCCGATAGCGCTGCGGATACAGGGCCGCGAACCCCAGGTCCTCCAGTTCCAGTTTCAGGTCGTACAGGCCGAGGCGTTCGGCGATCGGCGCATAGATTTCAAGTGTCTCGCGGGCGATGGCGCGGCGCCGGGGCACGGCCATGGCCTCGATGGTGCGCATGTTGTGGGTGCGGTCGGCGAGCTTGACCAGCACCACGCGCAGGTCGCGCACCATGGCGAGCAGCATCTTGCGGAAGCTTTCCGCCTGGGCCTCCTCGCGGCTCTTGAACTTGATCTGGTCGAGCTTGGTGACACCGTCGACGATTTCGGCGACATCGGCACCGAAGCGCTGGGCCAGCTGGTCCTTCGGGGTGGGCGTGTCCTCGATGACGTCATGGAGGATGGCCGCGATGATGGTATCGGTGTCCAGGTGCAGCTCGGCGAGAATCGCCGCCGCGGCCACCGGATGGGCGATGAAGGGTTCGCCGCTCAGACGGGTCTGGCCCTTGTGCGCCGAGGCACCAAACTCGGCAGCCTCCCGGATCCGCTCCACCTGCTCGGGCGGCAGGTAGGTGCCCACCGTGGCCAGCAGATCCTTAAGCCCCGGCGTGGCGCGCCTTGCACCGGGGATCAGTCCCAGGAGCGAAGACGCATAGTCCATAGTTCACGCCTCGGAGTCAGTCTCCAAGACCGAATTGGGGGGCTCGGAATGCCATGGATTCGGCATCCGGCATGGGGGCCTCGACCGGCGGCGGCTCCGGTTCGCGCAGCATCTCGGCCGTGATCGAGCCTTCGGCTATTTCGCGCAGGGCCACAACCGTGGGCTTGTCGTTTTCCCAGGGTACGGTGGGCTCGGCGCCATTGGCCAGGCGTCGGGCACGCTGGGAGGCCAGCAGCACGAGCTGGAACAGGTTATCCACGTTCTGTAGACAGTCTTCGACGGTGATTCGGGCCATATCCTGCTGACTTTGGTGATGACCGCCGCAACGGGCGGGTAGAGGTTCAGAAGTCTACGGCAACCCGACCCGCTTTGGCCAGACCGGCGTTACGGGGCTCCCAGCAGGTCCGTGAGCAGCGGTTCGAGCTCCGGGCGATCGCTGGTGAGCGCCTGGCCGGTGCCCGCCAGGATGCTTTCAAGCTGCCGGCAGGCGGTATCGAAATCGTCATTGACCACCACATAGCCGAACTCGTGGTAGTGGGACATGTCGCCGACGGCGTCCTGCAGGCGTCGCGCGATCACGGCGTCGGAATCCGTCTGTCGGTTGCGCAGCCGTTCCTCAAGCGCGGCGCGTGAGGGCGGCAGAATGAAAATGGTGGTGCATCCGGGTGCGGACTGACGAACCTGGCGCGCACCCTGCCAGTCGATCTCCAGGATCACATCGCGTCCCGCGGCCAGCAGCGCTTCGACCGTCGCGCGGCCGGTGCCATAGAAGTTGTCAAACACGCGGGCGTGTTCCAGAAACTCACCGCGCGCCAGATGCTCCTGGAACTGCGCGGTCGTTACGAACCAATACTCGCGACCCGCCACTTCATTGGCCCGCTTCGGACGCGTGGTGTGCGACACGGAAACGGTCAGCGCCGGATTGCGTTCCAGCAGGGCCTTCACCAGCGAGGTTTTGCCCGCGCCCGAGGGTGCTGAAATCACAAACAGACCGCCGGAGCGCAAGCTCTGTTTCCCGGGAGTCATGACTGCATGCTGCTGCACCCCGACATTGTATCCAAACCGCGGTTTTTAGCTTTTATCTGTATTGCGCCAATGTGTCCGAGTCCTCATTCTGGCGCAGCCTGGCTTTCAGGTCGCCGACCTAAGGAAAATCACCAATGCGCCGGCACTGGACAGGGATGTTCGTCACGCTGTGCACCATCGCCGGCGCGCGCTGCGCGCTGGCGGAGAATGCGCCAGCGGATGTCGCCCCGCCGGACCTGAACGAGGTGGTCGTGACCGCGACCCGTATAGCGCAGGAAAGCCTGACACTGCCGATGTCCGTGGACCGCATCAGCCGCGCCGAGATTCACGACGGTCAATCCCAGGTCAATCTCTCCGAGTCGCTCGAGACCGTACCCGGCGTGTCGGTGCAGAGCCGCCAGAACTATGCGCAGGACCTGCAGATCTCCTCGCGCGGTTTCGGCGCCCGCTCCGCCTTCGGCGTGCGCGGTGTGCGCCTGTACTCGGATGGCATTCCGGGCACCATGCCCGATGGCCAGGGTCAGTTTTCGCAGTTCGACCTGGGCAGCGCCGATCACATCGAAGTGCTGCGCGGACCTTTCTCGGCGCTGTACGGAAATTCCTCAGGCGGCGTCATCGCCGTCTTTACCGAGGACGCACCCCCGGGATTCGAGCTTGGCTCCACGCTTGAATACGGTTCCTTGAATACCCAGCGTTATGCGGCGCTGCTGGGCGGTGACACCGGTGCGGTCAACTACATCATGGATGTCTCGCACTTCCAGACCGACGGCTACCGCCGACACAGCGAAGCCCAGCGCAATCTTCTGAACAGCAAGGTGCGCGTGAAGCTCGACGAGCTATCGACGCTGACCTTCATCGCCAATGCCATCGAGACGCCCTTCGTCCAGGATCCGCTGGGACTTACCGCGGCACAGCTGGCCGCCGATCCGATCCAGGCGGGCACCGGTGCCGACATGTTCAACACCAGAAAATCCCTCGCCCAGGAGCAGTTGGGTGTGACCTACGAGCGTGAGTTGAACGACAATGACAGCCTGGTCGCGATGCTCTACAGCGGCCATCGGCAGACGACCCAGTTCCAGGCCATTCCGCTCGCCACCCAGGCCGTAGCCACCAGTCCCGGCGGGGTCGTCGATCTGGCGCGCGGCTACAGCGGCACCGACGTGCACCTGAGCGACCACCGCGATCTATGGGGCACCACCTTGATTACGACGGCGGGCTTCAGCTATGACGATCTGGATGAGCACCGTCGCGGTTATCTCAACTACATCGGCGCCGACCTGGGCGTGGAGGGCGCGCTGCGCCGTTACGAGACCAACCTGGTGCACGACCTGGATGAGTACCTGCAGGAGCAGTGGGATCTGACCCCGCACCTGCACGCCACGGCGGGCATTCGCAACAGTGTCGTGGATATCAGCGACCACAGCCACCTGTCGGTCAGCGGCGCGCTGCCCTTGAGCGGCACCCGCTACTCGGCCACCAATCCCGTCGCCGGATTGAGTTACGAGCTCACCAGAGACCTGAGTACCTATGCCTCCTTTGGTCGGGGTTTTGAGACACCGACCCTGAACGAGCTGGCGTACCGTTCCGTGACCGGCAATCTCCCGGGCCTGAACTTCGGCCTGCAACCGGCACGCAGCAGTGACTACGAAGTCGGCGTGAAGACACGGGGGGCGAACTTCCGGCTCGATGCGTCGCTGTTCTTCATCCGCACCGAAAATGAACTGGGCGTGCTGCAAAGTTCCGGGGGACGTTCGGTCTACGAGAACATCGGCGCGACGCAGCGCGAGGGCGCCGAGCTTGGCGTGACGGCGGACCTGCCGGGTAACTTCGAGACGCGCCTCGCCTATTCCTATCTCAAGGCCGTCGTCGAGGATGCCTACGCCGGATGTGCGGGTACGCCCTGCGCGCCTGATGTCATTCCAGCAGGCAGTGTGCTGCCCGCCATTCCCCAGAACATACTGTACGCCGGGCTGACCTGGCGCTATCCGGCCACGGGGTTCTTCGCCACCGCCGAAACCCTCGCGCGTTCAGGAATCTATGCGGATGACCGCAACACCGGCTACGCCGGAGGTTACTGGACCGAGAACCTGCGTGCCGGCTTCGAGCACAAAAGCAGCGGCTGGCAGACCAGCGAGTTCGTGCGCATCGAGAACATGTTCAACAAGGCCTATGTGGGCTCGGTCATCGTCAACGACGCCAACTCACGGTTCTTTGAACCGGCTCCGGGGTTCAGCGTGTTCGTGATGTTTGAAGCCAAGTACCTGGATCCCAGGGGCTGAGCCGCCGCGGTGAACCTTTCCGCCGGAAAGGGGAACTCAGTGGCAGTGGTCGTCCTACGCAACGTCGCAGTCGCCTCTCCTGCCGATGGCAGCGTCGCGCTTCGCGACCTGCGCCTCGAATCGCGGGACTCTCCTCTTTGTGCATTCGAGAAGGACCTGCGTGGCCACGTGGTGCTGCCCGCCCTGATCAATGCGCATGACCACCTGCACCAGAATGGCGTTCCGCCACTGCCGCAGTGCGCACCATTCAGCAACAGCTACCAATGGGCCGCCGCCTTCCAGGGCCATTTTCAGAACCCGGCCGTCACGGCGGCACTGGCCAGGCCGCTGACGCTGCGCCTGTGGCAGGGGGCCCTGAAGAACTCACTCAGTGGTGCCACGGTCGTCATGCACCACGACTCTTCCTATGGCCTTTGCGAGGACATGGCGTTCCCGGTTCGTGTGGCACGGCCTTGTACCTGGGCACACTCGCTGCACCAGGGTTACGGCCCGGACGTGGTCGCCAGTTACCATGCCTCACCAGGTCACGTTCCCTGGTTCATTCATCTTGCAGAAGGGGTGGACCCGCTCGCCTGCGGTGAGCTGCAGGAACTGCGTCAGCTCGGATGCCTGGGCGGCAACACCGTCCTGGTCCATGCAGTGGGTCTGGATGATGAGGATATCGAGCACATCCTGCGCGCGGGCGCCGGCGTGGTGTGGTGTCCGTCGAGCAATCTTTCAATGCTCGGGCGGACCATTGCGCCGCACCGCCTGCGCATTCTCTTTGATGCCGGTCGCCTGGCCCTGGGCACCGACTCGCGACTGACCGGTGCGCGCGACCTGCTGGCAGAGCTCGAGGTGGCGCAGGCTCACAGTGATTTCTCGCCGCGCGAACTGCTGCAGCTGGTCACCGATCATGCCCGTCGTGTGCTGCGAATCGCGGCCGACGAGGACTGCATCATCGTTCGTGATCAGCACGCCGACCCGTTTGGCACCCTCAAGGGGCTGCAGCGCGCACAGCTGCGGGCAGTGGTACGCAATGGCCAGCCCTTCATAACCGATCCGGATTTCAAGCAGTGGTTCGCAGCGCTTGGCATCCGCTGCACCGCCGTGAGTCTGGATGGTCAGCCGAAGCTGTGCCGAACCGAAGCCCTGTGGCCGCAGACCGCGCCCTCGTTCTCCCTGGAGCCGGGGCTGACAGTGCAGTGAACGACACGCAGCAACTTGATCCGGTGGCAGGCTACGCATTGTGGGCGGCGAACTATCCGCCGTTTCCCCACAACCCCTTCATGCTCGCCGAAGAGCGCGCGATGCTGGCGCAGCTGCCGCCAAGCCTGCACGGAGCGCATCTGCTGGATGTGGGCTGTGGCAGTGGCCGCTACCTGCTGCATGGACGCCGTCGCGGTGCCGCGCTGTGCGGCGTGGACCGATCCGCGCAGATGCTGGCAGTGGCCCGCGCGCAGGATCTGCCGGTGGTGCAAGGTTCGGTCACGCGCGTGCCCGTGACCGATGCCTGGGCAGACCTGGTCGTGTGCGCCCTGACCCTGGGGCATGTCGCGGACCTCAAGGGCGCGCTGATCGAGCTGGCGCGCGTGCTCAAGGATTCAGGAACCCTGCTGTGCAGTGACTTTCATCCCATGGCGGATGCCCTGGGGTGGCAGCGCACTTTCAGCCACAAGGGCGCGCGCTACGCGGTGCGTTACACCACGCATCGCTACGCCGACTGGCATGCCGCGAGCAAGGCGGCCGGTCTGCAGATCGAGGAGGTCATCGAGCCGCTGCTGGATCCCGCCGACATCCCGGCGGGCCAGCACTTCGATCCGCGCGCGCTTGGCGTACCGGTTGCCATCGTACTGAGGATGAGCAAAACCGTTTCTCCCTAGTGCTCGTCCGGACAGGGCTGACAGTTGTGCGAACGCACCTGATCAAGGCAAGGTTCGAAGCTGCTGATCGAACAGTAGCGCACACCGGCATGATCCGTGCGCTGTCCGACGACGAGTTTAGCCAGTTGCTTCGGATCCTTGACCGCCACGGTCACGACCGTACCGGTCTGGTCGTCGCGCAACGTCAGGGTGCCATGCGCGGTGTCAATGGACACGATGGAGCAACAGTCGTCGGCCGCAGATGCCTGGGGAGCAGGCAGCGCGGAAAATGCAGCGAGCGTGATCAGCAGACCGACAGACTTCGCACCGGTGCTGAAGATGTTCATGATCGACCTCCTATGGGGCCAGCCACCTTGAGTATTCTCCTGCCAGAGCTCGTCGCCGGTAGAAATTAAATTTTTGTGGCTGAGCCACAACCTTCGCCGGGTCTGCTTCACCCTGGCATGCTTCACTTCGCGATTCCGAAGCGGGCCATCGGTGAAATAAAACCGCGGATCAGACTCAGCCGCGAGTTCACTACGCCGCCCCTTCAGTGGCTGACCCAGCCGATTTCCCGGGCCGTGGCAGGTCCGACGCGCTCCTCTTCGAGACCGTCGGGCAGGGCTGCCTCGGTTGGACTGAGCGGCATCCTCGCCGCCATGATCTCCGCCAGGTGCTGCGGATAGCGCGGCGAGAGTTGCGGCTCGACGAAACCATCCGGATACAAAGGCAAACCCGTGGCCAGATCGTATCTATCCGTGGCACCGAAGGTATGCAGCAGTTCGTGAGTCATCACGATGCGGTTCTGCGCCTCCTGCGAACGGCTGGCGAACAGGTGCACCACGGCACTCAGGCCCCGTTGCAGTCCCGCCGAGTGCGGCAGGGTTTGGGTCAGCGCCGGATCGTGATACAGCAGGAACAGCACAATCTGCGGACGCGGGCCTGAAACCGAGGCGAGCGCCCGGGACCGGTAATACCGCAGCCTCAGGCTCCAGAATATTCGCGTGAACACCCCGGCGCCCGGCTCCAGCGCCGGCGGCGGCACCCTCAGGGTCGGGTACAGCTGCAGCTGGATCGGCTCATCGATGCCCACTGCGTAGTGCCGTGCCTGGGCCTTCAGGAAGTCGGCGACGCCCTCGATGCTTCCCTGATCCAGCTGCACCACATAGCGCGCCGTGACCTCGCTCGAATCGGTATTCACCGGGAAGGCACCCACCAGGATCGTGCGCTGCCAGCTGGTGGTGCTGAAGCGGTCGATCCACGCCTGGCCGGCCACGACCAGCAGTACCAGCAAGAGAAGGATGATGCGCAGTGCTCGCCACATGGGAAATAGCCGCTCAACCCTCGTGCGCCGGCGCTGCCTGCGGCAGCGGCGCGAGCGCGACGGCCTTGCGGAGATTTTGGTCGCGTCGGTCGAATATGTCGCGATAGGCGACGAAGTTGAACACTCCCAGGAAAACCAGGAACGCTGCGGCCGTCATGCCATAGGCAGGCGCCACCGATGCCACCGCGTTGGCACCTACGGCGACGATGGCCACGAAGATCCAGGTCGGCCAATCGCCATTGATCCGTGCCGCCTTCCTTGAGAGATGACGCGCATCACCGGGTGACAACTCCGGCCCAAGGACCAGCAGTGGGAAATAGCACAGTCCAACGAAGACGCAGGTGATGAGCACGTTCGCCGCGATCGACTCCATGAACTCACCCGGGTGTTGTAAGGAGACCTGAGGGCCCTGGGCCCGCAGGGGCACAACTCCTGCGAGCATCAGTCTGACCAGCCACTGCATGATCACGATCGTGGCACCCGTGCTCAAGGTGCCCAACCACACCTGCCGGCGCCGCAGGGCGCTCAGGGCTTCCCAGGTTCTATGCGAGTCATCAGCGCCGCGGGAGACCGCGCTGACAATCATCCATAATATGGGCAGCAGCAGGGTGCCGATCCGATCGATCCAGATCTTGGGCACCACGTAGCCGTCCGCGAGCTTCACCGCGGAGGTATCGATCCAACCCAGGGCGGCAATCAGTATTCCGAACCGTACCGGTGAGCGCGCGAAAAGTTGCAGCGTCAGACGCAGCCAACGCGGGATGAACGGTTTATCGACCTCTCTGGGTTCGAAGGGCGTGGCCATGAGCCTGCATCTTCCGGCTCTATTTCAACCTGGCAAGCTTTACTTCGCGATCCTGAAGTTCCAGGCCCACGACTTGCCCGTGAGCGTCGCGGTCGAAGGTGATGACCTCCTCGCCACCGGTGAAATAAAACTGCGTATCAGACTCGGCCGTGAGTTCATTTTCCTGATCCGCTATGACTGCGAACAGCTTGGCGCCCCGCCGCAGGATCTGAACGACGGGGACTGTCAGCCCATAGGCGCCGACGCATTTCTGCAGTTCGCCGGCCGGCACCGTCACCGGACGCAGCACCTGCCGGGGATCCAGCTTCAAGGCCGCATAGTCCACACCCATGGAGCGGGCCTGCGGCGCCAGCAGCAGTGCTTTTGTCAGGTATTGCGTGGCCTTTGCCGTGTCACCCCGGTCGAAGTACAGCCGCCCGGCGGTCAACAGCGTACTGACATCGTTCGGATGCAGCTCCAGCGTGTGCAGAATCACCTGCTCCGCCTCGGCCACACGCTTCTGGCGGTACAACGAGAAAGCAGGTGACAGAAGAACTCCCGCGGGAACGGCGACCGGAAAGCCGAAGCGCGAGGACAGCGCGGCGTAGTGCTTGTCGATGGCCGCGAGCCCACCTTGCTCGTACAGCGCAAAGGCATCCGGAACCGGCCAGCCATCGAAAATGAATTCCAATCCGTCGTAGACACTCTTCAGGGTAACGGTGCCGTGGGATTCCTCAGGGTAGCGTCGATAGGTGAAGGACAAATGCGGATCTCGTGAAGCCAGTGTCTGCAGGTCCGCCGACAGCTCCCAGTTGCCGCTGAGGAATTCGCCGCCCTCATCCGCCGTGGTGACGTAGATGCTGGCCGCGAGATCCTTCTGTTGTTCGAGGAATGAGGCGACGGTCTTGGGTAAGGCGCGATTCTCCCGTTCGAGCGTCGGACTGGCGAGGATGTAACCTTTGAACACCTGCGGCGCCTGCATCAAGGCGTACAGGCCGAACAGGCTTCCATACGAATGGCCGACCAGAATCCGGTAGGGCTGCGTGCGGAAGTCCCGATCTATCTTCGGGATCAGTTCGGTCGCGAGGAATTTCAGGAAATTCTCCGACCCGCTGCCGGGCACCAACGGAATCATGTCACGATTCCGATCGGTGTTCGGAATGCCCACGACCAGCAGGGAGGGAATGCGCCCCGCATCCGCCAGAAGATCCGCGGTCGTGCTGGCTAGCTGGAAATCACCCGCACCGTCCAGTACCACCAGCACCGGATAGCGGGCGCTGCTCAGATCGTAATCCTCGGGACGGTGCACGAAATAGCTGCGCGTCTCGCCGGTGGCCTGCGAGTGCAGCTCGTACCGCTCGCCGATCACGATCGGATGGCTGTCCGTCTCCGGCGCCGCCGCCCGGCACAGGGCCGCAAGGCCAATCACCAGGGTTGCCAGAGACATCTTCAGCGCCGAATTCAGTGCCATGCCGACTCCCGAAGCCATGGAATCGAATCTTAGCGCCCGCGGACGACCGCGTTTCGGTTATCGCCGATGGCCACCCGGCGCATGCACATCTGCTGCGAAGCATCATGGCCGGCGGCCGATCGAGAGCGGCCCCTTGAGCGCTGTAATACAATGGGCCACTCACGCTCCTGTCCACCTGCCCGTGGAGCTCAATGCGATGCAAACGGTTCAGCTGTTTCAACGGCGCGTGGCTTTCGGCGCTTTGGGATTGACGTTTAGTGCTGCGCTCATTGCGTGGTGTTTCGATGACTACAGAACCTTTGCAAACATTGCGGGCCAGGCCTTGTTTTCCTGTTTGCTGGTCTACGGCGCCGTGAAGCGCCGCAGGCTGTAGCGCAAGCCGCACGACCTGGGCGGCAGGAACGCTCCGTCGCGGCGGGAAGTACCATCCTGCGGGGAAGGTCAACTGAGATAACGGGATTCCAGATGCCGTCGAAAGTGCGCGGGATTCAGCGACTCCCCGCTGGCCCGGCGCACCAGCTGCGACGTCTCCCAGCGGCTGGCCTGCGACCAGATGCGATCGCGTAGCCAATCGAACAAGCCGCCCAGTTCGCCGCGCGCAATCTGTTGATCAAGACCGCTCAGGTCCCGGCGCATCGATGCAAACCATTGCGCGGCATAGAGCGCACCGAGCGTGTAGGTGGGAAAATAGCCGAACAGCCCCTGTGCCCAGTGCACGTCCTGCATGCAGCCGTCACGGTAATTGCCGCGAGTGTCGAGTCCGAAGAGCTGTTGCATACCCGAATCCCACAGACCCGGAATGTCTTCGACTTCGATTTGCCCCTCGATCAGCGGCCGTTCGATTTCATAACGCAGGATGACGTGCGCCGGGTAGCTCACCTCGTCGGCATCCACGCGGATCAGTCCGCGGCGCGCGCGGGTCAACAGGCGCGTGAGATTGTCCGGTGCGAACGCCGGCTGCTCGCCCAGGTGGCGCACCAGCAGCGGTCGCAGGCAGTGCGCAAAACCCGGATGGCGCGCGAGCTGCATCTCGAAGGAGAGGCTCTGGCTCTCATGGATACCCATCGAGCGTGCCTGGGCGACCGGTAATCCGAGCCACTCCCGCGGCAGGTTCTGTTCGTAGCGCCCGTGACCCGTTTCGTGTATGACGCCCATCAGCGCGCCGAGGAAGTCCGCCTCATTGTAGCGAGTCGTCAGGCGCACATCCTGCGGCACGCCACCGCAGAAGGGGTGGGCACTTTCATCGAGTCGGCCCGCGGCGAAGTTGAAACCGATGAGCTGCATGGTTTCCAGGCCCAGGGCGCGCTGCGCAGCTTTCGGAAACGGCCCTTGCGGCGCGATGACACTCCGCTCCCGCTGCCGCAGCAACACCTCCTGCATCAGCGCCGGCAGCCACGACTTCAGATCCGCGAACAGCCGATCGATATCGGCGCAGCGCGCGCCCGGCTCGTACAGATCCAGCAGCGCCTCGTAGGGCGAGCGGTCCGTGCCGTCGGCCAGGCAACGTGCCTGCTCACGTGCAAGGCGCACCACCTCGCGCAGGTTGGGCACGAAGCCCTGCCAATCGTTGTTGGTGCGCTGGGAACGCCATGCGTGTTCGCAGCGCGAGCCCGCCAAGGTACTTTCCTTCACCAGCGCATCCGGCAGCGCCGTTGCCGTGCGCCAGGCGCGGGTCATTTCGCGCAGATTCGCGCTTTGCACCTCGTCCAAAGGTTCATTGGATGCGCGCTTGAGCAGCGCACCGAGCGCGGCGCTGGTGGCGATCTCGTGCTGCATGCCCTCCAGTTCGGCCAGGGCGTATGCGCGCGCCTCGTTGCCCTGCGGCGGCATGTTGGCCATCTGATCCCAGCGGGTGATGGCGTTGAGGTGGGCGAGGCGATCCAGGCGCCGGAAATGTCCGCAGGCATCTTCATACGCAGTCATGGCGATTGTCGGCTCCCCTTGCATCTGCGGATGAGTCTACCGTGGGGCGCGAAGGGGGGCCATGTGGCGAAGGTGACGCGAACCTTGCGTCTTGAAATCCTGCCGGAGGCCCCAACAGCCTGTGCATGCGCGACACGCCCCACCTCGTCTGTCCCCACTGCCACACCATCAATCGCATTCCGACCGCGCGGTTGAGCGAGGCCCCCAAATGTGGGCAGTGTCATCAGCCCTTGTTCACCGGCCATCCCGTCGAGCTCAACGGCGAGACCTTCCGCCGTCATATCGAGCACAGTGATATTCCGGTGGTCGTGGACTTCTGGGCATCCTGGTGCGGCCCGTGTCGGGCGATGGCGCCCCAGTACGCCCAGGCGGCGGCGGAGCTGGAACCGGCGGTGCGTCTGGCCAAGCTGGACACGGACGCTGCGCAGAACATTGCCGCCGAGTTTGGTATCCGCAGCATTCCCACCCTGATCGTCTTCAAGTCGGGGCGCGAAGTGGCGCGCCAGGCCGGCGCCATGGGCAAGGCGGACATCATCCGCTGGGTGCGCACACAGGCTTAGCGGACAGAACCCTCCGGGGGCGGCCCGGTACTCACGAGGACCATGCCACCGCCCCTGGGAAACCATCGAAGGCGCCGCTGCGGAACCGGGGGACCTGAACCTTCCTCCCCGCCGTGGGTACTCAATCTAAGGGCCTGGTAGCGCGCGGGTTTCCTGATGTTGTCGGTTCTGGTTAGTCATTCTTACTTTCTGCGGTTCGACCCCAAGCAATTCCAGCGCGCCAAGCCTTACCCTCCGCTTGCCACGCTTCAGGTCGCGGGGATGCTGCGGCGCCATGGCCACCAGGTGGCGCTGTTCGACGCCATGCTGGCGGATGGCCTGGAGGACTACTTCCGCTGCCTTCGGGAGCACTCCCCCCAGCTGCTGATCATCTACGAGGACAATTTCAATTTCCTGAGCAAGATGTGCCTGGGCGCCATGCGGCGCGCCGCCTGCGACATGATCCGCGCCGCGCGGGAGCGTGGCGCCCGCATCATCGTGGCCGGCTCCGACGCCAGCGACGCGCCGGATCCCTATCTCGGCGCCGGTGCGGATGCGGTGCTCGCAGGCGAGGGACTGGAGGCGCTGCGACAGCTGGTGCAGCGTCTGGATGCCGACCCGACGCTGGATCGTGAGCGCCTGGTGTCCGGTATTCCCGGTATCGCCGGGGGCGGCAGCATCAAGGCAAAAGCACAGCCCGTCGCGCGGCGTATGGATAGCAGTCAGACGGAACGGCCGGCCTGGGATCTCATCGACATCGAAAGCTACCGGCGCACCTGGCAGGCGGCGCATGGCTACTTCAGCATGAACATGGCCTCTTCGCGGGGCTGTTCGTTCCGTTGCGCCTGGTGCGCGAAACCGATCTGGGGCAATCGCTATCTGCAGCGAGAACCCGGCGCGGTCGCCGAGGAGCTGCTGCATCTGAAGCGCCACTTTGCACCCGATCACATCTGGTTTGCCGATGACATATTCGGCTTCCGCGCGGACTGGGTGCAGGCCTTCGCCCGGGCGGCCCGGGCCGGCGGTGGCGCCGTGCCTTTCACCATCCAGACGCGCGCGGACCTGATCACTCCGGCCATGGCAGCCGCATTGAGCGAGGCGGGCTGCCAGGAGGCGTGGCTCGGCGCCGAGAGCGGCAGTCAGCGGGTCCTGGATGCCATGAACAAGGGCGTGCAGGTCGCCGAGATCCATACCGCGCGGGCGCGCCTCAAGGCCGCCGGGATCCGCGTGGGCTTTTTCATCCAGCTCGGGTACCTCGGCGAGCAGCTCGAGGACATTCTGGCGACCCGCGAACTGATCGACACCGCCTGTCCGGACGACATCGGCATCAGCGTCTCCTATCCATTACCCGGCACCGTCTTCTACGAGCAGGTCAAGGCGCAGCTGGGAGCCAAGACTCATTGGCAGGACAGCAATGATCTGGCGATGATGTTTCAGGGGACCTACGGTTCGGAGTTCTATCGGGCCGTGCGCGACCTGCTGCACGAACAGGTAAAGCTGCAATCCAACCTCGGAGTTGCCGAGGCTGAGCCCGCCCGCCAGCAGCTGCGCCGCTCCTGGCAGCGCCTGGTCGCGCGGGAGGGCGAGTGCCGCACCTAGCGCACATATTGCTCGTCAACCCGACGATCACCTCCCGCCGCAGCGCGCGTTTTCCGCTGGCCGCGCTCAACCTGTCGGCCGCGCTCGACGGCCGCTACGCCTCGAGCATTCTGGATGGCAACGTGGACCGCGATTTCGTGTCCACCGCGCTGAGCCGGATCGAATCCGGTGGCGTCGATGCCGTTGGCGTGAGCGTCATGGGCGGTCCGCAGCTGCGCACCGCCATCGCCCTATCGCAGGCGGTGCGCGCGCGCTTTCCGCAGATCCCCATCATCTGGGGGGGGCACTTCCCCACCATCTGCGCCGCGGCCTGCCTGGCCGAAGCCTTCGTCGACTATGCCATCCGCGGCCAGGGTGAGCAGACCTTCATCGAGCTGCTGGACGCATTGTTCGGACACCGCCTGGATTGCCTGCCGGACATTTCCGGGCTGTCCTGGCGCGCCGGTAACCGGGTCATCCACAACCGCAATCGCCCGTTCTCGACCGCGGGACTGGCGCGTGAACTGCCCTTTGAACGGCTGGGGAATCCGCGCCGCTACCTGGGCAGGACCTATCTGGGGCAGCGTACAACGGGCTACCAGGCCGCACTGGGCTGCCGTTTCCGCTGCACCTTCTGTGGCGTGGCCGCGATGTTCCGCGGTCGTACGGCGCTGCCGCCGGCGCAGCGCCTGCACCAGGATCTGCGCTACCTGCGCGATGAGTTCGGGGCCGATTCGATCCAGTTCTACGATCACAATTTCTTTGATCGCGAAGAGGACACCTTACCGCTGCTTGAGGTACTGGCTGACATTCAACTGCCCTGGTGGTGCTTCGCGCGCTCGGATGCCCTGCTGAATCTGTCGGCGCAGGGCTGGGCGCAGGTGCGCAGAAGCCGCCTGAGCATGGCCTACATCGGCGCCGAGTCGCCCAGTGACTGGCTGCTGCACGATATCCGCAAGGGCACCAAGACCGATCAAACCCTGGAGGTCGTGGAGAAGTGCCGCAGCAACGGCGTCATCCCCGAACTGTCCTTCATGCTCGCGCCGCCGCAGGATCCGGAGGGCGAGACCGAACGGACCTTTGAATTCATCCGCCGCATCAAGCGCGTGCATCCACGCACGGAAATCATGCTGTACATCTATGCGCCGCTGCCGCCGGCACCGGGCAGCAGCAATCCGCACGTGGAGCGCTCGGTCGCCAATCTTCGCGGCGCGGATGGGCAGCCACTGCAGTTTCCGACCACCGCGCAGCAATGGGCCGAGCAGGCCTGGGTGCAGTACTGGTGCCACACCAACACCCCGTGGATCTCCCCGCAACTGCGCCAGCGCATCAACGATTTCACCACGGTGCTCGGGTGTCGCTTCCCCACCATCACCGATGTGCGCTCCCCGCCTTGGGGCAAGTCCGCGCTGCGCGCCCTGGCTTCCTGGCGCTATCGCTTTCGACGCTACGGGCGGCCCTGGGAGCTGGATGCGTCGCAACGTTTCATAAAACTTTGGGACCCGCGGGTCTCAGGTTTGTAGTGACGCCGCGCCGCCATCACGACAGCTCCGATCCGCATCCTGATCCGTTCGCCGAACGCACGCGGATGCGGGCGGCGGTGTCGCGACCACTGCTGGGCGGCCGGTTTCGTTTCGAGAGCAGCAGCGCCGAGCTCTTAGGCCTGGTGCAGTGGGCCTACGGCGGTCTCCCCGAGCACATCTTCAAGGCGCCCGCCCCGCGCTTCACCGTGCGCCTGGTTCTGAATGGCAACGATCCGCCCCGCTCGCGCAGCGGGCCCTCGGCGTTGAGGCTCATGGGGGGCGGGGGAGTTCTCGGCGGCGTGACCGGCTGCGCGAGCTTCGTGGCACTGGCCCCTGAGGCGGCCGGCGCGCTGGTGGCCGTATCGGGCGCAATGCTCAAGTATCCCTACCATGCGCGTTACGAGCTGCTTGAATTCGCGGTGTTCACCCTGGCAACCCGCGCGCAGCAGCTCACGCCATTGCATGCCGCGTGTGTGAGCCTGCATGACCGTGGCGCGCTGCTGATGGGCGCGAGCGGCGCCGGAAAATCCACCCTGGCGCTGCACTGTGCGCTGCGCCAGCTGGACTTCGTGGCCGAGGACGCTGTGTTCGTGACGGCCAAGGAACTGCTCGCTACAGGCATCGCCAATTTCCTGCATGTGCGCCCCGACAGCCTGCGCTGGCTGTCGCAGCAGCAGGCGCTCACGATCCGCAGCGCACCGACCATCAAGCGCCGCAGCGGCGTGCGCAAGTTCGAAGTCGACCTGCGTCGCGACCCGTATCGCCTGGCCGCGCGCCCGCCGCAGCTGCGCGCGGTCGTGTTCCTCTCGCCCCGGGCGGGCGGCCGGGACCTTCTTCGGCCGCTGTCCGCCGCTGACACACGCGCGAGGCTGTCGGCTGCTCAACCGTATGCCGCGGGCCAGTCCAGCTGGAAGCCGTTTGCATCCAGCGTGCGAGCGCTTCGTGGCTACGAACTGCGCCGTGGCCGGCACCCCCAGGAGGGTGCCGAAGTCCTGCACGAACTGCTGGCGGGCGAGCGATGAGCTCAGAGTTTCTGGAAGGCCACGGCCCGGTAGCGCTCGCGCTCGCCGCTCATCAGCTGGTTGTTTCGATCGAAGAGCACATCCGGCGCGAGGTGCTTCGGATCCGCTTCGCAGACGACATTGAAGTGCGCCGCCACGGCGGTATCGCAAAAGCGGAAGTTGGTCGTGTGCAATACCAGCAGCCCTCCGGGCTTCAGGCAGCGGGCAAAATCGCCAATCAACCGATCGAAGGTCTCGAACCGCAGCAACGGATCGCTGCGCTGTGCCTTCGAGGTGGTCAGATCGCCATTCAACAGCACCGCGAGGCAGAAGATCGCATCGTAGGATCCGCTGGCCTCGCCAGCGGTCGTCGCCGCCAGCTCGAATGTGCCATTGGCAAATCCTATGGCGCGTGCGCGCGCCTGGCAGCGGGCGATGTTGCGCGCATTGATGTCGATGCCCTTGATGTTGGCAGCAGGAAAATAGCGCCGCAGGCTGAACACCTCCTCGCCGCGCGAACAGCCAAACGACAGAATGCGCAGGTTCTCGCGCGGCCCGATGTGCTCGGCCGCAAACCCGAACAGCCACGGATAGCGATCCGTCCGCGTGTAGGTGTAAGGCTGGAATTCACCCGGCGCCGGGCGGCGCACCAGGCGCGTCAGCGACAGGCCAACATCCCAGACCGCATGGCGTCCCCAGCGGGCTGCGCCCTTGAACGAAACGAGATTTGGAATTTTCATGGTGCGCCCGATGCGGCAGTGAATTATATCCCGCGACCAGGCCTGCAGACATCCTAAAGACACCCATGGCCATAGCAACATCTTCCCCGCCGCCCCTGCGCCTGCTGGTGATTGGCGCCGGACCGGCACCCGATGCGCTGCACCTGCCGCTGCTTTCGCGGCTGCGCGACCGCGGCCAGGTCGAGCTGTCGGTGGTGTGCGATATCCGGCGCGAACGCGCGGCGGGCGCCCGTAAGAAATTCGGCTTTCAGCAGGACAGCGGCGAGGCGGTGGCGGCGCTGGAGCGTCCCGATATAGATGCCGTATACATTTTCGGCAGCGCTCAGCTGCACTATGAATATGGAAAGCTGGCGCTGCGCAATGACAAGCACCTGTTCGTCGAGAAGCCCGTCGCACCCAGCTTTGCGCAGGCGCGCGAGCTGGCGGATCTTGCCGGCCAGCGTGGCCTGATTGCCGCCGCCGGTCTTAATCGGCGGTTCCTGAAATCCTTCGCCGCGGTTCGTGCCCGCGCCGGGCAAGCCGGCTGGAGATTTGCCGAAGCCGTGTTCCACAAGAGCGAGTTCGCCAATCCAGCCTCATTCGGGGCCCTAACCTGGCTGGGCGCCAACGGCATCCATGCTCTGGATGCACTGGTGTTCATGATGGGTGGTCTGCCCGAGCAGCTCACGGCGCTGGCTGGCGAGAGTGCCGCGGCGCAGCCGGGCGCCTTTTCGGCCCTGATGCGCTGGCGCGACGGCGCCCAGGGCGTATTTCTCTGCAACAACAACGCTGGCTCGCGGCGCGAGGAGTACGTCTTCCACGCGCCTGATGAGACCTGCACGGTCGCCGCGGCGGGACTCACGATTGAACACAAAGGACAGGCTGCCAGCTTCATACCGCTGCCCATGCAGGGTGACGGCTTTGCGCTGGAGCACGAGGCCTTCGTGGAGGCGATTCGCAGCGGCAGCGCGCCGCCGCACAGCATCGCCGCGGTCGCCCCCTCGATGTTTCTTGCCGAACTGATTGAAAGCGGCTTCAGCGGGCGCGTCGAGCTGCCCAAGACCGAGCCTCGCGCGCTCCCGCGCTGGCCGAGCGCCGAGCGCTCGATACTGGTCGTGCAGCCGGCCGAACTGCAGGCGGCGCTCTCGGATCTGCTCCCGCAATACCGCTTTGTGTCACTGGATGACATAGGCGCATCCGCCGCTGCACGTCCGGATGTGGTGGCGGCCATATTGGGCCGCGGCTCGGCCGCGCTATCCGCGCAAATCCTGGACAAGCTGCCACAGCTTGCGGTGGTCGGAATCTCAGGTCAGTCGGTGGCGCGTCATGAACCCGAGGCGCTGCTGGCGCGCAACATCACCCTCATCAACGCCAGCGATGCCTACGCAGACAGTGTCGCGGAATTCGCGCTCGGGCTGGCCATCCTCGGCCGCCGCCGTGCCTTTGTCTCGCACGATGTCATGCGTGCCGGTGGGTGGGGAATCACCCCGCGCATACCCGGGTTCAAGTGCCTGTTGAACCGCAGCGCCCGCAGTGTGTATCCCATCGTCAGGGCAATCGGTCTTCATACGGTGCTTCTCAAGCTGTGGCGTGCCGCATCGCCATGGGTGGGTGCCCCGCAGTGGGGCGCGGGGCGGGCGCGCGATCTGCAGGGGGCGATGGTGGGGCTCATCGGCTGGGGCCCCAATGCGCGCGCCTTTGCCGAGCGTCTGGTTGGCTGCAAGGCGCAGGTACTGGTGTATTCAGAACATGCCCACCCGCAGGACATTCGCGGCAGCGGTGCGCAGCCCGCCTCCCTTGGCGAAGTGCTGGCGGCCGATATCGTGTCCTTGCATCGCGGACTCACGGCGAGCACGCGGCATCGTCTGGGCGCCGCCGAACTTGCCAGGCTGCGTCCCGGTGCGGTGCTCATCAATGTCGCGCGCGGCGCGCTGCTCGAACCCGAAGCGCTCCTGGCCAGATTGCAGCGCGGTGACATCTACGCCTGCCTGGACACCCTCGAAGGGGAGCCCCCAAGCCCTGCACACCCGTTGAGACGTCTGCCGAATGTATTTCTCACCTCGCACATCGCGGGCGGTTCGCCCGACAACTATGCGGCGGCGAACCTGGAGGTGGTGCGCAAAGTCGCGGCTCACCTGGCCGGCAATGGCAGCCAGGCCATTTCCGCGGAACGTCTACGCACCATGTCCTGAGGGCACCAGCGCCAGCAGTTCCTGTACCGCTTCGGGCCTGAGCGGCGCGACATGGCGTTCGCACAGCTCAGCCGCGCGAGTGCCGGCGGCGCAATCCTGATGTGCGTCGGCATAGTCGATCCGGTCAATGAACTCCTCGGGGGCAGTTACGCATTCGCGCCAGTCATGCAGCGCATGCAGGCAGTCGAACGGCAGCTCGCCGGTGCGCGCAAGGTAGTAGGGGCGTATGCCCGCGCGCACCGCATGCAATGCCGCCGAGGAACCACGGTAGAGACAGTAGCGCGCCTGCGCCAGATCCTGCTCCAGCGGCCTGTCTGCCGACAGCACGACATTGCCCGGCAAGCTTGCCAATGCCGGCAGACGCCGGCGCAGCGATCCGGTATCGACCATGGGATGCGGGCGCAGGATGAAGCCCAAGTCCGGGCACCTGCGCGCACAGCGCAAGGCGAAGTCAAACAGTGTCACGCATTCAGGATGGCTAGCATCCGGCAGTACCAGGCAGCTGCGCGGGCGGCCGTGCGGCGCCGGCAGCGCGGGCAGCGTTGCGCGCCGGTGTGACCCATACTGAATGAACCGCACTGCGCGAAGTTCAGGACTGCTGGCGAGCATCGCCTGCGGGATTGGCCCCAGCGTCAGAATGACATCCGGATCGCAATCGAGGCCGGGGGCCGCAACCGGCCGCCGGATCGCATGAGCGCGCCTTAGGATCATGGCATGCTGATATCCCACGCACAGCGGCCGTCGTCCCGAGTCGCGCGCGGCGTGCCAGATCAACCTTTCGGCGACCGTGCCTTCGTAGGTGGTGATGACCATCTTTGGGGCAACCGCCCGGCAAAGGTCGGCAAGAGCGGCATGCATCCGCAGATTGGCCGCCGCCGCGGATGACACGGCCTGCCGGCCTGCGAGCCTGGCAACTGCAGTGTCGAGGGCGCTGCCCGCAGCGGCGGCCTCCCGGCTCAGGGCCCGCCAGGCGCGCGCGCCTTCGCGCCAGATACGAGCCTCCGTCGCCAGCGCTACCGTGCCCGGCAACACCACGCGTGCATTGGCGCCGCGCCGCTCCTGGAGTTGCGGTGTGTCCGGCAGATGGCTGATCAGAACCAGCAGTGATGTCGCCCCCTGATCCTGCAACCGGTCCTGCAGAGCGCCGAAATAGAAATCCTGGTCCTGTTGGAGCTGCTCAGGCCTTAGCAGGTGGGAGACGATCACGACATCCGCCGGCGCCGCCCTCAGGGGCGGGCGCCCCGCCGCCGCGCGCGCCAGTGCGCGTGCGGCGCGAACCAGGGTCCCTGGAGCCTCGGCAAGACCCCCGAGGGGACGTCCCGACAGCACGCACCGGTACTGAGCCAGGGAACTGGGATGTTCGTTCAGGAAATGCAGCGCCGGGATCGCCAGTCGCGCAAGGCTGGTATCCGCAGCGCGCAACCGCCGGTCGCAGGCCGCGGCGATGCTGGCATATTCCTCCTCGGTCATCCGCGGCGCCTCATGAGGCTGACGGAAAGGGCCGGCCGTGGCGGGTTCTGAAGTGCTGATAGATTCCGCTGGTGTGAAAGAACTGCGCCGCATCGGCAAACGACTGGTCCGAGGCGATTGCGGTGACGAAGAAGGTGTGCGAGCCGATGGTTTCAAAGTCCAGAATCGAGCACTCGCGCACCCGCAGTGCACTGGCGGGATAGGGCAGCGAAAACCGGGTCGATCGCACCGTCTCGAAGGGCAGCTGGTCCCAGGCGACCATCGCATTCTTATGATGAACACCAAGCTTGTAGGCCAGCGCATAGTCGCGGGCCGGGACGTCCGACAAAGTCACCCGGCGGGCGCTCTTCATCGTGGCTATCGACGGACTGGTACTGCGCAGCGCCAGTGTAAAACGGTCGGCGGTCACCGGGCCTATCAGATCCATCGGGAAAATATTGCTGTGCGCGCCATCTTCCACGGACACCAGCACCACCGGGCGCGGGCAGATGTAGAAGATCATTTGCTGCTGCACGGCTTCCGGAGGCATGAAGAAATTATTCGGATCAGTATTACGGCGCATCCTGCGGTTCTGCAACCAACGGTTCCAGGGCCGGTAGGGCCAGCCCAGGCAGCGCTGAGTACCGCTTCGAACTTCGAACAAACCGATGGCCGCCCCTGATGTGTGCCAGGTCCTGAGGTGGCGCAACTGCAGCAGCCCCACGGTGCGGCGGGATTCCTGATCCACGAATTGCAGCTCCGGTGGGCCGCCCTCAGCGACCGCGGCGATGCGCTGCGAGTCAAGGCCCACGGCCAGCGTCAGTGGTCGCAACGCGGCCACGACCGCAGCACCGGTTACATCGAAGTCAGCGCTGCCCGTCATCAGGCGGACCTGCACGGCATCCTGGGGCTGACGCAGCGCGACCGGCGGCCATTGCGGCAAGGGCCGCAGCCACTGCTTCAATACCTTTGGTACCCGTCGCGCCATGATCAGCGTGTCTTTTCAAAGACCAGAAACAGGTAGCGGGATCTGGCCGCGTGCAGCCAGGAAAATCGACCGTCACGGCGTGGATCGATGCCGAGCATGCTCTGCAGCCGGAAATGCGCTGCGCTGGCCGCGCGGAAGTGACGCAGCAGACGCCGGTAGTGTGGCGCCTGGGGTCCGGGCATGAACAGCTGTCCATCGCGCCACAGACGCGGTGCCTCACGCCACCACCAGCGGTGGCGCATTTCGCCGAGGAACAGTGGATTGAGCACGCTGGCCAGGACCCTGCCCTGGGGGAGGGTCAGCGCCTGGAATTTCGCAAACAGCTCGGGCAGATCATCGATGAGGTTGAGCGGCGCGAAATTCGATATCACCAGCTCGCATCCGCGCTCGTTGTCCTTGGCTTCAAGAAAATCCCGATAGGCTCTGCCATCAAGGGTGATGCGACCTGTGCCCATGAGGTCGCGGCAATGCTCGGCGAAGAAATCCCGCATTCTCGGATCCACTTCGTAGGCATCGACCGTGAAGCCGCGCTCGGCGAAAAACCGCGCATCGATGCCGGGGCCCGCACCGAAGTCGAACAGCCTGGCGCCCGGCGCGGCCATACGCAGCACCAGGTCCCGAAAGGCCGCGCGTGTGCGGCGGTCGGCGCATTGGGCGTTGATCTGACGGACATACTCCGCGCCCGCCGGCGTGTGCTGAACATAGCGCAGGTCGGAATCATCGCGCGCGGCGCTCATCAGACCCGCTCCAGTTCCAGAAGATAATGATCCGCCAACCGCGGCAGCGGCCAGCGTGTCTCGAAGCGACGTTCAATTCGCTCCAGGGTGTCGAGCAGGCGCGGATACCGGCGCAGAGTGCCTTCCGTGTAGGGCGGGGGCAGCAGCGCTCCGATGGCAGAGACGCGCAGTGGCCGGAAGCCGGGCGCAAAGGCTGCCGTGGCTGCGCCAATGGATGGATAGCGGATCGTGACCCCGGCCCATTCGCGGCTGCGATGCAAACGGCGAAACGCCGCTGCGGGACGGCCGCGCGCCAGGAACCACAGCCACTCCCACGGTACGTGCGGTCCCATGATGCACAGAATCGCCGTGGCACCGGGCCTGAGGCGCCCGGCCAGGGCGCAAGCCGCGCCCTTCAGGTCGGACACGCAATTCAGACCCCCGAAATTCGAGAGCATGCCATCGAAGGGTCCGGCATCAAGGCCGCCGAGCTCTTCCCAGGCCAGCCTCCGGAACTGCACGGCAGCCCTCTGCGGCTGCGCATCGAGCTTGCGGTGCGCGACCTCAATCATGCGCGCGGATATGTCAGTTGCCAGAACCTGCATTCCCTGATTCGCCAGCCAGCCGGCGTCCTCCCCGGTGCCGCAGTTCATCTCCAGGATCCTGAAGCCGGGCCGGAAGCGCGCCGCGCAGCGCGCCCAAACGGCCGCGCGCATGGCTGCGCCGATGCGGGTGTGCGTGAACTGGCCGTCGTACGCTTCCGCGACAGAGTCGAACACGTACTCGCGCGCGGCCAGATCAGGCCTCCGTTTCGGCGGCGAGCCCCAGCATCGACTCGCGCGCGTCGCGGGCCGCGGCGCGCTTCCGGGCGGCGGCCAGCGGGTCCTGGGTGGCGATGCGCGTGGCTTC
>Ga0210385_10000142_pt1 | contig 77841 bp, 51 predicted proteins | sample IncBWH26OmetaG_FD_160107 | JGI IMG/M metagenome (GOLD analysis project Ga0210385, IMG submission 160107) | Forest soil microbial communities from Barre Woods Harvard Forest LTER site, Petersham, Massachusetts, United States - Inc-BW-H-26-O ... | reverse complement strand
TACAAAACCAATGGAGTGTTAACACAGTAGTAAACACACTTTTCCTCAAGCAAAGAAAGAATTACTTGATCAGCCCGCGCTGCTGCAAGAATTCTTTCACCACCACCGTCGGATCGCGATGTTCTCCATCGACCGCGTAATTCAGTCTTCGCATGTCGTCATCGGATATCGCTCCTGCCAGCTCATCAACCGCCCCTCCGACTTCAGGATGCTGTTTCAACATTTCTCCGCGCATGATCGCGACCGCTTCATACGGCGGAAAATAATGATGGTCATCTCCCAGCACAAAAAAATCCAGCGCCCGAATCAAACCATCCGTATTGTTTCCCGCGATGATGTCGACTTGCCGGTCTTTGAGCGCGCGCGTCAGCAGCCCCAGATCCATGATGCGCGGCGATTCCGCAAAATGCAGACCGTAGCTTGCGACCAGCCCTTTATATCCGTCAGGACGCTCCATGAATTCGTAGCCAAATCCAGCGCGCCAGCGCGGAGCAAATGTCGCCGCCTGCGACAACGTCGTCAGATGCAATTGCCGCGCATCGTCGCCGCGAATCACCATGGCAAAACTATCGTCGAAGCCAAGCGGACGTCCCACGCTCAACCCGAATTTTTCGTAGCCCTGTTGCACGCGTCGATACACGTCGAGCTTGTCGCCGCTCGGCTGCTGCTTCAACACCGCAGTCAGCGCCGTTCCTGTGTACTCGGGATAAATGTCAATGCGCCCGGCAAGAATCGCCTGCTGGCAAATAAATGTTCCCGCCAGATAAAAGCGCCGCTCAACTGCCAGGTGAGTTCGAGCTTCGATCGCCTGAGCAAACAACTCTCCCAGAATCACCTGCTCGGTGAAATTCTTCGAGCCAACCACAATGCGATCAGCATCGCGTTCACAACTAATGATGGGCAAAACAAGGATAAGGATGATGACAGGCAGAAGAAAAACGAATGCCAACAGCGAGCATTCGACGCGCTTGCAAACCAGATTCGGCAATTTCGCCCTCACGACTTCGAGCGCAGCGTTCCCAATCGCCGCTCCAGTCCGCCCAGCATGAAGTCGGCTGCAAGCGCCAGCAGCGCCGCTGGAACTGCACCCGCCAGAATCACCTGGTTGTTGACCATGGCAAGTCCGCGGAAAATAAATTCGCCAAGTCCTCCCGCTCCAATTGCAGCCGCGATCGTTGCCAGCCCAATCGATACTACGGTCGCAATTCGCACGCCCGCGACGATCACGCCCGAAGCCAGCGGCAACTCAACCTGGAAAAGCAACTGCCGATCTGTCAACCCCATTGCGCGTCCAGCCTCGACCACCGCCGGATCGACTCCTTGAATTCCCGCGTAAGTATTGCGGATCAGCGGCAACAGCGCATAGAGCGCGAGCGCCAGAATCGCAATCCGTCCAGCGCGCTCGCCAATCCACGGAGCAGGAAGAAGGAAGCCAAACAAAGCCAGACTGGGAATAGTTTGCACTATATTCGCGCTGCCCAGCACCGCTTTGCTGAGTTGCGGAACGCGCGTAATCAGAATGCCGAGCGGAATTCCAACTATTGCCGCGAGAAGCGTCGACACGCCTGCCAGCGTGATGTGCTCAAGCGTCAATTCCAGCACCTGCTGGCGATTCGCCATCATGAACTGAAAGAAATTCATGCCAGCCTCGCCGTTGCGCGTGAATCGGGCAATCGAGAATCGGCCCATGCGGAAAACGCCTCGACATAAGCGCGAACCAATGCGTGTTCTGAGCGCGAAAACTCCGCCGCCGGAAGATCGACAATCAGCCGTCCCGCTTCCATCAAGGCAATTCGGTCAGCCAGCAGCAATGCCTCGCGCAGATCGTGTGTCACAAAGATCACGGCTTTTCGCATTCGTTGCTGCAAAGCGCGAAACTCCTTCTGCATCTCCGATCTCGTAATGGGATCGAGCGCGCCGAAAGGTTCGTCGAGAATCAGAATTCCCGGATCGGCCGCAAGCGCGCGCGCGACGCCAACACGCTGTCTCTGTCCTCCCGAAAGTTGGCTGGGATAACGCGAAGCAAGTTCCGGATTCAGTCCTACCAGAGCCAGCAACTCTTGCACGCGCGCCGTGACTCGCGCCTGCGGCCAGTTCTCAATCCTCGGCACCAGCGCAATGTTGCGTTCCACGGTGAAATGCGGAAATAAACCGCCATCTTGAATGACATAGCCGATGCTGCGCCTAAGCTTGATCGGATCCCATTCCGCAGTGCGCATTCCGTTGACACGTACTTCGCCCGTAGTTGGCAAGAGCAGACGGTTAATCAGCTTCAGAGTCGTCGTCTTTCCCGAGCCGCTGCGGCCGAGCAGAACTAGAGTCTCCCCTGCTTTCACGGAGAGCGCCAGATCCTCAAGCAACGCTCGCCCGTTCAGACGGAAAGAGACATGATCGAATTCGATGGCCGTCGCGTTCGTGAGCGGAGCAGTCATGCTGTCGTCTGAAAGGTGATGCCGCGAGAGCTGATGCCGTGAAAGCTCGTCCGGAGAAGGCTCACGCTATCGTGTCAACGTATCAGCGTTGTACGCGCTGTCTGGCAATCCCGTGATGCGTATTCCACTGTGGCCTTTGTGCCGGATGTTGAGACCGACGAGCAACGCCGTGATCTGTTCGACAATCCGCGCGTTCTCCAGCTTTCCGCCATCAATGGCTCGCACGCCTGCGATCTTGGTCGCGAGTGTCATCGCAATTCCCGTCGCCGCAGGATCGTCGCTGCACACAATCACATCACAATCAAGGTCCTGATCTGTATTGAGCACGTCCGCCGAAACGTTGTGGAACGCAGCCACAACCGTAACGCCTTTGGGAACCAGCTCAGCCGTCTGCTGCGCAGCCGAGCCTTGCCAAACGCCCAGCGTTCGACTGGCGCGTCCTCCGATGCTCGCCGCCAAAGGAACAGTGGCATCAATCAGAATGCTTCCCGGCCGAATCGCTGCCTTCAGTTGCTTCAGCAGCGCCGCTTGGTTCTCGAACGGAACCGTGAGCACGAGCAGATCGCTCGCAGCGCAGGCCGCCGAATTCTCCATACCGGATACTTGAGCGCTCGCGCCTGCCCGTGTCCGAATCGCCTCCGCTGTCTGTGTAGCGCGTGCAGCATCACGCGATCCGATGATTACGGTTTCTCCCGCCAGCGCCCAGCGCCACGCGAGTCCAGCGCCAGCAGCGCCAGTTCCGCCGATGATCGCGATCGCTCGGCCTGTCGTTGGTGCGGTCATTGAAACTCCGAGACCAGCGAAAGTTCCGAACCAGACGGAATCAACTCCTCAGCCAACTTGATCCTCATGCGTGAATATTTGGTGTTGCGCTCGGCAGGAACGCGCCCAATCTCCAGAATCAGCGCCTGAAAGTCTTCCGGACTGGTGTATTGCCCTGCGGTCGCTCCCGCTTCGCGCGAGATGTTTTCCTCCATCAGTGTTCCGCCGTAATCGTTGGCGCCTGCGTGCAGGCATAACTGGGAGAGTTTACGGTTGAGCTTTACCCACGAGACTTGAATGTTATGGATCGACCCAGCCAGCAGAATTCTGGCGAGCGCGTGGATCTTGAGGTGCTCGGCAAGAGTCGGCCCGCTGCGCGCAAGCCCCTGCTGAAATAGAAGCGTGTTCTGGTGTACAAAGCCAAGCGGTACGAACTCGGTGAAACCGCCGGTCTCCGACTGAATCTGCCGGAACAAAGCCAATTGCCGTACCCAGTGGTCCGGCGTTTCCATGTGCCCGTACATCAGCGTCGAAGTGCTGCGTATTCCGCAGGCGTGTGCTGTGCGGATTACCTCCTGCCATTGCGCTGACGAAAGCTTGTTGCGCGATAGCACGTGGCGCACCTCGTCATCGAGGATCTCGGCAGCGGTTCCTGGCAGCGTGTCGAGTCCGTTATCGCGCAGCATGGTGAGATAGTCGCGCAGCGTCATGCCCGTCAGTTCCACGCCGTAGACAATCTCCATCGGAGAAAACGCATGAATGTGAATCGCCGGCACCGCGCCCTTTACGGCACGCAGAATATCGCGGTAATAGAAAGGCGGCAGCCCGTGAGGTAATCCGCCCTGGATGCAAACTTCGGTTGCGCCTGACTCCCACGCTTCGGTAGCCTTTCGAGCCATGTCTTCGAGCGAATGAAAATAGGAGTCGCCTTCGCGCGGTCCGCGGCTGAAGGCGCAAAACTTGCAACCTACGAAACAGATGTTGGTGAAATTGATATTGCGGTTGACCACATAGCTAACGATGTTGCCTACCAGGTCGCGGCGTAACGTATCAGCGGCGACAAGTAGCGCGAGCAAGTCCTGGCCTTCACAGTTCGCTAACGCCGAGCGCTGGTCGTCCGCCAGGCACGCTCCATCCTGCTTTTCCAAAACCCGCTCCAGCGAATCCAGTATCGCCGTGGAAGCTTGAGGCGCTACTTCCTCCCAGGTCAGCGTGTGAAATTGTTCGAGTTCGAGAAACTGCCGAGCCATAACGTCTCCTATCGAAACAGGTCGTTCTTTGCCGGGCGAATCAACCACCGCGCGCCACTGTTCCCGCGACGGTTCTCATGGATGTAAGCATAACCGCGAATGATGCACGCCGGAGTGCTGGCCAGTTTGCCGCACACCAGTCCCGCCGCGCATGCCAATTCGTCGGCCACCGCCTCAATCGTCGCATGCAGCGGATATCCATGCGGATCGCGGCGTCCTCGATAGTCGACCAGCGGACGCATTCCCGCAACTCCTATTGCCACTTCAGTCAGACCCTCACGCCATGGACGTCCGAAACTGTCGCTGACGATAACGGCAAGATCGATCCCCGCTTTCTTTCTTATCTCCCGCCTCAGCTTTGCCGCGGAACCGTCCGGATTCGCCGGCAGCAATACAGCGCGCTGCCCGCCATCCACGTTTGAAACATCTACGCCGCTGTTAGCGCAGATGAAACCATGCTTGGTTTCAGTAATCAGCACGCCGCGCTTTCGCCGGACGATTCGACGACTTTCGCGGATGCCCAATTCAGTGACACGCGCGTCAAGGCCGTAGCGTTTGGCCCAACCTTTCGACGCCACCGAGGGCCGGACGTCATCCAAGGCGACGATCGCGCCTTCCGACTTGGAAATAACTTTGTGCTTCACGATGAGGATGTCTCCCTCCTGAAAGCGGAGCCCAGAGCGTTGCGCCGAAACCAACAGCATCTCGGTCAGCGAATCTCCCGCATAAACCTCTCCCGCCATACGCAGAGGAACAACTCGCACTTCGCCCGCCGCGCGCTCACCGCTCCGCGAGCCCATACACTCGTTCCCGGTCGGCAAGGTTCCAGCTTCGTACCAACTTCTGCGACCGTCGATTACCGTTGGCGTTCGCCAGTTCGTCTAGATCTTCAGGACGATCGACATCCCGCGCAATTCCCGGCAGGTCGAGTACAACGCAGGCCAGGCCAGACGCTTTCGCTGCGGCCAGGTGCGGCACGAAACTGTCATTGCCGAATCGCAGGGGAAACAAGTCGCCCGGAGATCGCCATGCCGCATTGGTGCCTCGTCCGGCCGCATCCGGTACCAGCACACTGCCTGCGTCAGGCGCGCGAGCGACGATCTGCTCCAACTCCGCACTGTCGATCAACGGGATATCGGCTGGAATCACCAACGTGTTTTCCGCTCCACGTGACATGCACGTTGCGGTTGCCATCTCGATGGCGCCGGTTTCTCCGGAGTTGTCATCAGCGATGACGTCGAAATGAAAACGCGCCGCGAGATCGCGCGCAAACGAATCGCTCGTGACCACGGCCACCGGCGGACGGCTTGACCAACTCGCTAGGGTTCCAAGCACGTCTTCACACATGGCTTGCGCCAGGGCGAAGCGTTCCTCCGCAGTGAGAACGGCCGACAGTCGCTGTTTAGCGTTGGCCAGAATCTTGACCGGAACCAGAATCATACGCGCTCCGATCCTGCACGCGGCTGAGGCTGCTTAACCGCGCCTAAAACGCTCTTTGCCAACGCGACCCTGTCCCCTGGCTTCTGCATAATGGTCGGAGTGCAGTGAACGCGCAGGCCTGTCTTTCGCAAGGATTCCGCGGCCGCCGCGTCGGAAGAATCGACTACCAGAAGATCGAGAAAGTCGCGATAGCAATCGCCAACGCCAGCAATCGAAACCGCGAAACCCTGCGCCGCCATGAGAATTCCTGCAGGTCCGGACACCGCATTCGCGCCGACGATAGGGCTCACCGCCGCGATGCGAGAGCGGTTTTCGCGCAGGGCTTCGCGAATTCCCGGCACGGCGAGAATCGGCCCAATACTGGTAATCGGATTGCTCGGCGCGAGCAACATGAGATCGGCCGAACGAATGGCCTCGATCACACCCGGCGCCGGTTTTGCTTCGGCCGCACCGGCGAACCGAACCGATTCGACTGGGTCCTGATACCAGCGCTGGACGAAATATTCTTCAAAGCTCAAATCGCCCACCGGAGTTAGAACCCGCGTCTCTACGCGCGAATCACTCATCGGCAGAATGCGAGCTTTCACGCCAAGCCTGGTCGCGATGTCGGACGTGACTTCACTCAGGGTCTTGCCCTCGGCGAGCAACTTGGATCGAAAAATGTGCGTGGCCAGATCGCGGTCGCCAACATTAAACCAGATCGGTTGTCCCAGTTGCCCCATTGCGTTCTGGCAAAAAAACGTATCGCCTTTTACGCCCCAGCCGCGCTCCTGGCTGAGTTTCCCCGCCAGCATGTAAATAATGGAGTCGAGATCGGGCGCCGTGTACAGGCCCCACCACACCAGGTCGTCGCCGGTATTGACGATGATCGTCAATTCTTCCTGTGGAACAACCTGCCGCAATCCATCGACAAACTTGGCGCCACCCGTGCCACCCGTCAGAACCGTGATCATGCAGCCCTCGTCTTTCGCGCGTAGCCTTCGGCATCAACCGCGGAGCGAATGCGTCGCCGCAGCAAACTCTCTGGCGATTCCGAAAAGTGCGCCGAGACTCGTTCTGCAAAATCCGGATAAACCGGCAACCTCTGGCGCAGCTCAAATCCCCTTGCCTCGGTCTGTTGTCGCAAGTCGTTCAGATGCGGCCACGGTTTCTCAGGATTGATGAAATCCGGCGTCAGTGGCGAAACTCCGCCCCAGTCGTTGATGCCGCCATCGAGCAGATCGGCATAGTGCGGGTCGGAAAGATTTGGCGGCGCCTGAATGTTCATCGCCGGCATCATCAGTCGCGCCACCGCCAGCGTGCGCAGCATGTCCTCGCGGTCCGGTTCGGGCCAGTGCGCCATCGGCGTTCCACTCTTCGCGCGGAAGTTTTGCACGATCACTTCTTGAATATGACCATACTTCTCGTGCAAGTCGCGGATCGCAATCAGCGCGTCCACGCGTTCTTCCAGTGTCTCGCCAATTCCAATCAGAATTCCGGTAGTAAAAGGAACTTTCCGGCGGCCAGCGTCCTCGATCACGCGTAAGCGTTTCGCCGGGTCTTTGTCCGGAGCGTTGTCATGCGCCTCGCCTTTAACGAGCAAACGAGGGCTGGTCGTTTCGAGCATCAGCCCCATACTCGGAGACACACGCGACAAACGTTCCAGCCACTCCCCACTCATGAGCCCGGGATTGGGATGCGGCAGCAAGCTCGATTCGCGCAGCACCATTTCGCACATCGCCTCCAGATAATGCAGCGTGGACTTGTACCCGAACCGCCGCAGCGTCTCACGCATCTCAGGGAAAACCATCTCCGGCTTGTCACCGAGACTGAACAGCGCTTCGGTGCATCCCATGCGTTCTCCCGCACGCACAACTTTCATGACCTCATCGGGTGTCATCGTGTGTGCGCCGGCTTCGCCCGGATCGCGACGGAAAGTGCAGTAGCCGCAATAGTCGCGACAAAGATTCGTTAGCGGTAGAAATACCTTGCGGGAATAGCTAATGACAGGCGGTTTAAATTTCGCGCGAACCGCCTGTGCCGCCGAAAGAAGCGCTGGCAGATCTGCGTTGTCCGCCCGCAGCAGAAGGCCAGCGGCTTCGCGGGAGATCGGCTCCGCACCCGCGTTCTCCAATGCCGCGATTGCAGATTCGGCGGTGGCCGCAAAACTGTTCATACGCTTTTATCCGGTTGCTGGCTTCCGTAGCTTTTGGAACCTGTCGCAATGCGTTTGGATGATGGCACTCATCATAACGGCATGGCCCGCATCTCGATGGTGTTAATTTAGCGCAAAACCATGTGGAGCGATATGATTCATGACGGCAGGGATTGAAAGTACAGAAGGGAAGCGCCGGTTTCCTGCATGGGCCTTAACGCGAACGAGTTCCGCAAAGCGATGGGCTGCTTCGCAACCGGAGTCACGGTCATCACTGTTGACCAGGAGGGCGAAGTGCACGGCATGACGGCGAATGCCTTCACAGCGGTCTCGCTTGACCCTGTGCTGGTGCTCGTCTGCGTGGACCATCGGGCGCGGACGCACGCTCATCTGCACGCGCGAAAGCGTTTTGGCGTGAACGTGCTGCGCCGCGATCAGCAGGCCATCTCGGAGTATTATGCGGGCCCAGCAGAAACCCATCAGCATGCCGAAGCCGCGGGAGCGCGCTTCGATCGCACCGCCCAAGGCACGCCCGTGTTGCAGGGAGCTCTGGCTTATCTCGAATGCCGCTTGCATTCAGCGCAACCAGCGGGCGACCACACGATTTTTATCGCTGAAGTGGAACTCGTTGAAGTGCGGGGAGGCGAACCGCTTCTATATTTCCGCAGCCAGTACCGCGATATAGAACCATCCAAATCTTGAGGCGCTACTTTCCCAAAACTAGCTTGGCGATCGTCGCCAACTGCATGTTCGATGTGCCTTCGTAAATCTTCCCAATCTTTGCGTCACGCCAGTATTTCTCCACCGGATAATCTTTCGTGTAGCCATACCCGCCATAGATTTCAATGGCGAGCGAGGTCACGCGCTCGGCCACTTGCGAGGTGAAGAGCTTGGCCATGGCAGCTTCTTTCACAAAATTCACGCCTGCGTCTTTCATACGAGCGGCGTTATAAACCATCAAGCGGGCGGCTTCGATTTCGGTCGCCATCTGCGCGATCTGAAATTGAATGCCCTGAAATTCTGCGATCGGCTTGCCGAAGGCCACGCGCTCCTGCGAATATTTCGCCGCATATTCCCACGCGCCGCGGGCCACGCCCAGCATCTGCGCGCCGATTCCGATGCGCCCTTCATTTAGGGTCTCGATGGCGATCTTGTAGCCTTTGCCGACTTCGCCGAGAACATTTTCTTTGGGCACGCGGCAATCTTCCAGAATCAGTTCGCAGGTTGACGATGCGCGAATGCCGAGCTTGTCTTCTTTCTTGCCAACGGTGAATCCAGGGAAGTTTTTCTCGATCAAAAACGCCGTGATTCCCTTGTACCCCTTCGTCACATCGACAGTTGCGAACAAGATAAACAATCCGGCTTCTTTGCCATTAGTGATCCAGAGCTTGCGGCCATTGAGCACGAAGTCGCTGCCCTTGAGTTCCGCTTTGGTTTGCAGCGCGAAGGCGTCCGATCCCGATCCCGCTTCGCTCAGCGCATAGGCCCCCAGCGTGTTTGCCGCCAGCTTTGGCAGATAGCGCTTCTTCTGCTCTTCACTGGCCCAGCGCAGAAACGCATTCGCCACCAGTGTGTTTTGTACGTCGACGATCACGCCCGAAGATGCATCGGCCCGCGAAAATTCTTCCACTGCCAAAATTGCCTCAAAAAATTTGCCGCCTGCCCCGCCATATTGCTCAGGAATCTCGATGCCCATCAGTCCGAGCTGGAAGAACTGGTCCAACAGGCCGTGATCGAACACAGCCGTTTCGTCCATTTCCTTGGCCAGCGGACGAATCTTGTCCTCCGCAAACCGGCGCACGTTATCGCGGAACAGGATTTCGTCTTCGCTGAGAGTGGTAAGCGGCGCGGGATTCGATAGCTGCAGAGTTTCCGGCATCAGAGACCTCAATTCCAGGGGCGCGAACTGTCGCGTCCAGCATGGTTGAAACACAAATGGTTGAAACAGAAATTGTAGCAGCCGAAGCCGACTCTATTTCGGCATGAGCTCCGCCACCGTCAGCTGATCGGCTTTGCGCAATTCGGGAAAGAGCCACGCCCACAGACCAATGACGACCAGAGTCCCGATTCCTCCCAGCACAACTGCTGGAACCGTCCCGAACCACTGCGCTGTCAGTCCGGACTCGAATTCGCCCAGTTCGTTCGATACTCCGATAAACAGCATATCGACGGCATTGACGCGTCCGCGCATCTCGTCGGGAGTGGCAATCTGAATCAGCATCGAGCGGATGATGACGCTGACCATGTCGGCCGCGCCAGTCATGAACAACGCGATCAGCGACACCACGAGATTGTGCGAAATTCCGAAGACAATGGTGAACACGCCGAACCCGGCCACCGCAAACAGCATGGCAAGTCCAGCGCGTCGGCGAATCGGATAGTGTGCGACCACAATCGCCATCAGGGTAGCGCCGACTCCCGGAGCGCTCCGCAGCAGGCCGAGTCCCCATGGTCCGGTGTGCAGAACAGTTTTCGCATAGACAGGCAACAGCGCTACCGCTCCCCCCAGCAGCACCGCGAACATGTCGAGCGAAATCGAGCCGAGTATCAGCTTCTTCTCTCCAATAAAGCGAAAGCCCGCCAGCACGGTACGGAGACTTACAGGTTCGCGGCTGGCCGGTTTGCCGGCTGCTTCGTGCAGCGTTGGCAGCAGGCGGATGCGCAAAGTGAGAACGGCAGAAAAAATGGATGCGGCTACGGCGAGAGCATAAACGCCTTCAGGGCCCCGAAAGAGCGCATAGGCGACTCCTCCCAGTGCCGGACCGGCGATGCTGGCTATCTGGAACGTGCTCGCGTTCCATGCGACAGCGTTGGCGAAGTGTTCTTCGGGAACCAACTGCGGCAGAATCGCGCGGCTCACCGGAAAACTGAAACTGCGGCAGATTCCGACTATGATCAAAACCACGTAGATCGAGTGAACCGACCGCGGAGCCCGCCAGCTGATTCCGAGCAGTAGCGCCGAGCAGACGCCGTATCCTGCGTAACACCACATCAGCAGCTTGCGCCGGTTGAAGATGTCGGCCGCGTGTCCAGCGAAGAGAAAGAGCAGAAACCCCGGCGCAAACTGCGCCAGCCCGACATATCCGAGATCAAGCGGACGGTTGGTGATTTCGTAGACTTGCCATCCCACCGCAACCGATTGCATCTCGAGCGCAATGACGATGAAAAAGCGCGCGAACGTGTACGAGCGAAAGTTGGGATATGTGAACGCCACTCGCCCGGCAAGGCGAGGGTCTTTGGTGGTAAGCATTCCTTTATTACTTTGCCACAAACGCTCGTGCGAGTGGCCTTCGGTCGCGGGCGATGGCTTGGGTCCCAGAAATGCGGCAGGTCCCGAACGGTGAATGGCGAACGACGAATCACTCTTTCATCACATTGTCCTGTGAGCGCCATCACAGACAGAACCGCCAGCTTCGCGAAACATGGATCGACATTAGTGCAGTCTTGCTCCTCAACAACTGAAAATTGTGCCGGGGCGGCTAAGTCCTTATTTAAGAAGACTTTGATGTAACTCCCTTACTATCAAAGACCGAAGCAGGAATTTTCCCCTAACCCGATGATTCCATTAGACCAGGGGGGAGGGGGGTAGGGGTACCAAGTGATAAACATACGTGTGACCGCCAAAACAGCCACGCATCCCGTCACACTTCTCTCGCGCGATAATTTCACGAACACTTTTATTTGCGATTGATGAGCGAAGCCACGTATCCCGCTCCAAAGCCGTTGTCGATATTCACTACGCTCACGTTAGACGCGCAGGAATTCATCATTCCCAGCAGAGCGGCGAGACCTTCGAAGGCAGCTCCGTACCCGACACTTGTGGGGACGGCGATTACAGGGACTCCGACCAGCCCTCCGACGACGCTGGGAAGAGCCCCTTCCATGCCGGCGCAAACGATGATGACGCGCGCCTTCGTCAGCTCTCGTCGATGCGCCAACAGGCGGTGGATGCCGGCGACTCCGACGTCGTAGATGTGCTGGACCTCGTTGCCCATGAGTTCGGCAGTAACGACAGCTTCTTCGGCTACGGGGATGTCGCTGGTTCCGGCGGAGACGACGGTGATCACTCCTTTGCCGTAGCGCTTGCGGTCACGGTGGAGAACGATGGCCCGGCTCAGCGGACGATACTCGGGGAGCGCGGATTTCTTGAATCGCGTGTTCCTGGATGAGGCGCCGGGCTTAACTGCAAATTCCGCCACTACGGCGGCGTGTTGGGCTTCGGTGGCACGAGTCGCCATGACGTTCCCGTTGTGGTCCGCGAGCCGGCCAAAGATTTCGGCTACTTGCCGGGGCGTTTTGCCTTGGGCGAAGATAACCTCGGGCATTCCTTGGCGGAGGGCACGATGGTGGTCGAGCTTGGCAAAGCCGAGGTCTTCGAAAGGCAGATGGCGCAGGCGCTCAATGGCTTCGTCGGGAGTGAGACGTTTACTCCTGACCTGGTCGAAGATCTTGCGTAGAACTAGGGAGTTCATGGGTGCGCAGTCCATTTTAGACGGTCGCGCCCCGTGTGGGCCTAGGCGGCGACCGAAGGCACACCGGGGAACACCGGGAACCCGCCTGCGATCATCCCGAAAAGGTAACTATTTTCAGTTACTTACGTAGATTACTTCAGTGGTTCAACGTCCATTGGATAGATTGCCCCAGGCCCCAAGCGCGACCTATAATCTCAGTACTCTGGTTCTGGATTCTCTGGCAGGTGCTCGGGGTGGTAGGCCCTGGAGGTAAGTGTGTCTTTTGGCCGATCTTTATTTTGATTTCGGCCGAGATTAGGTCCCGGTCTTTACCCGTATGTCTAAACGCCTGCAAATCACGATGATGGCCAGCTTGACCGCGACCTTCTTTCTCTCCACATTCTTCTTGGCAACCTTGGCCTCGGCGCAATCCGGAGCTATCACGTCAACAACCGACGAGTCTGGCCGCAAGATCTGGGTGAATGACGGCGCGACTTCTGCGGGATCGAAGACTGAGGGCTCTCCGTACGTATCTTCCGCACGGTCTCCCTTGATGTATTGGAGCGTGACCGAACACCGCTTCAAGCCGGTCCCAACCAACGGCGCGGTGATGCGAGCGGCACGGTCGGCGGCTTCGGAAGTGAACAGCTACTTCGACGGCAAAGGCCTGGCCCACGCGACCCTCAACCGCACGTTTACGCAGCAGGACATCGATGGCGCCATTGACGCGGCGGCTGAACGACATCATGTCGATCCCAGCCTGGTGCGGTCGGTGGTGAAAGTGGAATCGAATTTCAATCCGAACGCGGTATCGCGCAAGGGCGCAATGGGCCTGATGCAGCTCATGCCTTCGACGGCGCGGTCGCTGAACGTGGTGAATCCGTTCGACCCGGAGCAGAACGTGGACGCGGGCGTTCGGCATCTAAGGAAGCTGTTGGATAGCTATGGCGGCAACGTGCGGCTGAGCCTGGCGGCTTATAACGCCGGATCGGGCGCGGTGGCACGAAGTGCCGGGGTTCCGCATTTCAAAGAAACACAGGATTATGTTCGGCGTATCACCGGTCTCTACCAGGGCGGCGACACCGGGCCGTATGTCGTTGGCAGCTCAGCACATGAATCGGTGCGCGTAGAGCGGGATGCGCGCGGCGTGCTGCGTATCAGCAACACAGAGTAGGCGGCAGCAACTTCGCCGATTGAGTTGGGTTGTTATTGTGAGCGCTGACGGGCGAATATGCATAACTCCGTTGCCTCGCAACGGATGACACCGGTTCTTACAAGGACGCACCGATAGCGCGGCAGCAAGTAGGCAATCAGCAGTGAAGACCCAGGCTTCTACGACCCTAACTCGAGGCGGCCACGCCTTTCGCTTCGGCGTCGCGCTCTTACTGGCACTGCTTCCGCTCGTTTCTGCCTCCGCTCGTATCCATCACAACGACCATTGGGCCCGTCAGGAGTTCGCCAAAGCGGAGCGCATGCGCGAAGCGCTGAACGGGCGTCCCCTCGGCGAGCGTACTCGTCAGGAATACCAACGGGTCATCGATTCTTACCGGCGGGTGTACTTCGGGTCTCCATCGTCGTCGAAGGCGGATCCGAGCGTGGTAGCGACGGCCGAATTGATGGTCGAGATGGGACGGCGGTTTGACGACAACAAGATTCTGCGTGGCGCCATTGATCAGTATCGCTTCCTGCGCAAGGAATATCCGGGCAGCAAGTATCGCTTCGATGCCTTGTTTACGATCGGAGAGATTTACAAAGACGATCTCAACGATCCAGTAGAGGCGCGGGCGGCATTCGAGGACTTTCTGCATCGTTATCCGCGCAGCCGGCTAGTGGATGATGCCCACGCGGCGGTGAAGGAACTCGACATCGAGGCAGCGGCACGGGAGCGCTCGACGCAAAAGATGGCCCGTAAACGCGCTTCGGTAGGGCCTTCTTCGAATACGGCAAGTTCGAACACCGGTACGAGCCCAAGCTCAAGCGGGAACGCAGCGGCAGCGGATGACGCGACTGACGCGGCAAATTCACCCGGCACTCGGCGAAGCACGCTGCCCCGGGTCACCGGCGTTCGTCACTGGTCGACTCCCGACTACTCGCGGGTTGCAATCGATGTGGAGCAGGAAGTGAAGTTCGGATCGCAGAGAATTGCGAATCCGGATCGCATTTTCTTTGACCTGCGCGATACGACTCTGGCTTCCACTTTGGTGGGGAAGACTTTCGATGTCGACGACGGCTTTCTGAAGAAGATTCGCGTGGCGGAATTTCAGCCGGGACGTACACGCATTGTGCTCGAAGTCGACAACCTGGCGAGCTATGACGCGTTTCTGCTGCCCGATCCGTACCGGCTCATTATCGATGTGCATGGCAAGGACACTCACGGTAAGCAGAAGCGGCCAGCGATGGCTGCGGCGGCGAGTGAATCGGACGACGAGCCCGGGGAAGCGGCAGCCGCGACAACCGCAGACTCGCAACCGGAGGCGCGAAGACCGGGGCCAGGAACCGCTCGGGCGGGCTTCACTCGCGGTGCGGACCGGTCGCGGAAATCAGGGATGGTGGAAACCGACCTGCCACCAGACAAGTCTGAGGCCAGTAACTCTTCATCCGACAACTCTTCATTCCGCAAATCTTTGTCCAGCAACCCAGGAAAACAGCCAAGCGGCGGTGAGGTGATTAAGACCACGGTAGCGGTGCAGGGAACGAACCGTCGCATTCCAAAAACGATTGTTCCAGCGGATGGCTCGAGTGAAGATGCGGAGTTGAACGCGAGCCTTCCCACCGACGAAGAGGAGTTGCAGCAATCGGACTTGCCGACGCCGTCGTCAAAGTCGTCAACGACGGCATCGTCTTCCCCTTCGTTTCCGTCGCACCGGAAAAAGCTGCACTCAGCGATGGTTGCGGCAACTGGTCCCAATACGGACACAGAGTCGGGCGCACATTCCGAGTCGCGGGTGGAATCGCGGGAAGCAATTCCAACGGCGGCGGGTGATAGATCTTTGACGCGCGCGCTTGGACTGAAAATTGGCAAGATCGTAATCGACGCAGGGCACGGCGGGCACGACACAGGGACGATTGGTCCCAACGGATTGTGCGAGAAAGATGTTGTGCTCGACGTGGCAAAACGGCTGGGTCGGCTGCTGGAATCGCGGCTCGGCGCCGAAGTGGTTTACACGCGCAAGGACGACACTTTTGTTCCGCTCGAAACGCGCACCGCGATTGCGAACCGGGAGCGGGCGGATTTGTTCATCTCCATCCACGCCAATTCGAGCCGAGACGAGGACGCACGCGGCGTGGAGACCTACTATTTGAACTTCACCTCGTCGCCTGAGGCGCTGGAAGTGGCAGCGCGCGAAAATGCTGTGTCGGAGAAATCGATCCACGAGCTGCAGGATCTGGTGAAGAAGATCGCGCTCAAAGAAAAGATTGACGAATCGCGCGAGTTCGCCGGCGATGTGCAGGAATCGCTCTACGGCGGGCTCTCGCTGGAGAACGCGGGGATCCGCAATCGCGGAATCAAGAAAGCTCCGTTTATTGTGCTGATTGGCGCGAATATGCCGTCAATTCTGGCGGAGATTTCCTTTGTGTCGAATCCCACGGACGAGCGCAAGATGGAAACCTCGGAGCACCGGCAGCGCATTGCGGAGTCGCTGTATCGGGGGGTTGCGAAGTACACTAATGGGTTGAGTGGCGTAAAAGTAGCTAGCAAGATTGAGAAGCCAGAAGGGCAGTAGTGTAGTCGAGGGCCGGACTGGTGCTTAGGCAGTGTGCTCAGCGCGTCTCTTGAGTTGCAGTCGACCGTGCCGTGGCACAACTTCTGGGAAAAGCCGATCACGTAGGCTTAGAATTACGACTGATGGCTTCCCCTAGGCTCGCGAGCACGAGCGGCAGATTCGATCCCAACGCCTTCCTCAACACCATTGGCGAGGGAAGGAAGAACCTGACTTTCGCCAATAAGCAGGCGGTCTTCGCCCAGGGAGATGCGGCGGACGCGGTCTTCTATATCCAAAAAGGCAAAGTAAAACTTACGGTCGTGTCCGCCGCTGGGCGAGAAGCGACCCTTGGCATGCTTGGTGCTGGATATTTCTTTGGCGAAGGTGCGTTGGCAGGTCAAGCTTTGCGCATGGGGTCTGCGGCAGCCATGACGGATTGCGAAATTCAGCGCATCGACAAGAAAGCGATGATGGACGCCCTGCACCGCGATCCGGCATTCTCCGAACTGTTCGTGTCCTATTTGCTGGCGCGGAATATCCGCTACGAAGAGGACTTGGTTGATCAGTTATTTAACTCCAGCGAAAAGCGCCTGGCTCGAGTTCTCCTTCTGCTGGCTCATTTTGGCAAAGAAGGTGTGCCCGAGACAGTGGTCCCCAAAATCAGTCAGGAAAGCTTGGCCGAGATGGTCGGTACCACACGTTCGCGGGTGAGCTTTTTTATGAACCGGTTCAGGAAACTGGGCTTTGTGAATTACTCGGGTGGTCCGGATGGCGGCTTGCAAGTCCACAGTTCGCTGCTAAGTGTCGTTCTCCACGACTAGTTTGGCAGCGCGCCTTTTATGCGACACGCCGCCCGCTTACAAGGTTAATGATCAGCACAACCACTGCTACTACCAAAAGCAGGTGAATCAGTCCGCCCGCGATGTGAAGGCTGAATCCGAGAAGCCACAAAATCAGAAGCACCACGAAAATTGTCCAAAGCATGTTTGATCTCCTTCGTGCATATCTGGGAGCAAGAATACGCGCACCCTGGAAAACTTGTCTATCTTGCGGGAGCCAGCGACTTTCCGCACTCCACACAGGATGATTTCGTCCGCGGAGTGATTAACCCGCAAAACGGGCACATCCTTGGCGACGCAAAGCGGCCTGTCTGGGGCTTTAGTGACGCGTATCGCTGCGTTAGGGATCTGGCAATCCTCGCCAGCCCTTTACGAACGTCGTTGCGGAGTTCGCGAAAGGTGCGTTGCATATAGCGATCCAGTGTTTCTCTTTCTCCTTGAGCCGCCACATGGAAGATGACACGAACGGGCCAGCTATGCTGTGCAAGATTGCTCATAGTGCCCAATACGGGCCAATATCAGAAGGCAGCCCATTCCCGCTAAAGTGAGCAATGTAGACCAGATATCACTTGTCCGCTGTGCGATCATCACCTTTGAGACGAGCACTTCTTCTCTCTCTTTCAGGTCTTCTGAGCTAAGTCAGCCCATCTGAAGTCTTTTCCTCTTAGTTCAATAGATCTGTTCCGCAGATCCCAAAAGGACAATTCATGAAAAAGGTAATGTCACTGATTTTGATGAGTTTGGTTGGCCTGGCTGGCACGTTCGCGTTCGCAGGGTCGGATCGTGAAGACACGGTCGACCGGATGCAAAAATCCGTGGATGTTCTCCAATCCATCATGTCAGCGCCAGACAAAGGTATACCCGAAGAAGTCTTGAGTGGCGCCAAATGCATCGTGATCGTGCCCAACATGATCAAAGGTGGCTTCATTTTCGGTGCCAAACATGGCCGCGGAGTGGCTTCCTGCCGCACGCCGGAAGGCTGGAGCGCTCCCGCATTCGTGTCGGTTGGCGGTGGAAGTTGGGGATTGCAGATCGGGGTCGAAGGCATCGACTTGGTTATGCTGGTCATGAACGACCGTGGTTTACAGCATCTGCTTTCCAGCAAGTTCGAAATGACGGGTGAAGGATCGGTGGCTGCGGGACCGGTAGGCCGGCACACTTCCGCGGGAACTGACATATTGCTAAACACTGAAGTGCTGACGTACTCGCGCTCGAAAGGCATATTCGCCGGACTGACGTTGGAAGGTGCGGTAGTGGAGCAGGATAACGACTCGACGCGCGCCATTTATGGCCGTCACATGATGTTCCGCAACATTCTTTCGGGCAAAGTGCCTACTCCCCATAGCGGAGATGCGTTTGTGGCCGCCGTGTCCGAAGCCGGCCATCAGGCACACGTCGCGGAGGCGAGAGAAGACAGGCAATGAGTCTACAGCCTCCGCGAGTTGAAACCTTGATTTCTGCTGACCGAAACCCATAGCGGTTTCGGTCAGCTATTTCATGGTTTCGCGGTTGGAGCCGCCGTTAGTCGGCATAATATCACCATGACGCTCACGACCTCCTGGCATCACGCTTTCGCCCAGTGGAAACTTTATTGCCCCCCCGGTAGTCTAATGCTAGAGCGGTGGTGTGCTTTTCTCGGATGAAATTCTTGCGACAGCGTCTTCTGGTTTCGGCCTTTGTTCTTTTTTGCGTTTGCGCTGGGGGCTTTGCTGCTGAACCGCCTAAGTCCGCCTTTTCTTCTCCAAGCCCAGCTTCGTCGGTTGCTTCCATCCCGGTTCTTCCCCCTGAGTTCTCCGGTTGGCAGGTGAAGGGCGCGGTTGAGCACAGCGGCGATCCTGCGGTCGCGGATGCGGTGAATGTTCCAGTGCTGAAAGAGTATGGTTTTGTGAGGTTGGAGAGGGCGGCTTACACCCGCGACGACGGGCGCAATCTTACCATCCGAGCGATGGTGTTCGAAGATACCAGCGGCGCGTATGGTGCTTTTACTTACTATGATTCTCCCGACATGGAGGAAGAGACGATTGGCGAACGGGGAGCATTTCAGAATAACCGCGTGCTCTTCTATCAGGGGAATGTGCTCGTGGACGCGGTGTTTGACCGGACCAGTGTGATGTCGGCTTCGCAATTGCGACAACTGGCCGGATTGCTGCCGCAACCCGAGAGTGGAAAGCGCAATGCGCCGTCCCTGCCGGAGTATCTTCCGAAGCGAATTTCCGACAGCAGTCCAGCGCTGGAGAGAAGCACGACGAAATATGTTTTGGGCCCGGTGACGTTGGATCGGGTTGGATCTCCTCTGGCGGCTGGGGTGGTGGACTTCACGTCGGGCGCAGAAGTGGTGATGGCGAAGTATGCGGCGAATGCGGGCGATTCGACGCTGATGCTAGTAGAGTATCCAACGCCGCAGATTGCGGCGGAACGGTTGCGTCAGATCGATGCCGCGCACAAGATCACGCAGCAGCAACCAGGAGTCGCTCCGATTGTCGACGTCGGGCCGTTCTTTGACGCGCGCACCGGACCCATTATCGTGGTTGCGGCGGGACCGCTCTCGCAGAGCGAAGCGCGTTCGCTGATGGCGGCGATCAGCTACGAAGCCGATGTCACCTGGAACGAGAATACTTACGTCAGCAAGAAAGACAATCTGGCAAATTTTCTGTTCAATGCAATTATTCTTTGCGGAATTGTCGTGGGACTGGCGCTCGTGGCGGGCGTGGCGTTTGGGGGCTTGCGGGTGTTGGTAAAGCGGCTTTTTCCCGACTCGGTGTTCGACCGGCCGGAGGCGGTGGAATTCATCTCCTTGCACTTGGATGACACGCCACCATCACGACCTCGGGAACGGTAAGTGACTCAATCGAATATTGTTAGCCTCAAAATCGGGGCATTTGGAGCCGATTCAGACCGGTTTGCCGACTTGTGGACGCATCGTGTAAGTATTTGAAAATAGGACTATTTAAGTCGAAAATTTTGCTTGACACTGTGGTTTTGAGGCTCATAAGATTCCCGCAGAAAGTTCTGATGGGATCTAACCTCCGTTAGGACTATTCTCCCTTGAAAGAAAAGGCCGCCCAAGTTGCCGGGTGGCCTTTTCGTTTTGAGAGCCAGATCTGTCCTCAGCGTTTTGGTCTTCCCCCGGAGCTCGCGGCTGTAAGCTGACGAATGGGAACTCAAACCCGCTAGTATCCGTACAATACAGTGGACGGCGGTTGTGAGCTCGGGAGGAGACGCGAATGTTCTGCGATCAATGTGGGGCGCAGTTGCAGCCGGGCGAGGCGCGCTGTGGACGCTGTAGCAAACCCGTGGTGGGACTAGCTGAGCTGCGGCGCAGCCGGGTGCGCGAGCATGTACGATTGCTGGGCATTCTCTGGATGGCATACTCCTCGTTGTATGTTGTGGCCGGAATCGTGCTGCTGGTGGTGGCGCAGACGATTTTCAGCGGATCGTTCCATTTCAACGGCGCCCCTCCACCTGAGGTCACGGTCTGGCTGCGACCTCTGATCAGCTGCATCGGATGGTTGGTGCTGGCCATGGCTGCGATGGGTTTCTTCACCGGGTGGGGCTTGCTGCAGCGAGAGGCATGGGCACGCACCGTCGCTCTGGTGGTGGGCTTCGTCGCGTTGCTCAGGATCCCACTGGGAACAGCGCTCGGTATCTACACGCTCTGGGTGCTGCTGCCTTCGCAATCGGATGAGGAATATGCTGCGATGGCGCAAGCGGCTTGATACGCTCGGAGTAAGTCGGTGAAGCCAATCTTGCAGTCAATCTTGACGACCGGGGTTCAATGAAATAGAGGCGTTTCAGCGGCGAGTGAAGGGTTACGTTCGCTTGCCTCGCGCGTTTGCAGGAATCGGCGACGGGTCTTAGAATCGAAAGACAGAATCGAAGGCAGAGATCATAGAAGCCGACGTAGCTCAGTTGGTAGAGCAGCCGATTCGTAATCGGCAGGTCACCAGTTCAAGTCTGGTCGTCGGCTCCATACATAATCTCAACCGCAGATCCACGGCAATTATTTTGCAGAATAGGGAGTCGTGCTTGAATTCCCGGTCGACGTCCGACTTGCATCTTGCCGGATCAGCAACGCCAGGCGCGGAAACAAGAAATGTCCGCCGGCGTCATCGATAACATTCACCTGACAAGTATAGAAGCCGGGCCTGAGCGAGGTGAGCGGTACGTCTAGTTGAAACACGGCCGCACTGCGCTCGTGCGCGTTAAGTTCGGTTAATTCAACGAGCGAGCTCTCGTAGGCTTTGGTTTTGCCGCGGAAGAAGGCGACGTTCGACAAGAGACGGATGTTCGGCTGGCGAGTCCCGGGCTGGGTGGCGCCCGCGACTCCGACGGAATCTGCGGCCGCCGGGTGGGCCGGATCGTAGACTTCGTAATAAAGAAGCAGGTGCTGCGCGGCCGAGAACACGTGCGTGATGTTGGGGATGATTTCAGAACCGTCGTGTACTAGCGGGCTAAGGTTCGCACCCTTCTTTGCCGGTTGAACCTGGCTGGCTAGCACCACGGAACTCATCTTCAGCGGGAGCGCCTTCAGTTCGGGCACGTCAATGTCGGTTTCAAAAGATCCCATGCGTCCTGTCTGATTTTCGCGGACAACAAATTTCAGATGATACTTGCCGCTGAGCAGGCTCATTCCGGTGTCATACTGCACATTCTTTTTCTTCACGTCGGCAGACGTGCTGACGGCGAGTTTTACCGTGTCCCGAATCTGGTTCAACGGATGGCGCCGACTGTCGAGTATGGTTCCGATGACATCCAGAGTAGCCTTTTCGTGGTCACTGTTACGGACGAACGGGATCTGCGATCCTGGCACGACCAGCGAAATAGGAACGAAAAACTTGTTGCCCTCCAGTCGAAAATAGGAGACGCCGAGATACAAAGGGAAGTCGGTGGCCGGCAGGTCCGATGCGAGCTCTTCTTCGAGTTGGCGCTCTTTATCGTCTTGCGTGGAGTGCTGATAATCGGCGGCCGCGTAGTAGCCGCGGCGGAAGTCGAGCTTTAAGCCGGGAAGATTACACTTCACGATAATGCGCCGGTAACGTCCGTCGCGCGCGAGATTCGTACTGTGATAGCCAATCACATAGTAGGTTGACGTGTCCTGTTGTACTCCCGTGAAAATCTTGCTGAAGTCGTTGGAGTCGAGAAAAGCACGGCCGCCGGTGTCGCTGGCGAGCGTGACCAGCGTTTCCTGCGTGGTGAAATTGGAGTTCAGCGCGTTGAGAGTTGCTTGTCCCGAATAAGGGGAAACGCCGCGCAGGCTGGCATTCTGTGCTTCTCCTCCTGCTACCAGCGCCTGCAGGCCACGCATATCCATGGTGTAGATCGCCAGATTGGAACGCACCGCGGCGTTCACCGCAGCTCGGAGTTCGGATTGGTTCTCGATGCCGGTGCGGTCCATGCCGCTGGAAAAATAAATTAACGATTTCTTCTGCTGAATGTAAGAGAGTTGTTCGGCCACGGAGCGCAAGGCTTCCAGACGCCGGTCAGTGCTGAAAATGTTGTATTCAGTATCGTCGGCGGTGAAGGGTTGACCACTGTCCGGCGTGCCCTCGGTCGTGCCAGTCGTACCTTCTTCAAAACCCTGGCCGCTGCCGGAGCTGAATTCGTCCAGCTGTTTTCTCAGGAGGGCGCGATCGGTGGTGAAGTCCTGATTTACGAGCAGAGAGCTCCCCAGCGACACGATAGATACCAGATCGGCAGGCGCCATTTGGGCATCGAGGTAGTGTTGGGCAGACGTTACGGCGTGGTCGATCTCATCTGGTTCCATAGCGGAGAGATCGAAGAAAAGAACGATGAGGCGGTGGTCCTTATATTGATCTGCCGTAGTCGCGGCAGATTGCGATATGGGCGCCTCTCCAGGAGCCACGCGAGGCAGCGGCTTGGCCTGGGCCACATCGAGCGCGGGAACGTTATCGACATTTTCCACATCGAGAGATGCGATCTTCTGCGGTTTGTTGTCTTCGAGGACAGTAAAGTTTTCTGACTTCAATCCGAGGACGAAATTTCCGTTTTTGTCGCGCACAGTTACGTTGACGAGCACGAGGTCCGATTCCGCGCGTAACACATAGCCGGATTGCTGCTGCGACGATGAGGAGAGGCAGAGAAGTGCAACGAGCAGCAGAAGAGCCAATATCCGACGTCCTAATCCAGTTGTAGCGCTGGTCATTGTCATCTTCATCTCATCAAGACTCCGGGGCAGTAGGATGCTCCTCAAAAGCGAAAGCGCGCCGTCATGGTGAACTGTCGCATGGCCCCAGCCGCCGTGACCCTGCCAAATTGGGGCGTGTCAAAGCTTGTATCTATCGACGAGTAGTTGACTAGGTTGAATATGTTGGTGGCCTGAGCGCGGAACTCCAAGACGCGAGCCTCCTTCAACGGGAATAGTTTCGTGAATGCCATATCAAAGACTGTGGTCCCAGGACCGATGATGCTGTTGCGTCGGGCATTGCCGTAAGCCAGAACTTGCCCACTGCCGTTTTCGGGAGGTGCCGTGAATGCCGCAGTATTGAACCACTGAGCGATCGAGGGATTAGAAAGGCTGACCGACTGTCCAGGAACGACGTCAGGGCGCAATGTACTGTTTGTCCCTGTATTCACATCGTTGACGTCGTTCAGAAATCGTGGAGTGAAGGGTAATCCGGAGGCGATTGTCCAATCGCCGCTCCATTGCCAGTCGCCGGCGATGTCGCGCCACGGAGTGTTCCCGTTGAGCCAGCGCTTGTCATGGCCAAAGGGCAACTCCAGTAGATAATCCGCGGTGAACTTATGTTTCTGATTAAAGCTGGATAATCCGCGCTCCGCCGAGAGGTCGAATGGATTCTGCGCCACATTGGCTGCCCCGCCGCCGGTTGATGCGCCACCACCAGCGGCACCAGTGCCCCCCGCACCCAGTCCGGCACTGCTTGCCGCCGAGGTCGCGCCGGCGCCGATCGAAGACGCATCATCGATCGACTTCGAGAATGTGTAGGTGCCGCCGATCGAGAATCCCGCTGACAGGCGTTTGCGCAGTCGCACCGATCCCGCGTTGGCCTCGGAATCCCCCACCGAGTTTTCGTAGGTGAAGGCTTGGACACCGGCAATGCGAATGCCAGTCAACGTTCGGTTCGGAGCTTCGAGAATGTCGAGGTCAGTGCCCTTGGTACCTGTGTAATCGAGGTTGAGCAGCAGGGTAGGCCGAATCTGCTGTTGGAGGTCGAGATTGCGGATCTGGACGTAGCCGAGGCGGTAATTCGGATTTACGGCGTAATTATTGGTAACGGTGCCGGCAGCGGGTGGGGGGAATCCGCTTTGTAACGTCAGCGCTCCGGGAGCAGCTTGAACGTTGGTCGAAGTTGTGGCAAAGGGCGGCTGCAAGGCGAGTTGCTGCACTATGCTCTGGTAGGCGCCGGTGTTGTAATTGATGCCATATCCGCCGCGCACGACGGTATTGGGAAGCGGCTTCCAGGCGAAGCCAAGCCGTGGAGCAAGGTTGTTGCGATCTGGGCGGACCAACGTGGCCGGAAGTCCGGGGGTCCCTGCCTGAATCGGAGTTACCCTCGCGGACGAGAGCGGCAGGTTGGGATTCAATACAGCTGGAGACAGGGCGAGGTTGACAAGGCGGTTGTTGATTTCTGTCAGCGGCGAAACGTACTCATAGCGCACACCGAGATTGAGTGTGAGGTTGGCGCGCATCTTCCATTCATCTTGTACGTACAAATCCCAGTAATTACCGCGGAAGTATTCGGGTTGTCCGAATTGCACGGAGGTCTGTTGCGGAGTTCCCAAAAGAAAATCGGCAAAGTCATAACCTGTATTTGCCACGGGCTGGCCGCTAACCATCTGCGATGTATTGACGCCCGTGAAGACAAAAGATCCGCGCGGATTGCTGTCAGTCTCAGTATTCACCTGCACGCGGCGGTAATCTGCTCCCCAGCGCCAGGCGTGTTTGCCGTGGTTCCAGATCACATTGTCGGAGAAGGTGTAAGTCTGACTGCGATTGAGCGCTGGAGTCGTGTCGCTGAGACTGGCGAGATCAGAAAAGGACAGATTGGGTAAACCCCAATCGAATGGATTGGTGGAAACCCCCGTGATTCCCAGCGTGCCGGTAATGTTGTCGTTGAAAGCGTAGAGGTTCTGCGTGTGCGTGCGATTGCGGTTGAAGTCGGCACGAACAATGTTCGTCAGCTTGCCGATGCTGCGAGTGTAAGAGACCGGAATGTCAAAGCTGCGAACGGTAGTACTGCCGCCGACGCTGGGAAACGGATCAGTGAGCGACGCGCTCGATTCATGGAAGTGGAAGCCGATGCTCAGGTTGTTGCGAGGAGCATTGCGGCCACCGCCCCTCCGCCCGCGAACTGGCGCAGCGCCGAAGGTGTGGTTCACACGAATGTTCAGATCGTCGCTGTCGCTGGTGGCGGACGTTATGTAGTGGAAATTTTGAACCGCGCCGGGCAGGTTTGGCAGCGGAATATAGTTCAGTAATCCTAGCGCAACTGAATTGATGCTGGAGGCTGGAATCACATTGCAAGTGGGATTGCAGGGAAAAGGACTGTTGGTGGCGGGATTGAAAATCTGCACCGCAACGCCTGACGGATATACAGTCTGCGAAAAATTTCCCTGCCGCTCCAGAAGAGTGGGCACGGTGGAAAACTGGTCAAAAGGGTTTTCGCCCAGTTTGCCGTTGAAGTTGATGAAGTAGAAGGTTTTGCTGCCGCCGTTATAAATGTGCGGAATGTTCAGCGGGCCGCCGACGGAACCACCGAAACTATTTTGCAAGTAGGCCGGTTTTTCCGTAGGCGCACCCGTGAGCGAAAACGGCGATGCATTCAGCGCTGAATCGCCCACGCCGTAGTAGAACGATCCGTGCGGCCGATTGGCGTCGAATCCGCGCCGGCCAAAACCGCCTCCACCACCGAATCCTCCACCTCCACGGCCACCGCCCGGACTACCGAATCCGCCCCCAGTTCCAAATCCTCCGCCTTGGGACGCGGCGTCGAAGCGCTGTTGCATTTGGTCGGGACTCATAGCGTTGAATGAATTGCTCGTGCTACCGGAGACGGCCACGGACTCGGTCGCATTAGCCATGTCGGGTGCGATACCGGGAACGGGCATCCCGGCAGAGGCAACATCGGACATAGAATTGCCCGCTGACTCCTGTCCTGCTTCAGACTGATACACGGATAGGTTCTGAAAATCACGGCCAGAGGGCGTCGCGCGCTTCGGCTGGGCGATTGCATTCTGATTGCGGGATGCTTCACCATTGATTTTCTGGAAGTCGCGGGAACGCGACTGCAGCACCAATTCAAAATTCGCCTGCAGATCGGCATGGGTTGCGTCGAGAACAATCTCCCGCTCGATCGCGGCAAACGCTGTCATCTGCACTTTCACGATAAAGTGGCCGTCTGCGGGAATACGCAGTGAGTAGTTGCCGTCGACATCGGTGGAGGTATTGAACTGTTCTTTTGTGTCCGTGTTCGTGGCGGAAATTCCAGCGCCCGGAATTGGCATATTGCCCGATTTCACGATGCCGTGAATGTTGCGGACTGGAGCCGCGGGCCCGGCGGCTTGGGCGCAAAGCTGAAGATGCAGTCCGCCGACATTCAACAGGAATAGTAGTTGAAGGGCGAACTTCGGGCGTAGGCTGGCCGTGACTACCGCAAAATTGAGGCTTAATCCGCTCATAGCGCCGCAAGAACTTAGTGTTTCTGACTCAAATCATACCGTTCTCGTTTAGTCAGAACTGTAGAGTTTTGTGACGATTTGGAGACGGACTTCCAAGGAGGTTGTAGATTCAGGGCTCTCGGCTTTATTGTTTACATCGCAACTGTACAGGGTTTTATCGTTATAGTCCGGAGGACACAACTTTGCGAACGACTTTTCTTGCCTTTATGGTTGCGAGTTTCGCGCTCTCAGCATTCGCACAAAAACATCCGCCACTACAAAAGCCCGATTCTGGAGGGAAGGTTGCGGTTGCCGCCGCGACGCCTGCGGGCGGGAAACAAACAGATAAAGATGCAGATGAGGGTGAAGACAAGGGACCGTGGAAGGGCCTGCAATATCGGTTGGTTGGCCCGTTTCGCGGCGGGCGCGTGGTCGCAGTGTCGGGTGTGGTAGGACAGGATAATGTCTACTATTTTGGCTCGGTCGCAGGAGGGGTGTGGAAGACGACGAATGGCGGCCTAAGCTGGAAGCCGATCTTCGACAAACAAAAGGATGCTTCGCCCGCGATTGGGGCGATCGCGGTTTCGGAATCCGATCCGAATGTCATTTACGTTGGCACCGGAGAAGCGTGTATTCGCGGCAATATCGTCGGCGGGAACGGTATTTATAAATCGATCGATGCGGGAAAGACCTGGATGTTCATCGGACTCGGAGACACTCACGCCATCGGGCGCATCGCGGTGAATCCGAAGAATTCCGAAATCGCGTTTGTTGCCGCGCTGGGTCATCCATTTGGCGACAACGAGGAGCGGGGGATTTTCCGCACGCAAGATGGGGGCAAGACTTGGGAGAAAGTTCTTTACAAGGATGCCAAGACGGGAGGGATCGATGTTGTGTTCGATCCCAGTAATTCGAATGTTCTATTTGCGGCGTTGTGGCAAGCACGGCGGACCCCGTGGAGTTTGGACAGCGGCGGGCCGGGTAGCGGACTTTACCGTTCGAGCGACGGCGGAACGACCTGGAAACAACTCAAAGGTCACGGATTGCCGGAGGGCATTCTCGGGCGCATCGGAGTCACGGTGTCGGGCGCGAATCTTAACCGGGTGTGGGCAGTGGTCGAGGCGGAAAAAGGCGGGATTTATCGTTCGGATGACGGCGGCGATTCGTGGCATGTGATGACGGATGACCATCGCTTTCGCCAGCGTGCTTGGTATTACTCGCATATTTTTGCCGATCCGAAGTCGGCGGAGACGGTGTACATCCTAAACACGGCGGCGTATCGATCCAATGACGGAGGCAAGACATTCGACTCGATCCACGCACCACATGGCGATAATCATGGTCTGTGGATCGATCCTACGAATCCGAAACGGATGATCAATGGCAATGATGGTGGCGCGACGATTTCAATCGACGGTGGTGAAACGTGGAGCACCCTTTATAACCAACCCACGGCGCAGTTCTACCACGTGACCACCGACAACCGCTTTCCGTATTACATCTATGGAGCACAGCAGGACAATTCGACGGTGGCGATTGCGAGCGCCAGCGCGAGAGGGGGAATCGATCGTCCAGATTGGTACGACGTGGGAGGCGGCGAGAGCGGATACATTGCGCCCGACCCGGCCGATCCGGAGATCGTATATGCAGGTTCTTACGGGGGTGAGATTACGCGCTACGATCATCGGACGAGCGAGGAGCAGTCGGTCAATCCATGGCCGGTGAATCCGATTGGATGGGCCGCGGCAGACGTGAAACACCGTTTCCAATGGACGGAGCCGATTGCGTTTTCTCCGCATGATTCGAAGACGATGTATTTCGCGGGTGAGGTGCTTTTCAAAACGAACGACGGCGGGATGAGTTGGACGATCATCAGTCCGGACCTAACGCGGAACGACAAATCGAAACAAGGGCCTTCGGGTGGACCGATAACCAAGGACAATACCGGTGTCGAGGTTTATGACACGATTTTTTCCGTGGCGGAATCCCCAGTACAGAAGGGATTAATCTGGGCTGGCACCGATGACGGCCTGGTGCAACTTACGCGCGATGGCGGCGAGCATTGGGAGAACGTCACTCCCAGTGAGATGCCAGAATGGGGAACGGTGAGCATGATTGAGGCGTCCTCGCGCGATGCAGGAACCACTTATCTGGCTGTGGAGCGGCATAAGTCGGATGACTTCGCGCCGTACGTGTTCAAGACGTCGGACTTTGGGAAGACCTGGACGAAGCTGGTTGCGGGACTTCCCGCGAACAATTATGTCCATGCGGTTCGGGTCGATCCGCGGCGTGCGGGATTGTTGTTCGCGGGAACAGAACAGGGAGTGTATGTTTCTTTCAATGATGGCGCGCTGTGGCAATCGCTGCAATTGAATCTGCCGGTTTCTCCAATCAACGACCTGGTGATCAAGAACAGCGATCTGGTGGTGGCAACGCATGGGCGCAGTTTCTGGGTACTGGATGACATCAGCCCGCTGGAACAATACGACGATTCGATTCCGCAGCAGGAGGCGCACCTGTTTACCCCTTCGGTGGCAAACCATACCGTGTTTCGCGGCGGAGGCGGCAATGTGGGGAAGAATCCTCCGGCGGGAGCGGTGATCGATTACTGGCTGAAGACTTCGCTGAAGAGGAGCGACGCGACGAGTGAAAGCCTCACGGCGAACAGCGACGCGGGCCTGGCGACTTCCGCCGGTGCTACCGCCGATGTAAAGAAAGCCGATGCGGAGTCCGAAGTTCTGAAGATCACGCTGGAGATTCTCGATGCATCGGGAAAAGTGATTCGAAAGTTTCCCAAGAAGAAGGAAGAATCCGGTGGCGGCGAGGAAGAAGACTTCTTTAGTCGCGGCGGTGCGGCGAACCTTTCGGTCGATGCAGGACTGAACCGCTTCGTGTGGGACCTGCGCTATGAAGGGGCGACGGAAGTTCCGAAAGCGCCATTATGGGGTGGGAGTACAGACGGTCCGGAGGCGCTGCCCGGGAAGTATCAGGCGCGGTTGACGCTGCTCGGTAAGAGTTACACTGCGCCGTTTGAGATCGTGGCCGACCCGCGGTTGAAGGTCAGTCAGGAGGACTTGGCGAAGCAATTCGATCTGCTGCTGAAGATTCGCAACAAGGTCACGGAAACCGACGTCGCTATTCTTCAGATCCGGGATCTCCGCGAGCAGATGAAGGCGATTGATGCGCGGCTAAAGAACGATCCACGAGCGATGGTGATTGCTGCGGCGGGCAAGGCACTGGACAAGAAGATGACGGTCGTGGAAGAAGCGTTGATCCAGACCAAAGCCAAGAGCGGGCAGGACGTGCTGAATTTTCCTGTGCGGTTGAACAATGATCTGGTGGCGCTAGGGGGCGTGGTGGAGAGCGCGGACTCGGCCCCGACGAAGCAGTCGTATGAAGTGTTCGATCTGCTCACCAAATCGGTCGATGAGCAGTTGGCAAAATGGAACGCGCTTCTTGCGAGCGAGGTGGCCGCTTATAACGGGCTGGTGAAACGGCAGGAAGTCCCGGCGCTGATCTTGGCGCAGCCGGCGTCGGATAACTAGAGCAAAGGCACTGGCGGGACAGGGAAGTCTGCTCTCGAATGAGGTGCCCGGAGCTATTTCTCAACTCTGGCCAGCAGCTCTACGAATTTCTGTTGACGCTCAGATTGGTCTCTGCCGTCGAGCGCCTCGGCGTGCTGGGTAACATTCATCGAGCAGAATTTCGGACCGCACATGGAGCAGAATTTCGCATCTTTGTAGAAGTCATCAGGCAGCGATTCGTCGTGCATGGCCCGGGCGGTTTCTGGGTCGAGCGAAAGTTCGAACTGCTTATTCCAGTCGAAGAGGAAGCGCGCGTAGGAGAGCGCGTCGTCGCGGTCGCGCGCTCCGGGGCGATGGCGTGCGACGTCGGCCGCATGAGCGGCGATTTTATAGGCGATCACTCCTTGCTTGACGTCCTCGGCGTTCGGCAATCCAAGGTGTTCTTTCGGCGTGACGTAACAGAGCATCGAAGCTCCGTGCCATCCGATCATGGCGGCGCCAATGGCGCTGGTGATGTGGTCGTAGCCGGGAGCGATGTCGGTCACGAGGGGTCCAAGCGTGTAGAATGGCGCCTCGTAGCAGAGCTCCATTTCCTTTTTCACCTGCAGTTCGATCTGGTCCATGGGAATATGACCTGGGCCTTCGATCATTACCTGGATATCGTGTTCCCACGCCTTTTGGGTCAGCTCGCCCAACACTTTTAGTTCGGCGAATTGCGCGGCGTCGCTGGCATCGGCCAGGCAGCCAGGACGCAGCCCATCACCGAGGGAGAAGCTGACATCGTGCTTCTTGAAAATCTTGCAGATCTCGTCGAAGTGCTCGTAGAGAAAATTTTCCTTCTTGTGGAAGTTCATCCACTGTGCCAGCAAGGCGCCGCCGCGGCTGACGATGCCAGTGATGCGGTTACGGACCAGTGGCACGAATTCACGCAAGACGCCGGCGTGAATGGTCATGTAGTCCACGCCTTGCTCGGCCTGCTCTTCGATCACTTCGAGCATGAGGCCGATGGTGAGATCTTCGTTGCGGCGGACGCGAGAGAGAGCTTCATAAATCGGCACGGTTCCGATGGGCACGGGAGAGGCTTCGATAATCGCCTTGCGGATCGTAGGAATATCGCCACCGGTGGAGAGGTCCATGACGGTATCGGCGCCATAGTGGACGGAGTGGTGGAGCTTCTTCAATTCCTCATCGATGTTCGAAGTGGTGGCCGAATTGCCAATATTGGAGTTGATTTTACAGTTGAAGGCGATGCCGATGCCCATAGGCTCGAGCGAACGGTGGTGGATGTTGGCGGGGATGATGGCGCGTCCGCGGGCGATTTCGCTGCGTACCAACTTGGGCTCGATCTTCTCGCGCTGCGCGACGAAAGTCATTTCCTCTGTCACGATACCGGCACGCGCGTAGTGCATTTGCGACACGTTCCGGGAACCGTTGGCGGAAGCTGATGCGGCCAGGCGTTTTTCAATCCACGCGTCTCGAACTGCCATGGGGTCTCCCTTGCGATGCTGAGTATCTCGGATTATCGCATTGCGTGCGGAGAGCGGCAACTTCGTGCGGAGGGACCCGGCCCCTAAAGGGGGAGGTCGTTCCGAGAAGGTGTCGCATCTTTGGACGCGATGCCCGATACGAAGCGTTGGCTGGTTTAATAGCTCCTTGAAGCGCTATCGCTTTGCCGCCCGTAGGCGCGATTCAAGGGCTTTCAACTCGGTGTTTAACCCTTCGGGAAGGTGCGTGCCGAACTGGGCGAAATGCTCTTTAATCAAGGGGACTTCCGCCAACCAGCCATCAGTATCGACGGCGAGAAGTTCATTGACCTGGTCGCTTGTAATATCGAGTCCGGTGGTATCGAGATCAGCGACTTCGGGAATGCGTCCTATGGGCGTATCTTTGGCATGGACTTTGCCGTCGCAGCGCTCGAAAACCCATCGCAGGACGCGGCTGTTCTCGCCATAACCGGGCCAGAGGAACTTGCCATTCTTATCTTGGCGAAACCAATTCACGTAAAAAACTTTGGGGAGCTTCGCAGCGGTAGATTGTTGTCCAATCTTAAGCCAGTGCGAGAAGTAGTCGCCCATGTGATACCCGCAAAATGGAAGCATGGCCATGGGATCGCGGCGCAGGCGGCCGACTTGTCCGATGCTGGCGGCAGTTGTTTCGCTGCTGACGGTTGAGCCGAGAAAAGTTCCGTGCTGCCAGTCGAAGGCCTCAGTGACGAGAGGGACAATGCCAGCTCGGCGTCCGCCGAAAAGAATGGCGTCAATGGGGACGCCTTTGGGATCTTCCCACTCGGGCGCGATCACGGGGCATTGGCTGGCGTGCGCGGTAAAGCGGGCATTGGGATGGGCGGCTTTTCTGCCTGACTCTGGAGTCCAGCGGCGGCGGAGCCAGTCGACAAGATGCGCTGGTTTTTGCTCGGTCATTCCCTCCCACCAGACATCGCCGTCGAGAGTCATGGCACAGTTGGTAAAAATGGCGTCGTGGGTAATGCTTAACATCGCGTTGGCATTCGACTTCATGCTGGTACCGGGTGCGACACCGAAGAAGCCGTATTCCGGATTGATGGCGTAAAGGCGGCCGTCGGCACCGAATTTCATCCAGGCGATGTCGTCGCCAATAGTCTCGACTTTCCAGCCAGGAATGGTTGGGATCAGCATGGACAAGTTGGTCTTGCCGCAGGCCGATGGGAATGCACCGGTCATGTACTTGGCCTGACCGGAGGGGCTGATAAGTTTGAGAATGAGCATGTGCTCAGCCATCCAACCTTCATCACGTGCCTGAACGGAGGCGATGCGCAAGGCGTGACATTTTTTTGCGAGCAGCGCGTTGCCTCCGTAGCCGGAGCCATAGGACCAGATCTCGCGTGTCTCGGGAAAATGGCAGATGTATTTGTTTTCTGAGTTGCAGCGCCAGGTTGAGTCGGCCTGATCGGGGCGAAGCGGATCACCAACGGAGTGCAAGCCGCGGACGAATTCGTCATCTTTGCCGAGACTGTCGAAGACGCGGGTGCCAACGCGCGACATGATGTGCATGCTGACGACGACGTAGGTGGAGTCGGTGATTTCGACTCCGAGCTTGGCGGTGGGTGAACCGATGGGGCCAAGGCTGTACGGAATGACGTACATGGTGCGGCCAACCATGGAGCCAGCGAAAAATCCAGCCAGCTTTTGCTTCATCTTGGCAGGATCTTCCCAGTTGTTGGTGGGACCGGCGTCTTCCTTAGTACGGGAGCAGATAAAAGTCGAATCTTCGACGCGGGCCACATCCGCGGGATCGGAACGGACGAGCACACTGTTGGGGCGCTTCTCTGGGTTCAGAGGGACGCCGATACCGCTCATAATGAGATAGCGGACAAGCGACTTGTATTCTTCTGGCGAGCCATCGCACCAATACACGCGGTCCGGTTTACACATCTCAGCCATTTCGGCAACCCACTGCTCAAGCTCGGGATGACGATGTCGGTTGGCAGAGGTTTCTACTTCCACCGTGGTAGCACCCATGATAAGTTCTCCTCGATCTCTCGCGGAACAAACCCCATATTTTCTCTCTTTTGAGATGATTATTCCAGCTGGATCGGAGGCCTATCATTCTGAAGGTAGTTAGTCGCATCCGGCGTGCACACACATGCCTGACACGAAGTTGACAAAATACCCAGCAGAGATCGGAGTAAATCGAGGGAGTATTATGCGGACTGAGAGAGGTCGGCTGGAAATGGAGTTGAGCCATGCCTGAGTCGATTGACTGGCCGCCGTCGCGTTTCCCCCGCCGTGGGCGGCGACGCATCCTTATCGCTTTTGCGGTGCTGGCGGCCATCCTGCTGGGCGGCCGGACTGCGCTCGCCTATTACGTAGATGCACTTTGGTTCGGATCGCTCGGATACGGGGAAGTGTTTTGGAAGACGCAAGGTCTGCAGTGGGGCATCTTCGCGAGCTTTGCCGCAGTCACGTTTGCAATTCTGTATGGGTCGTTTCTCGTGCTGAAGCGGGCCCATGTCGCCGATTTGCCGGGCGGTCACACAATCTTCATCGGCGGACAACCGCTGAAGCTTCCGGTTGAGCGTGTTCTGCGCATCGCCGCGCTCGTCGTTTCGCTCATGATTGCGCTCGCCACGGGAGCCAGCATGATGACGGAATGGCCGACGCTGGCGTTATATTGGTCGGCGCCCAAGGTTTCGGGTCCAATCGTCGATCCAATATTCGGCAAGCCACTGAACTTTTTCCTGTTCGTGTTGCCCACATGGCAACTGACTGCCGGATGGCTGCTCACGCTGGCGGTAATCATCTGCGCGCTGGCGGGATCCTTCATTCTTATTAGCGGCGGTAGCCGGATGCTGGCTGGGAGGCTCAGTCGCTCGGTCACGTTGCCATGGCGTGGACTCTCAATTGCGTCTGCATTCTTATTGCTGATTGTCGCGATGCGGGTATATATCAGTCGATTCGAGCTACTGCTAGAAGATCATACGATCTTCGGGGGTGTGACATACACAGACGCGCACGTCACGCTCGTGGGACTGTTCATGGTCTGTATTGCGCTGGTGCTGGGCGCGGCGATTGCGGCTGGTAATGCCGCGCGAATGCCACGCGGAAGCTGGCTGATTGCGGCGGTTCTTCCCGCGGTCGTTTGTTATGTGGCCCTGCAGGGGGTGTCGTGGTATGTCAGCAGCTTTATCGTTAAACCGAACGAACTGGTGCGAGAAAAGCCATATATCGTCTTCAATACGGAGCTGACGCGGCAAGCTTACGGATTGAACCGAATCGCGCAGCGGGAATTCCCGGCGGAGACGACGGTGGATGCAGCCGAGCCGGCAAGCAATCAGGCCACGCTGCAGAATATTCGGCTATGGGACTGGCGCGCGCTGCAGGACACGCTGCGGCAGATCCAGGAAATCCGCACCTACTACGACTTTCCCGACATCGACATTGATCGATATGAGATTGACGGCACCACTCGAGAGGTGATGCTAGGGGCGCGCGAACTGAATGTCGACAAGCTGCCGGAAAGCAGCCGCAACTGGATCAACGACAAGCTGATTTATACGCATGGCTACGGCATCACGATGAATCCGGTGAACGGTTTCACGGCGGAGGGATTGCCGACGCTCATGCTGAGCAACATGCCGGTACAAAGCACAGTGCGTGGACTTTCAGTGACGCGTCCAGAGATTTATTTCGGCGAGCTGACGGATACGGACGTTTATGTCAAAACACGGCAGAAGGAATTTAACTACCCCCAGGGCGCGAGCAACAGTCTTACGTCGTACGAAGGCAACGGCGGGATTGCGCTGGGCGGGTTTCTGCGACGCATTCTGATTGCACTCGATCGCGACGATCTGGCGAAGCTGCCCTTCAGCGACGACGTGACTCCCGATAGCCGGTTGCTGATGCGGCGCAATCTGAGGGATCGCGTTACGGCGTTGGCGCCATTTCTTACGTTCGAACCCGATCCTTATATTGTGCTCGGCGATGATGGGCGGCTCTCGTGGATCATGGATGCGTTTACGGTTTCAGACACGTATCCCTACTCGACGCACTACCGGCTGGATCGCGACTCCATTAACTACATGCGGAACAGCGTCAAAGTAGTTATTGACGCTTACGATGGCACGACGACGTTCTACGTCTTCGACAGGGAAGATCCCATCATTGCGGGGTACAGGCATATTTTCCCGATGCTGTTCAAGGATGCGAGCGATATGCCGGCGGGGCTACGAAAACATGTGCGCTATCCCGAGTTGTTGCTCAAACTTCAGGCCGAAGTCTACGGCTTGTATCACATGACGGATCCGGAGGTGTTTTACAACCGAGAGGATTTGTGGACGCTCGCGACGGAAGTAGGCATGGGCGATGCGGGGCAGCAAACGACGCAAGCAATGCAACCTAATTTTGTGCTGATGAAGCTCCCGGGTGAAACGGGCGAGGAGTTCGTGGAGATTCTGCCGTTCACTCCCGCGAACCGTAATAATCTGATTGGCTGGATTGCCGGGCGTTGTGATGGCGCAAATTACGGGACGTCAGTGGTGTACAACTTCCCGAAGACGAAACTGGTCGACGGGCCGCTGCAGATCGAAGCGCGCATTGATCAGAACGCGGAGCTTTCCGGGCAATTGACGCTCTGGAACCAGCAAGGCTCGCACGTGCGGCGCGGGGCGCTCTTGGTGATTCCGACGGGACGTGCTCTGCTCTATGCGGAGCCGATTTACTTGCAGGCAGAACGCAGTCCGATGCCGGAATTGCGACTGGTGGTGCTGGCGTTGCAGGACCGCCTGGCGTACGGGCCGACGTTTGAGTCGGCGATGGCGGCGCTTTTTGGCGGCGTGTCGTCGTCATTGAGTGCTCCGGCGGTGAGCGGGAGTTCGACAAATGATGCGAGCGCTGCGGCGGTTGTCGCTCCTGAGTCGGCATCTTCGTCCAGTTCGGACTTCAATGCGCTCGTTTCGGAAGCTGCCAGGGACCTAGCCGACTACCAGCGGTTGACAGCGGAGGGCAAACTCGGCGAGGCAGGGCAAAAACTGGAAGAGCTGAAGCGTGCGCTCGATAAGCTGAATGCTCGACGGAAATAGCGCGGCAGCTAATCCCAATCGTCACTGCCGATGGGGTCGCCGTCGGGAGGCGTAGCTGGCGTTGTCGGGTGGATCTCCGCAGGGTTTTTCTGAAAGCGGCCAATTTGAATGGTGGCGAAGAAGAACTGAGCCCGCACGGATTCATCTTTGGCAGACGTTGCTTGTGTTGCTATCCATTTTTTCAGTTCGTCAAGCTTGAGCGACGCTATGGCGCGAACCTGATCGGACGCGTGCTCGTCTCCGGCCAGTGTCATCAGGCGATTCAATACAACTGAATTTACCGTGCGCTGAATTGCACCAGCATATCCTGCGGCTGCTTCCGTCTTCCAGGTGGCAGTTAGCAGGTCGGTGACGAGTTCGTCAAACCCGGGATTGGCAGCATCCAGCGCATGATATTCAATCATCCTTTGAGCGCGTTCGGGTTGGAGGAGCGCATTGGCGACGATCTCGGCAGCTGCTTCAGCGGGAGCGAGTGCATCAAAGGCCGGTGAAGTACGGCGCGAGAAATTCTCGCGGCCAGTTGGATAGTCGGGCGGGCGGGGCGGAATGATCTTGAGGAGAGACTGGGGCAACGCGAGCACTTGCGGCGCGAGCGTGTCGAGAACGGCGCGAATTGCATTACGCTGCTCTAAGGCAGGAACGATTTGCGGCGTTCTGTCCTTCCCTCCGCGCAGGTTGAAAGAGTAGTCGAGTCCACCGATCGACTTGGCGACGGCGACAACTTGATAGCGATGGTAGAGATACATTGGAACCAGAATATCTTCAACCGTCGCCATCGGCGTATGTTCGGGAATCGCGTTCTCGGAAAGATTTTTCAAGGCAGCGGCGCGTACGCTCATGACGCGATGCAAGCCGTCGAGAGTGTTGCTACCAGTGTCCCAGAGATGAGCGATGGGACTGGCAGAGCCGGCCGGGCGCGCATCCTGATCGGTGAGGTAGAGAAGGCCTCTGCCGAAGGCGTCTTCGAGAATCTTGTCGAGCGCTGGCAGTTCATTTTCTGTCTGCGACTGATCGCTGTAGCCGTAGGTGATCGAAACTTTGTCCCACTCGCCGATTCCAACGGCGTACGCATTGGAAACGTCGGGGCGGCCGTCCGTGTCGAGAGTAATTGTCGGCGGAGGATAGTCCATAACAGAGCTGCGATTGACGATGCTGGCGGCGTAATTGTGCATGAGCCCGAGGGTATGCCCGGTTTCATGGGCGGCGAGCTGGCGAATTCGGGCGAGCGCCATTTCATTAGCAGCTTTGAGTTTGGCAGGGTCTTTTCCGAAGGGATCGAGCAGACCTTGCGCTATGAGAAATACTTGCCGGATTCTGAGAGCGTCGAAATTCACATGGCCGTTGATGATCTCGCCGGTGCGCGGATCGGCGATGGCGGTGCCATAGGCCCAGCCTCGAGTCGAGCGCGGGATCCATTCGATGACGTTGTAGCGAACGTCCATGGGATCGACGCCTTCGGGCAGAAGCTTTACCTGGAAAGCGTCTTTATATCCAGCCGCGGTGAAGGCCTGGTTCCACCAGCTTGCTCCTTCAACGACGGCGGACCGAATTGGCTCGGGGATGCCGCGGTCGACGTAGTAGATGATCGGCTTTACGGGTTCTTGTTCGCCCGCTGCCGACGGATCATTCTTGGAAAGGCGGAAATGCGCGATGTAGCGTTTTACGATCGACTGATCGACGGGTGTGGCGAAATCCATGTAGGCGATGCCGAAGAAACTGGAGCGTGGATCGTATGCGCGCTGGCGGAACCCTGCGGGCGGCTGCTGAATGAAGGAGAAATGCTCGTGGACGGTGATAGCTCGAGGGTCGGGTGTGACCTGCTCAACCCAATGGCCAGGATTGTCTCCGACTAAAGTCAGCGTGGATTCGACGTCTGTGTTTTCCGGGAAATTCTTAGTGCGGGGAAGGTATATTGCGGAACGCGATGCGTCGACATGATAGGTCCCTTGCTTCAGGGCAGCGAGTTTCGCGCCGACTTCATGGACGTCGCTGAGGAAAAATGGCGTGGCATCGACGAGGGCGGTGCCATCAGTTTCCGCAGTTGCCTCGAATCCCCAGAGTACGGATTGGGCAAAGGCCTGCTGCACGGCGGACTGCTGTTCGAGGTCGTCGGTGATGGCGCGATAGCCTTCATTTTCCGCAACGAGCAGAATTCGTGGGCCGCTGCGTTCGAAGTGGACGACACTGGTTTTGCCAGGCTGTCCACGGTCGAGATTGACGTCATTGGAGCCGACGCCGTTCGCCAGCGTCTCGTAATAGAGGAACGGAGTATTCCATTTGTCGATTTGCAGCCAGAATTTTCCCTCGCGTGCGTCCCAATAGCAGGTGAAGAAGCCGGGTAGCTTTTGCATCCCGGCAGTTTTCTGCTCGATGGTTTTGAGTTCCGGCATTGTCTGGGCGCTGGCTTGGCGATCGCCAGCCTGGTGATCGGCAGTTGGCGGCGTTTTGTGCTGCGCGTCAGGCGAGGAGTTCTGTGCACTTCCGACAGCCACGAATATCAGGAATGCCAGCGACGCAACGACGGAATGTTTCATCCAGACGACCCTCCTAAAGGGGCACGTTGACATGGTAAATGCGGCGGGTCGTAATCGCATTTCTTGCAACCGCGGATGGGTGTTAATCTCCTCGGTGCCTACAGGTTCGGATTACGAGTGAATTCGCGCAAGCGTTCGCCTGCGTGGTGCATAATTCATTGCTGAAAACAACCAGGAATTCTATGACACGACGATGCTCTACGGCTATGTTTCAAATCTTGCTCGCCTGCTTTGCTCTGTTGTGCGCGCTACAAGCGCAAACTGCGACCCCTCCAGATCCGTCGCCCGATTTGACGAAGGTGCCGACGCTTTTTGTTGTCGGCTATGCGCACCTCGACACAGAGTGGCGATGGGAATATCCGCAGGTCATCAATGAATACCTGCACAGGACGATGGAGGACAATTTCAAGCTGTTCGAGAAATATCCTCATTATGTTTTCAATTTCAGCGGCGCGAACCGCTATCGGTTGATGAAGGAATATTTTCCTGAGGATTTCGCGCGGTTGAAGATGTATGTGGCGCAGGGACGCTGGTTCCCAGCGGGATCGTCGATGGAAGAAGGAGATGTAAACGCGCCGAGTGCAGAGGGGATCCTCCGGCAAGTTCTGTACGGGAACGAGTGGTTCCGAAAGGAGTTTGGCAAAGCCAGTGCGGAATATATGCTGCCCGACTGTTTTGGATTTCCGTCGTCATTGCCGACGATTCTTGCTCACTCCGGAGTGAAGGGATTTTCCACCCAGAAATTGGTTTGGGGATCGTCGGCGCCAGGCGGCGGCCCGGAGTCTCTGGAGCAGACGCCCGAAGGAACGCCGTTTAACGTCGGCGTGTGGGTAGGGCCAGACGGCGAAAGCGTATTGGCTGGGCTGAATCCGGGCGCGTACGACAGCGGGATCGTCACTGATCTGAGCACGCCTCTGCCCACGATGCCGCCGAATGCAGCGCTCGTTGAACTGCAGAAGAACGTCGGCATTCTGCGACAGAAACTGGTGCAAGCCGACAAGAGCGGTAAGCCATACGATCCAAAAGATATGTCGGAGTATCTGAAGCTGAGGAGCGATCGCGACAGTCTCGCCAAGACGCAGGCAGATCGAGAACTGGAGCGTCATCAAGGCGATTGGGCGGCGCGCGTTGATCTGAACGGCAAAGTCGGCGGCGTGTTCACGGACTATCACTATTACGGTACGGGTGATATCGGGGGTGCTCCAGATGAAGACTCGGTGCAACGCCTGGAAGCAATTGTCACAAAGGGAAGCGCGAGCTTTCCGCCGGAGGACGGATATTTCGAGTCTGGCGCGTCGCATCCGGCATGGCCGGCGGTGAAAGTAGGCGACGGTCCCGTTCATGTGATTTCAACGACGGCGGACCAGATGTTTCTAGATATCACTCCGATAGAAGCCGCCCGGCTACCGCGATACACGGGCGAGATGGAGTTGACGAACCACTCGGCGGGTTCACTTACGTCTCAGGGGTATCAGAAACGTTGGATCAGAAAAGAAGAATTGCTGGCGGACGCCGCGGAGAAAACCTCGATTGCCGCGGAATGGTTGGGGGCGTCGTCGTATCCGATGCAGCGACTGAACGACGCATGGACGCTGGCAATGGGCGGACACTTCCACGACATCGCGGCGGGGACGGCGACCCCAATGGCGTACGAGTTTGCGTGGAACGATGACGTACTCGCGATGAACCAGTTTGCCGCCGTGCTGACCAACGCGACAGAAAAGGTGGCCGCGGCGCTCAACACAGAGACCAAGGGAGTGCCCCTGGTTATTTTCAATTCCCTCAATGTCGCGCGCGAAGATGTGGTGGAAGCCAACGTGGAATTCCCAGGTGGGAAGCCGAGTGCGGTCCATGTTGCGGGTCCGGATGGGAAGGACGTGCCGGCGCAGATTTCGAATGGCAGAGTGATCTTTGTGGCGAGCCTACCGTCGGTGGGATATGCAGTTTATGACGTTCAGCCGGGAAGCAGTGGGACGGCTTCGCATCTGCGTGTTTCGAAGAATGAACTGGAGAATGACTATTACCGCGTCAAGCTGAATATGGAGGGCGATGTGGCCGGCATCTTTGATAAGAAAATCGGCCGAGAGCTACTCGCCGCTCCGGCACGGCTGGCGATTTCTTACGACAACCCGAAGCACTGGCCGGCGTGGAATATGGACTGGGAGCAAGAGCAGGCGGCACCGAAAACCTTTGTCGCAGGACCGGCTCAAGTCCGAGTCGTTGAGGATGGGCCAGCTCGCGTCGCGGTGGAAATTTCTCGCGAAACCGCGGGCTCACGATTTGTGCAAACGATCAGCCTTTCAGCGGGTGATGCGGGACGGCGCGTGGAGTTTGGAAACGCGGTCGACTGGAGCACTCGCGAGTCAAATCTGAAAGCAACATTTCCGCTGATCGCGTCGAATTCCGTGGCCACCTATAACTGGGACATCGGCACGATCACGCGGCCGACGGCGGAGCCAAAGAAATTTGAAGTACCGTCGCACCAGTGGATCGACCTGACCGATGCAAGCGGCGAATTTGGCGCAACGATCCTGACCGATTGCAAGAACGGATCGGACAAGCCGACGGACAATACTATCCGGCTGACGCTGCTCCGGACGCCGGGCACAACCGGAGGCTACCCGGACCAGGGCACGCAGGACATTGGACATCATGATTTTTTTTACGGCATTGTCGGACATGTCGGCGGTTGGCGGGACGCGCAGACAGATTGGCAGGCGCAACGATTGAACGCTCCCTTGATCGCGTTCGCCACCGCAAAACACAAGGGGGTTCTGGGCAAGCAGTTTTCTCTACTGAGAGTCAGTAATTCTCGAATTCGCGTGTTGGCTGTAAAGAAAGCGGAACACGGAGATGAGGTTATTCTGCGGCTGGTGGAACTCGATGGCAAGCCGCAACGCGACGTCCGAATTTCTTTTGCGGCGCCAGTGACGAGCGCGCGCGAAGTGAACGGGCAGGAACAGCCGCTCGGGCAGGCAACAGTATCGAGCGGAGGGTTGAGAGAGTCGTTCGGCGCGTATCAGCCGCGCACGTTCGCTGTGCGACTGGCTGCTTCAGCGACCAAAGTTGCAAGAGTGAGGTCGGTTCCCGTTACGCTGCACTATGATCTCGCGACCACGAGCAACAAAGGCGATCGCTCCGAAGGAGGGTTTGACGGGAAGGGCAATACACTCCCGGCGGAGACGCTGCCTGCAGAAATTGTTTTCGATGATGTGCCGTTCCAGCTAGCTCCCGCAAAGACGGGAACGCCGAATGCGGTCGTAGCGAAAGGGCAGACAATTGAGCTGCCGAGGGGACACTACAATCGCGTGTATCTGCTCGCGGCGTCCTCCGATGGCGATCAGAAAGCAACCTTCGAAATTGGCGTTAAGAAGACGGAACTCGAAATCGAATCATGGGCCGGATTCGTCGGCCAGTGGTATGACCGCCAGTGGAGTTCAAAAGATACTTCGCACGACGATTACGGTGACATGACAGGTCTCAGTCCCGCTTACATCAAGCGTGCTGATGTTGCGTGGTACTGCAGTCATCACCACAATGCCGCAGGCGAGAATGTTCCTTACTCCTACTCGTACCTGTTCGGCTACGGGATCGATATACCGACTGGAGCGAAGAGCATCAAACTGCCGGACAACAGCAAGGTTCGCGTCTTGGCGATCTCAGTGGCAGATGAGAATCCGGAAGTGAGGGCAGCGCAGCCTCTATATGATGTGCTTCCGTCGCCGACTGCAGCAGGCCGTTCGATGCCATCGTTGCATCGATAAGGATGGCTGGGCACCTACGCGGGATTCCCAGCCACCTCCAGTTCCTTCAAGCGAAACCATCCTCATACACCATTGAATCTACGAATACGGGCCACAAGAGCGCCGTATTAAATCGTCCCGTGAAAATTGGGTTGACAGAGGACGGTGCAAATGAGTAACATTCTAGCAACCGACCGGTCGGTTTGTAGATTTAGAGCGACGTCAACCTAACTTAACTAAGGAGCTTTCCGTGGCTAAGGTCTTTTATCAGAATGATGTCAATCCCTCGGCATTGAAGAACAAGACGATTGCCGTTTTCGGCTACGGATCCCAGGGACATGCGCAGGCGCAGAACCTTCGCGACAGCGGATGCGACGTGATTATCGGGCTCGATCCTGCGCGGAGCTCGGCAACCCAGGCGCGAGCGGATGGAATGACTGTGACTGCTCCGGCGGAAGCTGCGAAGCGCGCCGATTGGATCCAGATTCTCACCCCGGATGAGAGCCAGGCCGACTTCTACGAATCGTCGATACGGCCGTATCTGCATAAAGGGAAGATCCTCGGCTTCTCGCACGGGTTCGCAATCCATTTCAAGACCATTCAACCGCCTAAAGATGTGGATGTGGTCATGATTGCGCCTAAGAGTCCCGGCCATCTGCTGCGGCGCGTCTATGCACAGGGCGGGGGCGTGCCGTCGTTGCTGGCGATCGATCAAGATGCGAGCGGACGAGCGCACGAATACGCGCTTGGCTATGCGCACGGTATCGGGTCGACGCGGGCGGGAGTGTTGGAGACCACATTCAGGGAAGAGGTTGAGAGCGACCTATTCGGAGAGCAAGCCGTACTTTGCGGAGGATTGGCTTCGCTGATGCAGAAAGGGTTCGAGACCCTGGTCGAGGCCGGGTACGCTCCAGAGATTGCGTATTTCGAGTGTGTGCACGAGATGAAACTGATCGTTGATCTGATCTACGAAGGCGGATTGAGCCGAATGCGCTATTCAATTTCGAACACCGCGGAGTATGGCGACCTGACTCGTGGTGAAATGGTGGTTGGAGACACGACGCGCAAGGCGATGAAAGAAGTGCTCGGGCGAATCCAGGATGGAACATTCGCGAAAGAGTGGATCGAGGAGAACAAAAAAGGCGGCAAGACCTTTGCCAAGCTGCGCGAAGCGGCGAGGCGGCATCCAGTGGAAAAGGTTGGTGAGCAGTTGCGCGCGATGATGTCGTGGTTGCCAACCGAAAAGCGCTCGTCCGATGCCGACAAGAAGAAGGCTGAGGCTGCCAAACCTGCGGAGCTGAAAGCTGTCCATGCGTAAAGGTGCCCAAATCATTCTTGATTGCCTGCGGGCGGAGGGCGTGGACTTGGCCTTCGGCTATCCCGGCGGCGCGATCATGCCGTTGTATGACGCGCTCGAAGGAAGCGGAATCCGGCATGTGTTGACCCGGCACGAACAAGGCGCGGTCTTCGCGGCTGAAGGTTACGCGCGAGCGACCGGAAAAGTAGGCGTCGCGATCGCGACCAGCGGTCCAGGAGCGACCAACTTAGTGACGGGCATCGCCGACGCGAAGATGGATTCCGTGCCACTGGTTTGCATTACGGGCCAGGTTCGGTCCTCGCTGATCGGCACCGACGCGTTCCAGGAGACGGACGTTTTCGGAATGACGCTCTCCCTGACCAAGTGGAACCGGTTGGTGCGTTCGACGGAAGAAATACCGCGCGTGATAGCGGAAGCGTTCCACTGGGCGCGCAGCGGCCGTCCAGGACCAGTGATTATCGATATCCCGGTCGACATGATGAAGGCGAGCGTGGAATTCATGGGTCCGGTGCGCTTCACACCGCGCGTGCCTGAAGGTGGCCCCGGACGTGCAGGACCGGAGTCCACATTCGTTACGATGCTGATCGCATTACTGCAGCAGGCGAAGAAACCAGTGGCGCTGGTGGGCGCGGGTGCGAAGCTTTCGGGTGCAGTGGAAGATCTGCGACAAACGCTCGATCTGCTGAGTATTCCCGCGTTTGCGACCGTGCACGGACTGGGAGCAGTACGGGGGGACTCTACGTATTACCTTGGCATGGTTGGTATGCACGGCACGCGTGCGGCGAACATGGCGCTCGATGAGACCGACCTGCTGCTGGTTTTTGGAGCGCGCCTGGACGATCGCGTCACCGGGGAGCCTAGTCGCTTCGCGCCGCACGCGAAGATTGTCCACTTCGAGATTGATCCGATGCAGTTGGATCGCGTGCGCGCCTGCGAGTTACCGGTGATCGGCAATCTTGCCGATACCATCCCAGCGTTTTTCCAGGAAGCGCGACGCGTGCATCTTCCGGACTTCAGCGCTTGGCGCGCGGCAGCCGGCGGAGCGGAGCGCGCCGAACCGCGTAAGGCTGGGTTAGCCCATCCGACAAAGAGTTTTCTCGAACAACTGTTCGCGCGGATGCCGGAGAACGGCACTGTCCTGGCTGATGTGGGGCAGCATCAGATGTGGGCAGCGCAGTGCTTTTCCGCGTCTTCACCGCGAGGGTTTATCACTTCAGGAGGCTTGGGCGCGATGGGCTTCGCTTTACCGGCGGCCATCGGGGTGCAACTCGCTAAGCCTGATACGACGGTTCTCTGCGTGTCTGGCGACGGCGGCTTTCAGATGAACATCCAGGAATTGGCGACGGTGCATCGGCTGGGCTTGCCGGTCAAGATGGTCATCATCGACAACAAGTTTCTCGGCATGGTGCGGCAGTGGCAGGAGCTTTTCTTTGCCCGTAATTACGCGGAGACGGATTTGAGCGACAACCCGGATTTCGTCGAGATCGCCAAGGCGTACAAAATTTCCGCATCAATATTGAGAGAAGAGGAGTTCCTGGACCCGGCTGCGAGCGCCTACGTGTCTCGAAGGCTCGACCGCTTCTTGCGGTCGAGCCAGCCGGAGTTGCTCGTGTTTGAATGCCATCCCGAGGCAAATGTGTATCCAATGGTGCCGTCGGGAGCGTCCTTGTCGGAAATGGTATTTGAAGAGTAGGGCGCGCTTGTTCACTTTTCGGGGGCGGTGCATCAACCTTGTAATGAATAGAACGTTGCAGCGCGGTTTGACCAATGGGTGATGGAGGACTTATGCATATCTTTCATATTCGTTATCGCAACACACAGGGAACCCTGATGAGGATTCTCGGCGCAGTTTCGCGGCGTGGAATCGATCTGCCTTACGTGCAGGCCGAACCGGTGGAGCACACCCACAAGGTAACCCTGCTGATGGATGCGAACGCGAAGCAGGTCGGCCAGCTTTGTCGCGAATGGCGGGGCGTCGTAGATGTAGTCGACGTTCGGCCTGGAGCGCCGATCCAAGAGCTCTGGGATCATGCGCACTTTGGATTGCCGCATCCTGCGGACTCGGTGGGGGCAGCAGAGAACGCGCGCACGGCAACCGCGTAGCCTTCGGGAGATTTTGCGGAAAGAGTCTTGGAGAGTGCAGTCCTGCAGAAGCACGTTGTTTCACCTGCCGGGGAAGTGCACTTCGAATTGCGCTCATTCGGGTCGCGACTCGCTAGTGACCGACCAGAAGAAATTGCCTCTGTTAATGGCAGATTGCCTCGCTTCCTTCACTTCGTGTCGTCCCGACTAAGGGCTAGAATGGTCGCACGAAGGTTCGCCTCCGCACAGTAAAGTGGAGCCGAGAGTTTCCCTCGATGGATCTCAAGCATCGCAGCCGCAACATTACCGATGGGCGCGACCGGGCACCGGCACGCGCTATGTACAAGTCCATTGGTTTCACCGACGACGATCTGGCGAAGCCGTTGATTGCTGTTGCCAATACTTGGATCGAGACCATGCCGTGCAACTTCCACCTGCGGCGGCTTTCGGCCAAGGTGAAAGAAGGAATTCGCGCTGCCGGGGGCACGCCAATGGAATTCAATACCATCGCAATTTCCGACGGCGAAACCATGGGGACCGAGGGCATGAAGGCATCGCTGGTCAGTCGCGAGGTGATTGCCGACTCCATCGAACTAGTTTGCCGCGGGCAGCTTTTTGATGCGGCGGTCTGCCTTGTCGGGTGCGACAAGACGATTCCAGCGGCGGCCATGGCGCTCGCACGAATGGATCTGCCGGGTCTGGTCCTTTATGGCGGAACGATTGCCGCCGGCAGCTATCGCGGCAAAGACGTGACGATCCAGGATGTGTTCGAGGCGGTCGGCGCGAATGCGGCAGGGAAAATGAGCGATGGAGATTTGTTGGAGCTCGAGAATGTGGCCTGTCCCGGCGCAGGCGCGTGTGGCGGTCAATACACTGCGAACACGATGAGCACGGTAATGGAGCTGATCGGACTTTCGCCTATGGGATTTAATGGCATCCCAGCGATGGATGTGCGCAAGGATGAAGCGGCGTTCCGCTGCGGCGAAGTGGTGATGAATCTGCTTCGGCGTGGAACTCGTCCAAGCGATGTTTTGACGCGCTCGGCGTTCGAGAACGCGATTGCAGGCGTAGCCACGACCGGTGGCTCAACCAACGCGGTGTTGCATCTGCTCGCGATTTCGCGCGAGGTGGGATTACCCCTCGACATCGACGATTTCGACCGAGTGAGTGAACGCACTCCGCTGCTGGCCGATCTGAAGCCCGCCGGAAAATACGTGGCCGCCGATGTGGATGCTGCGGGCGGCATTCCGGTGATTGCCAAGCGGTTGCTCGACGGCGGCTTCGCGGACGGTTCCGCGATGACGGTGACGGGAAAGACATTTGCCGAAGAAGCGAGCGCTGCAAGAGAAACCGCTGGTCAAAGGGTGATCGTGCCATTGAGCAAGCCGTTGAAGACGACGGGCGGCTTGGTGATCCTGAAAGGCAATCTTGCTCCCGGAGGCGCCGTGGTGAAAATGAGTGGCCACGAGCGGCAGTCACACATGGGGCCAGCGCGCGTGTTCGACTCCGAAGAAGCAGCGATGCAGGCCGTGACGACCAAGCAGCTCAAAGCCGGAGACGTGGTCGTGATCCGGTACGAAGGCCCGAAGGGCGGTCCCGGTATGCGCGAAATGCTAAGTGTGACTGCGGCAATCGTGGGCGAAGGCTTGGGCGAGAGCGTCGCCTTGATTACCGACGGACGGTTCAGCGGCGCAACTCGTGGCCTTATGGTTGGCCATGTGGCGCCAGAAGCGGCGCTGGGGGGACCGATCGCTGTGATCCAGGAAGGCGACCGCATTACCATCGACACCAAAGTCCGTAAACTGGAATTGGAGGTTTCCGATGACGAGATTGCCCGGCGCATGACTGAATGGAAACCCGCTGCCCCGCGCTACAGGACGGGTGTCTTCGCCAAATACGCGGCGCTGGTCAGTTCCGCGTCTGAAGGTGCAATTACAACTCCACCGCACCAGGTTCACCCCAGATCTTAGCGTGCGATAGATAATGCCAGGGGCGGTGCCGCGTAGGATGGTGTTATTATCTCGCGTGGCGGAAGGCTGAACGAAATTCCGGCCAATCCCAATTTTTCCGCGGGCGCGCTGACATTCGGAACTTTACAACCAGGCACTGACGTTGATGTGGGTTCTGTGCGCTCCGAGAGCGAGTATCCATGTCCGACCTTTGCAATCGAACTGCGCGCTTCCTGGTGCAAACGGCGATCATCTTGCTGCTCCCTGCTCTCTCCCTGAACGCGGCGAGCGAGGGGAACATGCGTTCCGGCTATTACCGCTATCCGGCGATTCACGGCGATACCATCATTTTCACCTCAGAGGGTGATCTCTGGTCGGTGAGCACGAAGGGTGGCGCGGCACGGCGCCTGACGTCGAACCCGGGGAAGGAGATTTACCCGGCAATCTCTCCCGACGGAACGACGGTTGCATTCAGCGCGGAGTATGAAGGTCCGCTCGATGTTTACACCATGCCAGTCGAAGGAGGCCTGCCACAGCGGCGCACGTGGGATGGCGGAGCGGCGGTGGCTGGCTGGACTCCTGACGGGCGAGTGCTGGTGCGCACTCAGCGATATTCGACCCTACCCGATCCAAAACTGGTAGCGATCGCACCGGGAGGAGAGCGCGAGATTGTGCCGCTCGCGCAGTCGGCGGAAGGCGCGTATACGCCTGATGGGAAGACGCTTTTTTTCACGCGCTATACGCGGCAACCGAGTCAGACGAAACGGTATCAGGGTGGCACAGCGGAGAACATCTGGCGGTATGAAGCCGGCTCTGAAGCTGTGCCGCTGACCAGCGATTGGAAGGGCACTTCGCACAATCCGATGTTTTGGAATGGACGCGTGTATTTTCTTTCGGACCGCGACGGCGTAATGAATATTTTTTCTATGGACCGAGACGGGCACGATGTCCAGCAACTCACACACCATCGTGGATGGGACGTACAGTCGGCTTCGATCTCTGAGGGGCGCATTGTCTACCAGTGCGGCGCGGACCTTTGGCTGCTCGATTTGAACGGCCATCAGAACGCGATTATTCCCATCACATTGGTCTCTGACTTTGACCAATTGCGGGACCGCTGGGTGAACAAACCGCAAACTTATCTTACGGAAGCGCATCTGTCTCCCGATGGCAGCGCTGCAGTTTTCACGGCGCGCGGTGAAGTGTTCACCTTACCCGCTACCAGTGGGCGGATTGTCAAGGTAGCGGGCAGGCCGGGAGTCCGCTACCGCGAAGCGCGCTACCTGCCCGATGGCAAGAGCATCGTTGCGCTCTCAACCGAGAGCGGCGAGACTGAGTTTTGGAAGTATCCCGCGAATGGAATCGGCGGGCCGGAGCAGTGGACGCGCGATGCGAAAGTCTTGCGCTGGGATGGCGTCCCTTCGCCCGACGGTCACTGGCTTGCTCACCGCGACAAAGATCAGCAGTTGTGGTTGTATGACACGAAGACGAAACAGCAGAAGCGCATCGCGCAATCCATGGTTGATGATTTCTCCGACCTCGCGTGGTCGCCCGACAGCCAGTGGCTCGCGTATGTGGAAGCCGCGACCAACACGTTTACGCAAATCAAAATACTGAATACGAAGACGGGTACATTCGAGGGAATCACGTCCGATCACTACAACAGCTTCAGCCCAACCTGGAGCGCGGATGGTAAGTGGCTCTATTTCCTATCCGACCGCATGCTGAAAACAACCGTACCGTCACCATGGGGTTCGCGCCAGCCCGATCCAAACTTCGATCGGTCGATGAAGGTTTATGAACTGGCGCTGACTGCCCGTATTCGTTCCCCATTCGCTCCAGTGGATGAGCTCCACCCGGAGGTAGGGAAACCGGAGGACGCGAAGAAAGACGACATGAAGCCTGAAGAGGTGAACAAGGAAGAAACGAAGAAAGAAGCTGCGCAAGACAATGAGAAACGGTCGGCCAAATCCGATGTTGCGTCTGCCGAAAAGAAGGCTCCTCCCCCGGCGGTGAACATTGACTTCAGTGATTTGCCTTCGCGTCTGAACGAAGTGCCAGTGCCGGCGGGAAATTACTCTTCTCTGCAGGCCGCGGAAAAACGCTTGTGCTGGATGCAACAAGATGAAGAGGTTCCGCCTAAGTCAGCATTGCAATGTCTGGAGATCGCAAACAAGGGCGACCCTGCCGAAACCGTGTTAGGCGATATAAAACGATATGAGATATCGCTCGATCGCAAGAAAATGCTGGTGAGCAAGGAAGACGATTTTTACATTCTTGCTTCGGATGCGAAGGCATCTGGCGTGGCGGACGCGAAAGTCATGGCCAAGGCCAAGATTGACATGTCTCACTGGAACTTTCCAGTCAATCCGCGTGCTGAGTTCCACGAACTCTATCTCGATTCATGGCGGCTGGAACGGGACTATTTTTACGATCACGGCATGCAGGGCGTGGACTGGAAGGCGACGCGGGACCGTTATCTTCCGCTGGTTGATCGCGTATCAGACCGCGACGAATTGAACGATGTGATTGCGCAAATGGTGAGCGAACTTTCGGCGTTGCATATTTTCGTTCACGGCGGGGACCTGCGGGAACCGGCTGACAACGTGGAAATAGCAACTCTTGGTGCGGTTCTGCGGCGGGATAACCGGGAGGGCGGATTGGTCGTGGAGCACATTTATCTTCACGACCCTGACTTGCCGAATCAGGCGCCACCGTTGGCGCGGCCCGATTCCATGGTGCGCGAGGGCGAGGTGATTCTGAGTATCGATGGTGAAGATTCTCTGAGTGCGCAAGACGAACGGGCGTTACTCCGCGGCAAAGCTGGACGCAAGGTGATGCTGCGCGTGAAATCCGCCGCTGGCCAAACGCGCGATGTGCTCGTAACTCCGGTTTCGGAAAAAGACGAAAGCAACTTCCGATATGCCGAGTGGGAGTATTCGAGACGTCAAAAAGTGGAGGAGGACTCGCAATCGGAGATCGGATACGTTCACCTGCGGGCCATGGGTCCATCTGACATCGAGCAGTGGGCGCGGGAATTCTATCCCGTTTACGACCGGCAAGGGTTGATCATCGATGTACGGCACAACCGCGGGGGAAATATCGACTCGTGGATCCTGGGAAAGTTATTGCGTAAAGTATGGTTCTACTGGCAGCCTCGCTTGGGCAATCCCACCCCCAACATGCAGTACGCGTTTCGCGGACACATTGTTGTTCTTTGCGATCGACTGACTGCTTCCGATGGAGAAGCCTTTACCGAAGGAATTCGGCGCCTCGGACTGGGCAAGATCATTGGCGTCAGAACCTGGGGAGGTGAGATCTGGCTTTCCGCCAACAACAATCTAGCAGACGACGGGATTGCCACCGCCGCTGAAACCGGCGTCTACGGACCGGAAGGGAAATGGCTTATAGAGGGTCACGGGGTCGACCCGGATATCGAGGTGGACAATCTTCCGCACGCTACATTCGCCGGCAGCGACGCGCAACTGGACGTGGCGATTCAGTATCTTCACGAAGAGATTCAGAAGGACCCGCGGCCGGTTCCGAAGGCTCCGCCGTATCCGAATAAGGCGTTCCCTTACGATCAATAACTTGGAGGCCCGGGTCATCGAAGGGTTGACGCAAACGATCCTGTAGAGACCGTTTTGGCCGGTCGCGGGACTCAACCAAACGAAAGCTCATCGCTGCCGAAGGTATTCTCAAGTCCAACCGATAAACTCCGCGCAATCAATTCGAACGAAGGCTTCCCCGGTCTTCCGCCTGGGTTGTAAGGACAAGATCACGCGACTGCGCGATCCATGTCAAAGCCGTGCCAAACCATTGCGACTTCGGGTCAGATATCAGCTGCAAAAGCCGTAACACCGATCTCATCAATGTAGTATCGTTTCCTCTCCCCGAAAGTTGCCTTGTTGTGCGTGGGCCAGAAGGGGTCAAGCAATTGCCAACTGGAGGAGTGATGTCAGTGCCCAGATGGGTGTTCGCACTGTTGCTGTGTAGCTGCCTTCAAGGTTTTGTTTTCGCAGCCGCGGCGGACGAACACGTGTTTTACAACGGCAAGATATTCACGGGAGAACCCGATCATCCTTATGCCGAAGCGCTTGCAATTCGCGGAGACACGATTGTGGCGGTCGGCAATCGCGGCGAGGTGTTGAAGACGGTTGCGAAGAGCGCGGAGATGATTGACCTCAAGGGCGATTTCCTGATGCCCGGGTTGATTGACAGTCATTGTCATGCAGTGGAGGGCGGACTCACGCTCATCGGGGCGGATGTTGGCGAAGACACGAGTTCGCTGGATGAGTTGGCGGCTTTCGCAGCCGAGGCGAAGAAAAGCGGCCGCGGAATGCGGGGAAAAATTCTGATCGTGAGCGGAGTCCCGCTGGCATTCTGGTCGAAGAACAAAGAACTGAATGGCGTCTTCAATGCCGGGGAGTATGCCAGTCAACCGCTTCTGCTCGAAGGCATGGACGGCCATACAGCATGGGCGAACAAAGTGCTACTGAAGCAGGCAGGGATCGACAAGCAGCTCATCCAAGACCTTGATGCTGCTGGCCGGGGGTATTACGGCTTCGGGGCAGATTTTGAGCCGAACGGTTTCCTGGTCGATGCCGGAATAGACAAGGTTAATGAGGTAGTGCCGGAGCCGACCAAAGAACGGATGTTGGCGGCTGGACGTGCTGCGGTGCAGTACATGCACGAACTCGGAATCACCGCATGGCTCGACGCAGAGGCCAGTGCGGCGATCCTAGCGAGTTATCGTGGGTTGGCGGAGCGCGGTGAATTGAACTCACACGTTGCGGCGCTGCCGGTGATCGAGTTCAAGAAGGGACACCCCGAGCAACAGCTGACTTTAGCGCTGGAATGGCGAGAGCAATTCAGGAATGTTCCCGGCGTCAAGATTGTCGGCGTAAAGGTGTTCGCTGACGGAGTACTGGAATATCCGTCGCAAACGGCAGTCCTCTCTAAGCCGTATCGTAACAGTGGAAGAAATGGAGAGCTGCTGTTCAATCCTGCGGATTTTGCGAAGATCGCGGTCGCTGCGGACAAGCAGGGACTGATCGTGCATGTGCACGCCATCGGTGACCAGGCAGTAAGCGAAGCGCTGAATGCTATCGAAGCAGCGAGAAAGGCGAACGGAAACTCCGGTTTGCCGCATACCATTACGCACTTACAGTTGGTCAGGCCTGAGGACATTCCGCGTTTTCACGAACTCGGCGTGATCGCATCGTTTCAACTCTTCTGGGCGAGCGCGGAAACAGACACCATCGAACTAGTGAAACCGTATATCGATCCTGCCCTCTACGAGTGGCAATATCCGGCGCGGTCAATCCTCGACGAAGGTGGGGTGATCGCCGGTGCAAGCGACTGGCCAGTGTCGACTGCAAATGTCTTTCGCGCGATTTATCAGGCCGAGACGCGCAAAGGCCCAGAGGGCGTGCTGGACGCAAGCCAGCGTGTTCCACGCGAGGCGATGCTGTACGCCTACACGCGCAATGCGGCGCGAGCTTTGGCCGAGCAGGACCGGATCGGATCGATCGCTCCGGGGAAGCAGGCGGACTTCACCCTGCTGGATCGCGATGTACTAACAGTGACGGCCGAAGAAGTGCGTGACACAAAAGTATTGTGGACGATTTTCGGTGGTAAGACCGTCTACGGTGCTAAGCCCTAGACCTTGAACGGGTTGGCAGGACGAGGCGTACAATGCTGCAAATCAATTCGCATGATCTTCGGATCAAGACCCGGCTCGGAGGCAGACCATGAAAAAGTTGTCGGCGGGGCTAGTCATATTGGCCATTCTCGTAGTTGTCGCAGGGCCGCAGTCTATTCACGCACAGACCGTCGCGCGGAATGCAAGACCTCTGGGCTACGACGTCACCAGAGAGGTCACTCTCACTGCCACGGTATCGAGCGTGCTGCGGCACGCTGGTACGGGAATGATCGCGGGGTCACACCTGCTGCTGGCCACGCCTTCCGGCACCATTGATGCGAGTCTGGGAAAGTTCGGTTTGCAGCGAAGTGCCGTCGCTGCGACGATCTCTGGCCAATCCGTCGAAGTGACGGGAGTGATGAAGGCCCTCAAGGCCAAGCCCGTGTTTCTGGTCCGCCGGTTAAAAATTGGCGACGAAACTTATACGATTCGTGACGAGCACGGAGTTGTCTTGTCGCCACAGGCGCGTGAGCGTGCCAGCCAGAGGACGGGCCGGAAGGGGGAGTCGCTATGAACCGCCAAGTCTGCGCCGGCATTCTCGGCCTAACTTTCCTGCCTGCGGTTTTCTTGACGAGCTGTAACAGCTCAAATTTCAATCCGCCGACCGAGTTGATCGCGGCGACGAGTGGGAGCCCGCAAAACGCGCAACTCAATCAGACATTTACAAGTCCGCTGGTGGCGACGGTGACGATGGGTAGTACCCCGGTAAGCGGGGCGTTCGTGACCTTCACGGCGCCTGCCACAGGAGCGAGCGGAATATTCTCGAATGGAACCAATACCGAGACAGACACAACCAATTCGAGCGGCGTGGTAACGTCATCGCCGTTTACCGCCAATGGGATTATAGGAGCCGACACGGTAGTGGCTTCGGTAGCGGGAGTGACGGCGTCGGTCAACTTTCTCCTAACGAACACATCCGGACCTGCGGCATCCATCGCGGCGACGAGCGGATCGCTGCAAGTCGCGCTGATCAACACGGCATTTGGAGCACCTCTAGTGGCGACCGTCTTCGACAGTAACTCGAATCCGGTAACCGGCGCTGCCGTCACATTCACAGCCCCAGCAACCGGAGGGAGCGGCGTATTCACTTCGAACTCAACGACGACAGAAACGGATACAACTAACGCCAGCGGCGTGGCGACATCGTCGACTTTCAAGGCCAATGCGACGACTGGCGGCTTTACAGTGACGGCTACTGTCAGCGGCGTGGCGACACCGGCCAACTTCATTCTGACCAACACAACCAGCCCACTCATCTCGATCTCGGCCACCAGCGGAACGCCGCAAAGTGCGACGGTCAACTCGACGTTTGCGGCGCCATTGGTGGCAACGGTCATGAACGGGAGCCAGCCGGTCGCGAATCAGTTGGTGACGTTCGAAGTTCCGGCGACCGGGCCGAGCGGCACATTCGCAGGTGGCGTCAATAGCGCAACGACCAATTCAAACGGGGTTGCGACTTCGGTCCCGTTCACTGCGAACGGATCGATCGGGTCCTACACGGTTACGGCCACAGTTCCATTGGGCGCGGAGCCCGCTACCTTCGGTCTGACCAATACGTCAATCACCTATGCGTTCTATCTGAACGGACTCGAAGCGCTCGACGAAAACCGTGATGTTCCAAATTTTTATGCGCTGGCCGGCTCGGTGACAGTTGACGGGAATGGCAATGTGTTGGGCGGCGAACAAGACTACAACGACGGCCTTGGACTCACGTCGCCGCAACCCTCCGGCGATACGATCGCGGCCGCGGCGAAGGCGCTGGTCGTCGATCCGACAACCGGACAGGGAACGCTTACCCTCACGACCGACAATCCAAACGTGGGTAACAATGGCGTTGAAACGCTCGGCGTGCAGTTTGTGAACCTGAATCATGCGCTCGTCGTGCAGTTTGACGGTTCCGCAACTTCCAGCGGAAGCATGGACACGCAGACGCCTTCGAGTACGCTCAACGACGGCAACTATGCCTTCACCCTTACCGGAGTCGACCCTTACTATTATTCGGTTGTGTTCGGAGGTGTGTTCTCGATTTCGAGTAGCGGTACCGCGCTATCAGGAACATTCGACGAGGATGATTTCGGCGGCGATACGACGCCCACTCTCGGAACGACTTTCTCCGGGACCATTACCGGACCTGACGCCTACGGACGCGGCACGATCACTGGACTTAGCAATCCCGCGACCGCGAGCACGGTCGCACTCAACTACTACGTCGTCGGTCCGGAGGCGATCCGGATCATCGATGTGGACAATTACAACTCAAACGCCACTGCCGACTCCGCGGTAGGTTCGGCATTTGGCCAGGGCACGGGCACTTTCAGCGCGGCTTCGCTCAGCACATCCGTGTTTGGCATCGAAAGCAACTCGCTAGGGAGTTACTTTGCCGCCCTAGGTCAGTTTAGTACTACGCCAGGCAGCAGTACATTCTCGGGTGTCGCGGATGACAACGAGTTTGAAAATGGGGTAATCGCTAACGCTGCTGCGATCGCAGGCACGTATTCGATAGCCAACAACGGCTACGGGAGCTTCACGATTACTCCTGGAGATTTGGGCGACATCAGCGTCTTCGGGCTTTATATGACTGATCCTAATCTCAATCTTAACGATCCGAACAACACGACCAGCGGACTGGGAGGGGCGCTCGTTGCCGATCTCGACGGGTTTGATCTCAACGGCGTCGGCGTTGTAACTCCGCAAACCGACACAGCAACCGCGGATTTCGCTGGCAATTATGCGTTCGGGGGGCAGGCTTATAACGACTTCGACGGAGATCTCTTTGGCTGGGAATTCGACTTTGTCGCGCAAGGCGGTGTCAAAAACAACGCCTTGAGCAAAGTGAGCGGGTTGGTCAGCGATCCTTTCTTTGCTCTCGGCGGGAACCCGAGCGGCAGTGACGTGAAATTCCAGGGAGTTGCAACGCCGGACGGGTCAAATCCGGGACGCTACACAATTCGCGTCGGTATCACTGTCCCGACTGAAACTCCGGTTTACGTCGAATCGGTCATCTATCAGGCCAGCGGAGGGCAATTGTACTGGTTGGATGAAGATCCGGATGGAGAGAGCGTATTTCTGGGGCCAATTTCGCAGCAGGGGACGCTGGCTGGAATACCGGCTCTCAAGACCGCCGGCGGCGCCCGCGCGGCCAAGCATGTCGGGGACCGCCAATGAAACTCCTTCGGGTCGTATTTCTATTTCTGGTCGTGGTGGCAGTTCCAGTTGCATTTCGAGCCCAAGATGCGACCGGCAGAATTTTCGGAACAGTTTACGACCAGCAGGGAGCGGTGATCCCTTCGGCGAAGGTTACCGTGACCAACACTGCAACCCAGGACGTGCGCACGGCCAGCACAAATAAAGATGGAGCCTTTCAGTTGCTGGCCCTGCCGATTGGCACCTATAAGGTGACGGCCGAGCACACCGGTTTTCGCAGTGTGATCAGCCAGGACCAGAAACTCCAGATCAATCAGGCCTTACGCGTCGACTTCAAAATGGAAGTGGGGGCGGAGAACCAGACGGTCGAAGTCGGCGCCGAGGCCGCGCCGGTAGAAACCATAAATCCAACGTTGGGGCAGTCGATTACAGGACGAACTCTCACGAATATGCCGCTGAACGGTCGCGACATGCTCGACCTGGCGCTGCTCCAGCCTGGCGTCACGGAAAGCAACGACGACAATACCGGCGCGGGAAACTACAGTATTGCGGGCGGACGCACCGATTCAGTTACGTTTCTGCTCGATGGCGGACTGAATAATGACTTGCTCGATAATAGCAACGTGCTCGATCCCAATCCTGACGCGGTCGCGGAGTTTAAGATTCTGGCGAGCGATTACACGGCCGAGTACGGACGCAACGGCGGCGGAGTCATCAGCGTCGTCACCAAATCCGGTTCGAATGCGATCCACGGCAGCGCGTTCGAATTCCTGCGGAACAGAGATCTTGATGCGAACGACTACTTCAACAATGCGCAAGTACCTCAACTTCCGCGACTCGACCTGAAGCGCAACCAATTTGGAGCGACGCTGGGCGGCAAGATCGTCAAAGACAAGGCGTTTTATTTTCTCGCCTATCAGGGACAGCGGCAGGTGCAGGCTCTGCCAATTATTGATACTCCGGTCTTTACGACGGCGGAATTGAACGGGGACTTTTCTGGCAATCAGGGCGTGGCCAGCTTCCTGGAAGCGAATCCTTACTTTGCGGCGACTACCAACGGCGGCGCGGCGAATGGACAGATCGATCCCACAAAGTTCGACCCTGTGGCGCAGGCATATATCAAAGCTGGCCTGATTCCCAGCACTCCGACTGGTTTGCTCTCGACTTCGGAAGAAGCGGACGACAATCGCAACGAACTGACCTCGAAGTTTGATTTCAATCTCAACTCCAAGGACAAGCTTTCGGCGACGATTGGGATCAACCGCGCCGGCGATCCATATGCCGGAACTCTGAATCCAGCGCCATTTGCCAGCGTTCCCGGTTTTCCCAGTACCAACAGCAAGGATTATTACTTCGTAAATCTTGGATACACGCGGATCATTTCGCCCATCATTCTCAATGAATTTCATTTCGTCACGCACCGCACGAACTTTCTGCACGATGAACCGGGAAAAAACCTGCCGACGGGACAGGCATTGGGCGTGGTAGGAGTGACTCCCGACCTGTGGACAGGGCCGACGAACATCTACTTCGACACCGGTATGTTCCTGGGCAACAGCGAACAGGGGCCGACGCACTTCATCGAAAATACGTTCTCGTGGACGGACGCGCTTTCGTGGACCCGGGGAAAACACAACTGGAAGTTTGGCGCTGGATTCTCGCCCTATCAGGAAAATTTGACCTACGCCTATTACGTAAACGGCGAGTTTGATTATTATTCCGGCGAAGACGTGGCCACGGGAAACGATTATGCCGATTTTCTTATTGGTGCTCCAGACGCGTTCTATCAAGGCCCGAACGCCGCTTCTAACATTCGCAGCAAGAGCTCGTACTTATTCGGCCAAGACGAATGGCACGTGCGCAAGAACCTGGTGCTGACCTTAGGTTTACGCTACGAATACAACACGCCCAAGCGCGATACGGAAGGTCGTAGTTTCTCGGTGATTCCGGGACTACAATCGCACCGATTTATCAACGCGCCTCCGGGATTAGTGTTTCCCGGCGATCCCGGCGCTCCGCTCGGAGTGAACTTTCCCGATAAGAAAAATTTTGCCCCACGTTTCGGTTTTGCGTCGGATCCAACCGGAAGCGGCAAGACCAGCCTGCGCGGCGGCGTCGGAATTTTCTATGACATCCTGAAAGGCGAAGACAACTTGCAGTTCAACGGTGAGGTGCCGTTCTACGCCGAGCCCGGACTCTATTTCAATACCGTCGCAGGCCAGAACGGGGCGCTGACGTATATGAGTCAGCCGTATCAGAATGCTTGCAATTTTAATGCAGAAGACGATTGTGTCAGTTTAGGAGTGCCGAATCCATTTCCCTCGAAGCCGCCCGCTTCCAATGTCGCCTTCGGGCAGTTTCTGCCGATCAACAGCAGCGGAGCTGTTTTTATCGTCGATCCACACCTGCGGACGCCGTACGTTTATCAATACAACCTGAGCCTGCAGCGCAATCTGATCGCCGATACCGTGCTGGAAGCCAACTACGTCGGCAGCACAGGACGCGGTCTGACGTCGTTGCGAGACTTCAATCCGACGGTGCTCGGCACAACGAATCGTCGGCTCAATGGCGCTAGTGCCAACTGTGGGACAGTGCAGAACGTGATCTGCTACGGCCCGCTTCCTGAATTTCAGAATGTCTCTAACGCCAACTATAACGCATTCGAAGCGAGCCTGACGCGGCAACCCAAGGGCTCACGATTGGGAACGGTCTATTACACTTTGGCCTATACATATGGCCATAATCTCGATAACGCCTCAGGTTTCGCGCAACGCAATGCGCAAGTACCCGCTTACAACTCGAGGCTTTTCTATGCTTCCGGCGACAGTGACGTGCGTCATCGCATTACACTCAGCGGAGGATGGGACCTGCCGATTGATCGCGCGTGGGGCAATGGGCCGAAGCGGCTTACGCAGGGTTGGAGCCTCTATCCCATCTTCACCTATCGAACCGGTTTTCCCTTCGACATCCCCGCGCAGCTGCCCGACGCATACGACCCTGCCAACCCGGGCACGTCGGGAGCAGGAGATCCGGTACTTACGCATGTTGCAGTGGTCGCGCCGATCAGAACATTCAACCCTGCAAAGGTGCGAACGATCTATCCCGTTACCTACGGCGTCAACGCATCCGGTGGATGTCAAGTTACGGTCAGCCCGCAAGGGATCACAGGCAATTTCATCTTTGACCCCAACAGTTTTTCTGATGTACCCCTAGAGAATAATGCGTACTACGACGGAGGTTTTCCCAATCCGTGTTTCCCGCAACTCGATCCCGTCAATAATCCAGCTGATCGGACGTACGGATTGGGCCGCAATGTGCTGCGCGGGCCGACCTTGACCAATCTCGACATCGCGCTTGCCAAAACTACTGCGATCACGGAGCGTTACAAGCTGGAATTTCGCGCAGAATTCTTCAATGCTCTGAATCATACTGAGTTCGCGCAGCCGACGCTCGCCGATAACGCGGCCAACATTTACGCTCCAACTTTCGGCCAAATCACGACAACCGGGACTTTCCGTGGCGCCACGCCTAGAATTGGGCAGGTGGCGCTGCGTCTGACGTTCTAATGCCTTTCATGGGTGTTGATAAAAAGCATTTTGACCTGCGACCTTGTGCCACAAGCGGTCATCTAAGTTGGAGTCGATGAGATAGGCCGCCTCGCATTAATTAAGAAGGGAACTAGCGCTTCTGGGCTGCATGTTCTCTTCCAGGGGCTCTTTCGCTGCTTCATTCAATCATTGAACCGGGAGGCCGAATGCTTTCTGCTCAAGCTGATGTGGAGATTCGGCGCTCTCTGCTGGCGCGGCTCTCCGATGCTCGCAGGCGCGGTGATGACCTCTTTGATGTGCTCAGGCCTGACTCGATCTACGCACGTCCGATTCCAGAGCGTCACCGCATCATTTTTTATGTCGGACACCTCGAGGCATTCGACTGGAACTTACTGCACGAGCATGTTTTGGGCCTCAAGAGTTTCCATCCCGAATTTGATCGATTGTTTGCTTTTGGGATCGACCCGGTGGTCGGCGGACTACCAACAGACCGGCCATCGGACTGGCCCTCGATCGATGCCGTTCGCGATTACGTCAAGGAGATCAGGGCCGCGTTAGACCAAAGGCTGAACAACGGAACGCTGGAATCGAGCGCCGAGACGCCCCACGGTTTTCCGCTGGAAACATTGCTCAATGTCGCCATTGAACATCGCTTGATGCACGCGGAAACCTTGGCCTATATGCTGCACCAGTTGCCGCTGGACCAGAAGATTCGGCAAAAGGATCCTATGAGTCTGTTCTCTCCCCCGGTTAACCATCGGATGATTGAGATTCCGTCCGGCGCGGCGACACTGGGCCTCGTACGCAGTGGTTTTGGATGGGACAATGAGTTCGACGCGCATACCGCGCAACTTCCAGCGTTCGAAATCGACGAACACATGGTGACAAACCGCCAGTATTTGGAGTTCATGACCGCGGGCGGTTATGAAACGCGGGTTTTCTGGAGTGATGAGGACTGGGACTGGAAAACAGCTCACGCGGTGTCTCATCCGGTGTTCTGGCGACCCACGAACAATGGATGGCTCTATCGTACGATGTTCGAAGAGATTACGTTGCCTCTCGATTGGCCCGTCTACGTCAGCCATGCGGAGGCCAGTGCATTCGCGCGCTCAGTGGGAAAGTCGCTTCCTACAGAAGCGGAGTGGCATCGCGCCGCTTACGGCTCGCGGAGCACAGAAGAAACGTATTATCCGTGGGGCCACGAAACACCCGATTCGCGATTCGGCAATTTTGATTTCGACCGTTGGAACCCAAAGCCGGTAAATGCATCTCCACAAGGCCAAAGCGCTTTTGCAGTGCAAGGCATGTTGGGGAATGGCTGGGAGTGGACGTCCACCGTGTTCGCACCGTTTAGCGGGTTCCGGCCCTTTCCGTTTTATCGCGGATATTCGTCAGAGTTTTTTGATGGCAGGCACTTCGTCATGAAAGGCGGCTCGTCGCGCACCGCCGCCTCAATGCTGCGGCCAAGCTTTCGCAATTGGTTCCAGGCGCATTACCAGTACGTATACGCTGGGTTCCGTTGCGTCGCCCGCTAGTGCAAGAAATCAGATCGTAAGGAGACGGGAATGCTTGTCCACGCGATAACCACCAATGCTACGTACGAATTTGCCGCTGACGTACGCGCCGGCCTCACGCTCCCGGGACAGAAAGAACTTCCATCCAAGTATCTTTATGACGAACTGGGATCGGCCCTCTTTGAAGCTATCAGTCACCTTCCACAGTATGGGCTCACCCGTGCCGATGAGCGCTTGCTGCGGCGCCACTCGCATGAGATCGTGGATCGTCTCGCCGGACCGGTTGCCGTCGCTGAGCTTGGCAGCGGCAGCGGCGTTAAGACTCGCTGGCTGCTCGAGGCGCTTTCTCGACGCCAGCGTACATTTTACTATCCGGTAGAAATCTCTCCTTCGGCTCTAGCCCGGTGTGAGCAGGAACTGCGAGACATCGAGTCGGTCAGCATCGTAGGCTTTGAACGCGAATATCTTGACGGCTTGCTGGAAGTCGCTGCGCGGCGCAAGAGTGGGCAGCATTTACTGGTATTGTTCCTCGGTAGCACCATTGGGAATTTTGATCGCCCCGCGGGCGTGAAGTTCTTGGCTGAAGTACGGCGAATTCTCGAGCCTGCTGATTCGCTCCTCTTGGGGACAGACCTGGAGAAGCCCGGCACTCGGCTGCTTCAAGCCTACGACGACGATCTCGGCGTGACCGCTGCGTTTAACTTGAACCTGCTTGCCCGCATCAACCGCGAACTCGATGCCAACTTTGATTTGAGGCAATTTACTCACCTAGCGAAGATCAATGAGGATGCGCGGAGTGTCGAGATGCATCTGCGTTCAAAGCAAAGGCAGACGGTGAATATTGCAGCATCTGATGTCGAGATCGAGTTCCTCGAAGGCGAAACGATCTGGACAGAGAGCAGCCACAAATATTCGGCGGAAGAGATAATGCAGCTCGCGAAAGGCGCTGGTTTCCGCTGCGACGCCCAGTGGATTGACGATCAGTGGCCGTTCGCTGAAAACCTGCTTGTCGCCCAGTGAGATCGTATAGCATCGCGGAGCACGTCGCACCAACAGTCCGTTTAGCCAACTGAACCACGAAGGAGTAACCGATGGCGGCAGAATGCACTCACCTGGATCAGATCAAAATCAGGACGACCACCACGCACGTGTGTGCCGAGTGCGTCAAACTTGGCGATTCATGGATTCACTTGCGCCTGTGCCTCGTCTGCGGGCACGTCGGTTGCTGTGACTCATCCAAGAACAAACACGCGACCAAGCACTTTCACAAAACGCAGCATCCTCTTATCCGTTCCATCGAGCGCGGGGAATCTTGGGTGTGGTGTTACTTGGACGAAATCGAAGCTGGCGAACTCGCTGCTTGATAACTAAGTATTTCTGTAACCAGAATGCATTTTTCTGGATCGAATCATGCAGTTCTGATTCGACAGAGTCTCCTCATCTGCTACCCATTATCTGGAAGAGCTAAGGCGTTATGGCCAAGCCCATACTACTGAGCGTCGACGACGATCCTGATGTGTTGCGTGCCATTGAGCGTGATTTGCGTTCGCAGTACGGTGCGGACTATCGCGTAATGAGCAGCGACGCTCCTGAGGCTGCGCTCGAGATTCTCAAGGAATTAAAGGTTCGCAACGACAGTGTGGCCCTCCTGCTTGCCGACCAGCGCATGCCGCGCATGGATGGCGTGGGGTTTCTGCAGCACGCGAAGCAGATTTTTCCCGACGCCAAACGCGCGCTGCTCACGGCCTATGCTGACACCAACGCGGCGATCAGTGCCATCAATCAGGCTGGCCTAGACTACTTTTTCATGAAGCCGTGGGACCCTCCGGCCGAGCACCTCTATCCGCAGCTCAACGACCTGCTCGATGATTGGCGGGCTTCGTACAAGCCAGCTTACGAGGGAATCAGGGTTCTGGGGACACGATGGTCGCCGCGATGTTACGAGCTGCGTGATTTTCTCGCGCGCAACCGCGTTCCCTATCAATGGGTTGACGTGGAGTTTTCCGCCAATGATCCGGAAACTAAGCTGATTCTCGGAACTCTGGGGTCAGAGGCGGCCAATCTGCCCGTAGTTCTTTTTCCCGACGGGACCAAGCTGTTCGACGGCGTGCCGGCTCAAGTGGCGCAGAAGGTTGGGCTGCGCACGCGGGCGCAAACGAGCTTTTACGATCTGGCAATTGTGGGTGGAGGTCCAGCCGGCCTAGCGGCGGCTGTTTATGGGGCCTCTGAGGGTTTGCACACGGTTATGATCGAACGGGAAGCGCCCGGAGGCCAAGCTGGAATGAGTTCGCGTATTGAGAATTATCTGGGGTTCCCCAGCGGTCTGAGCGGGGGTGACCTCGCCCGTCGCGGGGTGACGCAAGCCTTGCGGTTTGGCGTCGAGATATTGTCGCCGCAGGAAGCGGTCGGCGTGCGAACCGAAGGATCGTACAGGATCATCAAAATGGGCGACGGCCACGAAATTTCCTGTCATGCCTTAATGATTGCGACCGGCGTCCAGTGGCGTCGATTGGAGGCTCCGGGAATCGATCGGTTGCAGGGTGCGGGCGTCTACTACGGCGGTGGCGCTTCGGAGGCTTTGTCATGCAAGGGAGAAATCGTCTATGTAGTGGGCGGCGCGAATTCCGCCGGACAAGCGGCGATGTATTTCTCTAGGTACGCGGAACGGGTTGTGATCCTAGTGCGTGGGGTCTCGCTTGATGCCACTATGTCGCAGTATCTGATTGACCAGATCAAGGAGACCCCCAACATTCAGTTGTGGACTCACGCAAGCGTGGCCGAAGTGCACGGCGAGACGCATCTCGAGGAGATTTCCGTGCTCTGCTCCGACACAAGCAAACTGGAGCGAGTGCCGGCCAGTGCCATGTTCATTTTTATTGGAGCTCTGCCGCGGACGAATTGGTTGGCGGGCATGGTCGAGCGCGACGAGCGCGGATTTCTTTTGACGGGTCCCGATGTGATGGGGGGAGGAGAACGTCCCAAGGGCTGGGCACTGGACCGCGATCCCTTTCTTCTGGAGACGAATGTGCCGGGCATCTTTGCCGTTGGCGATGTGCGCCACGGCTCCGTTAAGCGTGTGGCATCCGGGGTTGGCGAAGGATCTGTCGCTGTTCAATTCATTCATCAATACTTGAGCAAGGTGTAAATGGCCGAAATATCCGAACTGCTGCGGCGTGTGCCCGTTTTCGCGGATCTGCCCGACGACCAGATCTCGTGGTTTCTCAATCAAACGCAAGATCTGCAACTTAAGACTGGAGAACACTACACACGTCAGGGGGACCCAGCGGACGCGATGTTCGTGGTCCTCGAAGGCCAACTTGAGCTACGAGGTGAATTGTCCGGCGAAATGATCGTGATTCCCATCGATGCGGGTGAAGTGACCGGAGTGCTCCCTTTCTCAAGGATGAAGAACTTTTCCGTCAGTGGCCGCGCGATCATCGGCAGTCGTCTTCTGCGATTTCCGGCGACACGCTTTCCGGAACTCGTGCAGAAAATGCCGGAGCTTACGAAGCGCCTCGTCGGCCTGATGTCCGACAGGGTCCGCGAAGCCACCCGCTTCGAACAACAGCGGGACCGGCTGTCCGCTCTGGGCAAACTTTCGGCGGGCCTCGCTCATGAACTCAACAATCCTGCATCTGCCGCAAAACGTGCCGCCGGTCAGCTGCGCGATCTTCTGATTAAAATCCGCAACGCGAGTCACGATCTGGGAAGGCGCGATCTCTCTCTGGCACAGAAATCCGAGATTGAAAAAATGGAGGCTTCCTTTACCCAGGGGGATGCGCCTCCACCAGACGCCCTCGCGGCCAGCGCTCTGGAGGATCAGATTGACTCTTTGTTTCGGAGTCACGGACAGAACGACCTGTGGCAACTAGCCGCCGATCTCGCGCGAAAAAATGTAAAGCCCGCCGTGTTGGAACAGCTTTTCGCGACGCTGGATGCTGGTACTGCGCGTGCCGCGTTGGTGAGGATCTCTGCTTCGGTGGAAATCGCCGATCTGTTGAACCAGATTGAGAGCAGCACCTCCCGGATCTCAGAGTTAGTCGGGGCGATCAAGGAATACACGTTCATGGACCAGTCGCCCTTGCAGAACGTCGATATCGTCAAAAGCCTGGAGAACACGCTGGTCATCTTGAATCACAAACTCAAGCAGGGAGTAAACGTCCTGCGCGATTATCAGAAAGTTCCGCTCTTGGTGAACTCGTTCGGCAGTGAGCTGAATCAGGTATGGACCAACATCATCGACAACGCTGTTGATGCGATGGGCGGGGAAGGTGAACTTCGGGTGCGCGCTTATCGCGACGACAATTGCGCTGTGGTGGAGATTGGCGACAATGGCCCGGGGATTCCTCAAGATGTCTTGCCCCACATTTTCGAACCCTTCTTTACCACCAAGGGAGTGGGAGAAGGAACTGGACTTGGCCTTGATACGACGCAACGCATCGTGAAGAAACACCGCGGCAATATCCAAGTCAACTCACAACCGGGGGATACACGCTTTCAAGTTTGGTTGCCGCTCGCAGAAAGTTCTGTCTAGGGCGGTGCTTGCCACCGTCATCAACTCTGTGCGTCCTGCGTTTTTTCTGCTGGGCCGGTTTCAACTCCGGTTGAGATCGGCGTAATGCGCGCCAGAAAGCTTCCTTAGAGTTGCCGCCGCTGTTTCAGGCGTGACGTCGCGTTGCGGACTGGCCAACATTTCGAATCCGACCATGAATTTGCGGATGGTCGCTGATCGCAATAATGGCGGATGAAAGTGGGCATGCAAATGCCATTCTGTATGCGCGTTGCCGTTGGCGGGTGCCTGGTGGAATCCCATCGAATAGGGAAAGGGAATCGCAAAAGGCGCGCGATCGGGCTACCGGCCCAAACTACCGCGATAATGGTCGTTTCGCGGTAGCGTCGGACGCTGCGCCTTCGGCCACGGAGGCCGAGGCCACTGGCGAGGGATCAGGCAACGTCGATTCTTTGATTTTCTTGGCCACATTCTTGGCGAGGTTATGGGTTGCGCGTAAGTTGCTTCCGAAAAAGTGGACGTCGCCCTCGACCGTGAGTTCCAGAACAACTTTGCCGTCTCGGGCGCAGAGCTGGCTGAGGACGTTTAGCTTGGTGGCACCACTCACCGTGGTGACCGCACGCTTGGTTTCGCTGCCCGCCGTATATTTCTGTACTGTTGTCTTCAGAAGCAGCAAGTTCGGAACGTCTTTAGCATTGGCATTGCGGTCGCCGCTGCGAAATACCTGTTTGAATTGCTTCGTCTTGCCCAGCTCATCTAACAGGTTCTCGTAGATTGCAACTTGGAATGCGGACTCCAAGTCAACGTCCCCGGGGTTAATCTTGTCCACCTGCAGGCTCCATTGCGCCTTAGAGGATTTGTTGGCGGCGGAAGATTTCGCCCCTGCCACGAGCTGATAGGGCAGCGCAAGAATGACCATTACGATAATCGCAGCTAATGCGCAGAACTTGCTATTTGCCTTCACTCGAGACCTCCGGAGCGTTTTGTCTTGCGGCTTTGTTTTCGGCCTGGATCACACGCGCACCCTTGGCTATTAATTGGCTCCTGAAGCTCTCCGCTTCTCCTTTGACGAGCTCGAAGATCGCTCCATGCAACGCTCCATTGCTGTCAAGATATTGCACCGTAAGGGTGTCGAATTTCTTGTGCGAAAACAGGCTAACCACCCGCCCGCCCCCATAAGGCGTTGCTACCTTGCCCAGAGTCATAGGTAAACCACCGACTTGTCTGTTTTCTTCGCCGAGGACAACGTCCTGAATGGAAGCTACGCTCACCTCTGCAGGATTGTCACCGCTTTTCTGAAACTGCAATGCGGCATCTTGAATCGAGAGTTTTCCTTTCGTATTCTTCGCCGTGCCTTCGAACCCCATGATCTGCGTGACGTTTACCTCATTGATGGTGGCTGCACTCACTGCTCCGCTCGGCGTTTGAGCAAACACTGCCGCGCCACACCAGAGCACGAGGATCGGGAAAATCTTCTTCATAAGGCCTCTTCTCATCGAGTATTCCATTCGTCGTTACCGGGCGCACACACTATACACCGAATGGCGTCCCCCTGCGCTCTTTTCGCCGGCACAACTCGTCGCGAAGTTTGTGATTCAAAGTCTCTCCGAATGTGGCGCGAGAGGGCCTCAGGCGGGCCGAAGATGTTCCCCGGAAGAGGTCGGTCCCAGCATCCGCTGCAAGCGGCGATTCGAGGCTATAGCATTCGAGGCTATAGATGGATCAACCCGCGCCGCAGGGCCGTGACCACTGCTTGGGTGCGATCGTTAACTTTCAACCGCATGAGAATAGCGCTAACATGACTTTTCACGGTGGCTTCCGCGATCCCCAATAAGCTCGCGATATCCTTTGTCGCCACCCCACTCATTCCGGGAAGCTTCAGATCCATCAGCCTTACGTCGGGCGTAAATTGCGGCGCGGCCCTGGCCCATCCGCTGTGACCGGAGAATTCAGTTGCACGGTCTAAAGCCCAAGTCGCAGGACACCGGCAACATTGCCTGGGCAATAATCCTTTTCAATTAGGTGGAAGCTTTGTTTTCCGGCCGCGGTAACGTCGATCTATATATGCACATCAGCCAGGCATTCGAAGACAATGCATCGCCCGCCGATCTTGTGGCAGCGATTCCGTCAACACTGTGCTAAGTCCGTTCGCACCGGACTCAGACCGACGCGGTCGGTGCGTTTCGATCTGGATAGGGCGAATTCGTCTCACAGTGCGGCCGACGGGCTTGTTCCTGCTGCAGCGAAGACGTCTGCAGTTTCCTGCTCCGCGATCGGGATGAACGTTTGCACCACCTCAGAATCGAATTGAGTTCCGCTGTTTTCCAGCAGACGGCGAACGGCTTCTTCATGAGCGAGGCCCGGCCGGTAGCATCGGTTAGAGACCATGGCGTCGTACGCGTCAATGACACAGATAATTCGCGAAACAAGAGGAATGTCGGTCCCCGCCAGGCCAGCCGGATAACCCTTTCCGTCTATGCTTTCGTGGTGATGCAACGCATAGAGGCTCGCTTCTTCAAGGCCTGGGAAAAGACGAAGAATCGACCAGCTATATTCGGGGTGGCGGTTGATAATCGCTCGTTCTCCCGCAGTGAGTGGTCCGTTCTTTTTCAGGATAGAGTCTGGGACGCCCACCTTGCCGATGTCATGTAATAACGCGGCGACTTCTACCTGGTAAGAGCGCTCTTCGGGAATATTCATCTTGCGAGAAACCCGAAGCGCCCACTCGGCCAAGCGCGTGCTGTGGACTCCCGTACTGATGTCTTTCAAGTCGAGCAGTTGATTGAACGCGCAGACCAGCGAATTGCGGAAGGTTAGATGCTGCTCTTCCAACTCCTTAACCCGCAACACTAGTCCTGAAACCTCCAGCACCGAATTGTCGACACCCACCATGCCCGGGTTCCTAGATTTCTTAAGGAAGTAAATTGCAGGCCTGCAGCGCCTGGTAGGTATCCAGCCGTCCAAAGCCGAGGTTAATGTCCCCAATGTAATGGGCATCGGCCAGGCCGATCGGAACGGTCCGGCTCGGACAGTTGCTGTTCGCACCCAACATCAGGGCCGCGGTACCGGTGACAAACGGAGTACTGAACGATGTACCCCAGCCGGCGGCATACGTGCCCCACGGATAGGTGGTTACCACGCCTTCTCCAGGAGCGGCCATAAACACCGGAGGCGCGCCATAGTTGGTGAAGCTGGACTGAGTGTCAGTGTTCGAAGTGGAGGCGACGTCGATCACACCCGGCAGACCTCCAGGATAGACCGTGGTATATTCGCCGCTATTGCCCGCCGATGCTACCGAGATCACTCCCTTGCTGTTTGCGTATTTGATAGCCTGCGCGAGATCGGCTGAATAGCTGGAGTAATTCCAGCTCATGTTCATGACCTGGGCTCCATTGGCCACCGCGTAATAGATCGCCCGAAGAATGTCGGAATCGTAGGCAGATCCGTTGGCGCTGAACGCCTTGAGCGGCATGATCTTTGCCTGCGGAGCCACCAGATGGATGATGCCGGCGGTCATGGTGCCGTGCCCAAAGTCGGAGTAAGAGCCGCCGTCCAATACTGCGACGGTACGCTGATCGAGTACGGCAACCGTGCGCTGATCCAGGACCGTGGGCGATGCCTGGGCATTGTTCTGGGTCGTGGTCGGACCTCCGCTAACGTCGGCGAGTTCGGACCCGCCGCTCACATTTCGCGTGAAATCATAGCCGTCGAAGAGCACGCCCTGCAACACCGGATGTGTCGGATCGACACCGGTATCGATATCTGCCACAATGACGCCATTGCCGGCGGCGTTGAACGCTGCTTGCGTCTGGCCGGTTCGCACCAGTTGATTTCCTGTTTGCACCAGATAGCCTTGCCAGACGGTAGTGCCATAATAAGTCACCGGCGTTTCGTCGGTCATATATGACGGCGTGCCCGTGCTCGCAGGCCCCTGCTGGCTCACCACCTGATCGACTTCTACCGACAGGACGCCGAGTTGCAGACTGATCTGCAACAGTTTGGTGACGGGATTCAGGATCGGAGGAAGGGTCACCAGAAACAGCTGGCCGTTCGGATCGCCAAGGCCGCGAACAACGTTGCAACCCATCAGGAGGCAGGTTAAGTTAATGCCGGGTAAGCCAAGCGAGTCGTTCACTATGAGTCTTGTCTGGGCCTGGGCCGCGGGCGCGCATGTCGAGACAGCCAGCAGAACCACGCATCCCAGCCATCCCATCCGTTTTGCTCGCCGCTGATTTTTGTGCTCGTTCATAACGTAATGTCCCTTTCTGAAACAGGTCCGGCTTTGGGATCTTTGCGAGTCTAACTTGCTGACCCCCGCCTCGCCACTTACACCCGTAATCTCTTACAAGTGACCAGTCACAGTACCTTTCGTAAGGGGATGCATGTTACTTCAAGTTCGTGAGCGGGATCTGTACTCTGCGGCCCCCCACCCTTGCCGTTAGACGGAGGTGTTCCTGTGGCTCAAATTCGAGCTGGAATTCTCCAAAGCCGTTCGTCGCGGCGGTCGCCACCAATTGCCCGTCTTCGACCCAGACCACGATGGTTGCACCGGTCAATGATTCGCGCGGCACTCTTTTGTCGAGTATCTGTCCCACAGCAGAAACCCTGCGGGATGGCACGATACGGTCGAATCGCAAATCGACAGTCAGTCCTTCCGCTTCGTAAACCACTTGCCGGGCAGTTGCAGCGCTACTGCGAACACCAGCTGTCAGGGGCTGCGAAAAGCTGTCAAATAACAGGCCGGCTAACGCCCAATTCTCAGACCGAAACTCTTTCTTAGCGGCAGACTGCCGGGCGGTGAATTCGAACTTAGCCAATCGCACCAGGTTTTCAGGCGGGGCATACGCGCCCTCTGCTTGTGCCATCGCCTGCAGATGTTCCCAGAAGCCGCAGGTGCATTTGCAATCCAGACATCCGGCTGCGAGATGGGCGTTGATATCCTGGGCTTTCCCGAGGGCGTCAAATCCTCGCGCAAAATCAACCCATGCTTGCTCCGAAAAGTGTTCCATTGTTTTGCCTCGATTGAGAGGATTCGAAAACGACCTCTCGATCTATTGAATAAGGGACAGCAGACCAGCGAAAAATATAGGCGATGAATAAAAATGTTGGGGTGTCGCTTATCCCTTTCCTATCAATGAGAAAGGAGCCCAGTGGTAAGGATGGGGATAGCGCTCCCGCAACTCGATCATGGCCGCTCGCATGGACGCAGCCTTCGACTGCCCCAGCTGTAGCCGAGCGTAGAACGCGATCATGAAGTCCTTCGTGCTCGCATCGTGGACATCCCAGAGGCTGAGAACCAGAGACTGCGCTCCTGCCTGGAGCAGGCCACGCATCAATCCAATCAGCTCATCCCCCGGAGTAACAACGTTAAGTCCCGTGGCACAGCCGCTCAGAACAATTAGTTCCGCAGGCAATTGCAGGTGGTAAATGTCGTAGAGGCTCAAATGCGAGTCCCCCAGTCTGATCGAGGAGAACATTGGATTGTCCTGACGGAAATAGCCATGCGTTGCAATGTGGACAATTCTGCTCTGCCCACCATAATGCCGCAACACTTCCTCCGTTGCCTGTTCGCCTACGAACAGCTTCGCGTTGGGAAGCATCGCAGTCAGCGCATCCACCTCGGTTTGGATCGAAGGTGTTTGCGCATCGGGAATCCCAAGGATCAGCGGATCTCCCATATCATTCGCAGGCTTGGACTGGCACAACGCGTATATGCTGGCGCTCGGAGCGTACGAAACCGAAAAACTATCAATCAAGTACGACTCCCCGTCGTGCAGAGCGTGAAATGGAATGTAGTGGAGCGGCCCGTGCTGCACGAATACCAGATGTTTCGAGTTGAGTTGATGACGGACCGGCGCGATCAGTTCCTGGTAAAGGTTCTTGAGATGGGCCTGGGTCGACTCCAGCAACGATTGGCTGAACGTCTCTAGATAGCGCGGATCAAGACGGAATTTCGACATCTGGAATTGCAGCAATTGCAACAGCTTCTGAATGCGCGGTTGCAACGTCACCGGAATGATTCGCAATTCGCTGCGCGTCAGAATGCAAGCTAGGTATCGGTCTTGCATGCGGAAGTATTCGACCAGCGTTGCATCGGTTGGAAGTACGGCGCGAATCTGCTCGAGCGAGGCGGTCGTCGCAACCTCCAAACCGGCTTCGTGGGCCTCGGCAATTGTGGCCTCCTGCATGGCCCGCATCAGATCGGTCTCGCGAAGGCGCGCCTCTTGCTCGAGTTGTCTGATTCTCTCCTGCGATCGCTCTTCGGGGCGCAATTGCTCCCGTTCGATCAGGTTGTAATACCAGTTCAACTCCTCGCGCAGATTGCGGATCGAGCGCACCAGGTCACTTTGTCCGGCATCGCCTACCGATGGAACGTGGATAGGATGACTCAGAAGATCGGCGAGAGTCCGGGACTTTGCCTGCTCGATGTAGCCAAAAGCCTCTTCCAAGCTGTTTTGCCGACGGAGGCATAAGTCCACCAGGTTCTCGTAGACTTCTAATTTGTTCTGAAAAAAAGCAAGCTTTAGCTCCTCGCCCCGCAAACTGCCGCGCAGTTGTTCTACAGCTTCGCGAGCACGGCCATAGCACAGGTAAGCTTCTTCATCTTTCCTCAGAGCGCGTGAAATTTCACCCATCAGAAACTCGGCCTGATACAGGAGCACGGGCGAATCCAGATTTGCCAAGTCGGTGAGCGCTTTCTGGCAGTGTGCACGAGCCGCGCCAGTGTCGCTCATACGGAGAGCGATCCGCGCCATCAGCAATTCTGCGAGCACAGCCTTGCCGGGCATCGCGGAGTCGCGAAAGAATTCATGGGCCAACACGCACAGCCGTCGTGCCTCAAACAAGCGTCCTTCGTTGAAAAGAACCAGCGCTTCGTAAAGATCGATCAGCGAAGGCCACACTAGATTCTTGTCTTGGACGAACATCTGCTTCGCTTGCGCGAATAGCTTGACACTCTCGAATGCCTGCCCCATGCGACTGGCCGCGATGGCGGCGAAGGCGAGTGCCTTCGCGCCTTCATAACCAAACCCCAACTGCCGGAAGCCTTCGTTCGCCGCCCGTCCCAACTCGCCGGCCTCGATGCTCAGATTCAGTTCAAGATAGATTTCAGAAAGGTCGAGATTGCAAAGCGCCAACTGATAAGCGTCACTCGCTTTGCCCGCGCTGTTGGAGGCATCCCGAAGCATCTGGATCGCCCGTCCGTACTCGCCTCGCAAAAAATAAAGATAGGCAATGTTGTAGTCGGCGTACGCGACGAGAATCGGCATACCTCTTTGCTCGCAATGCCGGCGCGCGATGCGGTGAAATTCCAAGGCCTTGGGAAAGTCGTTGAGGCTGATATAGCAAAGAGAAAGATTACTTAGGACCGCCGCCAATGCCTCGCCATCGTCATGGTTCAAGAGCTCATGGTAGGCGCGTTCGTAAAATGCCAGTGCCTCGGCGAAACGGTCCTGCCGGTGGTAGATGTTGCCAAGATTGATTTCGAGCCGCGCCAAACGGCGCGCATTGCCTTGTTTCCGGAAGATTTCCGCCGCCCGTTCTCCCGTGGCCGCGGCTTGATCGTACCGTCCAAGCAGCAATAAAGGCTGGATCGAGCCACTCAAGCTGCGCGCCAACTCGGTCTCGTCGCCTGCCTGTTCGAAGCACGCCGCAGCCCGTTCGTGATACTCAATCGATTGTGCATGCCTATCGAGCGCGTACAAGGCATTCGCTTTTGCCCGGAAACTCCTTGCGAGTGAGATTTGACTGCCTGTGGATTCTGCGACATCGATCGCGGCGTCGGCAATGCGGTCGGCGTGATGGGTGTCAATCCTGACCTCCTCCCAGACGCGCTCGGTTAGCATCGTGACCATCTCGTCCCAGGCGATTGCAGCATTTTCTGCCACGAACCCGCGGCGCCCCTTCGCGTCTTCCAACGCGAGCAACCGCCTGATCAAGGCCTCCGACTCCGTCTGCCGCGCAGGCTGGGTGCTCATCAGAAGCCCCTCTTTTCCAATCGTTTCTTGAGCTGGGCGAGACACCGTCCCCGGATGAACCCAATCGAGCCGATTGCAAGTCCGAGTTCCCGTGCGACCTCTTCGTAGGCGCGTGAGGGAGTCTCGAAGAAAAGCATCTGGATCATGCGCCCGCAACGCTCCGGCATCTCGGAGATCGCGTCGCGGAGCGATTGTTCTTGCTCGAGTTGCACCAACATGCTGTCCGGGAGCTCATGATCGCTGTTGTCGCGCGGCCTTTCCGCGACTTCTGGTTCGAGTTCGACAAGACGCCCGGCGCTGCGCCGGTGATGCACGCATTTGTGATAGCAAGCTTGCATCAGCCATTTCGGCAGCGCCCGGTATTCCCGCAAGCGAGGCAGTTCCGAAAGTAGATCTACGCATACCGCCTGAAAAATGTCGGCCGCATCCTGATACATGCCCAACTTGATCGGGATCGAGTAGATCAGGTTCTTGTATTTATCGATGAGTGCAGCCCAGGCTTCTGGATCGCCGTTAAGACAATTCTTGATCAGTTTATCGTCCGAAGAAAAAACTGGTGCGCGTGCCGTCGCCGCCCGCTCTTTTTGCCGCTTGGCCGCAGGACCCGTCATCGCGCTCCCGCATTCTCCAGGCCGCCGCGAATGTAGAGTTCATCAGCATTCCACAGCGTATTCGGGTCCAGTACAGCTGGATGAAAATTGCCAACGCGCCCGTCGGCTCCTGCCAGAGTATTTGGGGTCGCCAGGAAAATGAACGGCAAAGTTTCAGAAATGATTTGCTGCACACGGTCGTACATCCGTTTGCGTTGGTTGTAATCGAGTTCGACCATTTGCCGTTGCATCAACTGGTCGATCTCGCGTTCCCAGTCGGTAGCCGGTTGTTTCTCGCCGAGGTTCCACAGGTGCGAAGTGCCGCTCGACATCCAGACATTCATCTCTGGATTAGGGTCGGCATCGCCGCCCCCCAGGCCCATGATGGCTGCGTCATAGTCGAAGCTCTGAAAAACGCGATCGATGAGCGCGCGAAACTCCAGTGGAACGACATGTACCTGCATCCCCAAGTGCGACAGGTCGTCTTGCAGCAGCGTTGCCATCTTCATGCGCTGCGCGTTCGACGAACTGGTGACGATGGTGAATTCGACAGCTTCTCCAGCGCCATCCACAAGTTCCCCGTTTTTCCTCCAGGAAAATCCAGCGGATCTCAGCAACTGGCGAGCCGTATCGAGCGAGCGCTGCGGATGTGGAATCGCCCGATTGATCCAGAGCTTGTTACCCGGTCCAACGTTTCCCCACAGAGGCGTGCCGCGCGTTCCGTAGACCAGACGGACGATTCCGTCGCGGTCGATGGCGGCATTGACCGCTTGCCGAAATCTAAGATCGCGAAACCAGACCTGCTTGCGTGCAATCGCGTCCAGTTTTTTGCCAGTCAAATCGTTTTGGTTGAAGACCACAAAGTTGTATTCCAGGCTGGGCCCAAGGTCCGCCAGTTGCGGACTGATACGCGTGCCTTCGTGGGCGAGCAGATTGAAGTTCTCCGAACTGAGCCGGCTGATGATGTCTGTTTCGCCCGCTTCAAAACGTAGGACCTGCGCATTCTCGGTGCCGACGAAGAGAAACACCATTTCGTCCAGATAGGGCAGCCGGTGGTTCTCGCGATCGACCTTCCAGTAGTAAGGATTGCGCTCGGCCACGATGCGTTGCCCCGGCACGTACTGCTTCAAGCGAAATGGACCAAGACCCGAAATCTCGGAGGGTTGCGCATTGAGCGACCAAGCCTGTGCGAACTTGCCTTCGCGATAAGGTTTCTCGAGCAAATGCCTGGGCAGCATGGCGAGCCCGTCGAAGATGCGCTCCGCCGCCGCATACGGCCGTGGCAGCGTAAACTGAACCGTGTACGGACCAATCTTGGCGACCGTCATCGGCTTGCCATCGATAATCAGCAGGTCGCGTTGCGGAGAATCGATTTTTTCATCCATGTAGACGGCGAAAGAAAAAATGACATCATCGGCATCGAATGCATGACCATCTGAAAACCGGATTCCCCGCCGAAGTTGCAACGTGAAAATGCGGCCATCCAGTGACGTCTTCCAGGACTTGGCCAACGCCGGCTCGGTTTGTTGTGTGGCGCGATTGATTTCGATCAGATCGGCATTCAGGCGTCCGATCACCTCGCGTGAAACGGTATCGGTTGCGATCACCGGATTCAGTGTCTTCGGCTCAGCGCGCTGACCGACGGTCAAGCGTCCGCCATAACGGCCGGAAGTATCCGCCATGAACTGAAGGTCTTCATTCTTACCCGGGCTTTCGGGAGCCGGATGTTCTGCGGGCGGCGCACCCGCTACGCATACGCCGGAGAGCAGACACACGAGTAGGGATAGGCGAGCAATGACTTTCATAACACCCCTCCCCCACAGAACGGTGTTTTTCTAGGATTATCGTGATTCTAACCGGGAATGAAGGGCATCAGCGAGCAGGTAATAGATTACGGAGGTAATGAATAGCGCAGCAGCCGGCGCGAGAAGCCAGTCATAAGAGATCAACACGCTGTACTGTTGCAAAGCGCTCAACATATTGCCCCAGCTCGCTATCGGTTCGTTGACTCCCAGACCGAAGAATGACAAAGTCGCCTCGGCCGCTATGTATCTCGGCACTAACAGTGCTGCCTGCGTGAGGAGTACGCTGAACGTTTCCGGCGCAACGTGCCGTCGCAACAGGTAGAAGTCGGACCCTCCGAAACCGCGTGCGGCCGAGATAAAATTTCTGGTCCTTGAGCTGAGCACCACTCCTCGCACCAGCCGCGCGGGCCGCGCCCAGCCAATGAGCCCGATGACGCAAGTCAGCAGAAAAAATGTCCGCGCCGCACTCAGATGCAACGGCAGAAATGCCCGCACGCCAAGCAGAAAATAAAGCCACGGCAGGGAAACGAACAGCTCGGTGGTTCCCATCAGTATCTCGTCAATCCATCCGCCGTAATAACCGGCAACGACGCCGATCACGCTGCCAACGAAAAGCGTCAAAGCGGTCGCGACAATTCCCGCCGCCACCGAAATCTGTCCGCCATACAGCACACGCGAGAACTCATCGCGGCCGAA
>Ga0210385_10000141_pt1 | contig 78389 bp, 55 predicted proteins | sample IncBWH26OmetaG_FD_160107 | JGI IMG/M metagenome (GOLD analysis project Ga0210385, IMG submission 160107) | Forest soil microbial communities from Barre Woods Harvard Forest LTER site, Petersham, Massachusetts, United States - Inc-BW-H-26-O ... | reverse complement strand
CCTTCGGGTTGTGCTTCGACAGCACCTTGGTGATCGCCGCCGTCAACGTCGTCTTGCCATGATCGATGTGCCCGATCGTCCCGATGTTCACGTGCGGCTTGGTCCGCTCAAATTTCTCTTTCGCCATTGCTTCCTCTGCTCCTCAAGAATCGAAATCGTTCTGAATCCAAAAATCGTTTACTTCTCTCCGCGATGCTTCTTGATGACCTCTTCCGCAAGCGCCGTCGGCAATTCCGCGTAGTGCGAAAAATGCATGGTGAACGTGGCGCGGCCCTGGGTGCGGCTGCGAAGATCCGTGGCATAACCGAACATCTGCGCAAGGGGAACCTCGACGCGGATGACGTTGCTGCCTGCGCGGCTCTCGGTGCCCTGGATGGCGGAACGCCGCGCATTCAGGTCGCCAAAAACGGGCGGCATGTATTCCTCGGGAACCACGACTTCCACCTTCATGATGGGTTCGAGCAGAACCGCTTTCGCGCGCGCGCAGGCTTCCTTGAATGCCATGGAGCCCGCGATTTTAAACGCCATTTCGTTCGAGTCCACGTCGTGATAGCTGCCGTCAACGAGCACCACGGCGACATCCACCATCGTGAAGCCCGCCAGAATACCGTTGTCGAGTGCTTCGCGGATGCCGGCTTCGATCGGAGGAATGAATTCCCGCGGAATCGATCCGCCGATAATTTTGTCGATGAAGAGGAACCGGTGTTCCTTGTCGAACTTCCACTTGCCGGGTGTGCCGCCGGTGATGGACTTCGCCAGCTCGTCGATATCGTCGGTCGAAAGCTCCTTCATGTTTTCATGATCGGAGCTGGGCATCGGGTGCAATTCGATTTTGCAGTGGCCGTACTGCCCCTTACCGCCGGTCTGCTTGATGTACTTGCCTTCGGCGAGCGCCTTCTTGCGAACCGTTTCGCGATAGGCGACTTGCGGGCGGCCGACGTTGGCCTGCACGTTGTATTCGCGCAGCATGCGGTCGACGATGATTTCCAGATGCAGCTCGCCCATGCCGGAGATCAGGGTTTGCCCGGTATCGGGCTCGGTGGAAACACGGAACGTGGGATCTTCCTGCGCCAGACGCTGCATGGCGACACCCAGTTTGTCCTGGTCCGCTTTCGTTTTCGGTTCGATGGCGACGGAAATAACCGGAGTCGGGAAATCGATTGACTCGAGGATAATCTGCTTGTTTTCGTCGCAGAGCGTGTCGCCGGTGTTGACGCTCTTCAATCCGACGCAGGCGCAGATATCGCCGGCGTAGATTTCGTCGATCTCTTCGCGCTTGTTGGCATGCATCTGCAACAGGCGGCTGATGCGCTCGCGGGTGCCCTTAGCGGCATTCATCACGTAGCTGCCGGACTTCAGAACGCCGGAGTAGACGCGAATGTAAGTGACGTGGCCGACGAATGGGTCGGACATGATCTTGAAGGCCAGCGCGGCGAAGGGCTGATCGTCGGCGGCGCGGCGGAGTTCGGTTTCGTCGTTGTCGGGATTCGTGCCTTCCACAGGCGGAACATCCACGGGAGAAGGCAAGTAATCAACGACCGCGTCGAGCAACGGCTGAATTCCCTTGTTCTTGAAAGCGGAGCCCGCAAGCACCGGCACAATTTTCAACGCCAGGGTGGATTTGCGGACGGAATGGCGCATTTCGTCGACGGTAAGCGCGACACCATTCAGGTATTTGTCGAGCAGGGTGTCGTCATGCTCGGCGATGTATTCCACCATTTTGTTGCGATGTTCGTCGTAGAAAGCCTTGTCGATGGCCGAACCCTTGAGGGCAGCGGCAATGTCGGGACGCGAATCCACGAACGCTTTGTCCCAGAGCTTATCAACTTCGAAGATTTCGAATTTTGCGCCGAGGGTTTCCTCGAGCCAAACGATCACTTTCTGTTCGATGAAATCGATGACGCCGATGAAATTGTCTTCGCGACCGAGCGGAAATTGCAGGGGCACGGGATGCGCGCCAAGGCGCTTGCGGATAGTGCGAATAACGTGGTCGAAGTCCGCGCCCATGCGATCCATCTTGTTGACGAAACAGATGCGGGGCACACGATACTTGTCGGCCTGGCGCCACACGGTTTCCGATTGCGGTTGCACGCCGGCGACGGAGTCGAATACGCAGACCGCGCCGTCGAGGACGCGCAAGGAGCGCTCGACCTCCACGGTGAAATCCACGTGGCCGGGCGTGTCAATAATGTTGACGCGATATTTCTTGTCAAAACGGGTCCAGCTGGCGGTGGTGGCGGCGCTGGTGATGGTGATGCCGCGCTCGCGCTCCTGCTCCATCCAGTCCATGGTGGCCGTGCCTTCATCCACCGAACCGATTTTGTAAGTGACACCGGTGTAGAACAGGATGCGCTCGGTCGACGTGGTCTTTCCTGCGTCGATGTGCGCCATGATCCCGATGTTGCGGGTGTCTTCGAGTTTAAATGCGCGAGTCATAGTTCCTTGAACGGCCCTTTTCTCCCCTGCTTTTGTTGCGACTTCACTCACGAGCTTCACCAATCTTTTTTCTTACTCTTCTTACCGACCTAAAGGTCGGCCACTACAAAACCTTCATGGGCTTACCAGCGATAGTGGGCGAACGCCTTGTTGGCTTCGGCCATGCGGTGTACGTCTTCCTTCTTCTTGATCGCGCCGCCGCGGGAGTTCGCCGCGTCGATCAGTTCATCGGCCAGCTTCTCCACCATCGTCTTGCCGGCGCGCTCGCGCGAATACTGCAGCAGCCAGCGAATCGCCAACGATTGCCGGCGGAAGGGATTCACTTCCACGGGCACCTGATAGTTGGCGCCGCCGACGCGCCGGGTCTTCACCTCGACGAGCGGCTTCAGGTTCTCGATGGCCTTCTTGAAAATCTTCAGTGCATCGTCGTTGGTCTTCTTGGCGATCTGGTCCATCGCGCCGTAAAACACGCGCTGCGCCGTGCTCTTCTTGCCTTCCCACATCATCGAGCAGATGAACTTCTCAACGATCGTTTCGTTGTACACCGGGTCGGTCGCTTGCGCGCGCCGGCTGATTATTCCTTTGCGAGGCATTTCGTTTCATGCTCCTAAAAAGTTCTTAGTTCGTAGTTTTAAGTTCCAAGCAACCCGCTCTCGCATTCCAACCTACAAGCCGAATGTTCCGAGCCTTTTACTTATTACTTAAAACTTAAAACTGATCACGGCCTTACTTCGCTGCAGCGCCGGCCTTCGGGCGCTTGGCGCCGTACTTCGAGCGGCCCTGCTTGCGATTTTCCACGCCGGCGGCGTCCAGGGTGCCGCGCACAATGTGATAGCGAACACCCGGCAGATCCTTCACACGGCCGCCGCGCACCAGCACGATCGAGTGCTCCTGCAGGTTGTGGCCAACACCGGGGATATACGTAGTGACTTCAATCGCATTGGTCAGGCGCACGCGGGCAACCTTGCGCAGCGCGGAGTTCGGCTTCTTCGGCGTCTGGGTGTAAACGCGGATGCATACGCCGCGCTTTTCCGGGCAGCCCATCAGCGCAGGCGACTTGGTCTTGGTGATGATTCCTTCTCTTCCCATCCGGACAAGTTGCGAAAACGTCGGCACAGTCGTTCCTCTTTTCAGAAGTACTAAGTTCTCAGTTATAAGTTTTAAGCTTCGACCGCTTCACTGATTACTTAAAACTTACGACTGACAACTTTTTCCGCGCGCGCAGACAAATTGCACTCACTCTCGCCATGCGCGCTGCCTGAAACGCGAGAGCACACAAACAGGCTCAAAGGTGTACTGCGAATCCGGAGAGACCAGCAAGAAACTCCGCACGCACTCCAAGAGGGAGAACTACGCTCCTGGTTTCGAATCGGAGAGGCTCACTCGGCTTTTCGGGGCTGGCGCCCCATTCCGGCCGCTCTTCTGTCCCATTCCATCGTTCTTGTTCCGGGACCGAAGAATTCCCATCAAACCAACCACCCTGCACTTACCCTGAACCGGTGGCTGCTACTGCTCGGGGAAAATACCCCTGAACAAACATAAAGTATAGAGAAGCATGAACCTTCTGTCAAACCTCTTTAGCCACAAGGCGGTGGAAAAAATTGTGGAAAAGTGGTGAATGGCACGGGGCTTGCCTTCGACTAAGGCCTAGTACTCCCCAAATCCCACGTAGCCAAGCAGTTAGATGCAGGCAGGTGATGCAAAGGTAAATTCTCGCCCCTGCTTATTTAAGTGATTATAAATAGGCACTTTACTGCCTATTGCGGGCTCTGGCCCAGATCACCGAACGTCCAGAGGCCTATGGCCTTGAGCATGTCATACTGGCCCGTTTCGCGCAAAACCCGCGCGGTCTTTTCCGCAGGCCAGGGTGAGGCAAATCGCTCCTGCCGATCAGCGATCCAATAGCCTGCGAGGGCCATGACGGTCGCGTCCTGCGCGAGGACGTCGGGCTTTACCGCCTCGAGAGCATCGGCGGCGGAATGGTGGGTGTATTTATATTCCGGCGAATCCTGATCGAGATTGATGCCGGGGAGTCCGGCGAGAATGAAAGGTGCGGTGTCGGTTTCTAGTTCGATCTTGTCGGAGACTTTGATGTCGCGAATGTCGCGCAGCGAGTCGGCGAATGGCTCAAAGGAATTAATTAGATCGCCTCGGCCGCCGAGCTGAAACTCGCGAACGGGGCCCTGTCCGTTGTCGAGGATCACCGCCGCCAGGTGATTCTTGATTTCGGAGGCGTGCTGCTTCACGTAGGCGAGCGAGCCGAGCAGGCCCTCTTCTTCACCGGTGAAAAGCACGAACCGGAGCGTGCGGCGCGGGCGAACACCACTCTTGATGATCGCATCGGCGGCGGCGAGAGCGGCAGCAACTCCCATACCGTTGTCGGTTGCACCTTCGCTGAGATCCCAGGAGTCGAGGTGGCCGCCAATCACAACCACCTCTTCAGGATGCTCGCGTCCCACGATTTCGCCCACAACGTTTGCGCTCTCGACCGGGCCGTCGGTGAACTTGTTCTGAATGTTGACGTGAACGCGAACGGTTTTTCCGGCGAGCAGGTAACGTTCGATCTGGCCCTGGTCTTCGCGGGGGAGTTCGCCGAAAGGAATGGCGAAGTCTGCGGCAAAGCCGAGGATGCCAGTGTGAGCCAGGCCCAGACCTTCGGGCCGGAAGCCGTAGTCGCCGGTAAGGACAGCGAGCGCACCTGCGCTCTGGGCGGCTCGCAGGAATTCGCCGATTTGGCCAAAGATCATACCAATGCTCCCCTTCGGTGTGCCCTGCGCCCACAGGAAGACAATCTTGCCGCGATAGGATTTGGCGTTCTTGATGGCGTTTTCCAAGTCGAAGACATTGGCAGTGGCGAGATCGGAGTCCACCCCGCCGGCGGGAGTGGAACCGGTCCAGCCCATGGCGGCGACCGTGAGCTTCCGGGCAGTTGGCGTGAGGATGGAGGCTTCGGCAGTGCCCCGCGTCCAGCCCTTCCAGACGGAGTATTTTTCGGCGCGGACATTCTCGAGCCCGATGGACTTCATTTTCGCGAGGCTCCAGTCGATGCCCTTCTGGCCCTGCGGAGAGCCGGTGAGGCGAGCGCCGATGTCGTCGCTGAGTTCGGTGAGGTATTCGAAGGCGTGGGAGTCCATCGCGCCATTCCCGGCGATTTTGACGAGGCTGGATTTCGTGGACTCGGCTTCAGCAGTTTTTGGCGTGGAAAGTTCTCGGGCGAGTGTGCCACTCACCATCACCAGCATCACTGCCAGGGCCAGCAATCGATTCTTCATTCGTGCGCTCTCCGGGGATTTTATGTATGCACAAACTTCCACTCTAACATGCTCTTAGACGCGCAATTTCCCGGAGTGACGCTCAGACTCTGCCTTTGTAGTGGCCGGTCTTTAGACCGGTCCATCCGAGATCACCGCGCTTTTGTATCGGCCCCGACCCGGTCGGGGGCGTCTTTAGTGCTTGGCTCGAAACGCGGAGAGAGACACCGCTTTACGCTCCCCGAAGGGACTCTTAAACTTTCAACGTGCGTTCCCACTTTCAATTCCTGTGGAAATATTCTTTCGTGTGCTTGTTTTTGTGTGCTGCCGCCCTGGCGCAAGAGCCGGCGGCGAAACCTGCAGACTCGGCTCCGCCGAGCGAGAAAGCTGCTGCAACGAAGAGCGAAGAAAAGCCGGCACTTCCCTTTCAGATTCAGCTGCTTGAGACACATGTTCGTTTTGAAGCAAACGGAGATTCTCGGAAGGAAGTACACACGATCGTCAAGATTAACGATCTGGCGGGAGCGCGGCAGTTTTCGCGCCTGGGATTTGATTACAATCGCGCGTTTCAGCAGGTGGAGATTCCGCTGGTGAAAATCATCCACGCCAACGGCGGCACCAGCGAGATTCTTCCGAGCGCTATCACGGATGCGCCGAATCCGGCGGTGCAGGATTTTCCTGCGTATCACGACGTGCGTGTGAAATCTGTGCGCATTCTCGGATTGCAAGAGGGTGACACGCTGGAGTATCGCGTGATCACAACGACGACGAAACATCCGCTAGCGCCGGATTTTTGGCTGGAGCATACGTTTGACCGAACCGGCCAAGTCTTGGAAGAGCACTATGAAATCGAACTACTTTCCGAGCGCCATCCCGAGATTCGCATCAATCCCGCAACGCCGCCGGCAACCGAAGAAAATGTTTCTTCTGGGGCAAATCCGCGCAAATTCTATCGTTGGGTTAGAACATTCAGGGTTACCAGTGGTGATAACGGCGCGGCCGAATCCTCGCCGGATTCACAGGCGACTCCTGATGTTTCGCTTTCCACGCTAGGATGGGAATTCTTGTCCGTCCGATTGGACGAGTTACTGCTTCCCGGATCGCAACCGTTGAGTGGGATGAAGACGCTTGCGGAGTCTACAAAAGAGGCAGGGCGGTTACCGGAAGTGGCCGCGGAGGTTCAAGAACAAGCAAATTCACTGACTAAAGAATCCAAAACCGACCTGGAACGTTTGAATGCCATTTATGGTTTTGTATCGGAGCAGATTAGGAGCGTGGACCTCCCACTGGGAGCTACGGGATTTGCGGTGCACCCGGCGGTCGAGGTACTCAAAGCGGGGTACGGGAACGCGGAAGACAAGTATGCGCTTTTTGCGGCTCTGGCGGCCGCCGTGAAACTTCCAACCAGAGCCGCGCTCACAGGCTTCTGCGACAAAAAAGCGTTGCCGATACCCACGAAATTCGGGCACCTCCTGATTTCCGTTCACGCTGCGGAAAAGGCTTTTTTGCTGGACCCGAGTTTGGAGGTTGCGCCATTCGGGATGATCCCACCTGTGCCGGACAAGTGCGCCTTCGTGCTGAATCGCGGATTTTTTGCAATGGATTCAATAGGGCATGAATGGATGGAAATTCCGCACACACTCCCCTTTCCCGCATTTCAGAGAGTGCACGTGGAAGCGAGCATCAGTGCTGAAGGGACACTTTCGGCGAAATTGAAGTATGTAACACGAGGGGAAAACGAGTTGGTGTTGCGGATGGCGTTTCACCAGACGCCGAAGGAGCGGTGGAAGGAAGTGGCGGGGTTGCTGGCGCTTTCGGATGGGTTTCGGGGGACGATTACGAATGTGACGGCTTCGGATCCGATGGCGACGAAGGATCCCTTCACCGTGGAGTATGAGATTACCCAGCCGAAGTTTGTGGATTGGTCGAAGAGGCCAGTGCGAATACCCGCGCTGCTGCCGCAGATTGCGCTGCCGGACGCGCCGGGAAAAACCGAAGGGAAAATTGAGCTAGGGACACCGCTGGATGTGCAGACAGGTTTGACGCTGAAGCTTCCCGAAGGAACTACCGTGCAGACGCCAGCGGCGACGTCCGTGGCGCGCGATTACGCGGCGTTTTCATCGAAGTACGACGGGCACTTAAACACGGTTAGCGTTTCGCGGCACATCAATTTTGTGAAGAGAGAGATTCCTGCGGAACGCGCTGCGGATTACAACGCGTTTTTGCGCGCTGTACAAAATGATCAAGCGCAAGTGATTGTCTTGTTGCCCCCGGAGACACAGCAAGAAAATCGAAAATAGAAAATGGAAATTAGAAAATAGTTCGGAAAATCGTTCCCTGGCTATTTTCGGGCAGCGGATTGAAGTTGCCTTTGCTTTGTTGCGCGGACGTATCCGTTGATGAGCTTGATGACAGAGATCGCTTCCAGGTCGAGTTTTTTGCATTGCTCGGGAGTGATGTATTCAGCATCCAGAGCCGTCGTCAGGTGATCACGAATCTCATACACAGAACCTCGGCTTTGCCGGCAGAACTGCATATTTTCCTGATAGGAGAACCGTCCGTAACCTTCCGCGAGGTTTGCAGTAACCGAAACTGCCGCCCGGCGCATCTGCGAGCCTAGCTCAAAGGTCTCTTGCTTCGGAAAACCACGGGACACCAGATAAACATTCTTCCGGAAGGCTCTGGCCGCCTGCCAAACAACTAAGTCTGTAAAGTCTCGAACTTCAGACTTTGACTCCATGCGCATGTCGCGAGGCGGCTCGACCATTTTCCATTTTCTAATTTCTATTTTCTAAAGTTCCATTACTTCGCGTTCTTTGGTGGCGGAAAGGTCTTCGATTTTCTTGGTTTCGGCATGGGAGAGCTTTTCGAGCTCGTCGAGCGAGCGCTTCTGTTCGTCCTGGCTGATCTTTTTATCCTTCTCAAGTTTGTCGATGGCTTCCTTGATGTCCCGGCGGATATTGCGGACCGCGGTGCGGTGATTTTCGAGCGTCTTGTGAATCTGCTTGACGAGTTCCTTGCGGCGTTCGCCGGTGGGTGAGGGGATCGGAATGCGCACGACCTTGCCGTCGTTTGTGGGATTCAAGCCGAGGTCGGAGCTGCGGATGGCCTTGTCGATCAGCGGCACGACGCTCGGATCCCAGGGCGTAATCATCAGCATGGAGGCGTCGGGCACGGTCAGGTTGCCGAGTTGGTTCACCGGCATCGGCGTGCCGTGATAATCCACGCGGACATTTTCCAGGATTGCCGCGTTGGCGCGGCCGGTGCGAACGCTAGTGAGTTCCTTGCGAAAATCGTCGACGGCCTTCTCCATGCGCGTTTTTGCCGCGGCGATGGCGTCCTTTGTAGTTGCGATTGTCGTCATTGTAGCGAGCCTCGATGGTTGCAGTTTGAATTCCCCGCCGGGCGGAGACTGTAATCAGTAATCAGTAAATCGTCTCGTGCATCGCACGGGCTTCCCAAATTCAGGAACATCTTGCTGCAGATTGCTTCGCGATTTCAACGGCCGAACAGCTGGGCACTCTTCCCTATGCCGGAGTGACCGTTGAGCCGACGCGCTCCCCAAGGACGGCGCGGCGGATATTGCCGGGCTGATTCATATTAAAGACCACGATGGGCATGCCGTTGTCCATGCACAACGAAATGGCGGTGGAGTCCATGACCTTCAGATTCTGGTGCAGGACTTCGCGATAGGTGATTTCCGCGAAAAATTTCGCCCCGCTGACTTTTTCGGGGTCAGCATCGTAGACACCATCCACGCGGGTGGCCTTGAGGATGACATCGGCCTTGATTTCCATGGCGCGCAGGGCGGCGGCAGTGTCGGTGGAGAAGTATGGATTGCCGGTGCCGGCGGCGAAGATCACGACGCGGCCTTTTTCGATGTGGCGGACGGCGCGACGGCGGATAAAAGGTTCGCAGACCTGGTGCATTTCTATGGCGCTCTGCACGCGGGTGTGGACAGAAAGTTTTTCGAGCGCGTCCTGCAATGCCAGGGCGTTCAGGACGGTGGCGAGCATACCCATGTAGTCGCCCGTGGCGCGGTCGATCTCAAAGCCTTTTTGCCTTGCGCCGCGAAAAATGTTTCCACCGCCGACCATGATGGCGATCTGCGTGCCAAGCTTGTGAACCTCTCGCAATTCCTTGGCGATGGCGTAAATGGTTTCGCCATGAATGCCGAATCCCTGCGGGCCTTGAAACGATTCGCCGGAGAGTTTCAGGAGGATCCGGTGATAGGCCGGGCGCTTCTTGCCGTTCTTCTTCAGGCCTTTCGGTTGCGATGCCATGTGTCTCCGTTTGCTGAAAATGAATCCTGCCGATTGTAACAAACATCGGGAGGTTGCGGATAATTTGGGTGATTAGGTGGAACGCGCAGAAGCGCCCGTCTTAGAAGGCGTCCGCTACAAAAGCAAAACGCCCCGGGGCCGGGGCGTTTTGCGGACGATAACTGTTGCCGCTGAAATACACGCTGGATGCTTGGTTAGGCCTGCTCGGGGGCTGGCGCAGCCTGCTGGTTGGGGACCTCGCCGACCTTGAAGCGGGCGAAGCGGCGAATAGCGATGTTCTCGCCGAGCTTGGCGATAGCCTGGGTGATTTTCTCGCCGATGGTCATCGTCTCGTCCTTAATGAAGTGCTGTTCGTAGAGGCAGCTCTCCTCGTAGAACTTCTCCATCTTGCCGGTGACGATCTTCTGGATGACGGCGTCCGGCTTGCCGGTGGCGCGTGCCTGGGCGGCGTAAATTTCGCGCTCGCGCTCCAGCATCTCGGGCGTCACGTCTTCGCGGCGCACGTAGCGAGGATCAACCGCGGCGATGTGCATCGCCACGTCGTGGCAAAGCTGCTGGAAGGCATCAGTGCGCGCGACGAAATCGCTCTCGCAATTGATTTCGACGATCACCCCGATTTTGCCGCCGGCATGAATGTAGTGCCCGATCAGCCCCTCGGTGGCTTCGCGCGTGGCCTTCTTGGCCGCGGCTGCCTGGCCCTTCTTGCGAAGGACGTCAATGGCCTTCTGGACGTCGCCGGCGGTTTCCACAAGCGCGGAGCGGCAATCGCTGAAGCCAGCATTCGTGAGCTCTCTCAGTTCCTTGACAAGCTTGGCTGGAATTTCCATAACTGGTTTTGAAGTACTCATCCTTTTCTCTTTTTCTCTTTCTGGAATTCGGGGTTACGAACTCTTACAAAAATGGCCCGGTGTGGACTTCGCTTTCAGCACCGGGCCAACGGAATGATTGAGCCTTGCGCCGCTGTTAGCGGGGTTCCTCGTCGGGAGGAACAGTGGTTCCGGCCGCTTCGATGAAGGCTTCGGTGCCTTCGACGAAGTCGCCTTCCTGCTTCTCGTACTGCTCGTAGGCGCTGGTGTCCACGTAATCCGGTCCGGCTTCGAGAGCGGCCTGATCGGCGGCGGCCTTCTGGTCGGCAACCTGGGACTGTTCGTACTGCGCGCGGCCTTCGGCGACGGAGTCGGCGATCTTGGTGGTGAACAAGCGGATGGCGCGCAGCGCGTCATCGTTGCCGGGGATGATCCAGTCGACCATGTCGGGATCGCAATTCGTATCCACGACGGAGACCACCGGGATGCCCATGCGGCGAGCTTCCTTCACGGCGATCTCTTCCGCGTTGGAGTCGATGACGAACATCGTGTCCGGCAACTGCGTCATGTTCTCGATGCCTTCGAGGTTCTGAAACAGGTGTTTCATCTCGCGGTCCAGACGCGCGCGCTCTTTCTTGGAGAGCTCGAGCATGCGGCCGTCTTCGGTCATGGCCTTCAAAAGTTTCAGGCGCTTGATGGATTTCTGGAGCGTGGCCCAATTGGTCAGCGTACCGCCCAGCCAGCGATGGTTCACGAAGAACGCACCGCAGCGCTTCGCCTCTTCGGCGACCGCTTCCTGAGCTTGCCGCTTGGTGCCGACAAAAAGAACGGTCCTTCCCTGCCCGGAGATGTCGGTGACGAAGCGGCTGGCTTCGCGGAACATCTTCAGGGTTTTCTGCAGGTCGATGATGTGAATGCCATTGCGCTCCCCGAAGATATATTCCTTCATCTTGGGGTTCCAACGGCGCGTCTGGTGACCGAAATGAACGCCGGCCTCCAGCAGCTCCTTCATGGTGATTTCTACTGCCACTTTTCCTCCTAGTTAGATGGCTGTTTTTCGGGCGTTCGGGGCCACCTGAAGGTGGCCGCTACTTGCCTCGCAGCAGCCTCTTGCCGGCGGCTTGCCGGCCGTGATCTTGGCGGCCACGCTTGCGCGTCGCCGCCAGAGCTCGTTGCAGCGGGGAGTTCCCCGCCCAATGCTCTAACGCTTCGTGAACTGGAAGCGCTTGCGTGCGCCCTTCTGCCCGTACTTCTTGCGTTCCTTCATACGGGAGTCGCGCGTCAAAAATCCGTTTTTGCGAAGGGCCGGACGAAGCTCGGGGTTAAAGCGGCTGATCGCGCGGGAGAGTCCCATGCGCACCGCTCCCGACTGCCCGCCCACGCCGCCGCCCTTAGCCGTGGCCACAACGTCGATCTGCTCGCCAAGGCTCGTGAACTTCAGCGGCTCCGTGGCGTCATGCAGCCACGCGTGATTCGGGAAATATTGCTCGGCGGTACGGCCGTTGACCGTAAACTTTCCCGAGCCCGGCCGGATAAACACGCGCGCGATGGATTCCTTGCGGCGTCCCGTGCCGTAAAACCATGTTTTGCTGCCCGCTGCGGGCGAATCAACAGTACTCAATGCTCCTCCTCAAACCCTTTTTGACGAGACGAATCCCGCTCGTCTCATCGAAATTCACGCTCGGCTGGATCCCTGCTAAGGCAAAACTTAGAAAGGAACTCCCACGTGCGGAACCAAGTAGCACAGGCTTTAGCCTGTGAACTTCGAGCCATGCCATGCATCACAGGCCAAAGCCTGTGCTACGACAATGTCTTAGACCGCGACGGCCTGGGGCTTCTGCCCTGCGTGCCGCGCCAACCCAGCCGCATCGCGATACACGCGCAGTTTCTTCGCGCGCCGCGCCCGCAGCTTGTTCTTGGGCAACATGCCCAGAACCGCTTCGCGAACGACCCATTCCGGCTTGGCCTGGCGAACACGCTTCGCCGGGACTTCCTTCAGACCGCCGGGGTAGCCGCTGTGCGAGTAATACATCTTCTGTTCGATCTTGTTGCCGGTCATTTTGATCTGGTCGGCGTTGATGACCACGACGTGGTCGCCGGAATCCAGATACGGCGTAAAGCTGGGCTTGTCTTTGCCGATCAACAAGCGCGCCACCTTGGTGGCCAGGCGCCCAAGCACCTGATCTTTCGCGTCCACCACAAACCACTGAGCGCCCACTTTCAGAGCTTCAGCTTCTTCTCCCTTGGCTACGTACGTCCTCATCGCAACAGTCACACCTTTCCCTGTAAAGACAAAATCTAAGTCTATTGGGTGAGTGCAGGTTTGTCAACGAAACAGTTTGCGCGAAAACGTGGGAAACGCGGCTAAACCATGAAAGTTCTGGGTGTTGGGAACGCCGCCGACGTGGATTGACCTGCTACGGTTTCCGGCGTAGCGTTGGCTCGTTGCCATTCCTTACCCTTATGCCCTTTCCCGTATACATTTCAATTGGTTCGCTGAAAATCCATCCGCACCTGATTTTTGAGACTGCCGCATACGCGATTGCTTTTCGCATTTACCTCGTCATGCGAAAACGTACAGGCGACGCACTGGATGATGGAAACCGCTGGTGGATCATTGCATCCGCGACGATGGGCGCAATAGTCGGCAGCAAGTTGCTGTACTGGTGTGAAGACCCCGCCTTGACGCTGGCCCATTGGCGAGAGCCTGCCTACCTGATGAGCGGGAAAACGATTGTCGGCGCGCTGATCGGCGGCTTATTTGCCGTGGAGTTGGCGAAGCAGGTCCTTGGCATCAAGCAGCGCACCGGAGATCTCTTTTCGGTTCCGCTCTGCCTGGGTATCGCGATTGGCCGCATCGGGTGCTTTTTGACTGGCTTGGAAGATCACACCGCGGGAATAGCCACCTCACTGCCGTGGGGGGTAAACTTCGGCGACGGAATTCCCCGGCACCCCACACAGCTTTACGAAGCGCTGTTTGTGCTGGCACTTGGAGGGTATCTCTGGCGGCGGATGCAGCGGCCGTTTATCTCGGGTGACATCTTCAAGAGGTTCATGGTCGCGTACTTCGCGTTCCGGTTGGCTTGCGATTTCCTGAAGCCGGACGTGCGCGTGTTCCTTGGCCTGTCCTCGATTCAGTTGGCGTGCATGGCGATGCTCCTTTACTACTCCCCGGATTTGCGGCGCTGGTTGAGTCCGCGCCGCAGTTTATTGCCCGCTGCGCCCGGTCCTGCCCCAAGCCACTCCGCCGCCGCGGATCAATCTGTTGGAGGAATCGGATGAATAACAATTTGCCTTCACCTGCGCCGCGGGAGAGATCGAGTTACAAGCCTATCTTGTTGACCCTGTTCTTTTCCTTTTTGTTGGCTGGCGGCACATGCTTCGGCTTCCTCAACACCCCTTTTATCAACGGGACCTCGCCGATGAATACGGTCTGCGCGGCAGGTTTCGCATTTTGCGCTCTGACATTTCTCGGCTCGCTGGTCTGGCTGGTAATCAAAGTGCTCATTGATGCAGTCAGGGAAATCAGGGGCGGGGAATGACCGAACGCGTGCGACCATACCTTTTTTACGATGTAGCGCTCACCATCTGCTCGAAGTGTTTTCGCAAGCTGGAAGGCAAGATCGTTTTCCAGGACGACAAGGTTTTCCTCCTCAAGCGCTGTCCGGAGCATGGGGGAGAGCGCGTGCTGATCGCCGATGACGTTGATTATTACCGCCGCTGCCGCGAGGTGTTCATCAAGAAGCCGGAAATGCCGCTGGTCTACAACACCCCGGTAAAGTGGGGCTGCCCTTATGACTGCGGTTTGTGCACCGACCACGAGCAGCATTCCTGTCTTTCCCTCGTGGAAGTGACCGACTCGTGCAATCTGCGTTGCCCGGTGTGCTACGCGGGCAGCGGCCCGGAGCGCACCGAGCACCGCTCGCTCGCCCTGGTTGAAAAGATGCTGGACGCGGTGGTGCGAAATGAGGGGCATCCCGACGTGGTGCAACTTTCCGGCGGCGAGCCCACGCTGCATCCCGATTTCTTCACAATCGTCAAAATGGCGAAGGCGCGGCCGATACGCCATCTAATGGTGAACACTAATGGCCTGAAAATCGCCCAGGATGAGGATTTCGTAAAGCGCCTCGCCGAAATCGAGGACTTCGAGGTCTACCTGCAATTCGACTCCTTCGAACGCGAAGCGCTGCTCGATCTGCGCGGCGGCGACCTGCGGAGCATCCGCGAACGCGCCATCGAGCGGCTAAACAAATATGAAATATCAACGACGCTGGTGGTCACCCTTCGCAAAGGCCTGAATGACGGCGAAATTGGAAAGATCATCGACTACGCGCTGCAGCAACCAAGTGTCCGCGGCCTAACCCTGCAACCCATTCAGGATGCTGGACGCCTGGAACGTTTCGACCCCGCGACCGACCGGCTCACACTCACCGAGGTCCGCCGCAAGATTCTCGAACAATCCACCGTCTTTCGCGCGGAGGACGTGATTCCCGTGCCCTGCCATCCGGACTCCCTGGCGATGGCTTATGCCTTGAAGATCGACGGGAATGTTTTTCCGCTCACCCGCTTCATCGAGCCCGACGTGCTCCTGAACGCCGCGCGCAACACGATCGTCTACGAGGAAGAACCCGGGGTACGCGATTGTCTCTTCAAACTTTTCGCCACCAACCACTCACCGCAGTCGGGAGCGGAATCGCTGCGCGAACTCCTGTGCTGCTTGCCCAAAATCGCGGCTCCGAGCGGCCTGTCCTATAAAAATATCTTCCGCGTCCTGATCGTGCAGTTTCTGGACGCCCACGCCTTCGACGTGCGTTCCGGCAAAAAGACGTGTATCCACATTGTGCATCCCGATGGACGCCTGATTCCCTTCGACACTTACAATCTCTTTTACCGGGATGACCTGGAGCACACGCGGCTGGCGCCGATTCGCACTTCCATTCCGGCGTTGCATTCCATTTCGGCTGGGAAATAAGAGCCCTCGGCTTGCGCCGTCGCGACTTTTCCGCAGGTGCGTTCCGGATTTGGACATCGCTGCGGGGGCGTGGATTGTACACATCTCCTTTGGTATGCTCGCGGCAACTTGCGAAATCCCACCTATACTTACTGGAAGAAATGAACCGGGAGCACTCATGGCCCAGCAGTCCTTGCCGCCCTTTTCCGAAAGCGTAAAACTTGCGTGGCGATTGGCGGCCGAAGAAGCGGTGCACGCGGGGCGGCCGCAGATTGAACCGCCTCACCTGCTACTGGGAATCTGCGGCGTGGATCGCGTGATCCGCGAAGAGGCTTGGGAGCGCTACGCGGTTTCTCCCGGCCGGTTGGCAAGCGTGCGGCAGGAGTGGAATGAAGTCAGCTCCGCTGCGGCCATGGCGGGGCTTGACGCAATTCATTTCCGAAGAGAAGTTCGCGCGCGGCTGCCGCAGAGTTCGCTGGCCCTGCCCGCGAATCACGTGGCCAAACGCTCCGACGCGACGCGAACAATTTTCGATCAGGCCGAGCAGCACGCGGCAACGCTGGGGCACGCGTTGGTGAGCTTATTCGATTTGCTCGGATGCCTTCTTCCGGCAATGGTCGACAAGGATCCCGTAATTCCCGTGCACTTCGGCGGGCCGCTTCGCAAACTGGAAACGCTGATGGCGCCGCCCCCGGTTGCGGGCGTTACCCTGCGGCTGGATGCCACACTGACCTCGGTGCAGGAGCCACTGGAGCACCTGAAGACAACGCCGCGGGAAGCCCTCTTTTACGACCTTCCCCTGCAGATGGCGTCGCAACCGAACTATCAGGCGACGCTCGATTGCGCCGTTAGTTCCCTGCTGAAATTTTTTCCAACCGCGGACCACGCAGTGATGCTGCTGCGTGATCGAAATTCGAGTTGCCTGCTTTTGCAAGCGCACGTGCCGCCCGGCGAACCTTCGGCAAGCATGGAGCTGGCGGAACATGTTCTGCAGCAGAACTCCGCGGTGGTTTGGAATCCGGCCGCGGCGGCGGCAAACGACATCGGCGCGCGCAGCCTGATCGGCATGCAGACCACCTGCGCGATGTATGCACCGCTCTCGTGGCAAAACGAACGGCTCGGCGTGCTGTGTCTGGACACGCGGCGCGCGGGAAATGCGTTTACTTCGGACGACCTACGGCTGTTTATCGCCATCGCGCATCACGTTGCGCTTTCCATCTATTCGCAGCGGCTCACCCGAGACCTGCAGGCGCAAAACCAACTGCTGCAGCGCCTGCTGACGCATTTTTCACCCAAGGTACGGCAGCGCTTGCTGGAGCGCGCCGGACGCGGCCGCCTGACGCTCGGCGGCGAACGCTCGGAAGTGAGCATCCTGTTTTCGGATATCCGCGGATTCACGCGGATGAGCGCCACCATGGAGCCCGATGACGTGGTGGACATGCTGAACGCCTATTTCGCCGCGCTGGTGGAAGCGATCTTCCGTTGCGAAGGCACCGTGGACAAATTCATCGGCGACGCGATTCTGGCGGTCTTCGGCAGCCCCGATCCCGATCCGGAACATCACCGGCAGGCATTGCACGCGGCGCTGGCCATGCAGGAGGCGGTGCAGAAATTGAACGCCGCGCGCAAGGAACGCAACCAGCCCACCTGCGAAATCGGCATTGGCGTTCATTCGGGCGACGTTCTACACGGTTTCGTGGGGACCCAGGAGCGTCTGGAGTTTACCGTGGTCGGCGACGCCGTGAACCGCGCCTCTCGCTTTTGCGCCGCGGCGGGCGCAAACGAAATTATCGTAAGCTCGGAATTCCTGAAGCATGTGTGGCGCGACGTGGAGGTGGAGTCGCGCGACGTCCCGACAAAGCACGAAGGCACCTGGGCTGCCTTCCGCGTGCTCCGAACCAAACAGCCCCGTTGAATTACGCGCCCGGAGCTTCCCCGGCCCTCCGGACCAGCAGAATATAGCCGTGCTGCCTCGCTTCCTCCGCAAAAGCCTTGAGCTCCGCTTTTCGAGCGGCCCCAGTCAGAGTTTCAGCGCGAGCCAGCCGCGCTTCCAGCGCCAATTCGAGATAGCCGGCGGATCTCATCTGATTTTCAACCTTGCTCAACGTGCCGGCCACAGGAGCCGAACTCCTGCTCCTGCTTTCTAATCTGGCTTTTTGAATCGTCAGTGCGGCGGCGATGGATGGGTCGGCGGATTTCGCGGCGAGGTCCAACCCTTTGGCTATTTCCTGCCGCGCGTTTTCCAGCTGGCCCATTCGCAGGTAGAGATCGGCCAGAATCCCCCGGGCTTGCGCCTCATCGTCGGAATCGCCGGCTTGCGCAAATTCAGGCAGAAGATCTTTCAACTCGGATTCAGCCTGCCGAAAGTTCCCTCTCTCCATCGCTATCTGCGCCAGTCCCCGGCGAGTGGTGCGCACGGTGGCTTTCTCGCCGATGCTGGTCTGGATGGCAAGGGCAGCGCGGTATTTCTCTTCGGCTTCCGGCAACTGGCCCGAAGCGAAAAAATAGTCTCCCAAATCCGTCAGAGAACGCGCCAGCGCGGACTGGTCCTGCATTTCCTTGCGGAGCTGCAGCGCCTGCTCGCAATTCTGCCTGGCCACCAGCACTTCCCCGCTGGCAATTTGGGCATCGCAGATGTTTCCAAGGGAATTCGCCACTCTTTCCTTATCGCCAAGCGTCTCCGCTTCCTTCGCTACTTCCTGTAAACCGCTGATCTGGCTTTTCGGATTGCCCATGGCCCCATCGACGTCGGCAATCGCTTCCTGGGCGCGCATCAGGTCGCCGTTCACTCCGCCGCGCTGGCGGGAGACTTCCAGGCTGCTCTCCCATAATTTTCGGGCTTCGGGCAGATGGTTTTCCCGATATTGGACCAATCCGAGGTTCAGAAGCGCGCCCGCCTCATTGTGCAGGTCTCCGACGGCGTGGGTTGCGGCTCTTGCCTCTTCATACAACTTGCCCGCTTCCAGGTACTGCTCACGGGAAAGAAAAAGATTGGCTTGCGCCGTTTTTGCGTGGGCCGTCACCGAAGCGATGCCGAGTTTTTCGCTTTGCTGGACGGTTTCGGAGCAGACGGAATCGGCTTCTTTCACGCGGCCCAGGATGGTCAGTGCCAGGCATTGCTCGATTCCCGCGTTTACGATCAGAAATTGCGACCCGATCGTGTTGGCGGCCTTTGAGGCTTGCTCGGCGGCGTTGAGTCTTTGTTGGTTGTCGCCTAATCTGGTTTGCACCTCAGCGAGTCCCAGATCCGCCTGAGCCTGCACTCCCGCCGGCACGGCTTTGCTCTTGAGCTGTTCCAGCGTTGCCAGGGCTTCTTTCAGGTGGTTCCCTTCCATCTGGTTTCTGGCGAGTTCCAGTCCGTAGTAATAATTCTCGGGTTGCGTTTTCCATAGGGCGCGATAGGTATCCGCAGCATAATCCCACTCTCTGGCGTACTGCTTCTGGCGAAGACCGATGCGAATTTTCTGATCGGCCGAGAGATTTTTCGCCTGCGCCAGAGCGGCCGTGGATTCTTCCCTAGCCTTCTCCTCATAACCAAGGTTCCACAAAGCCTCGGCCAGAACACTGCGAACTTCCGCGTTGGCGGGATCGGCATCGAGCGCCTTCTGAAATTCCTGGCGAGCACCCTCGAAATCGAAATTTTCCATCTTTCGCATGCCCGTGCCGAGGGATTCCGAGACGAGATTCGATTGCACCGTGGGACTGCCCGCACCTTCCGGGACGCCCAAAATGCCGAGAAGTTCGCCGCCCGTGGAGACGGCAACGGTTTCGCGGTCAGACTCAATGAGGCGTTTATGCAGGCTGCCGCCGCTTTGCCCTTTTTCCACGTCAAACATGTGGATGTCCCAGACTATGGTGCGTGCGCCGGGGCTGCCTTCGACCGCGTACGTTCCATAGATAACGTAGCGACACCCGAATTGGTGGACCCGAGCAAGAAGGTCGGCCGGCGGTTCGTCGGGCATCTGGCTGGGCGCGGGCGGCGTCCACGGATTCGCCATGCTGACCAGCGTCTTATAGGTAACCGGCTTGATGTCGAGCCGAGACTGAAGAGTGTTGCGGAACTGGTCGCCCCACGGATCCAGATTTTTGTCTCCATTGACGTTCTTGAAACCCAGCACCGTGACCGAGGGCGAGCGCCGCCAGGGAAAAAGATTGGGGAAAGCCACTCCCAAAGCAATCCCGATGAGCGCTATGGTGGCCAATCCGATCGCGGTCAGCACCAGCCGCTTACGTCGCTGGCGGCTGACGGCGTCCGCCCGCAGCAGCGTCTCAGCCTCCCCGGCAAGCGCCCGCTCGACATCCTGCACAACCGGGAAACGGTCAGCAGGTTCCATCTCCAGGCATTTCAGGATCGTGCGCGACCATATTTCATCCAGTTCCGGAACGATTGTTTTCGGCGCGGGCGGCGCTTCCTCCAGGCGTTTGAAAGCGATTTCCCGCCAGTTCTTGCCTTCAAATGGCAGGCGGCCCGTAACCATATCGAACATCACCACGCCTAGCGCATAAATGTCAGTCGCGGGAGTAATCTCTTTTCCGGTGACCTGCTCGGGAGCCATGAAGGACGGCGTACCAAGCATCTCTCCGGTGGGGGTGAGCGGCAATTCCCCGGCGTCGAGCGAGTGCGCCAAACCAAAATCGCTGACGACCGCGCGGAGAATACCGGAGCCGGAACTCGGCGGCACGAGCATCACATTGTTTGTCTTGAAATCCCGGTGGACCACGCCGGCCTGGTGGGCCGCTGCCAGTCCCGCAACCATCTGCTTCACCAGTGGCAAGGCTTCGGCGCTGCTCAGTTTTCCTTTTTCCTTCAGGAGTTGATCGAGGTTTTGGCCGGCGAGCAATTCCATGCTGACCACAAGCAGGTCGGTCTCGCCTGCCTTGTCCGCTTCGTGACGAAACAGATCGTAGGTCCGGCAGACATTGGGATGAGTGACTCGCTTGGCGACAACTATTTCCTGACGGAAACGTTCGAGGGCCTTAATGTCTCCAAGAAACGCGGAGCGTACCGTTTTCAATGCGACTTTCTGATGAAGCTCGATGTCGAGCGCTTCGTAGACCTCACCCATGCCGCCTTGCGCGATGAACCTTACAATTCTGAATCGCTTTGCGATCGTGTCGCCGGGCGAGAATGCCGGAGAATGGACGTGTGGAACGGGAGCGTGGACATGCTTGTGGTCGGGTCCGCTGATTTCCGGGACGGGAGTTGCGACACGACTCTGCAACGTCTCCTGGCTGGTGTCGTTCTCGCGCGGCTTGAGCGGAGGTTTTTCCATGAACTTTTTGGGGGACGTCCGTTTGGCAGATTATGCCACAAGCAGGAAGTGTGCCGGGCAAGTCCTCGTTCATTGGGCAAAAGAAGCAAGCCAGTTGGAGAGATCTGCTGTCAGTAAACTTCGTGGAAAAATACGTTCGGGAGGGTGAAAGTTCGCACGAAAAGGGCGAAAATGTGCAAGATTTTTCCGCTATTGCCGCCGATTGAGCTTCCGCTGGCCAAAAAAATTGCGGCTAACTCAAAATATACTTGACGGGACCTTTGCATTTTGGAAAACTCCCGGCACTAGTCGTCCCCGCAATATCTCAAGGACAATTGAATTTCAATCGAGGTGATTCATGCGTTTGAGCAAACCCTGGTTGATCGTTTTTCTGATGGTGTCGTTCCTCGGAGCAAGTTCCAGCCGTGCAACCACGCGTCCCTATGTCGGCCCGTCTGGCGCCGGGGGAGATTGTCCCGAGCCGGCTTTTCCCGCTACTTCGGTGACTCCTTCCAATTGCACGCAACTGCTCGCTTCAGGCCTAACAGTGGGCATCACCACGGATGTGTTCGGCGTCATTAGCCTGCAGACCTTTAACTACGACGTAATCGAATACCTGACGGGCAGTCAGCTTTCCGCCGGAGACACCAATCCGGGCAACCCCGTCAACGGCACATACACGATTGATGCGCTCTCTCTGAATCAACTGAGTCTGACCGCCGGCGACGTGGTCACTTTTGTGTTTGGCGGCGGGTCTGTTCCGACGGACACTTCGGGGAACACGTTCGGAATACTGGCGTGTGGCAAGGGAAACGGATCCTTTGCCGGCCAGAGCGGAATCTACACCAGCGCATTCAATACTGCCCCAATAAGCACGAATTGTACTGATCCTCCCCCAACGGGGTCGTTGACTACAACCGAGTCCGGAAATTCCGTGAGCTTCACAGTCGACGGGACCCCGACCCAATTCGGTTTCTCGTTTCCCAAGGGCCAACTGCCCACGGAAATCGATGTGGCGGCTGGATCGGTGGCGGCCCCCGAACCTGCTTCGCTTTCCTTGTTGGCCGCGGGCCTCATTGGCCTGGGCGTTTTCCGGCGCAAGCGAACTGTTTAGCGCGAGCAATCCTTTCCCGGCGGGGTGAAGCTTCTTCACCCCGCTTTTTCTTTTGAAGTTACTTAGGTACGCCGGTGTCAATTTCCCCGTTGCGGCGGGCGGCTTCCTTCATTAACATACGGGCAGATTTTCGCAGGAGCGCGCCTTTACCGGGTCCCCCAAACTGCGCTCCTCCCCAAGGAGCCCTCCTATGTCGCATGCTCGTATTTCCCGAATGGCACTTGGCTGCGCGCTCGCGGCCCTGTTCGCCCTGCCAGCTCGGGCGCAGACCGCGGCCGCGCCACCGGCTGCGGCGCCGGCTGCACCTGCCGCGCACAAAAAGCGCGTGGCAGTGATGAATTTCGATTACGGCACGGTTCGGACCACGGTCCAGCAGATCTTCGGTTCGGACCAGGATGTAGGCAAAGGCATCAGCGACATGCTGGTAGAAAAACTCGTCAACGGCGGGCAATACTCGGTGATCGAGCGCAACGCGCTGGACAAAATCTTGAAGGAACAGAATTTTTCAAACAGCGACCGCGCCGATGCCAACTCAGCGGCGAAAATCGGAGCTGTGCTCGGCGTGGATGCGATCATCATCGGCTCGATCACGCAATTCGGGCGCGATGACCAGCACACCAATGTCGGCGGCGGCGGATACGGCCTTGGAAAATTCGGCTTGGGCGGCGTGGGCAGCAGCAAATCGAAGGCGGTGGTGGCCGTCAGCGCCCGCGTAATCAATACCTCTACGGCGGAGATCATGGCCGCGGTTACGGGGAAAGGGGAGTCCACCCGCGGCAGCACCTCACTGATCGGTGCCGGGGGCGGCGGCGGTGGTGGAGGCGCCGGTGGCCTGGACATGGGGAGCAGCAATTTCGCCAACACCATTCTTGGGGAAGCGGTCAGGGCTGCCGTTGACAGCACCGCGGAGCAACTGAACGCGGCTTCCGACAAGGTGGAGGCGCTGAAACACCCGATCAACGGCGTGGTTGCGGATGTCACCGGCACCACTCTGATCCTCAATGTCGGCAAGAAAGTCGGCGTGAAAGTCGGCGACCAACTGGAGATCAGCCGGCAAGTGCGCGTGGTGAAAGATCCCACCACCGGAAAAGTAATCAAAGCCGTGACCGACAAGATCGGCCAGGCAACGGTGACGGACGTGGACGACGATTCGTGCACCGCAACGTTCAGCGGAGCCGGAGTGGCGAAGGTCGGTGACGTGGCCAAGAACAATCCCTGAGACAGCGATTGTCTCGAACGGAATTGCGAGTCCGGGCGCGGCAACTGCCCGGGCTCGTTCTATTTTCGGCCCATTCTTTCGTGTATCCTCAATGCGAATAGGCCGGTTTTTACGCGTGCCGCCTGGAGGCTTCCATGACTGCCGAATTCAACGTTGGCCAAAGTGTTGGCGACTACGAGGTTCTCTCCGTTCTCGGCCTGGGCGGCATGGGGAAGGTGTACAAGGTCCGCAACGTCATTTCCGACCGTGTGGAAGCGATGAAAGTGCTTCTGCCGGACCTGAATTCGCACAAAAGCCTGGCCGACAGGTTCCTGCGGGAAATCCGCTTGCTGGCTTCGCTGAATCATCCGAACATCGCCGCGCTCCGGACGGCCCTTACTTACGAAAATCAGTTGGTGATGATCATGGAATTCGTGGAAGGCGAGACGCTCGCCAATCGCATCGCGCGCGCCCCGATTTCGACCGCCGAGGCGGTGAATTATTCAGAACAGATCCTTTCGGCCTTGAGCTACGCGCACAAACACAACATCATCCACCGCGACATCAAACCCGCGAACATGATGCTGACTCCGCAAGGCGTAGTAAAGCTGATGGATTTCGGAATCGCGCGCTCAGGCACGGACGGTTCGTTGACCTCCACCGGCACCACGCTCGGTTCGTTGAACTATATGCCGCCGGAGCAAGTGCGCGGCGAGTCGGCGGACGCGCGCTCGGACCTTTATTCGTTTGGAATTTCGCTTTACGAGTTGCTGACCGGAAAGCTGCCGTTCCAGGGCGATTCGCAATACTCGCTGATGACCGCGCAACTGAACCAGCAACCGCCATCGCCCATCAGTTTGCGCACGGACCTTCCGCCGGCGTTAAACGAGATCATCCTGATGGCCATGGCCAAGGATCCCGCGGATCGCTTTCAAAGCGCGGACGCGTTTTGCAACGCGCTAAAAAGCGTGCCGGTATCCGCCCTCCCGAGCCCGGGCACAACGTTTACCCCGACACCTCGGACGCCGGCTCCGCTTTCGCCGGACGACACCCTAATGGGAACACTGGCGCCAGGAGCCGGAGCGATGGGGCGCATGGCCAGCCCACCCGCCACCACGCAAGCCGCCGTAAGAGTTCCTGTGCCGCCACCGGCGCCCGTCCAGCCGCGTTCGCCCTCCGCGATCCCGACCGTGCCGATGGCCCCCGCGCCCGCCATGGCAGCCGCGGCTGAGCCTCCGCCCGCCGCTTATGCCCCACCCTCCGCGCGATCCTCCAGCCGTGGCTTGTGGATGGCGATTGGAGTGTTATTGTGCGCGGGCGTGATCATTGGCGCCGGTGTTTATATCCCGCGGCGAATGAAGACGCATGCGGACCCCGAGCAATCGAACCTGCCGTCGCAATCCTCAACGGATGCGACCACGAAGCCGAACGGTAGCGCGGACGGGCCGGTTTCCATCTCGACTCCAGTGGGGTCGGTAAATGTGGACGAGAAGGGAAATGTTTCCGTCCAGGCACCGGGAGTTTCGGTAACCGCGACGCCGGATGGGAAGGTGAACGTGACCGCGCCTGGTACTTCCGTTCAAACGGGCGCGAAAACGAAATCGGATGGAAATCCGAAGGCGGTGCACCAAGGCGGCGGCCAGGCCGCTGCTTCGCCCGTTCCCGCCGGGCCTTCGCAGGAGGAGATCACGAAAATGGAGGACGAGGCCGACAAGCTGAACATACGAGCGGCCACGGCTTCGCGAAGCGTGGAGACGCTGCGGCAACAGCAGCAAGCGGCGGGATACAACCTGCGCGGAGACATCGCTTCGGCTGCGGACCGCATGCAGATGTACATAGCCAAGGGAGACGCGGCGTTGAAAGCGAAAGACATGGCCAACGCGCAAAAGTATTACGACCTGGCGGACGCGGAAATTTCCAAGGTCGAAAAATTCCTGGGCCACTGATTCTTTAGAACCGACTCGTATTCTCATTCATCCAAGCGAACGACTACCGCCTGCTTCCTTTCAAGTGAGGCGTGGTAAGAAATTCCACGCTTTCAAGATTTTCCATGATGCAGAAAACAAAAGTTTGCCTCCAGGAGGAACACACATGCCGGCCAAAGAAAAAATCGGGACACACCAGAAGGCTCTGACGATCAACCTGGATGCCGCGGTTTTCGGCTCTTTCGCGGAAATCGGGGCCGGCCAGGAAGTGGCGCGCTGGTTTCTGACGGTGGGCGGCGCGTCGGGCACGGTGGCGAAAACTATTTCCGCCTACGACAAGGAAGTGAGCGACGACTTGTACGGCCCGGGAACGCGCTACGTTTCGCGGCCGCGTCTGGAAGCGATGATGGAAAGCGAATGGAAGCAGTTGTTGGCGGAATTGCAGGCCAGCCGCGGGGCAAAAACCCGATTTTTCGCCTACGTCGATACAATCTCCGCGCGAAATTTCGCGGGGACCAACGAATGCCATGGTTGGGTAGGGTTACGATTTCAGCATGCGCCTGGCGGGCCCCCGAACGACGTGATCCTGCACATCAATCTGCAGGACCCCTCAAATCTGCAGCAACAGGAGGCGGTCGGAATTCTTGGCGTGAATCTAATATACGCCGCGTGCCATAGCATGGATTCTCCGAATTCGTTCCTTGCCGGTCTCTTTGAAGATTTGAGCCTCTCGCGCCTAGAGATTGACCTGGTGGACCTGAAGGGACCGGCATTCGAATCCTGGGACAAGCGGCAACTCCAGGCGTCGCTGGTGACGAGCGGCTACGCCGAGGCCGTGGCTTTTTCCGCCGAGGGCACCGCGGTTCCCCCGACGGAGCTTCTTTATAAGAAGGCGCTGGTGCTGGCGCCGGGGCTTTTCGAAAACGTCTCTGACTTGCACGGGCAATTGATCCAGAGCACGCTCGCGCAAATTCCGGAAGCAGAGCTTGCACAGAGCAAGGGAGGCCTGGGACTTTTCTGCCTCGCCAGCCAACCGCTGATCCCGGGGAACCCCGCGCCGACGGCGGAGCACCTGATGCGGCATGTCAACGATCTAAAAAATCTGGGATTCGGCACGTTGATATTCCGCGCAAAAGAGCTCTACACAATGAGCGCATACATCAGCCGTTACACCAAATCGCAGGTGTACTTTGCCGTTGGCCTGTCGGTGGTGGTTTATGCAATGCATGACCGCTACAACAATCTGGACGGTGCGCTGCTGGAAGGCACGGCCAGATTATTCTCGCAGAACGTCAAGTTAAGCGTATATCCGATGACGGAAGTTGCGTTGAAGGAAAGGTTGGCCGCACTGGGCGCAAGCGGCTGGTCTTATGAGACGACCAAGGGATTGGTGTATGTGAACAATCTTCACCCAGCCGAGCCGATCAATTTTCTCTTCAAGTATCTATTGGGTTGCGGGTTTCTGGTTTCGGCGCGTCCGGCGGCCTGATTTAGTGGCAGAATTCGCAGGCGCGGCCGACGGTGCCGATGCCGAGAAGTTCGATGCGGGGCGAAAGGTACTCGGGACGCGGCGCCTCTTCCGCCATCAGCGCGGTGCTCAGATATTTCTTGTTGTCGTCGCAGAAGATGGTGACGACGGTGGCATCGGGCCCGAGCTTCTCCTGGGCTTTGATCGCGGCCAGAAAATTGCACCCGGAAGAGATTCCCACGGCGAGCCCCAGCGAAAACGCAAGTTTTTGCGCCATCAGGATGGCGTCGCCATCGGGGACAGAGAGGACCTCGTCGAGCTCTTTCAATCGAACAATCTCGGGGATGAATTCATCGGAGATGCCCTGAATGCGGTGGCTGCCCACTTTGCAGCCGGTCGTAAGCGTAGGCGATTCCGCGGGCTCGACAGGATGCACGCGGATGGAAGGATCGCGCTGCCGCAGGAATTTTCCCACTCCCATCACCGTGCCTCCGGTGCCGACCCCGGCAACGAACGCCTGCGGTCGCTTGCCGATGGAAAGCAGCTGCGACCAGATTTCCGGTCCGGTGGTTTCCGAATGCGCTTCGGTGTTGGCGGGATTCGAAAATTGCCGCGGGAGAAAAACCCCCTGCGACGACGCGGCCAATTCTTCGCAGCGCCGGATGCTTCCCAGAAATCCCCCTTCGTCTTTCGAAACCGAGACGACTTCCGCGCCGTAGCTGCGAATCAGGTGCACGCGCTCTTGGCTCATCCAGTCCGGCATGAAAATCTTGACGGGATGGCCGAGCATCCGGCCGATCGCGGCGAACGAGATTCCGGTATTGCCGCTGGTGGCTTCGGCGATCGTATCCCCCGGCGCGATTTTCCCGTCGGCGTAGGCCTGCTGGAGAATACGCACGGCCATGCGGTCCTTGATGCTGCCGGTGAGGTTCAGATATTCGGACTTGGCGTAGAGCACGCGGTGCTTGCCCTCGAACCGAAAGTGGATGGTGATGAGGGGCGTGTTGCCGACCAGCCGCGTCAGCGCCTGGAATTTTGCAGTTGGTGCATCAGCAAGTGTAGGCATAGCAAGACGTTTGTCGCACGTTGCGTGGATTTCGGCAAGGGCACCCGGCAATTCAGAGGTCAATGAGAGGAAGGAACCGGCCCGGTGAGCGTTGAGGCATCATGGGCAGCAGATGACTGGAGGGCATTCCCGATGGCGCTGAAAAGTTCGGCGGGATTTATGGGCTTGGTGACATAGGCGTCCATTCCCGCGGAGAGACACCGATCGCGATCTTCTTTCATGGCGTGAGCAGTCAGGGCGATAATCGGCGTGCGGCGCCCGCTGAATTTCTCGCGCTTGCGGATTTCCGCGGTGGCTTCGAATCCGTCCATTTCCGGCATCTGGATGTCCATCAGGATCACGTCGAATTCGGCGCTCTGCGCGGCGCGAATTGCCTCCCTGCCGTCAACGGCCGTGGAAACCTCGAATCCTCGCTTTTGCAGCAGGCGCTGCGCCAGCGTGCGATTGACCGCATTGTCCTCCACCAAGAGCACGCGGCACCCGGCGCCCGAGGCCGCTTCAAGAGTACTGGAATGCGGTGTTGACGCTTGCGAAGCTCCCCCGTGCTGCTGCAATTGATTTGCGGCCGGGAACGCGTTTTCCTCCGCAAGAGCCAGATCCAGAGTAAAGTGAAAAACGCTGCCCTGCTGAGGAACACTTTCCACCCAGATTCGTCCGCCCATCATGTCCACCAGCCGGACGCAGATCGCCAGGCCAAGCCCGGTGCCCCCATATTTGCGAGCCATCGAGCCATCAGCCTGCGAGAAGGCGGCAAATATTTTTTCCTGTGCTTCGGCTGGTATGCCGATCCCCGTATCTTTCACGCCGAAGTGCAGCAGGGCGCGGCCCTTCACGGGAAACGCGGCGCCAACGGCCACGAATATCTGCCCGCGTTCGGTGAACTTGATGGCATTCCCTACAAGATTCAAGAGCACCTGGCGAATCCGCCCCGGATCGCCCACAAGCGCATCAGGCACATCCGCAGGCGCCTTGAAGGAAAACAGAATCCCTTTCTGTTGCGCGCGGATAGCGCATGTTTTCATGGTTTGCTGGAGGCTCTCGCGGAGGTGGAACGGGATCAGTTCCATTTCAAGTTTGCCGGCTTCGATTTTCGAGAAGTCCAGAATGTCATTGATGATGGCAAGCAGTGAATCGGCGGAGAAGCGGACCAGGCCGAGATGCTCGCGTTGCTCGGGGGCGAGCTGAGTGTCCAGAACGAGATCGGTCATGCCCAGAATGCCGTTGAGGGGCGTGCGAATTTCGTGGCTCATGGTGGCGAGGAAGGTGCTCTTGGCGGCGCTGGCGGCTTCGGCGGCGCGCTTCGCGTCTTGCAACAGTTGCTCGTTCAGCTTTCGCTGCGAGATGTCCTCCGCCGAGATGATGATTCCGCCGATGCTCCCGGAAGGTTCGCGCCACGGATAGACGGCGGAGCTTACCCACTGCTCGGTGCCATCGGCGCGAATCCAGATGTCTTCGCCGAGATGCTGTTTCTCGCCTGCCAAACCGCGGCGGTGGGACTCCCGCCATTTTTCGGGAAGGTTGGGGACCAGGTCATAAAGGCAAAGCCCGGTGAGGTCGGGATGGCCGAATCCGTAGTCGGTGGTCCAACGCCGGCTGGCGGCCAGGTAGCGGATATCGCGATCGAACATGGCCATGGCTACCGGCGCGTCCTCGATGAAGGCGCGCAGTTGGCGCGCGCTGGCCCGAAGCTCTTCCTCGACACGCTTGCGCTCGGTGATGTCGGCGGCGAGGCCGAGGATATATTGAGGTTTGCCGGCAGCGTCGCGAAGAAGGGAAAGCTCCACGCTGGCCCAGACGAGCCGCCCATCGCGGAGGAGATAGCGTTTCTCGAGATGGAGACGATCAATTTCGCCCCGGGCCAGCGGCTGATAGGCTCTCACGTCCCGCTCGACATCATCCGGATGAGTGAGCTCGTCGAAAATGCTGATCGAGCGCATCTCCTCCGCGGTGCAACCAAGCATGCGCCGGTATGCGGAGTTAACCGTTATGTGCCCATCGTTGATCTTCGCGACAGCGATTCCCAACTCGGCGCCTTCAAATATCGCGCGGAATTTCTGCTCGCTTTCGCGGATGGCGCGCTCGAAAGTATGGCGTTGCGAGATATCCAGAAAGGTGACCACGCTGCCAATCGCCTGGCCGTCCCGGAGTAAAGGATGAGACCAGTATTCGACAGGGAAGGTGGTGCCATCGCTGCGCCAGAAGACCTCAGCATCGGAATGGGTGCCTTTCCCGGCGCGATAGGCGCGAACAACTTGGCAGTCTTGCATGGGGAACGGAGTCCCATCGGCGTGAGAATGATGGAACAGCAAATGGCAGTTTAGCCCGAGGACCTGATCGCGAGAGGAAAATCCTAGAATGCGCAAAGCCGCCTGATTGATGAACGTGCATACGCCTTGAGGATCGATTCCATAGATGCCCTCGGCGGTGGATTCGAGGATCAGGCGAATGCGTTCTTCCTGGTCAGCTAGCGCCTGTTCCGCTTTCTTGCGTTCTCCGATAATGGCCCCCAGGATCAGGGCGGTCAGCGCGAGAATCAACATCAGGAACTGGAGAACCGCTAGTTCCTCCATGCCCTGATGAGCCACGCGCATCATGATCGCCAGAGTGGAGTCGACAAGGATCAGGGCAACCACAACTCCCCGGATGCCGCGGCGGATGGCAATCCAGATCAGCGGCAGAAAGAACAGATAAAACAGATGGGCGCTGCGGGCAAAACTGTTGCCGAACGCCAGATAGATCAGGAGGCCGAGAGACGCCAGGAATCCGAAAGTTTCGATTACGCGCGAGCGGCTCCAGTCCCACTTTTGCTCGACGAGATTGGCCTCCTCTGCGCCTGCGTAACCCAGATAACGGCGGCACCAGGGGATGAAAAATTCCAGCAGAAACGGAGTGACGCTCGAAAGCGCAACCGCGTCGCCAATCCACCAGTTAAAAGTCGCCTGGACATAATCCGCGAAGGAGATTTGGCCGCTGCGGACAAGAACGGCCGTCCCGCCCGCCGCGACAGCAAACGAGGCCAGCAGCGAAACCCCCAGCAACTGAGTGACGTCGCGGACGGACTGGATCCGGTATTTGCCCGTCAATTTGCGGCGGAGATAAAGGCTGGCTGAAGCGTACATCAGGGGAATCAACGGATTGATTAGCAGGAATTGCAGTCCGTTTATGCTCTCGTGGTAATTGACGTATCCAGCGATGTACCCAGCGACCAGGAGAACCGGGAATATCTCCAGTCCGAGACCCGTGAATAAAGCCACAGCTACTCCAGCCGGCGGATACCAGGCGCTGATGCTGGGCCAGATCTGCAAATAAACTGTGCTGCGATCCAGAAGGATGTAGACGACCGCGCAAACCACACCAAACAGCAATCGGCGGGAATAGAAAGTTAACTGCTCGCGCCGGGATATTGAAGCCGCAGCAGGGGGGCGCGAAGTCCGGAAGTAGCGCGAAAAGAGCGAATGGGAGGATCGGTTAGCGGCGGGAGGAACTGCTCCATCTTGGAACACTTTGTTCGCGTCGTGCTCCGTCGTTGGAGCCGTTTCCTTGCTCTCCCCAACCCTCGCGACAGATTCGATTCTACGAAGAGTCACGAATCCTCTGTACTTTGTTGAGCTTTCGCAAGCCCCGATTCAACCCGACGAAAGCTCGTCCTAACGGCCAAACTACTCCCGCTGAGATATAAGCATTTGGAATACCGAATGAGGCTCGCTTCTGGCTGGCACGGGAATTCCGGTACAATGCGACTGGCAGCGAATTCGAAAATTGGCCGACAGGGGAATGCGTGATTCATCGATTTGTATTTCATAACGAAGAGCTCAAGACCGTGGATAAGGTGCGTTGGTCGCCGGGCCAGGCGGGATTGATCTGCGGCTGGGGACTATTTACCACCATGCGCATCGTGCGCGGAGAGGCCTTCGCGTACGAACGCCACTGGAGACGCCTGGAGAAAGACGCCGCACTCACGCGGCTGCCCCTAAACTATTCCAGCGCCAAAGTGCGGGTGCAGTTGCAAGATGTGATCCGCGCAAACAAAGTGGAAGACGGGTGCGCACGAATCTACCTGGTATGGAATACCGTGGGCTTCTGGAAAAGCGAAGAGAAGATGCCCGAAGTGGACCTGGTTATCACCAGCGCGGATGTGCCCGCGTATCCAGAGACTCTTCGCATTGCGGTGCGCGAACACGGCCGGCATGCGGCGTCGCCGCTGGCGGGAGTGAAAACCACTTCCTGGCTGGGCAGCGTCTGGGCGGTGGCTGAGGCGCAGCGCGAGGGATTTGACGAAGTGCTTTTGCTGAACGAACGTGGCGAAGTCAGCGAATGCACGGCGGCGAACATTTTCGCCGTCAAGGGCGACAAAGTTTTTACTCCGCCGCTGAATTCAGGTTGCCTGGAGGGCGTCACACGCGGAGTGCTGACGGAAGTGGCCGCCGAGGCGGGCGCATCGGTAGGTGAGCAAACGGTGCGCGTCGAAGATTTGTATTCGGCCGAGGAAGTCTTCATCACCTCCACGAACCGCAATGTGATCGGCATCCGAGAGATTGCCGGCCGAAAGATCGGCAACGGGACCACGGGAGAGGTTACAAAGCGGCTCGACGTCGCCTTCGATGCTTTCGTGACGGATTATGTAGAGCGCAGGCTGGCCACGAATCGCTAGAGGCTGCCGCTCGGCTCAAATCTTAGTGATTCGCTGGAGAGCGGCGGGTGGTATGGTGGATGGGGTCGCGTCGCCTCAGGATGTCGGGCCAGGCGCAAGAGCGCGTGTTACAATGCGCGGTTTAGTGGGGGAGCAGGGGCGGAGGGCATGACGGAACCTCTGGTGCAAAGCGAAGCGGTTCTCGAGGTGATTTCACCCGATGGAGCGCGGAAGTACGTCCGCGTGACGCAAGTGCCTTTTCTGATCGGCCGCGGTGCGGAAACCGGAAACCATTTGCAATTGACCGACCGGCGCATTTCACGCAACTGCGCGGCAATTGTTCTGGAAGCGAACCGTTACTATCTGGAAGACCGGGGCCAGCGGCGGGGCATGTTCGTCAACGGCGAAAAAGTGGAAAGCCGCATGTTGAACGACGGCGACACGGTCACCTTCGGGCTGGAAGATTCCTACCAACTGGTTTTCCGTTCCGCCTCGGGCACCGCCGAGGAAGCGATCCCGCAGCTGCTGACTCGCATCGATCACATGACGAGTTCCGAGTCCACCGGCGGCGGCCTGCGAAAATTGAACATGCTGCTGGAAGCGACTTCCCTGCTGCACTCGCAGTTGCCTCTCGATTCCGTCCTGGCCAAGATGATCGATCATGCGATTGCGGTGACGGATGCCGACCGCGGCCTGTTGCAGGAAGCGGTGGACGGCAAAGTGGAGAATATGCGGGTGCGGCTGGCGCGGCGCAGCGGCGGGCAGCGGCTGCCTCCTGAAAGCATGACGCCCAGCCAGACTGCCATCCAACTGGCGATGAAACAGCAGTCGCCGGTGATTACCGAAGATCTAGCGCAAGCCGAAATGAACTTGCAGGCGGCGGCCAGCATCGTTGCCCAGGGCTTGCGCGCGGTGGTGGTGATTCCGCTCTACGCGAGCGCGCGTTCCCGCACGGATGCCTCCTCGACGGATGTGCGGCGCGGCGATTTTCTTGGCGTCCTCTACATGGACTCCAAGCGCCCGACCGCGTTTTCGAAGCTCGACCGGCAAATCCTGGACGCGCTGGCGGCCGACGCGGCAAGCATCCTGGATAATGCCCGGCTGGTGGAACGCGAGCGCGAGCGGCAGCGCCTGGAGCAGGAAATCGGCATCGCGCGAGATATCCAGCAAGCCCTCCTGCCTAAGAATTTGCGCGAATATCCTCACCTCGCCGTCTCTGGCGTGAATTTCCCTTGCCTGTCGGTCGGAGGAGATTATTTCGACGTTTTCCCGCTCGACGATCACCGCACGGCCTTCTTGCTCGCCGACGTCAGCGGCAAAGGATTGGGAGCCGCGCTGCTGACCACGATGTTGCAGGGCGCGCTTTCCGGCATGACTCTAGGCACCGACCCGGCGCGGACATTCAACCACGTCAATCGCTTTCTCTGCGACCACGCGGAAGTCGGACGCTATGCCACCATGTTTTTCGGCATTCTGGAAGACAGCGGAAAACTCGAATACATCAATGCCGGACATCCGTCGCCGATTTTGTTGCGCAAAGAGACCACCGAGGAAGCGTTCACCGAAGGTTCCTTCCCCGTGGGACTCGTGCCCGAAGCGGAATTCACCACCGCTTCTTTGCAGCTGGAGCCGGACGATACGCTGGTCCTTTTCAGCGATGGCGTAACCGAAGCGATGGATCCCGAAGAAGAACTTTACGGCGTGGCCCGATTGCGCGAAGTGCTGCAAGGAAAGACCGCGCTGCCGCTGGATGAAATCCAGAAAACCGTTCTGGAATCGGTGGAAAATTTCGCGCGCGGCGAGCGCCAGGCGGACGACCTGACGATCCTGGTGGTCAGGTACCGCGCCGTTGCCGCGGGAGTTACCGAAGCCGGCGTCACCGCCAGCAAATCCGCCGCGGCCAACGACTGACCGCTAACTCCCCGCCAAAATCGGCCGCACTATTTCGTGCAAGACGGTGCAGTCTGTGACGTCCTCTCGACCGGGAGCGCTTCCACTTTTTGATCCTTCAGTAGTTTGTTCAGGGTTGGCAAGGTCTCTGCGTTCAGTTTGTTCCAGGCCGCGACGTTTTTTGCGATGGATTCGCAACTCGCGTTGACCGCACTGAATGCCGAGTCGGCGGGCTTCATGTCCGCTCCCTGCACCATTACGAGGTCGTGGCCCAAATCGCGGTTCAGGATGCCGAAGCCCGGGGCTGCCTCGTTGCCCCCCTCAAGGCCGTGCAACTGCTTTTCGAAATCCGCCAGCGCGTCGGCAAGCTCTTTGGGCGGATTCGCGCCCAGGGATTTCTTGCGGGCCTCGAAGACGTCGTGCAGCGTCACAACCGCCTGGAACCAGTGTGCGGTGTCTTCCATCCACGCGCAGATCTTCCTGGAGAGCGCAAGCTGCGCGACGTAATCTTCCTGGCCGATGTGAACGCGCGGGTCAGCCGCCACCTGCAATTTCTGCTTGTACTGCTTCCCTTCCCGCGTGAACACCAAATCGTATGTTCCCGGCGCCGCCAGTGGCCCCGGCGGCTGCACGCGCGGCGTTTCGCCCGGGACGGAATGATCCGGCAATGTATATTCCGAATATTTCAGCAGCGCGCCGAAATATCCGTAAGGCAGCGCGGTCGGATGCGTGTAGTGAAGGTCCCACACGAAGCGGTTGATGCCCGCCTGGTTCGGGAGCGCGTCGGGCGGGTAAAACCAGTATTCCGGCACGTTCGGCGGCGGAATCGTTTCCTGCACCCCGTGGCTTGAATAGTGGCGCACCAGATTTCCCTGCTGGTCGTAAATATCAAGCGTGAGTTCGCTCTTCGACGGAGACTTTTGAAAATATTGCAGCACGCCGCCGTCCGCGGGATTGCGGGCCGCGGGCGTTTCGGTCTGCAATGGCGTATCCGGATAGTTGTCCCAATGCACGCGCAACGCGGGCCCCGGTTGGAAAAACTGCGCGGGTGATTCGGCAAGTTTGGCCGACCACTGACGGAGGGCGGAAATGTCGTCGAGGATCCACAAGCCGCGGCCAAAGGTGGCAGCGACGAGATCCGCGCCGTGGATGGCGAGATCGGTGACCGTGGCGGTCGGCAAATTCAGTTGCAGCGGCTGCCAGTGATCGCCGGAGTCGAAAGAGACGTAGACTGCATTGGCGGTGCCGGCGAACAAAAGCCCCTTGCGGCCGGGATCTTCGCGAATGGTGCGGGCCATGCCGTCTTCGGGCAGGCCAGTGACGATTTTCTCCCAGGTTTTCCCGGCATCGCGCGTGCGATAGAAATACGGATGCACGTCCCGCGGTGCATAGAGCAGCGAAAACGTATCGTGCTTGGCAAAAACCGCGGCATAGGCCGTGTTGGCATCGTGCGGCGAAGCCTCAATGCAATTGATGTATGGATGCTCAGGAAGATTCGCGGGGGTGACATCGCTCCAGGTGGAACCATCACGAGTCACGTGGATAAGCCCTGTCGTCGACCCCGCCCAGATCAGGCTGGCGTCGAGGGGCGAAGGCGCGATGGTCTGAATCGCACCGCGTGCAGCGGCTTGGGCTTCATCGTCGCCGTCTTCCGCCTCTCCCCACAGCGTAAATTCGTTGGCGTCCTTCGTCAGCGTGTGGCCGTTCCCCATTGGTTTTGCCGCGCCAGCGGGTTCGGGCGTCTTGCTGGTAAGGTCGCCGCTGATCTCCTTCCAGGAAGTCCCTCCATCGGTGGTTTTCAGAACAAACTGCGAGCCGTAATAGAGCGCACGGGGATCGCGCGGCGAAAAGATCAGCGGAGTCTCCCAGGTGACGCGATAGCTTGTGGGTGGCAGAAAAATCGTGGCAACTTGGCCCGTGGTTCGGTTCATGCGCAGGATCACGCCGTACCAGCCGATGGAATAAACCAGGTTTGCGTCGAGCGGGTCGGGAGCGATGAACGCGCTTTCAAATGATCCGGTTGGAAACCAGTCGCGATACGTGATCAGGCCGAAGTCCGTGCGATTGGGCACGGAGACCGATCCTGAATCCTGCTGCGAAGCATACAGGCGATACGGAAAGAATCGATCGGTGGCGACTCTGTAAAATTGCCCGGTCGGCTGGTTATACCAGGTGTTCCAAATTTTCCCGCCGTCGAGTGTGATCACCGCGCCCTGGTCCGTGCCCTCGATGATGCGGTTCGTGTCTTCCGGAGCGATCCACAGAACGTGGTCGTCCTCGCCGCTGGGCGTGCCCTTCCACGCGGCGAAGGTGCGGCCGCCGTCGGTGGATTTGTACGTGGAGGTCTGCATCACGTAGACGACCTCTGGGTTCCTGGGATCCGAGTAGACACGGCCGAAATAATCGTCACCGAGCACGCGGGGATCCTGCGTGATCTGCTGCCACGTCTCGCCGGCATCGTCGGAGCGGAAAAGTCCCTGGCGCATCAGCGCGAAAACGCGCTTGCCGGAAAGGCCCGGAGCGATGGCAAGGCCGACGCGCCCACGGCGAGCCGGCGGCAATCCCTTTTCGCCTGTGGGTGCCCAAGTTTCCCCCGCGTCGGACGACTTGATGATGACCGTGTCCACTTCCTGCTCTTCCTGCTCCTTCTCCTCTGCGGCTTTTTCCGAGCGCGGCGAAGGAATTCGCCGAATCACCGCAAAGATCACCCGAGAGTTGCCCGGTTCGAAGCACAGTTCGGTGGGACTGTGGCGGTCATCCTTATAGAAAACCTTGCGCCACGACTTTCCTCCGTCCGTGGTTTTGTAAATGCCGCGATAATCGCTCGGCGTCATGTCGCCCACCGCCGCGGCATAGAGCGTCTTGGCGTCGCTCGGATCAACGAGGATGGACGGAATCGTGCGGGATTCGCGAATGCCGATGTTTGTCCACGTTCCGCCCGCGTCGGTGGATTTCCAGACTCCATTGCCGGGCGTTTGCTCGCCGGTTGCTACGTAGATTGTGTTGGGATCCGAGGGCGCAACCACCAGGTCGGCGATCGAGGCAACGTGGGCGTCATCGAAAATCGGAAACCAGGTGACACCGCCGGTGGTGGTCTTCCAGACGCCGCCGCCGGGTGTGCCCATGTAGTAGGTTTTGGGATCGCCCGCGACTCCGGCAACAGCGGTAACGCGCCCGCCGCGGAAGGGTCCAATTAGCCGCCAGGAAAGGCCTTTCATCTGGTCAGCAGACAGTTCCTGAGCCGGAACAAACGAACTGAGCGCAAGTGATGCGATGGCGAGGAAAGAGAGGAAAAGATTTCGGGTACCGCGAATGAAACGAGCCGGGGATAGGTTCAAAAGCGTGTCTCCTGACAAAAAGTGAGTGTAACACGCACGGCGCACCGGAGACCTAATCCGGGAGGAAAACTGAATTATGTTTTGGAGTCCAGCACCAAACAATTTGAGCAATTGCTAAAGGCGGCCGCCGGCTACCGTGTCGAGGCCGCTATATCGGCTAGAGTTCGCGGAGCGCCACGGCTACCGGACGAATCGAAGCGCGAATCGCCGGAAGCAGGCCGCCCAGAACGCCCATCACCAGCGCGAAGAGAATGCCCATCAGCAGCAGGTCAAAGGTGATCTTGAAAGCGAAAGCCAGGTTCGAAAAGGTCTGAAAATTCATGGTGCTGGTGGTCAAGCCGTTCAAGGGAAGCACGGCAATACATCCCAGGATGCCGCCGACAATCGAAATCAGCAGCGCCTCGAAGAGAAAAGAAAGCAAAACGTTGGTGGTGGAAAAGCCCAGAGCACGCATGGTGGCGATTTCGCGTCCGCGCTCGGCTACAGCGGAGTACATCGTATTCAGCGCGCCAAACACCGCGCCCACCGCCATGATAAGCGCCACAATCCCGCCCAGCACGGTAATCAGCCGCGTCATGGTGGTCGACTGTTTCGCGTAGTAGTCGATTTCGCGCACCGCATCCACGTTCAACCGCGGGTCCGAGGTGACGGAATCCTTGAACTGCTGGAACGCCGCCGGTGAAGTCAGGTGAACCGTCGCCGACTGAAAAATATTTGCGGGACGCTGCAAGACCTGGCTCAGTATCTTCGCATCGCACCATATTTCCGAATCGAACGACGAACCGCCGGCATCAAACACGCCCACCACCTGCCAGTGGCCGCCGCCAAGATTCACCGTGTCGCCAAGCTTCAAACCCGAATAGGTCTTTGTAGCGTTTTTTCCGACAATCATCTGCGAAAGCCCCGGCTGAAACATGCTGCCCTGGGCCATTTTGACGAAAGTTCGAATCTGCATGACGTTCGGTGAAACGCCGCGAACCTGCACGTTCGCGTCCGTGCCCGTGCTGATCAGGGGAATTGGCACAACTCCGACGACTTCCTGAGTGACAAGCGGGCCGGTGGAATCGTGAGCTACACCCGGCGCATCTTGAACGATGCGCACCGAATCGAGCGTGATGCCGCCCAGCATTTCAGAGGCAGAACCGGCGCGCATCACCAGCGCATTCCCGGGAGAACCCGAAGCCACCAGCGTGGACTTGAATCCCTTGGCCAGCGAAAGCATCGCCACGAACACGCCGACGGTGCCCGCGATTCCTAAAACCGCGACAATGGTGGAAGTCCACCGCGCGCGGATGCTGCGAAAATTGTAGGACACCGGGACCGTGTTAAAAAACGGAGCCAGCAGGCCCACAAGGATCGTCAGGCCGAGCAGGAATACAAACACCGCCGCGAGCGTAACCACGAACCCGAAGAAAATTTTGGCCGGCATTCCTAGACCCTCCTCAGGGCATTGACCACTCTAAGGCGCATCGCACTGACGCCGGGAATTATCCCGCTTGCAAAGCCAACAACTACGGCAAGAACAAGCCCTAACACCAGCATCGATGGCGCAAGCACAATGCTCGGCAAGAGTCCGGCCAGCGCCTTCCCCAATGCCGGGACAAGAATCATGGCACCGAGGATCCCCAGCAATCCGCCGAACAAGGCAATTGCCAGCGCCTCGGCAAGCACAAAAAACAAAATCGCCAGGTCCGAAAAACCTATGGCCTTGAACACCGCCAGCTCCGAAGTGCGTTCGCGAACGGAGATCGCCATGGTGTTTCCCGTCACGAGCAGAAGCGTAAAGAAGACCACCGAGCCGATGGAAACAATCAGGAACTGGATGTTGCCGAACTGCTTCACCCAGTTGGCGGCGAAGGCGGATTCGGTCTGCGTCGTGGTTTCGAAGGGAGAATTCGCGAATTCCGCGTCAATGGCTTTCGCGATGCGCGGAGAATCATCTGGATTATCCACGCGCAGGACATACCAGCCGATCTGGCCCTTCACGCGGTCGGGAACTTTTTCCTCGAAATAGTCCCACTGGAACCAGAACTGCGTTTCGTCATCCTGCGGACGCTTGCCGTGATAAATGCCGGCCAGGTTGAACTCCCAGGAGCCGCCTCCGTAGAGTGTGGTCTTGATCGGGATGCGATCGCCGATTTTCCAGCCGAACCTCTCGGCCGTTTTCGCGCCCGCTATGGCTCCCTGGCGGTCTTTCAGAAAGTTAGCCCACTGGTCATCGGGAACGATCAGTTCCGGAAAAACTTCGCGCTGGGCCTGCGGATCGATTACGAACTGCGGGAAAAAATTCTTTTCGTCGATGTACGTGCCGCCGAACCAGTTGTTGTGTGTCACCACTTTTACGCCGGGGATGCGCATGATTTTGTCGCGGTGGGCCAGCGGCATCAGGTTGATGATCGACGTGCGGTTGATCACCACCAGGCGATCCGCACCCGCAACGTCGGCGCCACGATTGAACGCGTCGCGCACGACGGCAAGGAAAACAAACAGGAATAGCGCCACGGCAAACGAACCGATCGTGAGCAGCAGGCGAACCTTTTTGCGAAACAGGTTCGCCAGGATGATGCGCGAAAATTTCATACAACACCTCCGGCCGTGCTCAACTGCGGCTGTTTGCGCCCTTCGACGAGCACTCCTTTATCAAGGTGTAGCGTCGTGTTGGCGCGGGAAGCGACCACCGGATCGTGGGTCACCATCAGCACGGTCTTGGAGTGCTTGCCGACCAACTCCTCAATCAGCGCCATGATTTCATCGGCGCTCTTCCGGTCCAGGTCGCCGGTGGGCTCGTCGCAAAGCAGGAAAGTCGGGTCGGAGACGACGGCTCGCGCGATGGTGACGCGCTGCTCCTGTCCCCCGGAAAGCTGCCGTGGAAAATGGTTCATCCGGTCGGCCAGGCCGACAACGGAAAGCGCCGTCTCCACGTGTTCGCGCCGTTCGGCCTTGGAAAGTTTGGTCAGCAGCAGCGGCAATTCGACGTTCTGAAATGCCGTGAGCACGGGAATCAGATTGTACATCTGGAAGATGAAGCCCACGTGTCGCGCGCGCCATTCGGTCAGGCGATGGGCGGACATGTTGGTGATTTCGTCCCCATCCACCGTGATGCTGCCGCGTGTCGGAACGTCCAGGCCGCCCAGCAAATTCAAAAGCGTGGTTTTGCCGGAGCCGCTCGGCCCCATGAACGCGACGAATTCGCCCTTTTGCACGTCCAGGTTCAGCCCCTGGAGCACGTGAATTTCTTCGCCGCCGCGACGATACGTTTTGTCGAGATCGCGGACCTGAATCAGGCTGGAGTTACCGCCACTTCCGTCAACTTTCACCATAGCGAGCGCTCCTATTGTTTGATCTGCACCGACTGGCCATCACGCAACGACTCGGGACCCTTCACAACAACGACCGCATCCGGCTGTAGCCCGGCAAGAATTTCCACGTCCGTGCCCCGATTGGAACCCAGCGAAACCGCGCGGCGTTCGAGGGTATCGCCCTTCACCACGAAAACGAACTTGGAAGAGTTGTCCTGGTGAATGGCTACTTGCGGCACCAGTGCCACCGCTGGTGCTCCCGCCGATGATTTATCCGCCGCCGCTTTGGGCTTTTCGTCTTCCAGAAACGTGACCTTCACTCCCATGTCCGGAAGAATCCGCGGCTGCGTGGCCGGATCGATCAGGCGGACATGACCGTCGTCCGTGAACGAGATGCGAACTTTCACGGTGGCCTTCTGCCGGTCAGCCGTGGGGATCACCGTCCTCACCTTCGCAGGTATGCTCCAATCGGGATAGGCGTCCAAGACAGCGGTGACAGGTTGGTTGGGCTGCACCTTTGCGATATAAGACTCGCTGACGTCCACTTCAATCTCATTTGAGTGCAGGTCCACGATAGTGGCGATGCCGGTGCGCGTAAACCCGCCTCCCGCCGAAACGGGCGAGACCATTTCGCCCACCTGTGCGTCCTTCGAAACCACAATCCCGGCGTACGGCGCGCGAATCGTGCAATTATCCACGGCCTGCTGTTGTTCGCGAATGCGGGCTTCCGAGCCTTCCACCTGCCGTTTCGCCAGGTTGATTTTGGCGCGCAGGCTGTCGGCGGCCATCACCGAAGCATCTAGAGCCTGCTGGGTCTGCACTCCCTCTTTCACCAGTTGCTGCGTGCGGCGCAGTTCGATTTCGGCGTTGCGAAGCTGCACTTCGAAATCGGCAATCGCCGCCTGGGCGGAGTCGCGATCCGCCTTGGCGGAGTCCAGGGCACGCCGCGCGTCGGAATCATCCAGCGTGGCGAGCAGCTGCCCCTCGCTGACCCGGGTTCCCTCGTCGAACATCACGCTGGTGACGCGCCCCGTGATTTTTGCCGCAATCGTGGCGCGGCGCCGCGGGGTAATGTAGCCGCTGGCGTTCAACACCCCGGCCGGACCGCTGACTGGCTTGCGCGCCGTCGCGACCTCCACCTCCGGCTTGCGGTCGCGGAACGCGGACGCGCCCACGGCGAGCAGAATCAAAGCCAGCGTGCCCAGGATGAGCCACAGCCAGCGCCTGCTCGATTTTGTGGCGTTGCGTTTGGTGTCGCTGATGCGCAGTGAGCCCAGGTCGGGCTTCAGCGATTTGGGTGTCGTCGCCATGCGGCGGCATCTCCTTGGGATGGGTTGGCCTGAACTCTAAATACGCACCCGGTTGCCCATATATTTCATAGTGAGGAAGAAGGAATTGTTTCGCCTTCATTTTACCGGGATGAACCGCGTTTGGGGAGAAGAATGAATGGGAGGGGTCAGGTCCGGGAGCCGTGATAGAAGTACTGGCCAAGGCCAATTGTGAACAGGAAGTCACCGAAAATGGCGTGGTCCAGGCAGGCGAGGAGAAACGACCCTGACGTTTGATAGGTGAGTGAAAAAAGAAACCCGCCAATCACGCAGAGCCCCACGGCCAGCCAGTTCCTGAAAATAATGTGAACGAACCCGAACGCCAGCGCGCTGGCGGCCATCATGCCCCAACCCTGACCGAAGAGCGGCTGGTAGCGGTGAAAGAAAAACGCGCGGTAGAGAAATTCCTGCGGATAAACTGAAAGTAGCGGATAGAGGACAAAAACCAGCGCCCAGAGCCCGCGTGATTGCCGGATGAGTGAGAAAAGGAGTTGCGGCGCCAGAAAGTAAACCGCGATTCCGAGTCCCAGGAGGCATACGGCGTCGCGAATAAGAATGCTGGCGAGGAAGGGCCGGATATTACCCCAGGAGGTGAGTTGCGAAAAACAAAATGTTGGATCGGCCCGAAGGGCGAGAAAGGCTAGCAGTGCAATGACGAGTAGATAAGGAATAGGCAAGTTGGGAATCCGGCGGTAATAGATAAGCAATGGGACCGCCAGGAAAAAAGCGGCGTACTCGAGTGCGAGAAAAAGTAGTCGCGCCATTGGTCAAGCACCTGCCGCAGGGTTCAGGAATCTCCTCGTTCGACCACCGGGGTCGGATGCGGGGAATCCGGATTTCGCAAAGAATTTCGCAGGCTGTTCACCGCGGCCTGGGCGCGGTGCACCTGTCGCTGGATGATCTGGGCGCTCTCGCGATCCGGCGGGGAAAGCGAGGGGATATCCGTCAAGAGTTCGGAGTAGCCGAGGATGGCGGTAAGCGGATTGCTGATTTCGTGGGTGGCGCCGGCGGCCAGCCGCCCCAGCGCCGCCAACTTTTGCGACTGGGTTACCCGCGCTTGCACGGATTTAAGGTTTTCAAGCGAGGACTGGGAAAGGCGAACGAGCCGCCGAAGTTCCCTGGCAAGGAGAGTCAACTTCCAGAAAACCAGGCCGCTCAACAGCAACATTGCTCCGAACACCAGGCGCAGCCGAAAGAGCTCGATCTCCTCGGGCACATTCTTTTGGAACGAGCCGAGAAGCGCGATAACCGGCAGCGAAAGAATGGCGACCATAGCGATGCGCGCGGTCCACAAGCTCTGTCTGATTTCGCGATTCGGAGCCTTGTCATCGACGGGGTTCAGAGAAGGCCCGAACGTGGCGACGAGCGTGAACAGGAGCAACGACAGCAGGAAGGGCGTATCGTAAAATCCGCCTGCGTGATAAACCCCGCGGTCGATGGCGACACTCAGCAGCAGATTCCCCGCGGCGATCAGCACGAACAGGCAGAGGAAGCTCCCGTAAACGGTGCGCCAGAGTCCCGAGGAGCGCTGCCAGACTACGCCGAGTCCCGTGATGATCATCAGGTGCTGGATCAACGCGAGGATATAGAAAGCGGGATTGTATCTGGTGAAATCCTGGATGACGAGCTGCCAGGGCAGGGCGAAGTAAGCGTACAGTGCAAGCCACCAGAACGTGAGCAGGGCGAAATCGAGATGGCGCAGACGCATGTCGTGGCCCGCGGAAGTCGAATGCGGGCGCAGCACAAATGCGGAGAGAAAGAATACGTGCGCCAGCAGGAAAAGCGTATCGCCAATGACCGGGCTGGGAGAGGAATATCGGTGCAACGAATCGTAGTAAAACCAGTAGGTCTGTGAAAGCAGCATTTGAAACAAGCCCGCGGCCATCAACTTCCAGAACAGAGGAAGCACGCCGTGGTGGAAGCGAAAATTCTCGCGTACCGCCAGGATCGCCACGATCAGCAACCCGCAGGGAAGCGCGTCGCCGAAAATGGTCAAGCCGAAAGACGGTTTGGCCACCGCCGCCACGGCCAAGTGCAAACAAAAAATCGCACCGGCCAGGCCAAGAAGTATCTTGTGGCGGGGTAACAGGCTCATCCCGCTCCCTCCGGGACAACAGCCGTCGGGATGCCGGATTCGAGGCCCGGCAACGTGGCCGCGGGCACAAAAATGGTGAAGTACGCCCCGCCTTCAAGCCGGTTCCCGCAGGTAATGTCCCCTTCGTGTTGCCGAATGATGCCGTAGCATGTGCTCAGGCCGAGACCGGTTCCCTTCCCGACGGGCTTGGTGGTGAAAAAAGGCTCGAACGCGTGCTCCGGATGCAGGATGCCCGGCCCAGTGTCCGAAAACTGGATGCAAACCTGCGGCTCGCAGGAACGTATGGAAATCGCCAGTTCGCCCCCTCCCACTTCTTCCAGGGCGTCCATGGCGTTCGAAATGATCTGGAGAAAAACGTGAAGCAGTTGGCTGGAATCAGCGAGCACTGCCGGGCAGGAGGCCTCCGCCTCCAAATCAACACGAACGTTCTGCAACTTGTTAATGCGGCTCAACTGGAGTGCGTGTTCGAGCAGCGGCTTCACTTCCACAGGGGCGAGTTGCAACGGGGTTTCCTGGGCGAAACGTTGCATGTCCTCCACGAGCGCGTCGGTCCGCTCCGCATACTGGCCGATTTTCCCGGCCAGGGAGCCACTCCGCGATTCTCCAAGCGAGCGAGAGGTGATGATGGAGGCTTGCTCCCGGATGACGGCCATCGCGCTCCGGATCTGCTCCGCCACATTGGCCACCAGTTCGCCGAGGGAGGCCAGTTTGTCGCCCTGCACCAGGTGATCCTTGAAGCGGTCGATGCTGGAATAAGTGTTTGAAAGGTGTTGCAAAGAGCCGATAAGTCTTGCGCTGAGGAAATCCTGTTTGATCGAGAGCAGTAGGGTCAGCAGAAAGATCGTGAGCAGGGTGATGTCCAGCCGGAAGGAAAAAAGCTTGTCATGCGGCGCGTAAGTCGTTAATAGCCAAAATCCGATTGCCGGCGTCGAGAGTGTGACGAGCATCGCCAATCGCGAGGAAGTTAATGCGAATCGCCGGGGCGTTTTCTGCTTCTCCTCCTCACCCTTCCCCGCTGCAACTCCGGGTTGGAGAACCAGTCGCCCCGCCAAGCAAACGCAAACAAAGCCACCCATTGCGGCGACCAGCGGCACGCCGTAAAGCGACCCGGCATAGTACCGCCCAAGATCGATTGCCGGATTGATAAGGTCGCAGGCTAAAGCATAACCCGCGGCGGAGAGAAAAAGGATTCGGTACAACGGACGCCACGCGCCGCGTTCGCGGAAAAAAGCAAATCCCGCGGCAACAAGAAATATCTGATTTCCAATCGCATCCGCCACGTTGAAATTATGGTTGTAGGTCCCCGCGGCGCCGGGGAGCAAGCGGTAGGCGTAAACAAAGAACGCAAAGAGATAGAGCGAGTACAACATGAGAATAGAGAGATCGAGTAAACCAAAAGGACGAAAGCGGGAATCATGCGCTTTTTGAGGTTCCAGGGCCGTCGCGGCCACCAGGGGTACTAATTTCAAAAATAATAGAGTGTCGCTGAAAGGCACATCGGGGAGAGGATGGCGGAACCACAACTCCTGCGTAGTCCAGACCAACAGGCCGGCTAGCCACAACGCCGCCCCGACAAACAGCAAGAGCCAGAACGTGCGGACCGTCCCGCGGCTAAGAACAATGTTTTGAAACGTTAGGAATGCGAATGCCCCTACCAAGCCCACCTGCAAGAGGTCGCCGAACACGCTAAGTTGAAAACTTCTCGGCAGAATTAGTGCCGAAACGAAAGAAAGGAGTACCACGCCCCCCGTCAGTGCATAGCCAGAGAACAACATCTTATCCACACGCCGGACCTTTTCGGCAGGTGAACGCGACAAGTTTTGACCCGCTCTCATCGTTAGCCTTGGAACACACGCAACTCGCCCATTTGGGACTCTGCCGAACCAGGGTTGGTACTTCTCGGGCGGAGATTCACACCAACGCTGGAGTTCCCTGGCCAGCCAAAACTGCCTTCTCTATTTTTTTACACTTTCGCTGAAATGCCGGAGGAATTCTCTGGCCGTGTGTGGCGAAGGTTAAGCAGTGGCGGAACGGACAACTGGGCCCCGGGTGTTGAAGGGCAAGCTGAGCATGTGGGAAAGCTTTATCGGACTGAATTAGTCCTGATTTTAAAAATACTTGGAACGTTCTGCGCTGCCAAGACATCGAAGGCCTGTTGGGCGGTCCCTAGGTTACGCGTTAGGGCTTGACAGAACTCTTAGGAAGAAATATGAAGAGTCAGCCGCGTAACAATTCCCCGATCTCTACGGAGGCACCAGATGGACGCGTCTCGCCGTGACTTCCTGAAAATTGCAACAGTTGGAGGAACCGCCGCAGCCGTCTTCGGCTTCGATTTGAAGCCGGCTTACGCGGAACTGCGTGCGCTGAAGATTGGCCGCGCCTCCGAGACAAGATCTACCTGCCCCTATTGCGCCGTGGGTTGTGGCACGATCATCTACACAATCGGCGATCGCGCGAAGAATGTCACCGCGCAAGTGGTTCACGTCGAGGGCGACCCCGATCATCCCACCAATCGCGGCACCCTCTGCCCCAAAGGCTCTTCGCTCCAGCAGGAAATTATGAACGAGCGGCGCTTGCTGAAGCCGCAGGTCCGCCGGCCGGGCGCCACCGAATGGCAGGATATTTCCTGGGACGACGCCATCAACGAAATCGCCGCACGTATCAAGAAAACCCGCGACGACACCTTCGTTGAGAAGGATGCTGCGGGCCACACCGTCAATCGCCTGGAATCGCTCGCCTTCATCGGCGGCTGCACCGACACCAACGAATTCAACTATCTGGTCGTGAAAGCGATGCGCGCCCTGGGGGTCACGCATCTGGAAAATCAGGCCAGGGTTTGACACGGCCCCACGGTCTCAAGTTTGGGACCAACGTTCGGCCGGGGCGCGATGACCAATGGCTGGGTCGACATGAAGAATACCGACATGATGCTAATCATGGGCGGTAATCCTGCAGAGAACCATCCTTGTGGATTCAAGTGGCCCGTCGAGGCCAAGCGCACGCGAAACGCAAAAATAATCTCCGTGGACCCTCGCTTTACTCGCACGTCCGCGGTCGCCGATCTCTTCTGCCAGATTCGCGCGGGATCGGATATCGCCTTCCTCGGCGGCGTCATCCGCTATGCCATCGAAAACAATCGAATCGCAAAAGAATATCTGGTCCATTTCACCAATGCCGGATTCATCGTTGACAAGGATTTCAAGCTCCCCGACGTCGACGGCTTGTTCTCCGGCTTCGATGCGGAGAAACAAACTTACAATCGCGCCACTTGGAACTACCAGGGCCCCGGCGGCAAAGCGTCCGCGGCTCCGGAGGCGAAACCCGGACAACCGCCTGCCCTCCCTCCTTTGCCGGCGACTGTCGACTTTGATCCTACACTCCAGAATCCCAACTGCGTGTTCCAGCTCCTGAAGAAGCAATACTCCCGCTACACGCCGGAGATGGTCGAACGCATCACCGGCATTCCCAAGGAGCAGTTCCTCAAGGCCGCCGACCTCTATACCTCGATTCGCAAAGACGGCGACATGAAGAAAGTTGGCACGATCATCTACGCCGTCGGATGGACGCATCACTCGTTCGGCACCCAAATCATCCGCACCGCCGCGATGTTGCAACTCCTGCTTGGCAACGTTGGGCGCGCCGGCGGCGGCGTCAACGCGCTGCGCGGCCACTCCAACATTCAGGGCGCCACCGATATGGCCGGCCTTTTCGACAGTTTGCCCGGCTATCTGAAGGTGCCGACCCCGGCGGACGCCTCCTTTGCCGATTGGATCAAGCGCATCACGCCGACATCCTCGAAGCCCGCCGCGTGGGATTCGTGGAACTACTACAGCAACACGCCCAAATTCGCAGTCAGCTTTCTCAAAGCCCTCTATGGCGATGCGGCCACCAAGCAAAACGGCTGGGCGTTCGACTATCTGCCCAAGATCGATCGCAATTACTCCTGGGTGCAGATGTGGGACGACATGTACCGCGGGAACCTCAAAGGCATGCTTGCCTTTGGAATGAACGGCGTAGCCATTGGTCCCAACTCCAAGAAAAACATTGACGCCCTGAAAAAAGCGGACTTCCTGGTGGTCGGAGAAATTTATCCCAACGAGACCAGCGATTTTTGGCGCGCGCCTGGGACCTCCACTGATGAAATGAAGCAGATCCAGACAACCGTCTACAACTTGCCTTGCGCGGGTTTTGCCGAGAAAGACGGCTCAATGACCAATTCCGCGCGCTGGGTGCTTTGGAAAAACACGGCTGTGCCATCGCCGGGAGAGGCCCGGCTGGACCAGGCCATCGTGGCGCAAATTTTCCTGAAGGTTCGGGAACTCTACAAGAAGGAAGGCGGCAAGTTCCCCGATCCCATCCTGAATCTGACTTGGAATTACAGCAATCCCACCAATCCTCCTCTGGCGGAGGTCTTGAAGGAAATCAATGGGAAGGCCCTTGCTGACCTGGAAGATCCAGTCACGAAGCAACAGATCAAGGCCGGCCAGCAGGTTCCTGGCTATGCCTGGTTGAAAGACGACGGTACAACTCTCTGCGGCAACTGGATCTACTCCGGCGCCTTCACCGAAGCCGGCAATCAAACCGCACGGCGCGACCCCTCGGATCCTTCGGGTATGGGAGTTCACCCGGGATGGGGCTGGTCGTGGCCCGCGAATCGCCGTGTGCTTTACAATCGCGCTTCGTGCGACGTGGACGGCAAGCCCTGGGATCCTTCGCGCAAACAAATCTGGTGGAGCGAAGGCACGCAAAAATGGGTTGGCAACGACGTGCCGGACTTCAAAGTCGATTCCAAACCGAAGGATCACATGGGTCCGTTCATCATGAATCCGGAGGGCGTCGGCCGGATCTTCGGACCGCTCGCGGCCTTCGCCGACGGGCCGTTCCCGGAATTCTACGAACCCACGGAAAGCCCCATCGACAATCCGTTGCATCCACAGCAGACACATAATCCTGTGGTCAAGCGCTTCAAAACTCCAGACGATAAATATTCCACGCCGCAGGACGGTTACACCGTTGTCTGCACCACCTATCGTATGACCGAGCATTACCACTACTGGACGAAAAATAATCCGATGAACGTTCAGCTCATACCCGAACCGTTCATCGAAATCCCCGCCGAACTGGCAAACGACATCGGCGTCCACGGCGGCGAAAAAATAAAAGTCTCCAGCATCCGCGGCACATATATCGCGAATGCTATGGTCACCAAACGCATCAAACCGATGATGATCGACGGCAAAAAGGTCTACCAGATCGGCTTCCAGATCCATCAGGGATTTCGGGGAATCGTCGAGGACGAAGGCAGGGACGCGAGAACCATTGCGAACCTTATTACGCCGACGGTCTATGATCCCAACGCCTACACACCGGAATTCAAGGGCTTCCTGGTGAAGGTCGAGAAAGCGTAGGGGAATCCATATGAGCCAAGAGACACTACGCATTCAGAAAATTTCCGGCCACGCGGGCACTGTCCCCGGCGAAGACACCCAGCGGGGATTCACCGTCTGCAAACTGATTGACACCACCACCTGCATCGGCTGCAAGGCCTGCGAAGTGGCTTGCGTCGAATGGAACGACATGCCGTTCACGCAGACCACCTTCGACAACACTTACCAGACCATGCCGGACACCCGGTGGAACTACTGGAACCTGATCCTCTTCAACGAGCACGAACGCGAAGATGGCTCCCTGCAATGGCTGATGCGCAAGCACCAGTGCATGCACTGCGCCGAGCCGGGCTGCCTGGAGGCTTGCCCCGCCGACGGCGCTATCGTGCAGTACACCAACGGCGTGGTCGACTTCCAGCAGGCCAACTGCATCGGCTGCGGCTACTGCGTCACCGGCTGCCCGTTCAACATTCCGAAGTTCAACAGCGTCACCAAGCGCATGTACAAGTGCTCTCTCTGCACGGACCGCGTCAGCCAGGGGCTTGAACCTGCCTGCATCAAGTCCTGCCCAACGGGCTGCCTGCACTTTGGCACCAAGGAAGACATGAAGTTCCTTGCCGAGGGCCGCGCCAAACAGCTTCGCGATCACTTCGGCTACGAAAACGCCGGCGTATACGATCCCCCGGGCGTCGGCGGCACCGGCGTGATTTACGTCCTGCACGACGCGACCAAGCCGGAACTCTATGGCGGCCTGCCGAGCAATCCGACGATTCCGCTGGCGGTCAAGTTCTGGAAGCACCCGCTGAAATGGCTGGGCAACATCGCTCTCGTTGGCGGCCTGGTCGGGTTGTTCGCTCATTATTTGAGGTTCGGGCCGAAGGCGCATGACGAGTCCGACGTCGCATCGAAGGAAGGAGATTAGCCGTGAGCCATCAGGAACAGTTGCTACCTCACGACCGTGTGCTCCGCTACGAATTTAATGAGCGTATGAATCACTGGGTCGCTGCCGGCTCGTTCATTTATTTGATGCTGACGGGTCTCGCGTTCTGGTCCCCTTGGCTTTTCTGGATCGCCTCGGCCCTTGGCGGCGCGGAACTCTCGCGGATGCTGCATCCGTGGGTCGGTCTGGTCTTTTTCGTGGCGGTTTGCTACATGTACGCCTTGTGGTCGAGCCAGATGAAACATGAACCTGTGGACACTGAGTGGTGGAAGTCGCTCCCCCACTATATCCAGAACCAGGATGACAAAATGCCCCCGGCGGGCCGTTACAACGCGGGCCAAAAGCTCCTCTTCTGGAGCTTCTTCCTCGGCGGAGTTCTACTCCTTGCCTCGGGGCTGGTGCTGTGGTTCACCGAGTCTCTCCCTTGGAGTTTGCGTTGGGTGCGCTATATCTCCGTCGTCGTGCACGCGGGAACGGCGTTGTTGCTGATCGGAAATTTCATGATTCACATCTACATGGGCGTCTTCGCCGAACGCGGCGCGTTTGGCAGCGTCATTCGCGGAGACGTTTCGCTGGCGTTCGCCAAGCGCTATCATCCGGGATGGTATAAAGAGATCGTCGCCAATTCCCAACGCCCGAAATGACCATCCTCGCGGCCGGGAAAGTAAACTACCGCGCGCGGATTGAGAGAGCCGCTCTCCTGGCCGAGCGCCATGAGTTCGCCCGCGAAATTCTCTCCTTCTATGGCTCCATCCTGAAATTTCAGAGCGCATTTTATGAAGCTCTTCCTAAGTCGTGGGGAAAGAGGTCCGTGGTTCCTCCGAACGGCGATCTGCGTTCCGACCTTAATCTTCCAGTGCTACTGGAACCCTTCGCCGAATTTCTCAAGATGATTGAAGCGCATGCCCCGCAAGCCGTTGTCGAAGAGGCCCGCAAATTAAAATCAAAGGGCGCGGCCCGCCAGGCGGAAATCCTCCAGGAATTCTGGAAGACGGGCATGTTGGAGACGCACCTGCCGGTCGCCGGCCCTTCGGACGTCCCGCTGCCGGATCCCTTTGAGGATTTTTTTGCGCGCGCCGTTCTGCAGCCCTACGCGGAGTTCGTCACCGGCGCGATGCTGCCGCCCGCTCCGCTGATGACGGTGTGCCGCTGCCCGCGCTGCAATGCCCTGCCCCTGTTCGGCGTGCTACGCCCGGAAGGCGACAGCGGCAAGCGATTTCTCGTGTGCTCCTTCTGCTCTCTCGAATGGGAGTTCCGGCGAATCCTCTGCGCCAATTGCGGAGAGGCAGCGGAGCCGAAACTCCCCGTTTTCGTTGCCGAGCAAATTCCGCACATTCGAGTCGAAAGCTGCGAAACCTGTAAGCACTATCTGCGCACCATCGACCTCACCAAAGACGGCCACGCCATCCCCGTGGTAGACGACTTGGCCGCTGTGCCGTTAAGCTTATGGGCCGAGGAACACGGCTATACCCGCATTCAAGGGAACCTCCTGGGGACATAGCCCTCTTCGACGCTCGACCAAAGACAAACTGAAAAACGAAATGGAGCGGGTATGAAACGTTTTGGTCTGCTCTTCTTGCTCGTCGTGTTGTGCGTTGTGGAATCGCAAGCGCAGTCGCAGAAAGCGGCGCCCCCGCCACTCACCGTGATTCGCGCCGGAACTCTGATTGACGGGCAAAGCGAGACGCCTCGAAAGAATCAGCTGATTTTCGTCCGCGGCAACCGCATCGAAAAGATCACAGAGGGTTCGGCGGCCATCCCCGCCGGCGCAACGTTAATCGATCTTTCGAACGCAACGGTTCTTCCCGGCCTGATCGATTCCCACACCCATCTTTTCCTTTGGGGCGAAGATCCCGCCAAGGGCGGTTACGACGCGAACATTTTGAAAGCGGGAATCGCCTTGCGGGCCGCGCGCGCCACCTACGCCGCGAAGCGCTCGCTCGAGCAAGGCTTTACTACCGTGCGCGACGTGGAGACGGAAGGCGCGGGCTACGGCGACATCGGGCTCAAGCAGGCCATCGAAGAAGGCACCATCCCCGGCCCGCGCATCTTTGGCGCAACGCGCGGGATTTCCACCACCGGCGGCTACAACCTGGAAGGCTATGCCCCCGAACTCGTCATGCCCAAGGGAGTCCAGATTGTGGACGGCCCCGTGGAGGCCCGTAAGGCCGCGCGGGAGCAACTCGACCACGGAGCGGACTGGCTGAAGGTATACATGACGCACCGCTCGTGGGTGGATAAGCAAGGTCATCTGATCTCGCAACCAACGTTGACCGTCGAAGAATTGCGGGCGATTGTTGACGAGGCGCACGGATGGGGAAAGAAAGTGGCGTGCCACGCTTACAACGGCGAAGGCCTTCAACGCGGCCTCGATGGCGGCTGTGACTCCATCGAGCACGGCCTGGACATTACCGACGCGCAAATCGCTCAGATGGCCCGGCAAGGCACTTGGTATTGCCCCACGCTCGGAGTTTATTACACGGATTGGGCGCCCGCGGACACGCCGGAGGGACAGCGCGATCGCGCGCGCGCCAATTTACACGAGGCGAGTTTCCGGAAAGCGCTCAAGGCCAACCTGAAAATTGTTTTCGGCACGGATATCGGCGGCATCCCCTGGCAGGAGCCCATCGCCGAGGAATTCAAGTGGATGGTGAAATTCGGGATGACGCCCGCGGCCGCGATTCAGGCCGCCACTTCGCGCCCGGCCGAAATGCTGGGCAGCAAGGGAGAAATCGGCGTGGTGGCTGAAGGCGCGTATGCCGACATCATCGCGGTCGCCGCGGATCCGCTGAAGGACATCGGCGAACTGGAAAAAGTGAAGTTCGTGATGAAAGATGGCGCGGTGTTCAAGGACGAGCTTCACGCGGCGCCCTGCATCGCAACGGTGAAATGAGTCGACGGGTGGACGAATTATGAAAGGGGGGAATCGCGGCGGCTATCGCTTTTCGGAGAGCGCGCTCCACAGTTTGTGTAGAATGCCTTCGACAGTGGCGCCGTGGCCTTCATTTGCAGAAGTCCGCGAAGCAACACGCGATGAATTCTGAAGCGTAGACGGAAGATTGGACAGCGGTACGAACGCGGCAGAATGTTGCTCCCGGGTCGTCCCGTACATAATCCGCGCAAAGCTGAGGTTTGACATGATGCCTTCCCGCCGCGCACCTCGCGGCTATCCATTGATTGTGCATTCTTAGAGGCTTCCCGGCGCAAATGGGATGCGGCGTTCGCTGAGTTAATAACTGGCCGAAAGGTCAGGGGCTATTACAGAAATCAGAGACGGAGGAGAAACCATGGCAGAACAAAATTTTGCCAATCACGTGCGTTGGGTGCCGGGCTACCACTTCTTCGTGACGCCCGTAATGGCTTTGAATTTCGGCTGGTCCATCTACCGTTGGAAGGTCGCGGGCTTTTCGTTGGACGGCTTTATCGGCGTGCTCGTCGCGGCAGCGTTGATCGGGCTGGCGCTATACGCCCGCTTGTTCGCCCTGACAGTGCAAAACCGCGTCATTCGCCTGGAAGAACGCATGCGCCTGGAGAGATTGTTGCCGCAAGATTTGAAGCCCCGGATCCCGGAATTCACCAGCGGTCAACTGGTTGCCATGCGCTTTGCCAGCGACGCGGAACTTCCTACGCTCGCCCGGAAAGTGATGACGGAAAATATCCAGTCGGTCAAAGCCATCAAGCAGCTGGTCCAGGACTGGCGAGCCGATTACCTGCGGGCGTAAACGCCTTACGTCAGAGAATACTCGTAACCACGCCGCCTTCGGCCCGGATCGCGGCCCCGTTGATCACCGAGCCGTGGGCGCTCGCAAGGAACGCCACAACCGCGCCGATCTCCTCGGGCGTTTCGAAACGCTTCAATAGCGAGCTCGGGCGGACGTTCACGAAAAACTGCTTCTCAAATTCCGCTTCGCTGATGCCCTGCTGGCGCGCAAAATCCTTGACGAACGTTCCTACGCCCTCGGAAGCGGTCGGCCCAACAAGCACGGAATTTGCCGTTACGCCGGTGCCGGCCAGGGTTTGCGCCACGCCGCGCGCGATGGAAACCTGCGCGGTTTTCGTCATCCCGTAGTGAATCATCTCCGAAGGAATTTGCTGCGCCGATTCGCTGGAAATAAAAATCACGCGACCCCAGTTCTTGCGCCGCATTCCGGGCAGATAGTGCCGCGTAAGGCGCACGCCGCTCAACACGTTCACTTCAAAAAATCGCAGCCAGTCGGCATCCAGAATCTCCGCAAATGGTTTCACTTCGAATATCCCAAGATTGTTGATCAGCACATCCGCTTCCGGCACTTGCCGCACGAATTTGGCCACACCTTCGGCGTTGCCGAGATCTGCAGCCACTCCGCGCACCTGTGCGCCTTTGTGTTGTTTCGAGATCGCGTCCACGGCGGCCGCCACTCGCTCTTCCGTGCGGCCGTTCACTACAACGTAAGCTCCCTCCGCCGCCAGACTGGAGGCGATTGCAAGCCCGATCCCCGCCGTGGAGCCGCTTACAACGGCAATCGTTCCTTTGAGTCCAAGATCCATCTGAGTTTCCTCTCAATCCAGCAGAAAACACACTTTTCCTTAGTTCCCGTTCTTGGATGTGGGATTCCATCGAAAGGATAAATAGATTATTGCGCGACGAATGCCCCTTCCAGCGAAACGCTTTCGCCGTCCGGATTTGTCAGCACCAGTTGTTGCGCGCCGGAAGAAAGTGCAGGCGTGGTGAGCGTCAAAGTATTCTTGTCCTTGAAAACGGCCGCCACGGTTTTCCCTCCCAACGTCACCGTTGTTCCCGATTGAAATCCGCTTCCACGGATCGTGAGACTCGCTCCACTCGCCGAAGGGCCTGCCGCAGGAGTGACCGTTCCAATCCCTAGCGGCACGCTAGAAAGTTGCATCACGGTCAGCCCCGAAGTCGTCAACGCAAAAAGCCGCTGGCCGTTTTCATCCACGGTCAGGAACGTCCCGTGCAACCCGTCTACATCGGTCGAAAGCATCGCAAACGGTTCCGGCAAATAAACGCGCAGGCGAAGGCGGCCGTTGTGCGCGTCGCGGATATCAACGCCGCCATGAATTCCCGTGGCCGGCGGAGCCGCGGGCGGCGCTCCATTCAGAAACGGTTCATAGAGCAGCGCGCCGGAAGGATGCAACGCCACACCTGGCACCGCCACGCGATTAGGAATCGTTTCAAGCTCCGTGGAAGTGGGTTGCGCCGCGAACGTCAGGTCGCTGCCGCGAATTTCCGTGGTGCTGCCCGAACGCATCGCGAACACCGTGCCATCGAAATTGGCGGTCAAATCGCTGGAAAAATCCTTCGCGGCGGAAACCGTGAACGAGTTCGGCGCCGATGCCGTCCACGACGCCACAGGTCCCCCCGGAGCGCTCCCAAACGCAAGATACACCGCGTCGCCGCCATGGTCTGCCTGCAACAGCGGCGCCCCCGTGATGGAAGTCACCTGCGGTTCCGGCGCCGGCTCGAACGTGGGAGGAAACGCCGTCAAGTTCATCTGCCCCAGGCAACTGTTGCACGCGTTGGCAGTGCCGCCTTCCCCGCTCAGCCCAACAAACACGCTTTGCGCGCTGGTGGCGGCAACGCGCGAAGGCCCGGAGTTCAGGTATCCCGCCACCCCGCCGACGAAAACATTCGAACCGTTGTTCGCGCCGCCATCCGGGTTGATCAGGTAAACGCTTTGCGCGCCAAAATCCGCCACGATCAGCTGCGTGTTGTCCGGCGTAAGCGCCATGCTGCGCAGGCCCGCGTCCGGCGGAGGTCCATTCGGCGGAGGCGACAGCGGACCGCGAAACACCTGAGCGTTCAGGTCGAAAACGTCCACGTGATCCGTGGCCGAAAGATAAAGCTGCTGCCGTCCCTGGTCGTAAAGAATAAATTTGTAGAGGCTGGGATTCGCGTACGTCTGCCTCGCGGTCAAATATTGAAACGATTTCGCAAGCGTAACAGTACCGGAAGTCGCGGTCAGCGAAATATCCACTTTGCCGGCCGTCCCTGCCGGAGTCGCCAGCGTGATACGTTCGAGTGGAAATGGATAAGTGCTGTCCAGCGATAGCGCCGAAGAAAAAGCAGGGAGCGCCTCCACCTTCTGCACCGTTGCAGCCTGCCCGCCGATATTCACCGTGATGCCTCCCGCGCTGTTGCCGAACCCATGTCCAATCAGGTAAACGGTGTCGCCGCCGGCCGTTGCTCCGGCGTTGGGAAGAATGGCGAGAACGCTTGGACCGTAACTGAAACCGTCGGGAGCCACGGCCGTCCAGCCGTTCGAAAAGTAAGCAGTCAGGTTCCCCGCTCCGCTGAAGGCGCTTGCCGGCGAACTCACCTGCAACTGCGAGCCACCCAAAACAGTCGCGGCTGCCGGAATTTGTAAGCCGAACCGAATCTGCGCCCCGGCTGGAAAATTCGATCCGCTGATTGACACTTGAGTCCCACCGACATTCGGCCCCTCCGTGGGCAAGGCCGCGGGCGTGCTGGCAAAAGACGGCGCAGGAAGAGGAAGCACGGCCGGCGAAGAAACATCGATCACGCCGATCCCGCGATTGCCGCGCCCCCAAGCAATTTGCGAATTATCCATCTCCTCGATGGCCGTCGGAATTCCCTGTGCCGCCAGATCGGAAACCTGCCCCAGTTTCTGCAGGCTGCCGGCGGCAAACGCCGTAATCACGCGGCCGTTGCCGAACGCCTCGGCAACATACAAGGTCTGGTCATCGTGCGAAAATACGATTCCCGCCGCATTTGTAGCCCCGTAGCTCCACAACAAATTCAACGACACGTCCAAAAGCGCGACGTTTGTCACGCCCGCCGAATTGATCAGCGCGGCGAACCTGCTTCCGTTGGAATTCACCGCAAGACCGCCGACATTGCCGCTGCCGATCACCTGCGGACTGCCCACAAGGTTGCCATTTCCATCGAACACCGTCGCTTCACCGCTTCCATCATTTGCGGCTGCCAGCAGTCGCGTCCTGTCTGCCGAACGCGCCATCACCCCGAGGCCATTTTGAAAAACGGCCGGCGCCAAAGAAGTAAGGTCCGTGGCGGTATTTGAAGCGGGATCCCAGAGAGCCAGCAGCGACTCGCTCGCAGCGGATTGCCTCAGCCGCAGCGCAACTTTTCCCCCGGCCAGCGGCAAAGCTTCCTCCGGGCGATTGAACACAATTCCCGGAATCGGCGAAAGCCCTGCCATCGGATAACGCGCGATCACCTCTAAACTGGCGGTGGAAACGGCGACCAGTTCCTCTGTAACCGTACCCACCCAAAGCGTTGCACCGTCTACAGACAAATCCACGCTCGACGCACCTGGAATATCGATCCCCGCCAGCAAGCCGGGATTCGCATCCGCATAAACCTCCACGCGATTCATCGCCGGGTTGGCCACGAAGAAGCGCTTCCCGGCTGCGTCAAAAACAATTTGCCGGCGCCGCGGCTCGCCCGAAGGCGTATCCACGGCGGCAACCGAATCGTTGCGCAGAAATGCCGAACGCGGCAAATTTAAAGCGACACCGGTTTGAATGGTCAAGGAAAGAGGCGCGGAGTGGGAAAGTGAACCGCTCGTGGCTTGAGCCGAAATTGTGTACTGCCCGGTTGCAGCGCTGGCCGACGCACCGATAATCACGGAAACCGGCTGGCCCGCGCTCACGGAAAAAGGACTCGCGGGATTGCACGCTACTCCTGCCGGAATGCCGGAAAGCACCACCTGCACGCTCCCGGAAAAACCGTTCAACCCGGTCACATTCACGCCGACCGGCGCGCTCGAATTTCCTTGCGCAATGCTGACCGTCGTCGTCGAAAAGCCAATGGTGAAATCGGGCCGCGGAGGCGGCGGTTGAGTCCCCCCTCCGCCACCGCCTCCGCAACCCCCGAGGAAAATCGTGAAAGCCGAAATCAGAACAGCCGAGTTGTGCGCGCCTCGCGGCATGGCGTCGCTCCTGCGAAGCGAATCCCGGTTTCGGCGAGGCCGGCAAGCAAGGGCGGGGCCGCCGGATCATTCACCCCTCCGGGAAGTAAACGACCGCCCCACCATAGCCATCACTAAAGTACTTGTCAAGTTATTAAATAACGCAGGCGGTAAGCTGAGGATAAAATAAAACGGCGCCCCGTTCGTTGCGGAGCGCCGTCCTTGGGAAGACCTTGGGAAAGGAACAGAAACTTAGATCGTTTTTGGCCCGACACCCGCACCCGCAGGCGCGGAAGCCGAACGTGAAAACGCACTGCTGCCGGACTCTTTCTCTCCGGACTTGTCGATCTCGATGGATCCCTTGAAGTACGCGCCGTCCTCAATCATGATGCGCGCCGTCGTCAGGTCGCCGTTCACCGAACCATCCTTCTTGATCTCGATGCGGTCCTTTGCGCGGAGATTGCCCTTGACCGTGCCGTAAACAACGACTTCCCGGGCAATAATATCCGCGGTCACCTTGGCCGAAGCGCCGACGGTGAGCTTGCGCTCGTCCAACTGCACGAGCCCTTCGATTGAACCTTCGAGGAGCAGATCTTCACTTCCGGTAATTTCGCCCTTGATGTGCAGGCTCGGTCCGAGGCGCGCGGTGGCGCGATCGGCGGTTGCACCCAAAGGACGCATGGCATCTGTACTCATTGCGGTTGTTCCCTCCCAAGTTGCCGCAGAAGTCTTCGGCGGCAAATTCACTGGTGAATTTTTTATTTCCGGTTGCGCTGTTTCGGGCGTATCCGGCTTCTTGTTACCCCACATCGGTCCTCCCTAGGGATAGCTCACCCCACGCAGGTTTCCGGCCCGGGGTAGTAAGCAAAAGATAGTCCGCGGGGAGGTGTGCGGCAAATACAGTATCGTAAACAGGTGCCTGAAAGTAACTAGACCAACGAACAGGGTCGGCACTGTCCCAGGTACTAAGATGCCGCCTGCGGCCCTCAGGATGTCGGCTTGTCCGGAACAGGCTGCGTGGCCATGAAATCCGAGACAAATCTCTTTTCGTATGAAGCGAGCAGTTCTTCGATGCGGGTCGCCGACGCGGCTTTCAGGACGAACCCCGCGTGGTGATATTTCGAGATGCGATAAACGATTTCGGGGTCCGTGTACCCGGAAGTGTCCGGCTCCTGCTGGCGCGCCAGCGAAATAATCACCCCGGCAAACTCTTTTTGCGGCGGCGGCAAGTGGTAAGGTTGCTTCCCCGCCCCCACTTCCAGTTGCGCCCACTCGCGCCACAGATTGATTCCCGTGGCGGCCTGCACGACGTTCGAAATATAGGCCCCGCCGATCCGTGCCGCGATTTCCAGAAAATAAAATTGCCCATCGGCCTGCGATTTCAGGAATTCCGTGTGAGTAACTCCGCGCATCAAACCCAGCGCTTCCACAAGCTCTTTATGAATTTCCTTGATCTCCAGCGCATCCCCGGAATCGCGCGGCAAGGTCCGCGTGGTGAAGATGCCTCCGTGATGCGAAACGTCCAGCGGAGGCATCCCGTAGGCATGCGCCTCCGCAAATAAAACGCTCTTTTCCGAAACAATCCCGTCCACGTGGAAAACCCTGCCGGGAATAAACCGCTCCAGCAGGTATTGCGACTGGTTATCGCCCAACTGCTCCAGCCACGGCCACAGTTCCTCGCTCGAGTTGATCTTTTTCATGCCGATGCCGGAGGCCTGCGCGCGCGGCTTCAGCAGCCACGGCCCCGGAACTCGATTCATGAATTCGCAAAGGTTGTCATGATTTAAAACGTGGACGAATTCGGGAACCAGGATTCCCGCTTCCCTGGCCCTTAGGCGCATAGCCAGCTTGTCGCGAAAATAGTGCACCGTGGTCAGGCCCATTCCCGGCAGGCGCAAATGTTCGCGAATGGCAGCGACGTTTTCCAGGTCAAACTCATCCAGCGCCACGATGCGGTCAATCTTCCGGCTCCGCGCCGCATAACTCACGGCGTTCAATAAATCCTGTATCGGCAACTCTTCCGGCATGAAAAACATTTCGTCAATGGCTTCGCGCGGCCAATTTCCCTTGCGAAGTTTCTCCACGGTCAACAAATAAACCGTGCACCCCAGCGATTTGCAGGCGCGCAGGAAATCCTGCCCCTTTTCATAAGAGGTGACGCACAAGATCGAAATGGCGCTATCCGGGGCCATAGGCTGTTCCGTGCAATGAGCAGGCAAGCATGATGGCTCTTGCCCTCAAATAAACTGCGCGGATTATACCTGTGTTTAACCGGCGGGAAACAAAAATTGGAGGAAAGGCCCGACGCGCCGCGCCCAGGCAGCTTCGTTGTGCTCGGCGCCTTCCACGCGTTCGTAGTGCAGATCTCGTTCGGGTTGCCAGCCTTTGCCGAGAAGCACGTCGCGGAATCGCTCCACGTCTTCCACCGTGCGCCCGCCCTCGCGCGTTCCGGCATCCAGCCAGATCCGCGGGTGAGGCTGCACCGGCGCGGCGGCGGCAAACCGGAGGATCACGCGCTCGTTCCACCAAACCGAGGGAGACAGTGCCGCAATCCTGCCAAAAACTTTCGGAAGCCTCAGACCCAGATATAAGGATACAAGCCCGCCCAGCGACGATCCCCCGATTCCCGTGTGTTCCGCCCCGTCCGAGACCCGATACTGTCTTTGCACAAACGGCCGCACCTCTTCGAGCAGGAATTTCGCATAACGGTTCGCCCGTCCGCCCCCAAGTTTTGGCGCGCGCGTCGGCGTGTACTCGACAAGGCGCTGTTTCCCCGCATTGTAAATGCCTACGATGATCAGCGGCTCCACGCGGCCCTCATAAATCAGGTAATCCGCGGTTTGCCCCACGTGCCAATCCATTCCGGGGATGAACGAAGTGGCGCCGTCGAAAAGATTCTGCCCGTCGTGCAGATAAAGCACGGGATATGCGCGGCCATCCCGCTCGCTATAGCCGGGCGGGAGATACACAATCAGGTCGCGCCGGTTGCGCAAAAAGCGCGACGCAAACTGCTCGTGCTTGATGAGGTTGGGCGAACTCACGGAGTGATGACGACCAGAAGATCCTTCGCTTCCACGTGCTGTCCCGGCGCCACATGCAGCTTTGAGACGCGCCCGGAGATCGGCGCATAAATATTCGATTGCATCTTCATGGCTTCCAAGGTCAGAAGTTTAGCACCACGTTCCACAGGATGGTTAACCTGCACGGCGATGGAGCTCACCAGGCCGGCCGTAGGCGCTCCGACTTGCCCGGGATCTTCGGCGTTGGCCTTAGGGTGGCTGCGTTCAACGACACGCAGCGCGCGGTCGCGCACTGTGACCTCGCGCGGCTGTCCGTTCAGTTCAAAGAAAAGCGTCCGCGTGCCGTCAGGATGCGCTTCGCCGATCGTAAGAAACTTCACGATCATGGTCTTGCCAGGCTCGATTTCAACCGTAATCTCTTCACCGGGCTGCAGGCCGTAGAAAAAGGCCGGCGTCGGCAGCACGCTCGCATCCGAGTACGTCTGCCGGAATTTGTCGTATTTCAAATAAACGTCGGGATAAAGCAGATAGCTGAGCAGCGCGTCCATCTCGACGGCATGCCCCACTTTTTTCGCGAGTTCCGATTGTTCGGCGGTAAAGTTCGCCGCGGGAAGATTCGCGCTCGGACGCCCCTTCAACGGAGCCTGTCCGCGCAGAATGATGCGCTGCAATTTCTTCGGCCAGCCGCCCGGGGGAACGCCCAGCGCGCCGGAAAACATTTCCACCACGGAATTTGGCAGCGAGACGTCGTGATTTTCCGGAAGCGCTAGCAAATCGGCCGGCTTCATTTCATTGGCGAGCAGGAACAACGTCAGGTCCCCGACCGTTTTGCTAGACGGAGTCACCTTAACGATGTCGCCGAAAAGTTGATTCACCTCGGCGTAAGTTTTCTCCACCTCGCGCCAGCGATGCCCCAGCCCCATGGCAGCCGCCTGCTCCCGAAGATTGGTAAACTGCCCGCCGGGAATTTCGTGCTCGTAGAGCCGCGCAGAGCCCGACTTCGGCCCGGAGTCAAACGGCAAATAGTGTCCCCGGACGATTTCCCAATATTCGGAGCATTCATTGAGCGCTTCGGAATCGAGTTGCGTCTCCCGCGGCGTGTTCTTTAGAGTCTCCACAATCGCGTTCAGATTCGGCTGGCTGGTGCCGCCGCTCATCGAGGCCACCGCGGCGTCGGCCACGTCCACGCCCGCCTCAGCGGCCTTCAGCAGCGACGCGGCGTTCAGCCCGCTGGTATCGTGAGTGTGAAAGTGAATCGGGATGCCGATTTCTTCGCGCAGCGCTTTCACCAGGGCAAAAGCTGCGTACGGCTTGCACAATCCCGCCATGTCCTTAATGCAGAGAAAGTGCGCGCCAATCTTCTCCAGTTGCTTCGCCATCGCGACATAATATTTCAACGAATATTTCGGCCGGCTTTCGTCCAGCAGATCGCCGGTGTAACAGATTGCCGCTTCGCAGACGGCCCCGGTCTCGAGGGTGGCGTCCATCGAAACGCGCATGTTCTCGATGGAATTCAGCGAATCGAAAATCCGGAAAATGTCGATGCCCTGCCGATAAGACTCCTTCACAAACTCTTTCACCACATTGTCCGGATACGACGTGTAGCCGACCGCGTTCGCCCCGCGCAGCAGCATCTGAAAACAGATATTCGGGATGCGCTCGCGAAGTTCCCGCAACCTCTGCCACGGGTCCTCGTGCAGAAAGCGCATCGAGGTGTCAAACGTGGCGCCGCCCCACATTTCCAGGCTGAAGAGATTCGGCAAACGCTGCGCAACGGCATCCGCCGCAGCCAAGAGGTCAAACGTCCGCACCCGCGTGGCCATCAGCGACTGGTGCGCATCGCGAAACGTCGTATCCGTCACGAGAAGCCGCTTTTCTTTCCGCGCCCAGGCAGCGAATTTCTTTGGCCCCAGTTTCTTAAGCAACTGGCGCGTGCCGGCAGGCGGCTCGATGCCCGGCGCCGAAGGGATTATGGCTTTTTCGATCGCTTCGGGCCGTTTCTTCCCTTTTACTTCCGGATTGCCGTTCAGTATCACGTCGCCGAGATAGGAAAGGAGTTTAGTCGCGCGATCCGTTCGGCCTGAAAAGCGGAAAAGCTCCGGAGATTCGTCCAGAAACGAAGTGGTCACCTCGCCCGCGCGGAATTTCGGGTGGTTCACCACATTTTCGACAAACGGAATGTTCGTCTTCACGCCTCGAATGCGGAATTCCCGCAGCGCCCGATCCATCCTCTGGCAGGCTTCGTTCAGATTCGTGCCCCAGGCTGTGACCTTCACCAGCAGCGAATCGTAATAGGCCGCAAGTACCGCGCCGGCGTACGCCGTCCCGCCGTCCAGTCGGATCCCGAATCCCGCCGGAGAGCGATAAGTCGAAAGTTTTCCGTAATCGGGCGCGAAATTCTTCGCCGGGTCTTCCGTGGTGACGCGGCATTGCAGCGCCGCACCGTACAGCGGAATCTTGTCCTGCGCCGGCAAAGCCAGCGGCTCTTCGTGCAGCTTGTGCCCCTGGGCGATCAGAATCTGCGAACGCACGATATCCACGCCCGTGACCATCTCCGTCACGGTATGCTCCACCTGCACGCGCGGATTCACCTCGATGAAATACCAATTTTGCGAATCGACATCGTAAAGAAACTCGACCGTGCAGGCGTTGCGATACTTTGCGGTGCGCGCCAGTTGCACCGCTGCGGCGCAAAGTCCCTCCCGCACCTGTTGCGGAAGATTGGCGGCCGGGGCCACCTCCACCACCTTCTGGTGCCGCCGCTGCACGGAGCAGTCGCGCTCGTAAAGATGCAGCAGATTGCCGTGCTCGTCGGCGAGTATCTGCACTTCAATATGCTTCGCCCGCGGAAGGTATTTTTCCAGGAACACGGAGGCGTCGCCGAACGCCGATTTCGCTTCGCCTTGCGCTTCTTCCAGAAGCGCCGCCAGCTGCGTCTCGTCGCGAACAACCCGCATCCCGCGCCCGCCGCCGCCCATCGCCGCCTTCACGATCACGGGGTAACCAATCTCGGCGGCAATTTTCTTCGCTTCCTCAATGGAAGAAACAGACTTCTCCGTCCCCGGCAAAACCGGCACGCCCGCCCGTGCAGCCAGTCTCCGCGCCGCCGTCTTGTCGCCCAGCAGTTCCAGCAGTTCGGGCGTGGGCCCCACGAACGTCAGCCCAGCCTTCGCGCAAGCCCGGGCCAGCGCCGGATTTTCCGCCAAAAATCCGTAACCCGGATGAATCGCATCCACCTCATGCGCCTTGGCGATCGCGATAATTCCGGCAATATCCAGATACGCTTCGACCGGCCCTTTTCCGGCGCCGACCTGATAAGCCTCATCCGCCTTGAAGCGGTGGAGCGCCAGCCGGTCCTCGTTCGAATAGATCGCCACGGTGCGCAAGCCCAGCTCATTTGCCGCGCGGAAGATCCGGATGGCAATTTCACCGCGGTTGGCGGCCAGCAATTTGCGTATGGGTTGGTTTTTCTTCACGGGAACCAATCTAATCGGGTGATGATCCGATGCGAAATTTTACATTTTTTCACAAGCGAGGGAAATGCGCAGCGCGATAATTTTCATGGCGCGAACAAGAATTTCTGATGGGCGGTGGGAAACTCGCAAAACCTAGTGCTTCACCAAAGGAATCGCATAGCGGATGGGCACGCCGAAGTTCGACCCGCCAAATCCCTTCACGATCGCGAACGTCACTCCGATCACTCCGCCCTCGTGGTTCAGCAGCGGCCCACCGGACCCGCCCGAAGTGGTCTGCGCGTCATACACGATCTTGTCCGGCAAAACGTCGCCCACGTGCCCCTGCGTAACCAGCGGCCGGATCAATTTACGCTTGGCCAGTTCGACAAGAACAAGCTTCGGATCGCCCGCGCTCGCTTTCACGATCTGTTGCACCACGTCGTCCCCGGCCCGCGCGAGAATGGCGTCCAATCCAGTCGCGTAGCCCACGCTGATCAACTCTTCGCCGCTCACCGCCGCTTCCTTGCTCGCATCGAGTCTCAGAATCGGCCGGTGCAGCTCCGAAAGATCGCCGTGGAGCAAAGCCAGGTCCGCATCCTTGGAAATTTGCGAAATGTTCAAAGCGATGCCGTTTGCCTCTCCCGGGAAATACGCGGTCAGTTCCGCAATCGCCGGCTCCAGCCCTTGTTTCAAGGCCCCTGCCAGCTCGTCGTTTTGCCACCAAGGCTGCACCACGTGGTGATTGGTCAGGATTTTACCTTCTCCCACGATAAACCCGGTGCCAAAAAAATCGGCGCGCACTTCTGGGCCGCGGCCCTCTGTGGTGTAGACCGGATTGCCGTCGCTGTCTTTCAGCGGCGTGCCATCGCTGTCCGTTCCGCCGTACCGAAGCCGCCGGCCGGAGGTCTTGTCGTTAAACGCCACCGAAACGTGCAAAAGACCGACGCTCGGGGCATAAGAACGGATGATGCTCTCCGCGGCCTGCGATTGGCCTTCGATCCTGGCCAGCCGCATGGTGGTCTCATCCAGTTGGCGACGCAGGTCCGCGGCAGAGCCGTCACTCTGCGAAGCCAGCTTTTTCTTCAAATCTTCGCTTTGCTTCCTCAGCTGCTCCCGCTGTTGCAGCATGTCGGAGTTGGCGGGGTCGTCCCGCAGGCGCCGAGCCGAGGCCAGCAGCTGTTGCTCGGTCTGCACGCTGTGCTCCAGCTGCGCAATCTCGCCATACGCGCGCTTGGTTTCCTTATCCGCGCGATGCGAATACAGGAAGAACACTCCGGAAATCACCACTGCCAGCCCGATAAGAGCGATCACGCCAATCTTCAGAATCCGCTCCAGCGAAAACGCGTCGCGTGTCATTTTTTCCGTGACCGCCAGCGCCTGAAACGCCGTCTGCGCCACCCCGAAGCTCTCTTCCGCGATGCGGTTCTTTTCTTCCAGCTTTTCGACAGTATGCTTTTGGCGCATTTGTGTGCGGATGCGCGCCAACAGTTCACCTTCGGTCCAGGGGGTCGGCACCACGTCGTCCGCACCAAGATCCAAAGCGCGGGCGCGGTCCGCTGGGCTGCCATGGGACAACACGATGATCCGGGTATCCGCACTGTGCGAACGCGCAACCGCAATCGCTTCATTGCACGAACCGCTTCCCGCCGCGGCTGAGAGCAGCAAAATATCGGGCGGCGAGCTCTGCAATTTGTGAAAGGCGTCTTCGTTGGAATCGGCGGTCGTAAGCGCGTAACCTTCGTTGGCCAGCAGTTGGCCAAGCGCATCGCGTCCGGGGTCGGGCGCGCCGACCAGGAGAAGACTGGGGGGTTTTGTGGTCACGGGTAAGGGCGTCCTATTGCTTCGAGGTCATTCCGCTCGAAGGAGTTAGCAGTCTACCCTAGTCGGAGCGGTGTTTCACACCCTCAGGTAGTCCTTCTTCCTTTGGATGCACGGACGTGGTGACTGGCTCCATTTCTTTCAGCGATTCCAGTTCGGCTTGCACCCGATCCCAGGTCTTTTTGTCTTTCTTGACATCGTAGGGCGCATCCGCGCTCCCAAAAAATCCCAGCAACTCCTGGCGCAAGTCCGGCGAAACGCACCCGAACTTCTTCTCGGCCAGCCGGTGCAGCAATTGCGCGTGAGCGTCGTCGTTCAACCGGTATTTGCCGCCGGAGGTCTCGCTGCCAACGTCAAAATTCAGGTTCGGTAGCTGCAGCGTTCCTTGCCGCTCGTCGGCTAGGAGTTTCTGGTATTCCTTGACGGAGGCGTTGAAGCTTTCTTCGAACAACTTTTCCGTTTCGGGTGTGGGAGTCTTCAGCTGCAGAACCCTCAGCGGCCCAATCTTCGGCAGCAGTTTGTACAAAAATGCATAAAATCTTTCCTTCCGGCTGGGGCGCTGGTAATCCTTGCCCCACTGCTTTTCAAATTCCGACCGCGAAAGGTTATAGAGAAACTTCCGGTGCGTGGCGCCCGGTTCTTCCGCCTGGATTTCTTTGCCCTTCAGGCTCCATGCGATGCGCGTGGCCTCCGGGATCAGTTTGCTGACGTCGCGGCGGTAGGAGTTCAGCGCTTTTTCCTCGTCGTCCAGCACGGCAACCAGTTCGACCCCGTAAACCTGTTGAAATGCCTGGTCGAGCAAGGGCCGCGAAACCTCGAATCCGATGAAATCGTGGTAACTCTCGGGAGCGTACTGTCCCTGGGCCACTTGCAGCACGTCGAAGCCGAATTCCGTTTTCACGTGGGCCAGCGTGTCATCCTCATAGGTCACAACGTCGCCGAATTTGCTCTGCAACTTCGGATACAGAATCGGAACGGCGCGATTCGTCGCCAGCCGGTGCCCCTGGTTGTCCGTCGCGTAATGCGAAAGCGCCCCGAGCGCAAAAGCGTAGTCATATACATTTTGAGCGTCGCGCAAAAGCGCCAGCACGAAATCCCCACTGCGCACGTAATGCGTCAAATCGCTGAAGAACGCGCTCCCATGGGGATAGTAACCAAGGTCCTGGATGATGGACCCGCCATAGGCGTAGGCCTGCGCGGCGCTCAATTCCGCTTCGGTCGCCTCGGGGTATCTGGCCTTCAGGAGAGGTTTGAGATGCGATTCCCAGGTGGTGTCGATCAGCGCTTGATGAGCAAGAACGGCATAGCCATAACCAGCGGGAGGCAGAAGGAGCTGCAAGAAAAGAAAGAGCGCGAGCGCCACGGCGCTCACGCGAAATCCGAACGGAAATTTGTTGCTGCGCGCCCCGCCGCTCAAGTAATTCCACCGGGAAGAGAAATGATCACCGCCATTGCTTCAGTGTAGCTCAGAAGGCCCCGGCTTCCCCTCCGGGGATTACCCTAGTATTTGCGGAGCACTCCGATGACTCTTCCCTGAATTTTGACATCCCCGGCCGCTACCATGATGGGCGCCATCTCCGAATTGGCGGGTTGCAGCCGCACTTTTCCCGAACCTTCGCGATAGAAGCGCTTCAGTGTGGCTTCGTCTCCCGCCACCAGCGCCACCACGATGTCTCCCGCGTTCGCCACCTGGGTCTGCTCGCAGACCACAAAATCCCCGTCCATGATGTGATCCTCTATCATGGAGTTCCCTTTCACCTGCAGCACGAACGAGTTCCCTCCACGGGCAAAATCGCCAAGCGAAATCGTTTCGCGCTCTTCCACCGCTTCCAGCGGGCGGCCCGCGGCGATTCGCCCGACGAGCGGAAGCTCCTGAATGCGGCGCTCGATCACCTGGTCCTTCACCGTTTTCGGCAACTGCAAAATTTCGATCGAGCGGCTCTGGTTGTAACCCCGCCGGATGAAGCCCTTCTTCTCCAGCGTGCTGATGTGTTTGTGTACGGTGGCCAGCGAAGTAAGTTTCAGGCCCTTGCCGATTTCCTCGAAGCTCGGCGCGTAGCCGTGTTTCGTCTCGAAGGAAACCAGATAATCGAGAACTTCTTTCTGCCGTTTTGTCAGCGCCATAAGAAACCTCCGAGGCTTGCCGCTTCAATCTTGCCGTACAGCTTCTGGATTCAACCTTCTGCCGTAGCAGGACCTGTCCAACCTTGTCACACTCTAGGCGAAAAGAAAGCGAACGTCAAGTGCCGTTTTGCACAAACCTCCTTCTTCCGTACTCTTTTCTCCCTTCCTTCCTTATGTTCTTCTTGTCCGCAGCCATGCCTGAAACAACTTGGACTTCCACTCGACGTTCCGCCGGCGTCACTTGCGCCGCCGCTCTTGCGATCCTAGGCAGCACCTCCGCTTTGTGTGTCTGGGGAAGCCTTTTCCTCGGCGTGATGAATTCTCCCGCCGGCCCGAACGGTAAGCACCTGTACGAAGACTATCCGTTCACTTTATTGCTTCTGTTCTCTGTCCCGCTATTCCTGATCGCTTCCGGTATTCGCACCGGCATCGGACTGTTTCAGTTGAGGCAGTGGGCCCGCCGCGCGGCGCTCCTGTGGGCGAGCGTCGCGCTTTGCTTCTGCCTGTATATGGTTGCGTTTCGTCCCTATCAGACTTTCTTTATTCCCGATCGGTTCGTCGGCGAACTGGAATCGTTCAAGCAACTGCTGGCTCTTTCCTTGATGGTTGCCTTGTTCCCGATCAGTCTCTGGTGGATCTTCTTTTTCCGTTTACCCAGCGTGAAGCGCCAGTTCGAAGACCCGGCACAACCCGCATCCGCCTCCCGCTGATCCGCTCCGCACTGCTTCGTTCAGCAAACATTCAAGGATATTGTCCCGCCTGCCGCACTATCGTCCCACCCGCCGAAATGATATATAGCTGAGTCATGAATTCTTCGGGGCGATCCGGTTCGGTCATTGCGGCTGCGGTGATCGGAATTCTAGCCAGCCTGCTGGCGATCCTATCCGCCATAGCGGCGATTGTGGGCCTCAGCATCATGCCGCCGGCGAACGCCACGGCGATCCCACCGTTCGCTAAGTCCATGGTCGTCGCGATGATGGCGCTGTTTGCCGGCTTGGCGATTTTTGGCATCTTCACCAGCGTCGGCGTGCTCCGATTGAAGAATTGGGCCCGGATCTCCATGTTGATCTGGGGCGGCGTGATGGCCATTTTCTGCGGCCTGGCCCTGGTTTTCGTCGCCTTCGGGCCCCTCCAGGAACCTCCGGGCCCCGCTCTGATCAGTCTTTCCTACGTCCGCCTCTTGTTCTCCGTGGTGTACGGAATTCCGTTTCTGATCGGAGTCTGGTGGCTGTGGCTCTTCAATCAGCAGCATGTTAAGGATCAGTTTCTGGCCGTCCCCGCTGGCGAGGGACAGCCACCCGACGCCTCCCTGCCGCGGTGTCCTCTGCCTCTTGCCATTCTTGCCGGCTTTTCCATTTTTTCTGCCGGCTTCAGCCTGCTCCTGCCTTTTACAAACTTCCCGGTCAGCGTGATTCTTTTCGGCTTTTGCATTCAAGGAGCCATCGGCATGGCGCTATTCTTCCTCTCCGCCGGGATCTTCCTTGTGGGCGCCGTCGGCATGCTGCGGCTGAAGCGCTGGAGCTATCCGCTGATGCTTGGCCAATATTTTTTCTGGATGGCCAGTGGAACGGTCACCCTGGTCAGCCCAAGCTATGAACGGAACATGCAGGAAATGATGGCGCAGATGAGTCTCCCCGAGGGACCCGCGGGGCAAGCGGCCTTTGCACAAACACGCGTGTTCGGCATTCTGTCCCTGATCTCCGGCGTGCTGTTGATATGGCTGTTGCTTTACTGCCACAACCGCTTCATCGACGCCTGCGCGGCCAAGGAAGCTCAACAAAACAATTCACGCCCCTGACTTCCGCTCGCCATTCAACGATGTGCTATTCTTAGTTTGTCGGCTTCTGGCGGTCACGTGTTCGCTCCCGCGAACAGCAACTCGGGCCGCCCACCGAATTTGGACCACTCACCTAGCTCCAGGATGAGCAGTCCGCGGGACGGGGGTAACGCGCAAAAATGTCTACTTTGATGGATATTCCCTCTGGGAAAACCAAGAGGGAAGTTCTTGACCAGGCAGTCATCCGCTTCGCCGGTGATTCCGGCGACGGCATGCAAATCACCGGTAGCCAGTTTACGAACACGGTCGCCCTTTACGGCAACGATATCGCCACGTTCCCCGATTATCCCGCCGAGATTCGCGCCCCAGCGGGCACTGTTCCCGGCGTCAGCGGCTTCCAGTTGAATTTTTCTTCCGGCGAAGTTTACACGCCGGGCGACTCCGTGGACGTCCTGGTGGCCATGAATCCCGCGGCCCTGAAAGTAAATCTGGCGGACCTGAAGGCCAACGGAATCCTTATCGTAAATTCCGACAGTTTTGAGGAAGCCGATCTTCGCAAAGCGCATGTCACATCCAATCCCCTGGAAGACAACACCCTCGACAAGTTCCGCGTTTTCCCGGTCGAACTGCAGCGCCTCACTCGTGCGGCCCTGGCGCACCTGGGGCTCGACGCAAAGTCCATGGATCGCTGCAAGAATTTCTTCGCTCTCGGCATGTGCTACTGGCTTTACAACCGCTCGATGGAGCCGACGGTCCGCTGGATCGACGACAAGTTCAGCAAAAAGCCCCTGCTTTCCGAAGCCAACAAACTGGCGCTGAAGGCGGGCTACTCCTATTGCGAAGCCACCGAAGCGTTTCAGATCAGCTACGAAATTCCCCCGGCGCAGCTCACACCGGGCACCTATCGCAACCTCAGCGGCAATCAGGCCTTGGCCATCGGCTTTGTCACCGCCGCGCAGAAAGCGGGCCTCAAGCTGTACCTCGGCAGCTATCCCATCACTCCGGCCTCGGACATTTTGCACGAGCTTTCGAAATACAAGAATTTCGGCGTGCTGACCTTCCAGGCCGAAGACGAAATCGCCGCCATCACCAGTTCCATCGGCGCCGCGTATTCCGGCGCCCTCGCCATCACCACCACCTCCGGCCCAGGCATGGCGCTGAAAACCGAAGCCATCGGATTGGCGATAATGACCGAACTGCCCATCGTGATTTGCGACATTCAGCGCGGTGGCCCCTCCACCGGCTTGCCCACAAAAACCGAACAGGCCGATCTTCTGCAGGCCATGTTTGGCCGCAACTCCGAGGCTCCTGTTCCGGTGCTCGCCCCGTCCACTCCGGGCGATTGCTTCTGGATTGCTCTCGAAGCCAGCCGCATTGCCCTCAAGTACATGGTTCCCGTCATCATCCTTTCCGATGGATATCTCGCCAACGGCGCAGAACCCTGGCGCATCCCCACCGCCGAGGAAATTCCTGCGATTCCCGTTAAATTCGCCACAGACCCGGAAGGCTTCTATCCCTACAAGCGCGATCCGCAAACTTTGGCGCGTCCTTGGGCTATTCCCGGCACGCCCGGCCTCGAACACCGCATCGGCGGCATCGAAAAACAGGAAACCACCGGCAACATAAACTACGAACCGTTGAATCACGAAAAAATGGTTCGCATCCGCGCCGCCAAAGTGGAAGCGATTCGCCAGGACATTCCCAACGTCATGCCCGTGGGTGATCCAGAGGGCGACCTGCTACTGGTCTCCTGGGGTTCAACGTTCGGCTCGGTGGCCCAGGCCGTGAAGGAGCAGCGCGAAAAAGGCCGCAAGATCGGCCATCTTCACCTTCGCCACTTGAACCCGCTGCCCGGCAACCTGGGCGACGTTTTGAAGCGCTACAAGAAAGTGCTCGTGCCGGAACTCAACATGGGCCAGCTTCTCTGGATGCTGCGCGCCAAATATCTGGTCGACGCCGTCGGCCTCAACAAAATTCAGGGACGTCCCTTCAAGCAAAACGAACTCGAACAGAAAATCGAGGAAATGCTGGGGGTTTAGGAGATTTTGATGACCACAACCGCCCTACCGCCGCTCACAAGAAAAGATTTCCAGACCGACCAGGAAGTGCGCTGGTGCCCCGGCTGCGGCGACTATGCCATTCTTGCTGCCGTGCAGTCCGTCTTCCCGGAGCTGGGTGTGCCCCGCGAAAAATTCGTTGTCATCTCCGGCATCGGCTGCTCCAGCCGCTTCCCGTATTACATGAACACCTTCGGCTTTCATACCATTCACGGCCGCGCGCCGGCCGTCGCCACCGGCGTCAAAATTGCCCACCCGGAGCTCGAAGTCTGGCTGGTGACCGGTGATGGCGACGCGCTCGCCATCGGCGGCAACCACACCATTCACTTGCTGCGCCGCAACGTCGGCATCAAGGTGCTGCTCTTCAACAATCGCATCTACGGGTTGACCAAGGGACAATACTCGCCCACGTCCGAATTTCAAAAAATCACCAAGTCCACTCCCTACGGCTCGCCCGACCGGCCCTTCAATCCGGTCTCCCTCGCCATCGGCGCCGAGGCCACCTTCGTCGCGCGCTCCGTCGACATTTTCCAGGCCCACCTGAAAGACACTTTGCGCGCCGCCGCCGCTCACAAGGGCTCCGCCTTCGTCGAAATTCTGCAGAATTGCAACATCTTCAACGACGGCGCATGGACCGGCATCACCGAAAAGGACGCCCGCAGCGAGCACGTCATCCAGCTCGAACACGGCAAACCTCTGGTCTTCGGCAAGGCTCGCGACAAGGGCATCCGCCGCAAGCCCGACGGTGACATTGAAGTCGTCCCTCTCGGCAACGGTTTCTCCGAATCCGACCTGATTGTCCACGACGCTCATCACCCCCGCCCATCCTACGCATTCCTCCTCTCTCACATGGAGGACCGCCCCGGCTTCCCCACACCCATCGGCGTTTTGCGCGCCTGGGACGACCTGCCCCGCTATGAAGATGTCGTCAACGACCAGGTCGCCGCAATCACTCAGCAAAAAGGCCCCGGAAATCTCAACAAGCTCCTCCGCGGCGGCGATGTCTGGGAAGTAAAGTAAGCTACCCGAACCGGTAACATTCCTCTGAAGCCCTGCGTATCATTACATTGACGCGCAGGGCTTCTAGTTTTAGAGTGCATTCTCCCTGCGGAGGGACTCCGTCTTATGCTTTCGAGCTCGCCACGTCCCCTATCTCCGGGCATCACCCGCCTCCGAGGCCTCGTTGCACCCTCCCAAATTGGCTTTGACGCCGCCAGGCCTGATGAACATCGCCTGTTTCCCCGCCGGGCATTAATTTTTCATTTCGTGAAACCAACTTGGACAACTTTCATCTAAACTCTTAGTCAGGTTTTTCCTATGGATCCAACCGCGCCAAACCTGGTTCCTTCCTCTCTTCTCGGCGATGCCGACCCCGCCACCACCGCGTTGTTCGTCGCCCAGCCGGATCAGGCCCAGAGCATCGCGCTGCTCTATGAGATCAGCCACGAACTCACCTCCATTCTTGATCGCGAGGAACTCCTTCGGCGCATCGCCGAGCGCGTCAAGAAGATCGTGGACTACCACGTCTTCACCGTAATGCTCTGGAATGAGTCGACGCAGATGCTCGAAAGCGTCTTTGCCCAGCGCTACGAAAACTCGCTCCCTTCCCGCTTTCAGATGCCTCTGCATCAGGGCATCACCGGCACGGCCGCCGCGGAACGCCGCACCATCCGCGTTGTGGATGTCCGCCTGGATCCGCGCTACGTCAATTGCGGCAGCGATGTCGAAGTCCGTTCCGAGCTGGTTGTGCCGCTCCTCCTCCGTGACCGCCTGGTGGGAGTGCTGGACCTCGAAAGCACCAAGCCGCAATCCTTCAGCGCAGAACACGAACGCCTGCTGAACATTCTCGGCTCGTACATCGCGGTCGCACTTGAGAATTCCCGCCTTTTTGAAGACGCGCGCGAAAATCAAACTCGCCTGTTGAACGACCTGGAGACGGCTCGCGAAATCCAACGCCAGCTTTTGCCCAGCGGCGCAAAAGAGATTCCCGGTCTGGACGTGGCCACCGCCTACGTCCCGGCCCGCGAACTGGGCGGCGACTTTTACGACCTGCTTCCCTATGGCGTGGGGCGCCTGGCCATTGCCAACGGCGACGTTTCCGGCAAAGGAACCGCCGCGGCCCTGTTTGGCTCGCTGGCCATCGGCATCCTGCGCGAACTCGTCCACGACAACGAAATCTCCCCGTCGGAGATGCTCAGCCAGCTCAACGGCCGCCTGCTCGCCGCCCGCCTCGACGCGCGATTTATCGCCATGCAATTCGCTGTCTATGACGCCGCGCTGCGCGAACTCACCATTGCCAATGCCGGCGGCACTTTGCCCCTGCTGGTCCGCAACGGCGAAGTCACCGAAATCAATGTTGGCGGGATGCCCCTCGGCCTGTTGCCTGAAGCCGAATACGATGAGGTGACGCTTAGCCTCTCGCCGGGCGACATGGTCATCTTCGCCTCTGACGGCATTCACGAATCGATGAACAAAGAACAGGAAGAGTTCGGCGTGGACCGTCTGAAGGCGCTGCTGTCCACCGTCATGCCCAACGACCCCGGCTATAAAGTGGCTCAGCGCATCGTCAAAGCCACCGATGAACACACCGGCCCCGGGCGCATGCCGCACGACGACCGCACCCTGCTCGTCCTCCGCGTCACCGAAGACACCGAGGCCGATTTCTCAAAACTTCCCATCATCTATTGATTATTGGCATTGGTCTTTCCCCAGGCTTACTCGCGCACATACTTGGAAATCTGCCCCTTCAGAAGAACCCCTAGTTGCGCGACCGACACTTGTCGAAGCCCAGTAAACCGTTAGAATCAAGTTACAGGGGAAACACTGGAGAAAATCTCATGTCAGATGCCTATTCAAATGAAGGCAGGGGACGCGTACTGATGGGCGTTCTCATTGCAGTCGGATTGGTCCTTGGCGGTTGGGCGCTGGGTGCGCAGATTAAGGCGACGAGACTCGGCGACCGCTTTGTGACTGTAAAGGGGCTTGTCGAACGCGGAGTGAAATCTGATCTCGCGATTTGGCCCATCACATACAAGGAAACAGGTGACGACCTGTCTGCCGTCTCCACCAAAACGGAGGCCGATAAGAAGACTGTGCTTGATTTCCTCGCCGCCCAGGGCATGCAGCCCGGGGAAATTGAGCTTGGCGTCATCCGGGTGATTGATACACAAGCCAACGAGTACGCTGCGAGCAATCGTGCTCCACACCGTTATATCGTCGAACAGCAGATTACAGTCCGAACATCGCGTGTAGATCAAGCTGCTACTGCAGCCCAGAAAACGATGCAGCTTCTGCAAAAAGGCATCGTGATGAACAGCAATCCCGGCCAGGGTGTGAGCTACAAATTTACTGCGCTGAATTCCATCAAACCAGACATGATCACCGAAGCCACGCGCAACGCTCGTGCCGCAGCAGATCGCTTTGCCTCCGACTCCGGAAGCAAGGTCGGCGCGATTCGGCAGGCGAGCCAGGGTGTCTTCTCAATCCTGCCGGCCGATCAGGGCGGGGATGTCGGCGAAGGCGGTGAAATGTCTGTGAGCTCTCCCGCAGATAGCAGTTTGATGAAAACTGTCCGCATTGTGACCACTGTGCAGTACTTTCTAGATAAGTAGCCCGCGCTTCGCTGTTCACGAGGGGTTTGCGCTTGATTGAGAAGAGTTGAGAGGCGGCACGCTATCGAGCCGGATTCAGAAACGTTCCGCGGTCCAGTTCGTCGAACGCCTTTTGCAATTCCGCCTGCGAGTTCATCACGATCGGCCCGTACCACGCCACCGGCTCTTCCAGCGGTTTGCCCGAAACCAGCAGGAAGCGCACGCCATCGTCGCCTGCCTGCACCATCACCTCGTCTCCGCGATCGAAGAGCACCAGCGAACGGTTGTCCGCCTCCGATGGAGGTTTCGTGTCCAGCCAGCCCACCGATTCCGTGGGAACCGAAAGCGGCTCGGATGCGTTGCAGAACTTCCCTGCCCCGGAGAAAACATAGGCAAACGCATGCCGAGTCGTCTCAACCGGCAATACTTTTCGCTTCCCCGGCGGCACGGTCACATCTATATAAATGGGATCCGTCGCGATTCCATCCACGGGCCCCTTCTTTCCCCAGAAAGTTCCACAAACAATCCGCACGCTGGTGCCATCATCGTCGGTGACTTCGGGAATGTCCGGCGCATTCACTTCCTGATAACGCGGCGGGGTCATTTTCTGCGATGCCGGCAGGTTCGCCCATAACTGGAAACCATGCATGCGCCCCACATCGTCACCCTTCGGCATCTCCTGGTGAATAATTCCGCGGCCCGCGGTCATCCATTGCACGTCACCCGGCGCAATCGCGCCGTGATTTCCCAGGCTGTCTTTGTGTTCCACGGTTCCCGCAAGCACATAGGTGATGGTTTCGATGCCGCGGTGCGGGTGCCACGGAAATCCCGCCAGGTAATCCTCGGGCACATCGTTCCGGAAATCGTCCAACAGCAGGAACGGATCGAAGTCCGAAGTATTTCCAAAGCCAAAGGCTCGGCGCAGATGCACGCCCGCCCCCTCGCGGGTTGGCTTCGATTTCACGAGCCGTTTGACAGGTCGAATGGACATGGGAACCTCCACAGGAAAGTGTAGCTCTTGAAAATGGACTAGGGCCAGAACCTTTGTTGGTTGATAGATGCTCGAGTGGGCGTATTTAGCGGGCAGGATCGCCAGTGCTGTCCGGCGTTTGCGTTTGCGCCTGGACCTTCGCGGACGGTTCCATCATCGGCATCCACTTTTCGCGAACGGCCGCAAACTCATCCCAGTCTCTTTTGTTCACAGGATCCGACGGCGGCAATCCCAGCGTCTCAAAATTCCGGAACTGCCCCTTTTGCGAGATGCGAAAGTCCAGGTGCGGCCCGGTTGCCAAACCCGTCATGCCGACCAGCCCGATCGTTTTCCCGATCTCCACGCGCTCTCCAGCGTGTACGAATATCCTCGAAAGGTGCAGGTAGTACGTCTCATACCCGTTGCTGTGCGCCACGTGCACCATGTTTCCATCGCCCCCCTTGCGGCCAGCGAACACCACGTGCCCGCTGCCGATGGTCTGCACCGGCGTGCCCGTCGGCGCTCCATAATCCGTGCCGAGGTGCGGACGATACGTTTTCAGGATGGGATGAAACCTTGCCTTGCTAAAATGCGACGTCACGGGCGCCCCGAACTTCAGCGGCGACCGCAGAAACGCTTTCTGCAGCGATTTGCCATCCGCCGTGTAATACGCCGGCCGGCCTTCGGGATCGTGGAAGAGCAGCGCCTGGTATTTCCTTGAGCCGTTTATATACTCCGCCGCAAGAATTCTTCCATACCCTGCAGTCTCTCCGTGCTCGTACCTCTTCTTCTCCAGCACCACTCGAAACGTGTCGCCGCGCCGCGGGTCCGTGTAGAAATCCAGGTCGTAGCCGAATATTTGCGCCATCCGCATCGCCACTTCGGCGGACTCGCCCGCGTCCTCGACCGCGTTGAACAGCGAATCTTCCAGCCGCCCGCTGACGACCGACACTTCCGTGCGCGTGGGAATCTCCCTCACCTCCGCGGAAAAACCTTGCGATTGCGGCACTATATGCAGCATGCGGTCCGCGT